>Ga0164308_10001465_pt1 | contig 12560 bp, 12 predicted proteins | sample Whisoiple_246_MG_FD_109983 | JGI IMG/M metagenome (GOLD analysis project Ga0164308, IMG submission 109983) | Soil microbial communities amended with fresh organic matter from upstate New York, USA - Whitman soil sample_246_MG | ecosystem: Environmental > Terrestrial > Soil > Unclassified >... | reverse complement strand
TGACCAACACGGTGCTCCTGCTCTTTCGCCCCGGCGGCGCCGACGACGAGTTCGCCATCCACGCCGGCATCGAAGGCACGTGGGGCATGGCCGACTCCGCCGTCAGCGGCGGCGTGAGCACGAACAACACCGGGTTCCTGCAGTCGGTGCTCTTGGGGATCAGCCTCGGGCTTTGACGCCTCGGCGAGCTCGAGGACTGGGCGGGTACACGTGCTCGGCTGGTGGCCGAGATTGTCAGCATACGAACAAGTTTTGGCGCGCCTCGGCGGGTCTGGACGCGGTCGAGGCAAGGGCGGGCGCGGGTCAGGGGGCGAAAGGCCTTGAAATCCAGGTGTTTTCGGTTCCTTGACAGTCGGCCCGCGGCCACTATGTTTGCCGCCACCTGACGCGCGGTGGAGCAGTCTGGTAGCTCGTCGGGCTCATAACCCGAAGGTCGTAGGTTCAAATCCTGCCCGCGCAACCCTTGGTCGAGGCCGGTCTCTGATGGAGCCCGGCCTCTTCCCGTTTGTGGGCAGGATTTGGGCCTTCGAGGTCTCGCGTTGACGCTTATGTCTGGCCAGATCGTGGAGGGTAGGCTCGACGTTCAGTGCGGCACAAATCCTGCCCGAGCAACCCACTGATGTACCACGCCCTGGAGGAGCCCCTCCGGGGTGTTGTGCTTTGTGGGGTACAGGCGATTCCCTTTCTTATTGAACCGACCCACCACCGTGCGACAAGAACCAACCGCGACAACAACCGAGGCAGGCTGCACGGCTACTCCAAGCTCGTCGTGGTTCCGCACGCCGAACGTGTCGCACTGGCGAGCATCACCGCCGTCGAGGTCGCGACGCAACCAGCGGATGCGCTGCTCGCTCGAGCCTTGGGTGAATTTGCTCTCGTCCGATTGCCTCAGCGCACCATCGCCCATGGCGTGCGTTAACGTGACGGCTTCCTTCAGGTCCTCGTCGTTGATCTGAAGCGATTGGCTTCTCGTGAAAGGGCCATCGCGCGAAGCGCTAGCTCGCAGCACGGTCAGTCGAAGAAGGGTGCAATCCAAGGGCTGTGTACTGCGTCACACTTGGGCTCATCGCCCTTCTCGAAGGTGTACTTGGCCCACTTTTCAGGGTCAGTGGAGTAGTCGAAGCGGAGGTCGCCGACAACGGAGCCGCACCCGCTGTCGATCCAAAACGGCGCACGCAGGAACGATCTCGTTTTCTTCACCATGCAGTTGCCCTCGGCGAGCTTCGAGAAATCGTCCGCTGGTTTGGCAAAGAGGCCGATCCAATTCCATCTGGGGCTGGTTGCTTTGGTCCACGACATGACATTCTTTGCGGTGGGCGGAGGAACTCGATTCGTCACGAGGCAGGTGCGAGCGTCGACGATCGAAGGCGCCAGGCTCACCGTCGCCACGCGGACTCTCACCTGTGTCCCAGACTCGTCATATCCCGAGGTGATGATGCGCCAGCAAAGCGGGTTGGCTGGCGCTGGCGTGGAGACGACGTGTCGGACGCGTTCTCCGGTTCCACTTCGCGCAACCTCATGTCGTGCGATGCTCTTTGCCTGCAGGGAGCCGCCCAGAAATATGAGGCACACGACGCAGATGGCGATGACGGTCCCACGCGGACTGAAGGACCCGAACTGGAGACCCAGAGCGGCGAGGGTCATCGCGATTGCGAACGCGGCTGCACCAGCGCTGATCCAGTGACCTGAAAAAGCGTTGAAGAGGTACCAGGCGCACGCAGCGCCCGCGAGATACAGAAGCAGCTTTCGCCTGAACTCGTCATCCCCTGGTCTCGCCAGCGCCGCGCCAGCACTTGCGAAGATGGGTACGGAGAGCGCCCAAAGCAGCGGTTCACCCAGAAACAGAAAGTCGCCATAGACCCACTGGTTCCAGGGAAAGAAGGGATGCACCCCGTAGTCGACGAAGCCGTCGAACAACAGGTGCAACTCGGAGCAGCAGACCCCAATACCGAGCAGTAGAACGAGGGCTCGAGGCGGTAGAAACCGCCGGCAGAAAGCCCAAGTGGCAACGGCAACCGCAAAGCCGATCAGGCCCGATCCAATGATGGTGTGGGAATAGCCGCGATGGTGCAGCATGTAGCCGAGGCCCCCCGATGCCTCCGGAAGGAACAGCTTGTCGAGAACATCGGCGTCCGCGAGGTTTCCTGCCACGACGGCCACTGCTGCATTCGCCAGGTTCTCCGCACGTTGCCGGTTTTCGGGAGGGCCGCCCACGAGGCGAGCGGCTAGCAGCGAAATCCCCGAGTGTATTACCGAGTCCATATGCATCCCGTTCTTTGCACTTGGGACGATGCTACCGGAGCAACTCTGCGCCTTCGATAGTACGAACGTACTCTTGCCGTGTTCAGGGCGCGGCCGCGAGCACCGGTGCTGTATAGACGATCGACGTGAGTGGAATGACAGGGCGAGGTGGGCTATTGGCCGGCGCCAGGGTCGAGGCGCGCTCGACACGCTTGGCGAACGCCTGCAAGCCGTCGTCCGCAACGGGCGCGGCTCGTGGTGGAATCGTTGGAGCCGTGCCCTGTTTCCGCATGGCGGTGTAGGCGAGCTCAGCTCGATTCGAGACGCCGACCTTCTCGAAGATCCTCACCAGGGTGTTGCGGACGGTATTGTGGGAGATGCCGTTGAGGAGCGCTATTTCTCCGTTCGTCAGACCCTTGGCTGCCAAAGTGACGAAAGCGACCTCTCGCGCGGTTAGACCGTATGTTGCGGCCATTTCGGCAGGGAGCTCTTCGCTCGGCGCTTCGAGCGAGAGAACCTCGGCCATGTGCAGGAAGGGTGCGGCCAGGTCAACGAGGTGCAGGTCTCGTTCTGAGAACGGGAAGGAGTCACTTCGCCGTTCCAAGTTGAACCCGGCGATGTTCCCATGCCGAATGCTCGTGCGGACGATCATGTGCCGCATGCCTGTTGGGTTCAATAGCTCCCGGAACACGGCCAGCTCATTCTGGCGCTCACGCGACCACACGTCGTGATGGACTCGTGATCGATCGGTGTAGAGGGCGACTTCCTCTGGGTGAATCTCCGCGAGGTAGCGGCCCAGGTTCTTTCGCAAGAAAGGCTCGTCGTGGTCTGCCACGGCACCGCGCCCCTCCGAGGAATTCCGCCAGCTGGCGCCGATGTACCCCGCATCAAATCCGATGAACTCCTGCAGACGCGCCAGCATCGACGGCCAGATTTGCCAGGGCTCCCGCAGCTCGACCACCATCTGAGCAAAATCGGCGACGAGCCCACGCTCCTGCGAGGACATATCGCTCCACAGTGGGACCACGGCTGAGTGCTCTGTTCGTGTCATGCTTTTACACCCCTTCCGGCGGAACATTCCTATCCGCATGTTCGGCTTGCCGTCAGCACCAAGCAAGGTCGATGCCAAGGTCCGACGGTGGGGTGTGTGTGAGAACGAGTCGCTGCGTTCGCCCTTTCGCAATGCGCAAACGGTGGAGTCGACGGCAATTGAGCACGTACGTGCGCAAGTTGAGCAGCGCGTTGCTCAAGCGGAGCACAGGCCAACGAGCCCGGGATGCCACGCTGCCTGCGTGAGGCCAAAACTTATGCCTATGGGCGTGCGCAAGCCGATAGGCAATATTCGAATCAGGCCCGGCTCGCGTGGGACCACCCATAGTACATCCGTACCATTCTCTTATCTGATCTTCGTCGGCATGATGGCAGGTAACACGAGGGGCTCGACGGTCGCGGATGTGCGGCCGGCGGAGCAATGGGGGCAAGAGACACATGATTCGAACATTGCGTAAAGGGCTGCGTGGTCCCGATGTGTTGCGTTGGCAGCGATTCCTGGGCGAGCAAGGTTTCGACGTCGGTCCGCTGGACGCGGTGTTCAGTGACCAGGTGGTCAACGCCACACGTGCGTTTCAGGATCGCTTTGGCCTCGACGTCGACGGTAAGGTCGGGCCCATCACCTTCGGCAAAGCTGGTGAGATGGGATTGCGGTTCCTCCGCCGCGTCAACAATGCGGAGCTCAACCAGGTACTCATCGCCGAAGCGCGGAAGATCCTGAAGGCGCATCACGCCGATCCATTTGGTACGGAGGTCCCTTTCAGCATCGACGGCATCTCGTACGTCGGTCGCATCGAGGAACACTTTCACCCGCCAGGCGGCAAGCTTCGCCCTTGGGGGCCGCACCCCGGCGTTTCCCTTTTCGTGGAAACCGGGGGCGACAGCGAGATAGTCGTTCCAGACGAGCACGATGCCCCGTCGGATGTCTCGGAACCCACGCCGAGCCCCGTGGCAGACAGCGGCGTCATCGTCATCGACCCGGGTCACGGTGGATCGATCAGGGTCGGCGGCTCGTCTCCGAACAATGCAATCAGCCCATCGGGTGTGCTCGAGAAGAGCATGACCTTGGACATGGCCTTGCTCGTCAAGGATGCACTCGAAGAGCGACAGCCGAGCGTGCGCGTCGAGCTCACGCGGGCGACTGACGTCAATCTTGGTCTCGACGCACGCGCACGGCGCGCCCGCGACGAGAAGGCCGACCTCTTCCTCAGCATCCATTTCAACGGCGCCAACGGAAATGCACGCGGGGTCGAGACGCACATTCGCCCCAAATCGGGCGGCAACGTCAACTTCGCGGCCGACCAAGGCTTCGCCGACCGCGTGTGCAGGGCCGTTCATGGCGCCATTGCCGAGTTCGACCCAGAAACGCGTCTGCGCGGCGTGAAAGAGTCGAACCTTGGTGTGCTTCGCGACGAGTTTCTCGGCAACTCCGCCGCGCTCAGCCCGACGAAGGCCTGCCTACTCGAGGTGGAGTTTCTCGATGTGCCCGGGGTCGATGTCCTTTTCAACACCGGTCCGCAGCGGGACCAGGTGCGGCGCCGCGTCGCAGGCGCGATCGCTGTGGCGATGATTCAGGAGCTCGAGGCCTAGTCCACCGCTCGTGCGCGAAGATAGAAAATCATGTCCTGGCAACTCGAACAATACGGTGGTGCAGCACTCTGGGATCAAGGTCGCGGTGAAGGCGTGCGCGTCGCCGTGCTCGACGCCGCCACCACGGTGTCGACGCCGCTACCGGCACCCCGCTTTCAAGCGTTCGACGATCGTGGGCGACCGAACGACGAGCAGGTGTCTGACCACGGTTACTGCTGTGCAGCGCTCATCGGTGCGGAGCACGACGACGCCTCTGGAGTTGCCCCTAGGTGCGAGGTCGTTTCGATCAACATCGAGAACTCCAGCGGTCCCAATGTCAGCATGGTGGCCCGCGGAATTCGCCTGGCGCTCGAAAAAGGGTGCGACCTCATCAATTGCAGTTTCGTCCTACCGACCGCGCCACCGACATTGCTGGAAGCCCTGCGCGACGCCCACCTTGCGGGCGTGCCGGTCATTGCTGCTGCCGGAAACGTGGACGAGCTCTTCAGGTTTCCCCACCAGGTGAAAGACGTCGTGGTGGTGGGAGGAGTCGACCGGGGCCAGGAGCCTATGACGGGGACCGTGTCGAAATGGGTCGACGTATTCACGTGGGGCGACGGTCTGAGCGTGGCAAGCCCTGGGAACACGCCGACCACATGGCAAGGTGAGAGCTCCGGTGCGACGGCGCTAGTCGCAGGCCTGGTTGCGCTTGCCTTCGGCACTCTCTCCGTCTCGGAGCGCCGCCGCTGCGGGCAAGACGTCGAGCATCATCTTACAGCTACTGCAGTGCGTTCGAGTTCGTCTGGACGAGCACTACTTCTCGTGAACGCCCTCCGTTTCATCTCTGCCATCAGGAACAGCAAATGAAGACATGCAATATCTGGTTCGCGGCGCTGGCCGTCACATTGTTCAGCGCAATCTCTTACGGGCAGACCCCAGGAGCTGCTCCGATCTTCCAACACCGGCCCTTTCCCGAGATTCCGCGCGGCGCGATCGTCAAGAATGAGTTCGCCGTTTTGTTGCCTGCAGCCTGCAAGGTGCTTGCGGACGACGCGGTCCTCCCGATTCTGCTCGGCGAGGCGCCGACAACAGGGGCACCGACGACAGGGGTGCCTGTCGCAAACCCAACGCTCGACGCGAGCCTGGTGCAGCAGGTCACACGCACCTTGGCTACTCTGGGCGACACGACGGACGTCACCGACGACGCGGCGCGCACCGAACGGGTGAAGACGGCCTGGAGTGAGGTCAAGGACGTATGTAGCCGAATTCGGAGCGCAGACTTGACGGAGGCGAACATCGCACGTCTCCGTGATCTCGCAGCCCATGGCATCCCGGCGCTCTTCTTCTTCCAACAACTGAACACGGCGGATGAGCATCCAGACGACGGAAAGGTCGAGGTGACGAAGAAGGCGGTTGTGGACGCGCTAGCGGACTCTGGGACCGAGTCCAGCGGTGTGGGGCTGTTCGGGATGTCCGGTGCCGCATTGAGCGACACCCTCATCCAAGGCTTGGCAGAGTTTCTTGCCAAGCGCGCCAAGCAGGAGGCGCTCCTTTATCTACAGAATCAGCTGGCCAAGAATCTTTGCGTCGTGCCACGCGGGGAGTTCTTCCCCGCCACGTGTTCTGCGATCAAGTCCGTCGACCCCGGTCAATCCTTGGAGAGTATCGCGAGTCTCCTCAAGGCGGCCGCCACGAAGGACCTGAAAGATCTACCGGACGTTTCGCTCGCTTTCCTCGCTCACAAGCAACCAGACGCTGCGGAACCCGCATTCGCCGGACGCGTCGGCTACCGTATCGCCCGCGAAATGGCCGCGGGTCGCACGCTCGCGGACGTATTTGCACAGCTCGGTGCGATCGACTGGACGAAGGCCGGCACTGGACCCGCGACGAAGGGCATCGAGAAGGCGCTCCAGGCTACGTCTGCGGTCACGTACGCGCTGCAGCAGGTCGAGCCGGAGAAAGGAACATGGCACAAGCGGTACAAGTTTGGGGACGAATGGGCGACCGCGTCCCTTGCCGGCGTCCTGGTTCTGGCCGAGACGCGGGCGAAAGCAGTCCCTGCCGCGCAAGGGTTCCTGACGGCCGACGTCGCCAATGGAGTCCTGAAGAAGGGTGACATTTTTCTGCAGAGCATCCTTCAAGCCCAGGAAGACTTCTCGAGCTTGCAGACGGCCTTGAGCGACAAGACCCTGGAAGGCGCCGCAAAGAGGGAACGCATTGCCGATGTGATTCGTTTGGCCTCGACCGCAGTGGCTAGCCAGCTGCGCGCGTACGCCAGCCTCAGCCAAGGGTCAGACGCCGATAGGTTGCTCGAGAGTGCCGACGCGCTCCAAATCAGTGGCGAGGTCACGGCATCCGCGCTCTACGGTGACTTTGGAGCGTCCGTCGTCTCGCTACTCGCGCTGCTCGACGAGGTCGGCGGAGAGAAGGCCTCGAGCGACCCTGATCTGAAGGCTGTTCGTTCATTCCTCGGCTTCATTCTCGAAGTCGGGACGGCACAGGATTCTCAGGGTGTCAGTGCCGCCCTGGAGAGCTATGCCGCGCCGCTCGGCACGTTCAAGGTCAAGTACCGCCGTGCACTTTTCGCCGTGGGTGCCGTTGTGGGTGCCCACGTCGGCAGCGAGCTGATCAACACCACGGAGGACACGGAGCAGATTTCGGGGGCGTCTGGGTTCGTTGCTGGCTTCGCGCCCGTCGGAGTCACGGCATCCTGGCCTCTCGGAAAGAAGGGCGCCGACAACCTTTTCCACCTTGGAGCCATGGTCTCCATTCTGGACGTCGGTGCGCTCACCACCTATCGCTTTGAGTCAGAGCTCGAGGGCGGCACCGATCCGGAAGCGTCTCAGGCGCCCGAGGTCTCGTTCGCGCAGGTCTTCTCGCCGGGTGCCTACGTCACCTTGGGACTCTTTGGGAGTCCCTTCGTCCTGGGCGGCGGGGTGTCCTTCACCCCCGAGCTTCGGACGATCACGGATGGCACGGCCGAGTTCAAGGCTCCAGCCGTTCGAGTTGGCGCATTCGTCGCCGTCGACGTTCCCATCTTCCCCATGAACTAAGCGCATTGTCATTGGAGTCTCCTCGTCCCAGGAGCGGAGCTAAGAAATGCCCGAACGCAACACACCCGTCATTGTCGTGCCCGGTATCACCGCAACGTCGCTCGAAGACCAATACGCGGTGGTCCCAGAAGCACTCTGGGCTCCCCCATTCCATCGGGATTTTGACCGCATCTCGATGCACCCTGACGATGCCCGCTACGAAGCGAGGGGTCCATCTCGCGTCGCGCCGCATGCCTTGCTTAGCTCGATCTACGAGGATCTCGTGGCTGCCTTGCGTCACGACCTTTCTCCGTCTGCAGACATGCCGACACCCGTGTACGCCTTTGCCTATGACTGGCGCCAGGATTGCAAATTGTCAGCGGAGCGACTGAGCGTATTCATCGATGAGGTGCTTGCTCGAACCAGGCTGCTGCCCCACTACGCTCAGCAAGCACCGGAACGGGTCGACCTGGTTGGTCATTCTATGGGAGGGCTAATTATTGCTCACCTGCTGGCGACCAAGGGCCTCGAGGCGAAGGTGCGAAGAGTCGTGACGCTGGGCACACCTTTTCATGGGGCTATTGACGCTGTCGCGAAGTTGGCCATTGGAATGGGAAAGCTGACTGGAGAGAATCCGCGGGAGCGCGAAAGGGAAGCTGCGCGCACGATTCCGGCTATCTACCAGTTGCTGCCGTCCTATCCCGGGGCAATTGGGGGACAGTCGGATGAGCCTCGTGCGTTGTTTGAAAGAGCGAACTGGCAGCCAAGCGTGATGCAGACCATCAAGGCGTACTGTCGCCGGTTCAAGGTCAAGAAACCCGCCGAAGAGGTCTTTGATGGTCTCCTAGAAATGGCAGCTGATCTCCGCACCTCGACCGACGGTTTGCGTCTCGATGACGCGCTGCCAGAGAAGAGCCAGGGCTGGCTCGCGATTGTAGGGATCGGCGCAAGCACGCAGGTCTCGTTTGATCTTGCGCAGGGTTGGTTCGATTTCGGCGCTGCCGAGAACGACGTCGCGTCGGGACGTACGGGCGATGGTACTGTTCCTTTCCCGGGGGCGTGTCCGACCTTCCTAACGCGGGAGCAGCTTGTCTGCGTCACCCCGGACGACTTCTCTTTCTGGGAGGTTCAGGACCGAAGTCTAGCCGCGCTTGTGACCTTTCACGCAGCCTTGCCCACCGTCAACCTTGTCCAGCGCCTGACCATCAGATTCCTATGGCCGAAGTTTTCCGGCGACGTCTGGGCCCACCGGGCGCCTGGTGCCGCGGCACCAGCCTGGCCTAGCTGGCTCAAGGAACCGGGTCCCTGACGGCGACAGAGACTTTGACCGCCCGACGGGCGCCCTACGCCACCCTCACCTCGAACCCCGCCTCCACCCCCTAGTACCGCCCTCGCATCCCGCCCGCGCAACCCTTGGTCGAGGCCGGTCTCCGATGGAGCCCGGCCTCTTCCCGTTTGTAGGGCAAGATTTGGGTCTCCCGTCGGTCGCGTGGGTACGCAGTCTTGGCCGTGGTGCTGACGTCTGGCCAGATGGACGCGGGATGCTTGTCGTTTACGGCGGCACAAATCCTGCGCGCACAACAACGTTCAGAGGTCGGCCGCTTTCAGCGAGTCGGCCTCTCCCCCGTCCCCACATCGAAAGCGAATCCGTCCTGGGTACCGCGCTTCAGCACCACTGCCGCGGAGCGTCCGCCCTGCGCGGCGCTTTTTCTCACCTCCTCGCGTGTCTGCGATCGTGGTCAGCTCATCGACGATGAAGGATGCGCTAGGGCGGGTTCGAAGCGAGAGCAGGCCCCACGGTGTAGGAGTGCTCGTGCTCCTGGCGCTGGCCTGCTCGCGCCCAGGCGAGCAGGGTCCGAGTCCGTCCCAGGGCGCGTCTGGGGGCAGCTCGTCTTCCGGCGGGGCGCCCGCTGTCGGTGGTACGGCCGGCGCAAGCGGGGGAGCCGCGAGCGGGGGAGCCGCGAGTTCGCTGGGGGACGGCGGCATGCAGCAGGAAACGGCGACCGGAGGTACCCCGCCTACGGGTTCCGGCGGACAGCCAGGAGCGGGGGGCACGGCGACGGGGGGGCAGGAAAGTGACCCAGCCGGTCCAGCGGACACGACCATTTCTTGGGGGACGGACCTGCAGCCGCCCGAGGTCGTCGAAAGCGCGCGCATGTTGGCCGCCTCCATCGTGAATCCAAGCGCTGACGATTACCGCGCCAAGGGTGACCAGCACCGCACCTATCATTTCGAGGCGGCAGGCGCAGACGTTCCCTTTCGACTGTGCGTCCCGACGGATTGGGATGGCGAAAGCCAACTCCCCTTGGCGATGTTTCTTCACGGGGCAGGAAACGACGAGAGCAGCTATCTCGATCAGAACGGCAAGCAGATGGTCACGCTGGCCGAAGAGCACGACTATGTGCTCGTTTCTCCCCTTGGCTACGAAGGCGCGTACGGCAGCTACCTTCGCTTGCCCGCCGTGTTCGGACAGCTTGCTGCGGCCGAAGAGCAAGTGGCAGCGGCAAAGACGCCCGAGGCCGAGGCCCTGCAGCGTCTGAGCGAGCAGGATGTCATCAATGTGCTCGAGATCGTGCTGGCGGAATACCCGATTCAACCGGGTCGCATTTATCTCATGGGTCACTCCATGGGCAGCGGCGGCACCTGGTACATCGGCGGAAAGTATTCCTTCTACTGGGACGCCATTGCCCCGATGTCCGGGCCATTCGTCCAGGAGCTCGTCTATCCCTGGGAGCGCATGATGGACGTGCCCATGTTCGTCAGCGAAGGGACGAGCACGGCCAGCGTGGACGGTAGTCGCGCCCTGCGCGACTTTCTCGAGGCGGGCGGCTACCCGAGTGAATACCTGGAGGTAGAGGGCGATCATCCCGGCATGGTTCCCCTCGTGCTCCCCGATGTGTTCGACTTCTTCGACCGAATGAACGACTAACAGGCAGTGCCATTCGCCCCGGGGCGTATTTTAGGGTTTCCCGCTTCCCCCGCCGGTTGTAAATTGAACGGATGCGCCTATTCGTTCCAGCCTTGCTCGGTGTCGTCCTTTCGTTGGGATGTGGTGGAGGAGGAGGGACCGACCAAAGCGGTTCTTCGGGAGGCAGCTCTTCGGGAGGTAGCTCCTCGGGAGGAACTGATGCTTCGGGAGGCAGCTCCTCGGGAGGCAGCTCCTCGGGAGGAACTGATGCTTCGGGAGGCAGCTCCTCGGGAGGCAGCTCCTCGGGGGGAACTGATGCTTCGACCGGGGGGAGTGCCGTGGGTGGCACAGGAGGTGACCAAGGGGAGGTCTGCGCTCCAGGTTGGAGCGACGATTCTTCGGGTCTCTGCTGGTACCTCGGGGTCGACGGTGCGATGAACTTCGACGACGCCAAGGCCTACTGCCAGTCGCTCGAAGGCGGCCTGGCGGGTTGGCGGATGCCCACCGTCGACGAGCTCAAAGCACAGATCGTGGGCTGCGACCCGGTCACAGACTGTGAGGTTTCGACAACTTGTGTCGAGTGCCCATGTGGCGATGATCTGGACTCCTGCCGGCCTCCGTCGGCCTGCGCGTACCTAGAGGGTCCAGGGCCGGCGGGATGTTACTGGGACAATGCTTTTGAGACAGCCTGCACGGGTGGCCTCAACCAGGAGCACTATGTGTGGTCCTCCACCGCTGCAGTGACTCCGGAGGGAGAGGCCACCTGCGCCTTCGAGTATTGGTCTGTCAACTTTGCCGAGGTGGGTATCGCCCGGATTCAAGATCACTTTGGCATGATGGTGATGTGCGTAAAGTGAGATCAGTCGGCGCTCAGGGGTCCGAGGGCCTTCGTGCGGTGGCGTGCTGCACTGGGTTCCCGTCTTCGCTGGGCCTCGCGAGCCTCAGAAGGCCGGACGAGCGCGGGTGACTTTGGTGCCTCCGCCACTGCGAGCGAGCTCGACGGCGCCGTCGTCGGCTGCCTTCTCCGCCCGCGTGCGCTCCAATTGCCAGTGCCGAACGTACGCTTCAGCCCCGCTGTCGGGGCCGGCACTGGCGACCAGGTCCTGCGAATCGATCGCCTTGCCCTCCACCGTGATGCAGTTCTCGAAGTAGAGGAGCGTGCCGACGATGGCCAAGGTGTCCTGTTTCATGTGCCAGTCGACGAGGGTATCCGCACCCTGGGCGTTCGACAGCGCATCGTCGAAGGCTGCGGTCGCGGTGCCGAAGCCGAGCGGAATGAACAGGAGTGTCACGCGTGAGCAGCTGCGCCCCGACACGAGCGGCGCCTTCTCGGCCTGCTCGCCGAAGCTCGCAAAGTGCTTGGTGGTGATGGTGACCGGCTCGGTGAAGACCGGGAACGAGCACCCGCTGAAAAGCGCCAAACAGGCGGCAATGCAGCCGACGCGTGTCCCGAAGCTGCTGGGCTTCACGGTGCCACCTCAGCCGGTTTTTCGCCTGCGTCAGCGGAGGTCGGCTCTGACTCTGGCTCGACCTCGCCTCCACCGTCCGCCCCGGGCTTGAGCCGCACGAGGTCTCCGCGGAGGCGAGCGCAATTCTGATTGTAGAGGAGCAGCGGTAAGCTCGTGAAGTCGAGCCGGGCGTTGGTCAGCGCGTCTGCATCGTGCTCATCGAGCGCGGTGCGCAACAGGTACTCGTGATTCGGCTGCTCTCCCCAGGCGACCACGAGGAGCGCGTTGTGGCTGCACATGCTGACGTCCAGC
>Ga0164308_10001463_pt1 | contig 12575 bp, 6 predicted proteins | sample Whisoiple_246_MG_FD_109983 | JGI IMG/M metagenome (GOLD analysis project Ga0164308, IMG submission 109983) | Soil microbial communities amended with fresh organic matter from upstate New York, USA - Whitman soil sample_246_MG | ecosystem: Environmental > Terrestrial > Soil > Unclassified >... | reverse complement strand
GGCCGCCACGGCGGTCTTCCGCAGGCTCGGGACGCCTCGGATCATTCGGACGTTGGTCGAAGGCGAGGCGCTGTTCAACGATGCGACCGCGCTGGTCGCCTATCGGGCCGCGGTGATCGCGGCGCTCAGCGGCACGTTCATCCTCTCGGAATCCCTGGTCGGGTTCGTGATCGCAGCGGCTGGCGGGATCCTGATCGGGGCCGTCGTCGGCCGTGTCTCGGGTGAGATCCTGCGACGCCTCGACGACCCACCGGTCGAGGTCTTGATCTCCGTCGTCATCCCCTTCGCTGCGTACCTTCCGGCCGATCGGCTCGGGCTGTCGGGCGTGCTCGCGGCGGTCACTGCCGGACTCGTGATCGGCGGCCGCCTCGGGACCATCCTGACGCCGAGCAGCCGCCTCCTCTGGCTGACGACCTGGAAGATGATCGGGTTCGTCCTCAATGGCTTCCTCTTCGTCCTGATCGGGCTGGAGCTGCCATCGATCCTCGAAGGTCTCCGGAATCGACCACCGAGCGAGATCATCGGGCTGGCCGTCCTGGTCAGCGTCGTGGTCGTGGTGGGCCGGATCGCGTGGGTGTTCGCCACGAGCCTCCTGCCTGGATCGCCGCGGCGGCGGATCGCGCAGCGCGATCCGGCCCTGGCCATGCGTCTGACGTTCGTCGTGGGCTGGGCAGGACTGCGTGGAGCCGTCTCTCTGGCGGCCGCCCTGGCTCTCCCGTCGAACTTCCCCGAGCGTGATCTCATCCTGTTCGTGACCTTCCTGGTGATCCTCGTCACGCTCGTTGGCCAGGGGCTCACCTTGCCGCGGGTCCTGCGCTGGGCGCGCTGGGACGGCATCGAATCGGAGGGCGACGAAGCGACCGTGGCCCGGACCGCGGCGTACCGGGCCGGGCTCGAGGAGATTCGGCGCGCACGAGAGGAGTGGCCCGGGCACCAGCCACTGTTCGACCGGCTCGAGTCCGGGCTCGAGGACCGCACCCGGCACCTGGCGACCGAGGACCCCGACGAGACCGAGGAACGCCGCCAGGAGCGTGTCGAGCACGAGGAGATCCAGCGTGGGGTCATCGGCGCGCAACGGACGGCCGTCATCGAGCTGCGCGATCGGGGCGAGATCAACGACCTGACCCTGCGCCTGATCGAGCGGGAGCTCGACCTCGAGGAACTGCGGATGGAGGGCTGAGCCGGCTCGAGGGAGGGGCCGCCCGGACCGCTGTGTGAAATCCGTGCGCTTTCACACGCCGTGGGGCGCAAGATGTGCACGACTCGGAGGGGCCGGGGAGTGGGGGGAGACCGGATGACCGCGACCGTCAAACCGGCGAAGCACAGGACCACGGGATTCGCCCTGTTCGAGGGCATCCTCCCGATCGATCGAGCGCGGTTGCCGCTCGACATCATCGCCGGCGCGACCCTCGCGGCCCTGGCCATCCCCGAGGTCATGGGCTACGCGAAGATCGCCGGCACGCCGGTCGTCACCGGCCTGTACACCCTCCTCCTGCCGATCCTCGCCTTCGCGATCCTGGGCTCGTCCCGCCACCTGGTCGTCGGTGCCGACTCCGCGACGGCGGCGATCCTGGCGACCGGCCTCGTTGCGACCGGTGTTGCTGCCGGGTCGCCCCAGTACGTCGAGATGGCGTCGCTCGCCGCGCTGATGTGCGGCGTGGCGCTCATCGCGGCGCGCCTGCTCAAGCTCGGCTTCATCGCCAACTTCCTGTCGCGCAGCGTCCTGGTCGGGTTCCTGACCGGCGTCGGCATCCAGGTCGCGATGGGCCAGGTGGCGGGGATGTTCGGAGTCGACGCCGGAAGTGGCACGACGCTCGAGAAGTTCGCGAACACGCTGCGAGCGATCCCGACCGAGACCAGCGTCCCCACCCTGGTCGTCTCCATCGCGGTCCTTGTCGTGATCCTCGGCCTGGGTCGGGTCAACAAGGCCATCCCGGGCGCGCTCATCGCGGTCGTCGGCGCGATCGCCGCGAGCTACTTCCTCGACCTCGCCGCCGACGGCGTGACGACCCTGGGCACCGTGCCCGCCGGTCTCCCGAGTCTCAGCCTCCCGACCGATGTGCTGACCAGCGCCAATGTCCAGGCGCTCCTGCCGACGGTGATCTCGATGTTCGTCGTGATCCTCGCTCAGAGCGCAGCGACGTCGCGCGCCTACGCGATGAAATACAACGACAGCTTCGACGAGAACGTCGATCTCGTCGGCCTTGGCACCGCCAACTTCGCGGCAGCGATCAGTGGCACGTTCGTGGTCAACGGCAGCCCGACCAAGACCGAGATGGTCGACAGCGCGGGCGGCCGAAGCCAGGTCTCGCAGCTGACGGCCGGTCTGATCGTCGCGGTCGTCCTGCTGTTCCTGACCGGCCCGCTGTCGTACATGCCAAATGCTGTCCTGGCCGCGGTCGTCTTCCTGATCGGCGTCCGGCTCATCGACTACCTTGGGATGTCCGACATCCTGCGGCTGCGAAAGGGTGAGTTCGCGGTCGCCTTGGTGACCACCCTGACGGTGGTCGTCGTCGGCATCGAGCAAGGCATCATCCTGGCCATCGGCCTGTCGATCGTCGAGCACGTCTACCACAGCTACAAGCCGTCCGACCACCTCCTCGCGCAGGGGCCCGACGGCCTGCCACGACTGACGCCGGTCGGATCCGGCACCCAGGCCCTTCCCGGACTGGCCATCTATCGCTTCGGGGCCAGCCTCTACTACGCGAACACGGCCCGGTTCACCGAGGAGGTCGTCGATCTCGCTGAGAACGCGAGCCCGCCGCTGCGGTGGCTGGCGATCTCAGGGTCGGTGATCGGCGACATCGACTACCAGGGGTCGCAGACGGTGTCGGCCGTCAAGGGAGAGCTCGATCGGCTCGGGGTCACGCTCGTGCTGTGTGACGTGGACCCCAGCGTGCGGCGTGAGCTCGATGCGTACGGGTTGACGGCGGCGATCGGTGAGGACCACCTGTTCGACTCCGTGTCCGAGGTGCTCGCCGCCTACCGCCAGCTGCCGCCCGCCGCGAGTGCTCCCGCGACGTCCGGCTGAGTCGGGGCGGCGGACGAGCGACGGCAGTGTCGACGGGGGCCGCGCGCGCCACACCGGCCCAACGTCGTCTCGCCGGCGAGGCGGCGCGAACGAAGGTGCCCCTGGCTGACCACGGGCATTGGAGACCGGCGCGGGATCGCCCCGATCCCGTCGCCCTCCTCGAGGAACAGGCGAAGACCCGACTGCCGCAGCTGGTGCCGCTTCGCTATGGGCGCATGGCCACGTCGCCGTTCGACTTCTACCGCGGGGCGGCGCTGCCGATGGCCGCCGACCTGGCAGCGACGCCACGATCCGAGATCGTCACGCAGCTGTGCGGCGATGCTCACCTTTCGAACTTCGGCTTGTTCGCGTCGCCGGAACGCGCGCAGGTCTTCGACATCACCGATTTCGATGAGACCCTTCGCGGACCCTTCGAATGGGACCTCAAGCGGCTCGCGGCGAGCCTGATCCTGGCCGGCCGGTCGCGCGCCTTCTCCGAGCACGACGGGCGCCACGCGGTCCAACGTACCGTCCGCTCGTACCGGAGCCGGATGGCCGAATTCGCCTCGATGCGCGCGATCGACGTGTTCTACAGCCACGTCGACGCGACGGCGATCCTCGGCGCCGGCGGCAAGCACGCCCGACCGTTCCTCCAGCAGACCCTGCGCTCTGCTTCGCACCACGATGCGATCCACGAGCTCCCCAAGTTGACCGCGGTGGACGCGCATGGCCGGCGCCGCATCGTCGACCGCCCCCCGGTCATCACCCATCCCACTTTGACGAGGCTGCGTATCGACGACGCTCTCGCGGGCTACCGCGAGACGCTCGAGGAAGACAGACGCGTCCTGCTCGATCGCTACGAGCTGGTGGACCAGGCGCTCAAGGTGGTGGGCATCGGCAGCGTCGGGTTGGCGGCGTTCGCGGCCCTGCTCATGGGCGTGGACGACGACGACCCACTGTTCCTCCAGGTGAAGGAGGCCGAGGCGTCCATCCTCGAGCGGTTCCTGCCTGCCAGCGCGCAGCCAAGCCATGGTGCACGGGTCGTCGTCGGTCAGCGTCGCCTCCAGGCCGCGAGCGACATCTTCCTCGGCTGGGCCGTTGGCGATCAGGGCCGCCATCTGTACGTTCGCCAGCTCCAGGACCAGAAGGGCGGTGCCGTCATCGCGGCGATGACCCCCGAGGATCTCGAGGTCTGGGGCGAGCTCTGCGGGTGGGCGCTGGCGCGCGGCCACGCTCGGTCGGGTGACCCGGCCGTGATCGCGGGGTACATCGGTGATGACGCGACTCTGGACGGCGTCCTTGCGGATTTCGCGGTCGCCTACGCCGACCAGACCGAGAAGGACCACGCGGCGCTTCTTGCGGCCATCGCCTCGGGTCGCGTCACCGCTTCCGCTTCCTAGGATGTGGGGTTGACCTCGTGTACTTGAACCTGCTACCTTGCGATGACAAGGTAGTAGGTTGGTATGCATCCTTCGAAACTAAGCTCGCTTCGGAACGGCCTCCTCGAATTCCTCATCCTCGACATCGTCTCGACGGGCGATGTCTACGTGGCGGAGATCCTGGAGCGCCTCGCCTCGACCGACTTCGCGACCCGTGAGGGCACCCTGTATCCGCTCCTGAGCAGGATGCGGCGCGAGGGCCTGCTCGACTACGACTGGCGCGAGTCGAACGCGGGACCGCCACGCAAGTACTACCGCCTGACCGATCTGGGACGGGCCCATCTCGCGGAGTTCCGCGCGTATTGGGCGTCCCTCACCTCACTCATCGACGAACTTGGAAGGTAGCCATGGACAAGACCATCGTCATCACCCTGAACGGACATCACGAGGGGTACCGGCTGCGTGACGACGCGTACGACCGGCTGACGCAGTATCTCGACGGGGCTGCCTCCCGGCTTCGGGACGATCCCGATCGGGCGGAGGTCCTCGGCGATCTCGAACGGTCGATCGGAGACAAGCTCGCAGCAGCGATCGGCTCCGAAGACCGCCTGGTCACCCTGGCTGACATGGATAGCGTCCTTGAGGCCATCGGGACCGTCGACACCGGCCGCGATCCGGAGCCAGAGAGCGCTCGCGACTCCACGCCGCGGCCCCGACGGCTTCGTCGGATCAAGGAGGGGCAGTGGCTGGCGGGCGTCTGCACCGGCCTTGCCGACTACGCCGACATCCGGGTGGACTGGGTGCGGACGCTGTTCATCTTCGCGACCTTGTTGACCGCCGGGGGCTTTTTCCTGGTCTACGTTGCGATGGCGTTCATCCTCCCGGTCAGTCCGACTCGGGAGTCTCCGAACACGGGCGGACATTAACCATCCGCTGACATTTCAGTGCCTGTCGGGCTGCTAGCATCAGGCTGCGCGACCCGGACGGAAGTGGTGGCCTGGAGGGGCCACGGGTGGTCGCCAGGAGGAATGAGCGATGCCCACGTTCCGCCCCGTCACGCCCCTTCGACCCCTGTTCGCGGCACTTGCCGCACTGGCTCTGTCAGTCGGGGTCCTGCCTCTCGGACAGGTCGCCCCTGCCGCGGCCGCCACCTGCGGGGTCAGCCTGACGACCTCTGGGGCGACGGTCACACAGGACTTCGACACGCTGTCGAACACGGCTGGCTCGACCACGAATGTCCTCGCGATCCCCGGTTGGTTCATGACCGAGTCCGGCGGAGGCGCGCGAGACAACGAGCAGTATGCGGTCGACACCGGTGGCAGCACGACCGGCGATACCTACAGCTATGGCGGTCTGGCCGCCACCGATCGTGCTTTAGGCGCCCTCCGGAGCGGCACGCTCATCCCGCTCCGTGGCGCGGCCTACACCAACGACACCGGCAGCACCCTCACGTCGCTTGCTGTCGCCTACACCGGCGAGGAATGGCGCCTCGGGACGACGGCCCGCACCGACCGGTTGGACTTCCAGTACAGCCTGGACGCCACCGACCTGACGACGGGCACGTGGACCGATGTCAACGCGCTGGATTTCACGACCCCGGACACCGGCATTGTCGGGGCGAAGGACGGCAACGCCGCTGGTGAACGAACCGCGATCAGCTCGACCATCACCGGGCTTTCGATCGCCAGCGGTGCCTGTGTCTGGGTCCGATGGGTCGACCTGGATGCGAGCGGCGCAGATGACGGGCTCGCCGTCGATGACTTCTCGATCACGCCCGACCCCGCCGTCCCAAACCTGTCCATCAACGACGTCTCGCACGCTGAAGGCGACACCGGCACGACGACATTCGACTTCACGGTCAGCCTCTCGCTGCCCGCGCTCGCAGGAGGCGTGACCTTCGACATCGCGACCGCGAACAACACCGCAACGGAACCGGACGACTACACCGCCAAGTCGCTGACAAGTCAGACCATCCCCGAGGGAAGCTCGACATACTCATTCAGCGTCCTGGCGAATGGCGACTCGACGATCGAGGCGAACGAGAGCTTCTTGGTCAATGTCACCAACGTCACCGGTGCGAGCCTCGGCGACGGCCAGGGCAGGGGCACGATCCAAAACGACGATTCGACCGTCGCCTTCATCCACGATGTCCAGGGTCCGGATGCCGAGTCGCCCATGTCCGGCTCGACAGTGACCATTCAGGGCGTCGCCGTGGCGACCTTCCAAGGCACAACCAAGCTGCAGGGTTTCTTCCTCCAGGAGGAGGACGCCGACACCGATGCCGATCCGGCGACGTCGGAGGGCATCTTCGTCTTCTGCGGCTCCTGCCCGACCGCGGTCGCTGAGGGTCAGCGCGTCCGCGCGACCGGCGTCGTCTCGGAGTTCAACAATCTCACCGAGGTCTCGGCGACCTCGGCGGGATCGGTCGTCGTCACTGACGCCGGCAACCACCTCGCCGAGGTGACCCCGTCGGCCATCGACCTGCCGATCGCCGGCGACGTGAACGCCTTCTACGAGGCGCGGGAGGGGATGAAGGTCACCTTCGTCGATACCCTGACCGTTTCGGAGTACTTCGAATTGGCCCGTGCCGGCCACATCACCTTGTTCGAGGGTGGACGGCCACAACAGTTCACGGAGACCGATTCGCCGAGCGCCGCGGGATACGCGGCCCACCTGGACGACCTCGCCCGGCGCGAAGTCACGCTCGATGACGACAACAACAGGGAGGAGGCTTTCCTCGGCCAGCCGAACGGGAGCCAGTCTGTCTTCTACCCGCGGGCCAACGGCGGCTTCGGCGTCGGGACGCAGGGCACCGACTTCTTCCGCGGCGGCGACACGGTCAGTGGCCTGACCGGCGTCCTCCAGTGGGGATTCCCGGGGTTCGGGACCGAGACCTGGCGGATCCGCCCGACCGCCGCGAACCCGACGAGCTTCACCGTCGCAAACCCACGACCGACGACCCCGCCGGCGGTGGGCGGCGCGATCAAGGCCGTCAGCATGAACCTGCTCAACTACTTCACGACCATCGATACGACCTCCAGCAACAGCACCGGCCCCTGCAGCCCCAGCGGGACCCTGGATTGCCGCGGCGCGGACAGCGCGGCCGAGCTCAATCGGCAACGCGAACGCGCATCGATCGTCGTCTGCTCACTCAACGCCGAGGTCTACGGCTTCATGGAGCTCGAGAACACCACCCCGAGCGCCACCATCACCGACCTCCTCGGGGCTGTGAACACGCGCTGTGGCGGAGACCATCCGTACACCGCCGTTGACACCGGCGGAACGCTCGGTACCGATGCCATCCGCGTCCAGCTGGTCTATCGCGCCGGGATCCTGTCGCCCGTCGGCCCGCCACTGGTCGACCTCGATCCCATCCACAACCGGCCGCCGACGGCGCAGACGTTCGACGTCGTGGACGTTACCAACACCGCATTCGGCCAGCGGTTCACGGTCGTCGCCAACCACTTCAAGTCGAAGGGCTGTGACGGGTCAGCCACCGGCGACGATGCAGATTCGGGCGACGGCCAGAGCTGCTACAACGGCCGGCGAACCAGCCAGGCCGCTCGACTCCTGACCTGGATCAATAACACCGTCCTGCCGGCTGCCGGCGACCCGGACGTGCTGCTGCTAGGTGACTTCAATTCCTACTCGAAGGAAGATCCGGTCAGCACCCTCGAGACCGGCGGCTTCACGGATCTGGCGTCGTCGCTCCTGGGGCCGGGGTCGTACTCGTACCTGTTCGATGGCCAGCTGGGCCATCTCGACTACGCGTTCGCCAGCGCGAGCCTCGCGCCGAGTGTGACGGGCATCGGCAACTGGCACATCAACGCCGACGAGGTGCCCCTCTTCGACTACAACGACGAGGTCCTGGACAGCCCCGGTGAGGCGTCGTTCGAGGAGAAGCCCGATGGCTCCGCCCTCGTCCCGCCGCGCGTCGTCTTCCAGCCCGCCACGCTGTACCGCGCCTCCGATCACGACCCGGTGATCGTCGGCCTGTTCTCCGACACGACGCCGCCCGACACGACCATCGACAGCAACCCGCCGGATCCCAGCCCCAGTGGCGACGCGACCTTCACATTCAGCGGGACCGACGACGTGACGGCGCCCGCCGACCTCAGATTCGAATGCGACCTGGATGGTGGCGGCTTCAGCGCGTGCAGCAGCCCGCAGGACTACACAGGCCTCGGCGACGGGTCCCACACCTTCCAGGTGCGAGCGATCGACGCTGGGAACAACGTCGACCAGACACCCGCCAGCTTCACCTGGACCATCGATCTGTCAGCGCCCAGCGTGACGATCGACCAGGCGTCCGGCCAGGCCGATCCGACCGGCGCCAGTCCGATCGACTTCACCGTGGTCTTCAGCGAGGCCGTGACCGGGTTCAGTGATGCCGACGTGTCGCTGAGCGGGACGGCCGGGGCAACGACAGCCGTCGTGACCGGCGGACCGACGACCTATGACGTGGCGGTCAGTGGCATGACCGCCGACGGAACGGTCATCGCCTCGATCGCGGCCGGCGCTGCCGCCGACGGGGCGGGCAACCTGAGCACCGCGTCCACGAGCACTGACAACACGGTCACGTACCAATTCAACGTCGCGCCGACGGCCACGGTCTCGAACGGGGCCTGTCCGACCGGCAAACCGGTGACCGGCTCCGTGACGTTCAGCCTCGCCGACCCGGACGGCGATCCCATGACGTTCACGCTTCAATCCAACAGCAACACCGCGTTGATCCCGAACGCGAACATCGGGGTCGCAGGCAGTGGCGGCACACGCACCGTCACTATCACCGCGCTCGACAAGAAGAGTGGCGTCGCGACGCTGACCTTCCAGCTCAGTGACGGCACAGCGACCGTGCCCGACGTCGTCACCGTGCGCGTCGGGACCTCCCAGGGAGAGACCCTGAACGGGACCGAAGCCATCGACCTCATCTTCGGCCTCGAAGGCGGTGACACGGTCAATGGCCTTGGAGCCAACGACGTCCTGTGCGGCGGAAGCGGATCCGATGCCGTCAACGGCGGAGCCGGCAACGACATCCTCGACGGCGAGGAAGGTGCCGACACCCTCAACGGCGGCATCGACAACGACATCCTGCGCGGTGGCCGCGGAGATGACGCGCTGACCGGTGGTGCCGGGGCCGACTCGTTCAGCGGCGGCCAAGGCACCGATACCGCTGCCGACCTGGATGCCGGCCAGGGAGATACCCAGGACGGTTCGATCCCGTGAGCGGTGCGGGCACGCACCGGAACTGGTGCGGTTTGGTCTGGTGCGGTTCGCTGCGGTGCGATTACGATGTCCGTCCGCCGCTTCCCCAACTCGTCGTCGTTCGGTATGGGAGGGCATTCCATCGTGCGTCCAACTGGTAACCCGTCCAGGCATCGCCGGTGGCAGAGCGTGGCAGTCGCGCTCGCCGTCGCTGCGCTGCTCGTTCCGGCCGCGGGCACGCAAGCGGCCAGGCCACCCAACACGCCTCCGGGTGATGAGAACGTCCAGCTGTTGGCGATCAACGACTTCCACGGCAATCTGCAGCCACCGACCGGGTCTTCGGGAAACGTCGGGTCGACGTTGGCCGGCGGTGTCGAATACCTCGCAACACAGATCAAGCAACTCGAGGCGACGAATCCGGATCGGACGCTCGAGATCTCTGCAGGCGACAACATCGGTGCCAGCCCACTGATCTCCGCGGCTTTTCACGATGAGCCGACGATCGAGGCCCTGAACGCTCTCGGTCTTGACATCTCCGCCGTGGGTAACCACGAGTTCGACGAGGGCGTCGACGAGTTGCTGCGCATGCAGAACGGCGGCTGCCATCCGGTCGATGGCTGTCAGGACGGCGACGGCTTCGCCGGTGCCGACTTCCAGTTCCTGGCCGCCAATGTCGTCTACAAGGACTCGGGCAAGCCGATATTCCCCGCCTACAAGGTCCGGAGTCTCGGTGGCGCCAAGATCGGGTTCATCGGGCTGACGCTCGAGGGAACGCCGCAGATCGTCAGCGCAAACGGCATCCAGACCGTCAACTTCCTCGACGAAGCGACCACGATCAACGCGGCGACCCAGGCCCTGAAGGCCAAGGGCGTCCACACGATCGTCGTCCTCATCCACGAAGGTGGCGCACAGAGTGTCGGACTCAATACGACCAGCATCAACACCTGCGTCGGCATGGCCGGTGCGATCGTCCCGATCGTCGCCCAGCTCGATGACGAAGTGGACATGGTGGTGAGCGCCCACACCCATCAGGCGTATAACTGCTTGCTGCCCAACGCGGCCGCCCGATCCATCCCGGTGACCAGTGCATCGTCATTCGGCCGGCTCGTGACCGACATCGACATGACGATCAATCGCGCCTCCGACCAGCCGACCCAGATCAGCGTCAACAACGTGGTCGTCGTCCGCTCGGTCCCGAAGGACGCGGCCGAGACGGCGCTCATCGACAAGTACAACACTGCCATCGCGCCGATCGCCAACGCGATCGTTGGCTCGATCACGTCGGACATCACGCGGACGAACAACGCCGCAGGGGAGTCTGCACTGGGTGACGTGATCGGGGACGCCCAAAAGGCGTACACGCAATCGGCAGGCAGTCAGTTCGCGTTCATGAACCCTGGCGGCATCCGAGCTGATCTCGTCTATGGCCAGTCCAGCGGCGGTGAAGCGCCGGGACAGGTGACATACGGCGAAGCCTTCACCGTCCAACCATTCAACAACCTCGTCGTCACCCAGAGCTTGACGGGCGCACAGATCAAGGGGACGCTCGAGCAGTCGTTCATCGGCTGTCTCGGCCGGACCCAGGCGACCGTCATCCTCCAGGTGTCGTCGGAGATCCACTACACCTACGACACGACCCAGCCGTGCGGCAGCAGGATCACCGCGATCACCGTGAACGGCTCGCCCATCGTCGATGGCACGACCTACAAGGTCGCGATGAACAACTTCCTCGCCGACGGCGGGGACAGCTTCCCCGGCTTCAAGGCCGGCACCGGCCGGGTCTACGCCCCGGGTTTCGATGTCGATGCCTTGACCGCCTACCTCGGTGCCCATTCGCCCGTCGGGCCCGGCCCGCAGGATCGGATCACCAAGACTCCCTGACGCGCTCGAGCGTACAAGTGGAAACGGCCCCGGAGACGGGGCCGTTTCGCTGTTCTCGGGCCTGCTCCTAGCCGGGCCAGCCACCGGGGTGTGAGTCAGGATCGAAGAGGCGCACGCCGCCGCCTTCGCGCTTGACGGCCTGCATCGTCTTGTCGGCGGCCCTCATCAGTGTCGCGTTGTCGGGCAGGTCGGGCCCCGGCACGACGATGACCAGTCCGATCGACGCGCCGACCTCGTGGATCCCGGCCGAGGCCACGACCGGCTGCCGGATCGCGTCCTCCAGCCGCTTCCCGAGCCGGATGGCCGACCCCGGGTCGAAGGAGCCCGCGAAGAAGCCGACGAACTCGTCTCCCCCGCGGCGGGCCATCGCGTCACCGGTCCGTGCCGTGCTCCGGAGGCGACCCCCGATCTGGGCGAGCACCTCGTCGCCGATCTGCTGGCCGTATTTTGGATCCTTGTTGATCTGACCGAAATGGTCGAGGTCGATCGCGACGAGGACGCCACCGCGCGCCAGCCCAAGACGGGTCCGACCGATCGCTCCATCGAGGAAGCCCTCGAATCGGTGGAGGCGGGGCAGGTGGGTCAGCGCATCCGGCCCTTCGGTGTCGACGGGCCAGAGGACCAGGGTCACCAACGCCAGGGCCATCGGCGCCCACCATCCGACCGCCGTGTACGAGATCGTGAAGACCCAGGCGAGGACGACCTCACCGACGGTCAGCCGCCCGATGGACCCGATCACGATCTCGCCGTACGTTCCGGCGGACAGGCCCTCCCTGAGCATGACAGTCCCCGCGGTCGCCATGATCAGGATGGCGGCGAGGAGAATGGTGCCGCCCGCGAGTGCGACAAGGCCTGCGACTCCAACGCTTACGGAGGTCGTCAACAGGAACCCATTCAGGACCTGGGAGGTGAGCCCGCCGACCACGGCGCCGAAGGCAAGGACCGAATGGTTGGCGAGGACGCCGTACCACGGCACCTCTTCGATCTCGCGACGCTCGATCGTGGAGATGAACGCGACCCACGCACCGGCGGTCGGGCCGCCGAGGACCATCGCCGCGGCCACGAACGGGAAGTGGAACGTCCACACGGAATGGCCGCCG
>Ga0164308_10001461_pt1 | contig 12583 bp, 9 predicted proteins | sample Whisoiple_246_MG_FD_109983 | JGI IMG/M metagenome (GOLD analysis project Ga0164308, IMG submission 109983) | Soil microbial communities amended with fresh organic matter from upstate New York, USA - Whitman soil sample_246_MG | ecosystem: Environmental > Terrestrial > Soil > Unclassified >... | reverse complement strand
TCGACACAACGAGGCGCAGGTGCAGCTCGCAGCTGACCGTGGTGTTCATAAGCGCCAGGGCCTTTCGCTCAGTGTGCGCTCGGGGATTCGCACGTCGGCGAAATCGACATGCCACCTACGGTGGCGTTGTAAACCCCTCTGACCTATTTGTGATGCTTCAGGTCCCTCGTCCAGCGGTGTGTAACTTTGCGTCATGCGTCCATTCCGGTGACGATCGACGTTCCGGTAGGTTGGGCTTCATGAACGCGGAGAGTGACGAGCGGAAAGAGGTCGCCGCGACGGTGGCCCCGGGGTCCGCTGCGGGGGACGGGAACACGGCGGAGCGTGAGCTGGGCTCACGGGCACCCGGGTTCATCAAGGGTTCGAGGGTTCTCCATCTGAGCTGGCAGGTCGGGATCTTCGTCGTCGGCCTCGCCGTGGTCGGGGCGGGCATCGTGATGCTGCCGCTGCCCGGCCCGGGGTGGCTGGTGATCTTCGGCGGCATGGCGATCTGGGCGACGGAGTTCGTCTGGGCGCAGCTGGTCCTGCGCTGGACCCGGCGCAAGGTCACCGAGGCGGCGCAGCGCGCCCTCGATCCCAAGGTCAGGCGCCGCAACATCATCCTCACCACGGTGGGGCTCGTGATCATCGCGGTGCTGGTCGGGATCTACGTCTGGAAGTTCGGCATCGTGATGCCCTGGAAGATCGATCAGTGACCCGGAGGTGGTCCGGCGGCACCCCTGACATGGGGTAATGTTTGCGGTGCGCCGGGGCGATTAGCTCAGTGGGAGAGCGCTTCGTTCACACCGAAGAGGTCACTGGTTCGAACCCAGTATCGCCCACCCCGGTCCTAGGGCCCGGAAGCTTCTCAGAAGCTTCCGGGCCCTAGGCGTTTCCGTGCCGTGTCCCGCACCGTGATCTCCGCCGGCCGTTCGGCCCGTCGTCACGCCACCGAAATTTCGTCCTAACCGTTGACGCGCCCCCTGCCGCTCCATACTTTTGCCCGGCAAGCGCTTTCTAAAACGATTCAATGCGAACGGTGGGGGCGAGCTATGTCTCGTAACAACGGCATGGACAGGCGGCAGCTGCTGAAGCTGGCCGGCCTCTCGGCGGCCGGTCTCGGGCTGACCGCGGCCGGTTGCGGTTCGGGCAGCGGCGGTTCCGGTGGTCCGGTCACCATCCGTCACGCGTGGTGGGGAGCGGACGACCGAGCCAAGAAGGTCCAGCAGTGCGTCGGCCTCTTCGAGAAGAAGCACCCGAAGATCAAGGTCAAGACGGACTTCCAGCAGTACCCGGACTTCTGGAAGAAGTTCAACACGCAGGCGGCGGGCGGCAACCCCCCGGACGTCATCCAGAACGCCGTCACCTTCCTGCGCAAGTACGAGGCGAAGAACGTCCTCCTCGACCTCGCCCCCCAGGCGGAGAAGGGCAACCTCGACCTCGGCGGCTTCCGCTCCGGGCTGGAGAAGTTCGCCGAGATCGACGGCAAGCTCCTCGGCGTGCCGGTCGGCAGCAACTCGATGGCCCTGGTCATCGACGAGAAGGTGTACGAGAAGGCAGGAATCACACCCGAGACCGGCTGGACCTGGGACGACTGGTACGCCGCCCTCCGGAAGATCAAGGACGGCCAGAAGATCGCCGGTGACGCCGGACCGTACGGCGTGATGTACCTGTACGACCTGATCCTGCGCCAGAACGGCAAGGCCTTCTTCACCGAGGACGGCATGGGCTTCGGCGAGGCCGAACTGCTGCCGTACTGGACCGAGGCCCTCGAGCGGGTCGAGGCGGGACTCTACGCCGACCCCGGCAAGGTCGAGCAGATCAAGCCCGCCTCGGCGACCGCCAAGGGCCTCTCCGCCGGCGAGTTCACCTGGGACAACTTCTCCGTCCGCTACAGCGCGGAGGGCAGCAGCAGCTACGGCCTCGCGCCCATCCCGAGCACCGACGGGAAGAAGACCGGCCAGTACCTCGGGTCGCTCATGCTGAGCGGAACCGCCCGCACCAAGCACCCCGCCGAGGTGGCCACCTTCATCAGCTTCATGACCCACGACCCCGAGGTCGCGCGGATCATGGGATACGACCGCGGCGTTCCCGCCACCACCGCGCAGTTCGAGGCCTTCCAGCCGACCGACGCCCCCAGCAAGGCCATCGCCGCGTACGAGACCTCGATCGCCGACGCGGGCGTCCTCGAGCCCATCACCCCGCACCCGGCGGGCGCGGACGTCATCGAGGCGGCCTTCCTGCGCATCGGCGCCGACCTGGCGCTGGGCAAGACCTCGCCGAAGGACTCCGTGAAGCAGTTCTTCTCCGAGGCGAAGACCGCCCTCGCCGCGAACTGAGAGGGACTGCGGTGACTCACATCCAGATCTCCCCGGGCGCCGTGGCCCCCGGGGACGGCCGCTCCGTCCCCGAGCGGAGCGGCCCGGGGGACGGCCCTCCACCGAACGGTGCGAAGGGGACCGGCCGCGGCGAGAACCTGGCCGGCTACCTGTTCATGTCGCCCTGGATCGCGGGCTTCCTGTTCCTGATCGCCGGCCCCATGGTGTTCTCGCTGTACCTGTCGTTCACCGAGTACAACCTGTTCGAGGCGCCACGCTGGATCGGCCTGCGGAACTTCACCGACATGTTCGCCGATCCGCGCTGGCGCCAGTCGGTGAAGGTCACCTCCTGGTACGTACTGATCGGCACCCCGGTCAAGCTGGCCGCCGCGCTCGCCGTCGCCATGCTGCTGGCGCAGAAGCGGTGGGGCCAGTCCTTCTACCGGGCGGCCTTCTACGCACCGTCCCTGATCGGTGCGAGCGTCTCGGCGGCCATCGTCTGGCGCGCGCTGTTCTCGGACGACGCGATCGTCGACCGCACGCAGAAGGTGCTCGGTTTCGAGGCCGGCGGCTGGATCGGCGACCCCGAGATGATCATCTACGCACTGATCGCCCTCACCGTCTGGCAGTTCGGCGCTCCGATGGTCATCTTCCTCGCCGGCCTCAAACAGGTCCCGCAGGAGCTGTACGAGGCGGCCGAGATGGACGGAGCCGGCCGCCGGCGGAAGTTCTTCCACATCACCCTTCCGATGATCTCTCCGGTCCTGTTCTTCAACGTCCTGCTGGAGACCATCCACTCGTTCCAGATCTTCGGCTCGGCCTACATCGTCAGCAACGGCAGCTGCGGACCGGCCGACGCGACGCTCGTCTACACCTGTTACCTGTACGAACAAGGCTTCGTGAACAGCCGCATGGGCTTCGCCTCGGCCATGGGATGGCTGCTGCTGGTCGCCGTGGGCCTGGTCACCGCCGTGCTGTTCCGGTCCCAGAAGCGCTGGGTGCACTACGAGGAGGGCGGCCGATGAGTCTCCTGTACGCAGCCGTACGCCGCCGGGGACCCGGCGCGCTCGCCTGGCACCTCGGCGCGCTCGTCGTCCTCGCCGTGGTCCTCTACCCGGTCGCGTGGACGATCGGTGCCTCGTTCAAGCCCAGCGCGGACATCATCGGCGCCCTGGACCTGTTCCCGGCCGACCCGATCGGTGACAACTACACCCGGCTCACCGAGGGCATCGCCGACATCCCGGTCTCGACGTTCTTCCTGAACTCGGCCTACATAGCGGTCGGTTCCGTCGTGGGCGTGGTGCTGTCGTGCTCGCTGACCGCCTACGCCTTCGCGAAGGTGCGCTTCGCCGGCCGCAACATCATGTTCGCCGTCATGATCGGCACCCTCCTGCTGCCGTACCACGTACTGATCATCCCGCAGTACGTCCTGTTCCAGAAGCTGGAGCTGATCAACACCTTCACCCCGCTGCTGATCGGCAAGTACCTGGCCACCGACGCCTTCTTCGTCTTCCTGATGGTGCAGTTCATGCGCGGACTGCCCAAGGAGCTCGACGAGGCCGCCCGGCTGGACGGCTGCGGGCATCTCAGGACCTACTGGTCCATCGTCATGCCGCTCTGCCGTCCCGCGCTCGTCACCAGCGCGATCTTCACGTTCATCAACGCCTGGAACGACTTCATGGGCCCCCTGCTGTACCTGAACGAGCCGGACAAGTACACCGTCTCCATGGGGCTGAAGATGTTCATCGACCAGGACGCGGTGGCGGACTACGGCGGCATGATCGCCATGTCGCTGGTGGCCCTCCTCCCGGTGCTGGCCTTCTTCGTGGCCTTCCAGCGGTACCTGATCGACGGCATGGCCACCTCGGGCCTGAAGGGCTGACGCGCCGTGGCGACGAGGACCCGTACCCCGGACAGGCGTCCGCGCTTCATGGACCGCTTCGCCCTGTTCTCCGAATGCCTGCTCACCGGCGTCTGGATCGCCGTCGCCGCCCTGCCCCTGGTCACCTTCCCCGCGGCCTTCGCCGCGGGGACCCGGCACCTGCGCCGGCACCTCGACGGTGAGCAGGGCGGCCTGCGCGAGTTCGCCCGGGACCTCCGGGCGGCCGCCCGGGGCGGATGGATCGCCGGTGCGTCCGTATGGGCGGCGGCGGCTCTGCTCGCTCTCGATCTGGCGGCCGTCCGGGCCGGACTGCCCGGCGGGCCGTTCGTGGGCGCCGTCGGCATCCTGGCCATGATCGGGTACCTCGTCGCCGTGGTCCGCGCGGCCTCGTGCTGGGAGCCCGGCGCCCTCTGGCGCACCCTCCTCGCCGAGGCCGGGCGGAACACGGTCCGCGACCCGGCCGGCTCGCTCCTGCTCGTCTGCGGGATGGCCGTCGTCGTGCTCTCCGGTTCGCTGGTCCTGCCACTGGCCGTCCCCGTCGTCGGGGCCGTCGCCGCCGCGGCCACCGCGGTGCGGGCACGCGGGCTCTCCCGCTGACCGCACCCCTCGCACGGTCCCACCGGCTCCGGTACGTCCCGTCCCTGTCCGATTCCTGTCCCGAATCCCGCACGGAGAGAGGCACAACCATGTCCAGGATGCCCCGCAGAACGCTCCTCAAGGCCGCGGCAGCAGCCGGCGCGGCCGCACAGATCGGCTGGACCCCCGGCGCCACCCCCGCGTCGGCGGCCACCCGGAGCGCGGAGCACACCGACGAACCGGTCGCCCTGACCTGGCTGGAGTCCGGCGGCCTCGGAGCGGCCCCCGGCTCCACGCTCGGCGTTCCCTGGCCCAAGGGGCAGTACCCCGGGGACCAGACGTTCTCCCTGGCCACGGAGGACGGCGAGGACGTCCCCGTCCAGACCTGGCCGATCGGCTACTGGCCCGACGGCTCGCTCAAGTGGACCGCGCACGCGGTCGGCCCCGAGGCCACCGCCGAGACGTTCTCGCTCACCGCCGGCGTCCCCGCCGCGCCCGCGAAACGGGTCACAGCGGTCCGCGCGGGCGGCACCGTCACCGTCTCCACCGGAGTGATCACCGCCAGGCTCGGCACGAACGGCTCCGCCCTCGTCAAGACCGTCACCCGCGGCTCGACCGAGATCGCCCGGAACGGCCGGCTCGTCCTCGTGCGCCAGGGCGAGATCGAGGACGGCGACCAGGGCACCGAGAAGTACGAACGATTCGAGAGCGTCGTCGAGGAGACCGTGGTCGAACAGGACGGGCCCGTCCGGGCCGTCGTCCGTATCGACGGCAGGCACCGCAAGGGCTCACGGTCCTGGATGCCGTTCTCCGTACGCCTCTACTTCTACGCCGGCGCCGACTCCTTCCGGATGGTGCACACCATCACCTACGACGGCACCGTCGAGCCCGGCAAGGCGAGCGGTGACTTCGTGCGGGGCCTCGGGGTCCGCTTCGCCGTGCCCCTGCGCGACGAGGCCTACGACCGGCACATCCGCATCGGCGGTGACGGCACCGGCCTGCTGCGCGAGGCCGTGAAGGGCGTCACCGGGCTGCGCCGCGACCCCGGGGCGGCGGTGCGCGAGGCGCAGTTCGCGGGCCGGAAGCTCCCCGACCCCGCCACCTGGGACCAGCGGGTCACCACCCGGCTTCCGTACATACCCGAATGGGGCGACTACACCCTCTCCCAGCTGTCCGCCGACGGCTTCGGGCTCCGCAAGCGCACCAGGAGGGGGCACGGCTGGATCGGCGCGGGCGGTGGCCGGAGGGCATCGGGATTCGGGTACGTCGGGGGAGCGAGCGGGGGATTCTCCTTCGGGCTCCGCGACTTCTGGGAGAAACACCCCGCCCAGCTCGACATCCGTGACGCCCACACCGACGAGGCCGAGGTCACCCTCTGGCTCTGGTCCCCCGAGGCCCAGCCCATGGACCTGCGCTTCTACCACCACGGCATGGGACAGGAGACCTATCCCGAACAGCTCGAAGGCCTCAACATCACCTACGAGGACTACGAACCGGGCTTCGGTACCCCGTACGGCATCGCGCGGACCAGCGAACTCCTCTTCTGGGCCAACGCGTCGACCCCGGCCCCCGAGACGCTCGCCCGGCAGGTCGACGCCGTACGCACCCCGCCCCAGCTCGCCGCCCCGCCGAAGCAGCTCGTCGACGCCAAGGTCTTCGGCGGCCTGTTCGCCGAACCCGACCGCTCCACCGCCGCCAGGTCGAGGATCGAGGACCACCTGGACTTCCTCTTCACCTACTACAAGGACCAAGTGGAGATGCGCCGTTGGTACGGCTTCTGGGACTACGGCGACATCATGCACACCTACGACCCGACCCGTCACCAGTGGTGCTACGACGTGGGCGGCTACGCCTGGGACAACTCCGAACTCTCGCCCGACCTCTGGCTCTGGTACGCCTACATGCGCTCCGGACGCGCGGACATCTACCGCTTCGCCGAGGCCATGACCCGGCACACCGGTGAGGTCGACGTCTACCACCTGGGCACCTGGGCCGGACTCGGCACCCGCCACGGTGTCCAGCACTACGCCGACAGCGCCAAGCAGCAGCGCATCGCCAACACCACCTACCGGCGCATGTTCTACTTCCTCACCGCCGACGAACGGGTCGGTGACCTCATGCACGCCAACGTCGACTCCGACGAGACCTTCCTGGCCCTCGACCCGATCCGCAAGATCCGCACCGAGCCCTACACCCCGGACCGCCACGCGCTGTCGATCGGCTTCGGCACGGACTGGAGCGGCCTCGTCTCCGCCTGGCTCACCGAGTGGGAGCGGCGCGGGCCCAAGTGGGAGAAGGCCAGGAGCCGCGTCCTTTCGACCATGGAGACCATCGCCGCCCAGCCCAACGGTTTCGTGCAGGGCGTGGGGCTCTACGACCTCGACACCGGCACGTTCGCGATCGCCGAGGAGCCCGAGGTCGGCGTCTCCCACCTGTCGGCCATGTTCGGTCTGGTCGAGCTGAACGCCGAACTCATCGACATGATCGACATGCCGGCGTTCGAGGCCGCCTGGATCGACTACTGCCGCTACTTCAACGCGACCAAGGCCGAGCAGGCCGCCCGCTACGGCAGCAACTTCGGCACGCTCCTGCTGTTCCAGGGCCACTCGCGCCTGGACGCCTACGCCGCCGTGCGGACGGGGGACGTCACCCTGGCCACCCGGGCGTGGAAGCAGTTCTACAGCAGCGCCGACACCTGGGACTACAAGGAGAGCACCGACTGGAACACCCGGAAGGTCGACGGGCCGACCGGGCCCGTACCGGGCAGTGAGGCGGCCTGGGTCAGCACCAACACCACCGCCCTGTACGGCCTGGCGGCCATCCAGAACCTCGCGCTCGTCGGCGACAGGATGCCGTGACGCCCTGGCTCTAACGCATCCGTCCGAAGCTCTCCCGCACCCGGCGCGCGTCACGCAGCCGCTGCTCGTAGGTCGCACCGACCGCGAGCAGCAGCAGCCCGGCGAGCGCCGGGGGCGCCCAGCGCGGGAGGGCGTCGAAGACCTGCACCACATGCGGGGCCAGCTCGTGCAGGCCGTCCAGCGCCAGGACCGAACCGCCCAGGACCAGGGGCGCCTGGAGCCGTAGCCGGGCGCCGGCCAGGGTGACGGCCAGCGCCGCGACCCCCAGCAGCAGGGGGCGCAGCCAGTGCGGGTCGCCCCAGGCCACCACGAGGCTCGGCACCATCGTCATCGCCAGGGCCGGACCGTAGGACACCCAGGACGAGGTGGCGGGATTCCGGCGCCGCCGCACGTGCCCCACCGCGAACGCGGCCACCGACACCGGCAGCGTGTACGCCTCGGGGTCGGTCACCCCGGAAGCCGCCAGGCGCACCCAGGCGGCAGCCACGAACAGCGCGGCGGCGAGTCCTCCCGCCACGCTCCGGCGCTCCGGCCGCAGCGCCGTGGCCGACGCCAGCACCCCGCACAGCCCCAGCACCAGCGCCAGGAACGGCCCGTCCGTCACCGAGAGGCCCAGCGCGACCACCGCGGCGAACGCCCCGGCGAGTTCGGCCGGGAGCGCGACCTCGGGCTCCTTCAGCCGCGCCCCCAGCAGCACCGTCGCCGCCGTCACCAGCAGCACCAGCGGCGCGGTGTGCGGGGCGCTCCATCCCAGGGACGCCCCCGCCGCGCAGGTGACGGCGACCCCGCACAGCACCGAGGCGCAGGCGAGCACCGAACGCACGGCGGGCACCCGGGCGACGGCCGCCGACGCGGCGAACAGCAGCACCAGCGCCACGGACACGGCGTGTGTCGCCGGCTCGGCGGCCAGCGCCAGCAGTCCCACACCCAGGGCCCCGACCAGCGCGCACACCACACAGGTCACCGCGAGCGCGTCGGCCGCGCGACGTGCGGCCAGGGCCGTCAGCACCGCGACCAGTACGAGCTCCACGCCCACGGCGACCGCGTACGGCGCATCCGTCACCGCGAGCAGCGCGAGCACCGCGCCCCAGCCCAGGACCGCCGTGCCGGCGGCCGCCGCGACGCGCCAACCCTTCTCCGGGAGGACTCGCGGCCACCCGAGGTGGAGCGCCGCCGCCAGTCCCGCCGCCACCGCCAGCACCACCGGGGCGGAAACCGACCCCGACCACGGCACCGCCGGTCCCACCGCGTCCCGGAAACCGCCCGGTGCCCCGGACCACACCCCGGCCGGCACGGACGCGGGACCCAGCAGCGCGGCGGCGACCACGGGCGCCGCCCACAGCACCGCGCCCGCCACCACCGAGGCCGACGCGCCCAGGACTCCCCACATGACGGGCCGCGGGAATGCCGGACGCAGCACGGCGGACAGGGCCGCGCCGCACAGCAGGTACACCAGGACCGCCCAGTGCCACGGCAGCGCCGCAGCCGGCACGCCGCCCACCGCGGCCACTGCCGCGAGGCCCCCCACGACACCCCCGAGCACGGCCGTCACCCCGGGCGCGCGCCAGGCCCCTGCCACCGCCACCACCGCTCCGGCCGTCAGCAGCGCGCCCGGACCCACGGCCCCGGACACCCCGTCGGCCGACACGGACAGCACCAGCCCCAGAGCCAGGGAGATCAGCCCCGTCAGCACCGCACCCGTGTACGCCGTGACCCGGACGGCGGGCCCGCGGCCCCACGAGGCCACCGCGACGTCCGCCGCCGCCGTCACCAGGAGCGCCCAGGCGAAGCCGGTCGCGGAGGCCTCCACGGCCCACGCGGTGAACACCAGCGGGAACTGCCCCGCCACCACGGCCGAGGGCAACGGCGTCCGCAGCCGGCCGAGCAGCGACCCGTACAGGGTCCACACCGCCACCAGGACCGCCGACGCCACCGCCGAGAAGGCGATGCCGTCGGTCCCCGGCGCCGCGACCGCGTGCAGCGCGATCGCGTCCAGCACCGTCAGCAGCAACGCCAGGACGGCCACCGCCTCCGCCGTCGAGGGGAGCCCGCGGCCCAGCAGCAGCGCGGGCGCCACCAGCGCACCCGCCGTCACCACCGCCAGCACCGCCGAACGGCCGGCGATGCCCATCTCACCCCAGCTGAAGAGAGTGAAGGCGATCGCGGCGACCGCCAGCAGCAGACCGCCGAGCACCAGCAGGACGTTCTGCGTGCCGCGCGCGGGCGTGCGTACGGGTGCCTGTGCGGTCCGGGCGTAGGGCCGGGGGGACGGTGCCCGGGGAGGCTGCGGCGGAGCGGCCGGTGCGCGCAGGACGCTCAGGAGCCAGGCGCGACGGCTCAGCAACTGGAGCCGGCGGGCGTCCAGCCGGGCCAGTTCATGATCGAGGAGGGCCAATTCCTCGGCGGGCGGCGGCACATGTCTCATGTAGGGGAGTGTGGCGGCGGACACACCCGGCGGCATGCGCTCACCTACTCAGTTCCGCACCTGAGTAGGAGTTTGAACCCAGGGCTCCGATCCCTGTATGGTTCAACCCGTTCCCGGGCGATTAGCTCAGTGGGAGAGCGCTTCGTTCACACCGAAGAGGTCACTGGTTCGAACCCAGTATCGCCCACCCGGGAAAAGCCGGTCCGTCAGTGTCATCGACGGGCCGGCTTTCGCGTACCCGGTCCGGATCAGGCGGCCGCGGGCAGCTCCGGACGCAGCGGCCACGCCGGGTCCACCGCCTCCGGCGCACCGTTCTTCTCGAACCACGCCTGCAGCCCGCGGGCCTGAGCCGCGTGCCACACCGCCTGCAGCGAGTGGACCTCCGCCGGTGACAGCCGCTCCAGCCGGGCCGAGAACCGCCGTCCCACCGCCCGCACCAGTTCGAGGGACGCCGCGGCGTCGGCCGCCGCGTCGTGCGCGCCGTCCAGGGGGACCCCGTACAGCTCGCACAGGTCCGTCAGGGTGCGGCGGCCCTTGCGGTAGCGGTCCAGGTGCTTGTCCAGCACCCGCGGATCCAGCACGCAGAGCGGCTTCTTCCCCAGGTAGCCGGCCAGTGACGAGGCCCGGTGGCGCCTCAGCTCCCGGTCCAGCAGCGTCAGGTCGAACGGCGCGTTCATCACGACCAGCGGCCGCCCCGTCGCGCACTGCTCCGCCAGCGACCTGGCTATCTCCTCGACGACCGGTGCGGGCCACCGGCCGTTGCGCTGCAGATGGTCGTCCGTCAGACCGTGGATCTCGGTGGCGCCGGGCGGCACCGGGATCCCCGGATTGACCAGCCAGCGGGTGACGCGAAGCCGTCCGCCCGCCGCGTCCTGGACGACGAGGGCGGCCGAAACGATCCGGTCCTCCTCGACGTCCACGCCTGTCGTCTCGGTGTCAAAAGCCGCCAGCGGCCCCTCGAACCAATGCGTCATCCCCGAACTCCTCGCGCGTGCGCGGCAGATGGCGGGATTCCTCCGCCCGGTTCGGTGATACCCGCACCCTATGCCTGATACGCCGTTTACGGGCGGGCTCCTGCGGTGACAACACAAGTGACGGGCAAGGAAGTTGACCAGCCCGCCAGCGGAGACCGGGCGACCGGTCGGCACAGCCCGGAAGGCACGGAGCCATGGCGCTCGCGCAGCCGAACCCAGGGAGTCCCGCCCGCACCGAGGACCACGGGGGAACGCCGCCGCAGCAGCGGAACACGCCACCGGTGCGCGGCACACTCGCCACCACCGCCTGCATGGAGACCCTCCAGGTGGGCTACCTCCACGCCGTCGCCGCCGCGGCGGGCTGCTCGCTCTCGCAGCCCTTTCCCGACAACGGCATCGACTGGCACGTCAGCCACGGAGCCCCCGGCCACACCGTCGACGACGAGGTGACCGTCAAGGTGCAGCTCAAGTGCACCTACCAGATCGCCCCGAACCCACCCGGCGCCACGTTCTCCTTCACCCTCGACAACGCCCATCTGGTGAAGCTGGCGAGAACCCCCGTGTCGGTGCACAAGATCCTCGTCGTGATGCTCGTGCCCCGCAGCCAGGACGACTGGCTGCGGGCCGGACACGACGGGCTGGACCTGCGGTACTGCTGCTACTGGACGAATCTGGCCGGCCACCCGGTGACGGGCCGGCACCGGACCACCGTGCGGATCCCGACCTCGCGGATCTTCGACGACCGCGCACTGTGCGGGATCATGGCCCGGGTCGGAGCGGGAGGGAGACCCTGATGCACCGGTCGACGGACGACCCGGCCGGAGGGACGGCCCCGGCGGGCAGCCGCGCACACCCGTACGCCGACGGCCCCGGCCCCGGACCGGCCCCCGACCCCGCACGCGTGGACCCGCGCGTCCTCGGCGTGCTGCTGCGCCGCCACGGCTGGCACCGCCGCGGAGGCGCGCAGGGCCGCTACAGCCGCTGGACCCCGCCGGGCCCGGCCGCCACCGGGACCAGCCTGCTCGTGCCGGACACCGTGACCCTCCCCGACAGCGAGGACCTGCTCGCCGAGGCGCTCACCGCGCTCACCCGCAGCGCGGCCCCCTCCGCGCGCGACATCCTGGTCGCCCTCACCGTGCCCAGCGACGAGATCCACTGGTGGCGCGACGTCCCGGAGGGAACCGCGGGAGCCGTCGGGTGGACCGACGCCGACCGGTTGCGCGCGGCCGCCCGCCAGATCCTGCTCGCCGGCTCGCTCGCCGTCCGGGGCCGGGCCGGGTACCACGGCGCCCGGCACCGCAGGAAGGCGCGGAGCGCACTGGACGGAACCCTCGTCGGGTTCACCACCGACGGCCGCGGCCTCACCGCGTTCGTTCCCGTGGCCGCGGGACGCGCCGTCGCCGTGCAGCTGTACGCGGCGCTGCACGCGGCCCGGGAAGCCGTCGACTACCAGCGGGCCACCGGGGGCATGGAGGCGTTCGGCACCGCCGTCGCCGCAGGGGTCAGCCGTGAGCTCACCGAGGCGGTGGTGGCGCTCGTCCGGGGAGCGGAGGGCGTCAGGATCACCCTGG
>Ga0164308_10001459_pt1 | contig 12588 bp, 8 predicted proteins | sample Whisoiple_246_MG_FD_109983 | JGI IMG/M metagenome (GOLD analysis project Ga0164308, IMG submission 109983) | Soil microbial communities amended with fresh organic matter from upstate New York, USA - Whitman soil sample_246_MG | ecosystem: Environmental > Terrestrial > Soil > Unclassified >... | reverse complement strand
TGCTGCTGACGACGGCCAACGTGCTCGTCCTCGATGAGCCGACCAACGATCTCGACGTGATGACCCTAGGCGCTCTGGAAGAGCTCTTACTCGAGTTTCCCGGTGCCGCCCTCTTGGTCAGCCATGATCGCTACTTCCTCGATCGGGTCGCGACATCGGTCTTGGTTCTCGACGGCGCTGGTGGCACGACGCACGTCCAAGGTGGCTATTCGAGCTACGCCGAGTGGCGCGCGGCGACGCGCAAGAATCGAGAGGCGAGCAGCGAACGTCCGGCCCATGCCAAGAGCGCAGCCGCGCCCAAGCCGAAAAAGCTCAGCTACGCCGAGCGCCTCGAATACGACGGGCTCATGCCGCGGATTGAGCTGTTGGGTCAGGAGCTCGCAGCGCTGGAGGCGCGACTCTCCGATCCGGCGCTCTATGCTTCTGGGCATGCCGAGGCGACGAAGCTCGAGGCGGACCGAACCACCAGGAAGCTGGAGCTCGAAGGGCTCGAGTCGCGTTGGCTGGAGCTCGAAGAGCGGCGCGGGGGCTAGGCAATTGTCCCACTAGCCGCCATGGAGACGCTCCTGGTAGGGAGGGCGTGGAGAATCGATGGCGATGAAGTGGGGAGCGCTACTTTTGGCATTGGGCGTGGGGTTCTGCGGGGTCGTGCGGCCCGCTCAGGCTCAAGTAGCGCCGGATGGTGGCCACAAGGCTTACGAATGGGATCACATGTTCCCAATCTGGGGGAAGCGTCTCGCGGCGCGCGGCATGACGTTCCCCAAGCCGTGGGGTGTGGGCGCGAATTACGCCTACGCCGATCAGCAGGTGCTCATCACGGACGTGAACGTCGCGGTCAATGACGGCGATTTCGTCAATCTGGACGATGTGCTCGTGTTCGACTCGGTCCGTTCCCAGGTGCACGTCACGAACCTGCGCGGAGACCTGTGGCTCTTTCCCTTCCTCAACGTCTATGTGCTCGGCAACTACGTCATCGAGTCGCAGACGCAGACCAGCATCTCGGAGCCCTTCGCCTTCCAGGCGGGAGCCAACCAGCCCGGCGCCGGTGGCGGCTTCGGCACCACGCTCGCGTTCGGGTTTGCGGGCTTCTTCGGCACGCTCGACCTGAACTTCACCTGGAACAAGATGGAGAAGCTGGCCGATCCGGTGTCGACGGTCTTGTTCACGCCGCGCGTGGGTCGAAACTTCGGCAAGGTCGGGCCGGTCAACCTCACGCTCTGGGTGGGCGCGATGCGCCAGCAGATCGGCTCGAGCACCCTCGGCGCGATTCGCTTGCGCGACACCATCTCGGGCCCGAGCGACGAGTTCGTCGATCAAGTGCAAGACTGGTACGACGGCCTCGGACCGGTGCGCCAGGCCGCGTTCGAGCAGCTCGTCGAGGGCTTGCAGGGCGTCGATCCGACCATCCACTACCGGTTGGACAAGCACCTGGCGCATCAGTGGAACATGACGATCGGGACCGACATCGGCCTCACCGACAATTTCTTCGTGCGCATGGAGGTGGGCTTCATCGAGCGCACCCAGTTCATCGGCGGCATCAACTACCGTTTCGACGGCATGCCGACGAAGAAAAAGAAGGCCAAAGCCACGGCCGCGCCCGCTTTCGCCCCGCTATCCGCGACGTTCTGAGGTCGATGACCTCAGAACGTCTCGATGGCGCCCAGGTCGGGGGCCGACCCATCGAAAAGGCCCACTTTCGAGGAGTTTCGATCGTATCCCAAGTCCACCCCTCGATCGATCGCTGGACTGCCCGAGGCGAGACTCAGATCGCCCGAGCTCGGATCCGAGAATATCGGGTCTGCGAAGATGGAGGCCGGTCCGGGCGTGCACCCCGCGCAGTCTCCACCAGCGTTGTTCCAGAATAGGTTGTTGTCGAAGTACGCGAAGGTCCCGGTGAGGAGCTCCACGGCGGCGTCCGTGGCCCCAACGAGGATGTTGTTGCGCAGGTCGACATTCGACGCCCCGCCGATCGAGACGCCCAGGAGCGCCTCGTAGACCGTATTGTGCGCCACCACGACATCGGCAGGGGCATGAACACCAATGGCCACGTTGCCGCCGTGAACGATGTTCCCGACGACGACAGCCGCCGCTGCCTCGTCCGTCAGCTCGATGCCCACGCCCTCCGCATCTCGGATCCTATTGTCCAGGATCCGTGAGCCTGAACCATCGACCCAAATCCCCGCGCCCAGGCTGCCTTCGATTTCGTTTCGTTGGATCAGTTGATTCTGTCCGCCGACGGCGATCGAGTTCCCCGCTAGAGTGATCCTGCAGTCCGACACCTCGTTACCCGAGCCGCCGGCGAGGAGGATGGGCTCCGAAGGGCAATTGTGGACCGTGATGGAGCTGATTCGGACGCCCGAACCGTCGACCACCACGCACGCAGTTGACGCCGGCAGGCTAGCGCCGTCGATTTCGCCTGGACCGACCAGATCCGCCGTCTCCGTAATCGTCGGTAAGGCGCCCGTGGTGAGGGTGACGTAGACCCCGCTGTCGACGGAGATGGTCTGGTGGCCGGGCTCAGCGTTGGCCAGCAGGATCGCCTCGCGCAAGGAAAGACCCGATCCCAGCGGGTCGAGCGCGGTCGCGCCCGGGTCCTGCTCGTCCTCCGCCGTCGACACGACGAAGTCCGGACCGGATGCGCCGCCCGACGCGCCGCCCCCAATGCCCCCGTCACCGACTGGACTGCCGGCAGCTCCCCCGGCCCCACCGAGCGGACTGTCCCCGCCCCATCCCATCCCCGCGCTGCCGCCGATCCCGGGCCCCACGCCATCCAGGAGCTCGTACCCGAACTGGCAACCATCTAGCGAGCACGCGAGCACGGCGGCGCAGCAGACGAGGCAGCTTCGGAGATGCGCGAGCACGACCCGCCGCGATTTCACCCGTGCTGCATAACATAGGCACACGAGAGGAAACATTGGGACGGCCTCCGCCCGGACTAGCCCAGAAGCCCAGCCGACTCTGTGTGTCGGCTTTGTATCGTCCGCTTCGGCGCCCGACGTGAGCTCGACACCGAGTATCTCGTTCGTTTCTCGATTTCAGTTTTTCGGCTGAATTTCCGAAACCTCGGCCCGCCTAATCTGGCTTTCATGGACGAGGATTTCCGAGAGACCACGAGCGAGCGGGCGCGGATGCGGGTGCTGCTGCTCTCCACGACCGCCTTCACCTTGCTCTTCGCGGTATGGCTCATGCTCGGCGTGTTGGCCGTGTCCATGCGCGAGGAGCTGGGCCTCAGCACAGTGCAGTTCTCGTGGCTGACGGCCAGCGCCATTCTCACTGGCTCGCTCTTGCGCCTGCCGTTTGGAGTTCTGGCGGATCGCTTCGGTGGTCGAAACATGATGACGGCCTGCCTGCTCATCGCCGCCGTCCCCTGCTACGCGCTCAGTCGCGTCGAAACCTTCGCCGGCGCGCTCGCCTGCGCGCTCGGCTATGGCCTGGCCGGCAACGCCTTTGCGGTGGGCGTGGCCTGGAATGCGGCATGGTTCCCCCGTGAGCGTCAGGGGCTTGCGCTCGGCACGTTCGGCGCCGGCAATGTGGGGGCCTCCGTCACCAAGCTGATCGGACCCGGTCTGATGAGCCTCGTGCCGGCGGGCGGCTTGCTCGGCGGTCTCGTGCCCGGCGGCTGGCGCTTCGTGCCGGTGCTCTACACCGTCCTCTTGGTGGCCATGGCGGTCTGGGTGTGGCTCGGCAGCCCGCGCCCCGAGCTCACCCCCGGCCGCGGCATCAACGGCAAGAATCGGCCCCTGTCCTCGATGATGGGTCCCTTGCGCGATGTGCGCATCTGGCGATTCGGCGTCTACTACGTGCTCGTGTTTGGGGCCTACGTGGCGATGAGCTTGTGGCTGCCCCGGCTCTACGTCACGACTTTCGGCCTGCCGCTCGGTCGTGCGGCGCTCTTGACGGCGCTGTTCGTGTTCCCGGCCAGCTTGCTCAGGCCACTCGGTGGCTACCTGTCGGATCGCTTCGGGGGGCGCGCCGTGACCTACGCCGTCTTCGTTTCGATGCTCGCGGCCAGTCTAGTCCTGTCCGTGCCGGCAGAGCGGTTGGGCCTGTGGGGCTTCTTCGGCTGCACGCTCTGGCTCGGTGCCGGCATGGGGATCGGCAAGGCCTCGGTCTACAAGTACATCCCCCAATACTACCCCAGCGACGTCGGTCTCGTCGGGGGCCTGGTGGGGACGCTCGGCGCGCTCGGCGGGTTCTTGCTGCCCTTGGCGTTTGGCTACCTCGAGCAGGCCACGGGACGCATCGACAGCTGCTTCCCCGTGCTCGCTGCACTCTCCATCATCAGCTTGGTGTGGCTGCACCTCGTCGTCCGCAAGGTCGCGACCAGCGGGCGCGCAGGTCGCGCTGGGCTGGCGCCTTCGCCCGCCGAGTAGGCTCGAGCTAGCGCGCCTTGCGGAAGAGGCCGATGGGGCCCCAAGCGAGGAGCGCAGGGACGAGAGGATCTTCTTCGGGCTCCGGCTTGGGGTCGCTCTCGCCGAGGGAGCCTTCGATCCGCTCGGCGACCAAGGTGAATGCATCGGCGGCAGTTTTGTCCTTCTCCCGGGCCAAGAGGTCGGTGGTCACGACGTTGACCAAGAAGGCGAGCTCATCCAGCGCTAGCGCGTGACGCTCCGGGTCGCGCGCGGCGAGCAGGTCCAGAGCGCGCTTGAGCCGACGGTCGGGCGCGCGCAAGCGATGAGACTGCGGGAGCGCGCGTTCAATGAGTTGGCGAAGCTCGGGCGTGCGCGCAAAACGCGGCCCCACCTGCGTCCGATTCCGGAGCTCGGCCTTCTCCAGGCGCCGGAAGTACGCGCGAGTGATGGCGTCCACGTTGCCGGGTGCGGAGAGCGGCGGCAGGCGCAGGAAGGCTCGCGCATCACTCGTGGACACGTAGCCCCGCGTGGCGCGGCGCTCCTCCCGTTCGGCCTCGGCATTTTCTTGCAGCTCTTCGAGCTCATCCAGGATTTCGGCGAGGTCATCCGCTTCTCCGAACTGGTTCACGGCCGCACTCGACAAATGCGAAAGCAAGCGATCGAGCAGCTCTGGCTCGCTCTCGTTCCAGCTGGTGAGCACGTCCGAAAGGGTGTCCCAGCCCTCTTCGACGCGAGCGAAGAGGACGTAGTCCCCGAGCTCGAACGAGGAGTGGCTCTCGAACTTCTTTTCGAGAAAATCGCCCCCGTTGCCTTGGGTGAGTTGGTCCACGAGGGTCATCGGCAGGACCCAGAGCACGCGGGACAGCACCATGTGCAGAAACTCCTCGGACAGGGCGGCCAGTTTTTCCGCCACCGCTTTGGATCCCGCCTCAGCCAGCACCTCGAGCAGCGTGAACCAGCGCTCCAGGTCGAGCTCTTCACCCTCGGCGCTCGGACGCCACAGGTCCTCGTCCACGAGCGCAAGGAGCTGTTCCGGTGAGGCGAGGGCGAGCAGCTCGCCGGAGTCCTCGAGCCCCACGGTGCGGATCAGCGCCTTCCACTCGCTCCCGTCGAGCAGGGCGAGCTCCTGGGGCAGCTCGGGCCGCTCGAGCAGCCCGAGCACGAGTTTCTGTGTCGACTGTCTGAGCAGCTTGGAATTCGCCATGCGCTGGGCCTCCTCGGGGCGCTCACCTTGAGTCCGCGCCGCGTGCACGACCAGTCTGGAATCGATGGCGCGTTTTTGGGATACTCCGAGTGGTCAGGGGAAGACGGGGCCACCCCCCCGCCGGGCCTCCGCCCGCCCCCGCCCCCGCTGCCGCGCGATTCGACCGGTCGCTGGAGAGGCAGGAGGGGAGGTAGACTCCGAGCAGTGAGCTCCCACGGTCACGCCCACGGCCTCGGCCAACATGAAGACGACGGCCACGGCCACAGTCACGGCCATGCCCACGGCCACAGTCACGGCCATGCCCACGGTCACGGCTCCTCGGCCAGTGCGGCGAGCGCACTCACCGTCGCGCTCGTCCTGACCGACGGGTTCATGGTCGTCGAGGCGGCGGTTGGCTTCTGGAGCGGCAGCCTCGCCCTTTTGGCCGACTCCGGTCACATGCTGGCCGATGCAGCGGCGCTCGGTCTGGCCCTGGCAGCGCAGCGCTTCGCGGCTCGTCCGCGCACGACGCAGAGCACGTACGGTTTGCGCCGAGCGGAGGTGCTGGCGGCTTTCGTCAACGGCATGACGCTCACGGCGGTGGCGGCGCTGATTGCCAAGGAGGCCGTCGAACGCTGGCTCGCTCCGGGATCGATCGACGCCATCCCGGTCTTGTGGACCGCCAGCGCTGGCCTTTTGGTCAACCTGCTGGTGGCGACGGTCCTCACGCGCAGCCAGGGAAAGAACGCCAACGTGCGCGCCGCTTTGGCCCATGTGCTGTCCGACGCGCTCGGGTCCGTGGCCGCCATGGTGTCGGCGGGCTGCATCCTGCTCCTGGACGAACCGCGAGCCGATCCGATCGTCTCCGTGTTGATCGCTGCGTTGATTGCCAGGACCAGCTACCGCGTGCTCAAGGACACGACGAGCATTCTGCTCGAAGGGGTGCCCAGGCACCTGGACGCTGGCGCCATTCAGCGCACCATCGCCGAGACGCCCGGTGTGCTCGGAGTGCACGACCTTCACGTCTGGCAGATTTCGGACGACTTCGATGCGCTGTCAGTGCACATCGTGATCCAGCGGGGCCAGCACGGGACCGACATGTGCCGGGTGGTCGCAGCACGCCTCGCCGGCGTCCACGGCCTGACGCACGTCACGATCCAGCCGGAGCCCGCCCCCCCCGACGACCTCGTGCAGGTCCGCCGCAGCGAGGGCGGCGCCGTCCTCGACCCCAGAAAGCCCGCCTTGCCGTAAGCCTCGAGCTCTGGAATGGTGCCGAGCCTCATGATCGAGCGCTTGGCGCGCGCGCTCACGCGCTTGTCCGTGGACCGACCTTACCTGGTGGTGGGTCTGTTCTTGGCCCTGTTCGCCGTGGGCGGCATTTTTGCGAGGCAGCTCGAGCTCCGCCTCAACTACATGGAGCTCTTGCCCGAGGACGCCCCCGAGGTGGTCGACCTCAAATGGGTGATGAAGAAGGCCGGCACCGAGGGTTACCTCGTGGTCGAGCTCGCTGGAGGGACGCGGGAAGAGCGCTTGACCGTCGCGCCGCAGCTGGCCGCTGCCATCGAAGCACTACCCGAGGTGCGCTACGCGGAGTTCCGCTACGACGTCCCGTTCTTCCGCCAGAACATCGGCGCTTTCATCGAGATGGAGGACCTGGTCAAGCTGCGCAAGGAGCTCGACGAGAAGGTCAAGGCGGGTCTCGAGGAGTCGTTCGACCTCGGCCTCGACGACGAGAAGCCGAAGACCAAGATCGATAGCGCCGCCGTTGACGGCGAGATCGCGAAGATCGAGGCAAAAATCCCGAGTGAGTTCATCGAGGACGATGCGAAGCAGCGTCTCTACCTCCTGGCCAAGCCGGCCCTGGCCTCGATGGGCATGGTCGAGGTGAACCAGATGCTGACCAAGGTGGAGAGCGCTGCGAAGGCAGCGGTCGCGACCTCGGGCAAGCCGCTGACGGTCGCCTTTGGTGGCCCCGCCGTCTTCATGAAGGCGATGAACGACGGCGTCACCAAGGACCTTGGCGTCATCTCCGTCGTGGCGCTGACGGCAAGCGCCCTCTTGCTCCTCTTTGCGACCAGGCGCCCGCTGGCGGCCCTGTTCATCCTCCTGCCCATCGGCGGTGCCATTGCCTGCGCGCTCGGCATGGCGGCCGTCACCATCGGGCACTTGAACATCATCTCCAGCCTGCTCGTGGCCATCTTGCTCGGGCTCGGTGTGGAGTTCGGCATCCACCTCATCCTGCGCACCAGCGAAGCGCGTGAGACTTTGCCCTTGCGCGACGCGCTCCTCGACGCCGTGCCCGAGACGATGGACGGCGCGTTTACCGGCGCCGTCACCAATGCCGCCGCCTTCGGCGTGCTCTTGTTCGCCAGCTTCTCCGCCTACCGGCAGTTCGGTGGCATCGCAGCCGCGGGCATCTTGATGTCCTGGCTCTTCACCTACTCGCTCTTGCCGGCGCTCATCGTGATCACCGAGCGCTTCTTCCCCGAGTCGGTGATTCGGCGGCGCGCCGATCGGGCCGCCCGCTTCATGGTGCCCCGCGGCGTGCTGTGGGTGCTCGTGCTGGCTTTGCCCGCTTTTGCCGTGTTCGGGGCGTGGTCGCTACGCCACGTCGAGCTCGAGCGCAGCTTCAACGCGCTCAACGGCGATAGCGTGCCCGATCCGGTCGGTGGGCGAGGGGCCGCGGCGATGAAGTCCACGCTGACGCCTGCGTTCATCTGGGTCGAGGGGCTCGAGCAGGCGCGCCGCGTCGAAGAGATCTTTGCCGAGCTCAAGCGGACCGACAAGAACCCGCAGGGCTCGATCATCGACTCGACGCTGTCCTTGGCTCGCGTGATTCGCGACGATTGGGATACTCGGCGTCAAGAGCTGCGCGCCATCCGCAAGGACCTGCGGCGCTTGCCCGACGACCTGCGGGCGAAGCACAAGGCGCGCCTGGACGATTTCGAGATCGCGACCGAGGCCGAGCCTCTGCGTCTCGACAACCTGCCCGAGCAGCTGCGGCGCAAGTTCACCCCGCTCGACGGGCAGGGCACGTTCGTCCTGTTCATTCCGTCCCGCTCGGTCGACGATTCGCGAGAGCTGGACGACTTTGTCGACAAGCTCGAGCTGGCCGTTGCCCGCGCTGCGAAAGAGGGCATCAAGACGCGGGTGATGAGCGAAAACCGTATCGCCGTGCACATCTTCCGTCAGGTCTTCGCCGACACGCCGTTCATCGCCTGGTCCGCAACGCTGGTGGCCCTCGGCGTCTTGTTTCTGCTGCTCAGGAACGTCAAGGAGACGCTGGTCGTCTTCGCCCCGCTCGCCATTGGCATGCTGGGCATGGTGGCGCTCATGTATCTGTTCGGGGTGAAGCTCAACTTCATCAACATGTGCGTCATCCCGAGCATCTTCACCATCGCCATCGACAACACGGTTCACCTCTATCACCGCTACGTGAAGGAGGGGCCGCGCGCCTTGCCGCACATCTTCGCCACGACGGGCCTTGCGGTACTGATGGCGTCACTGGTCAACGCGTCGGGCTACGTGCCCATGCTGCTCGCCGACTTCTATGGTCTGCGCAGCCTGGGCTACCTGGCGAGCTTCGGCATGCTGGGCATGGTGCTGGCCACCGTGGTTTGGTTCCCGGCATTGCTTGGCCTTTTGCCAGAAGGCTTCCTGCACGAGCCGCCGACGCCGAGTCAGCGTGCGTCGGACCTGCAGGCCGAGGCCTGATCTCGGGGGCGGCTGATGGGCGCCCACCGATTCCTCGAAGCACTGTCGGTCGTGCTGTGCACCGCGGCGGTGACGACCGTCGTGTTCGTGCGCCTGCGTCAGCCGGTGGTGCTCGGCTACATCTTGGCTGGCCTGCTCGTCGGGCCGCACTTGCCCTTCCCGCTGGTTGCCGACGCCAAGGTCGTGGAAACCCTGGCCGAGCTCGGGGTCATCCTGCTCATGTTCTCGCTGGGCCTCGAGTTTCGACTCGGCAAGCTAGCTCGCGTTGGTCCGACGGCTGGGCTCACCGCTTTCATCGAGACGAGCCTGATGGCGTGGCTCGGGTTCACCGTCGCGCGGGGCTTCGGCTGGACCAGGCTCGAAGCGTGGTTCACCGGCGCCATGGTGGCCGTGTCGTCGACGACGATCATCGCCAAGGCCTTCGAGGAGCGAAAGATCGGCGGCAAGCTGCGCGACTTGGTCGTCGGCGTGCTGATCGTCGAGGACTTGATCGCCATCCTGCTCATGACCTTGCTGACGGCGGTTTCATCCGGCGATGCCGTCACTTTCCGGACGTTCGCGCTGTCGGCTGGCCGGCTGTCGGCCTTCTTGATCGGGCTGGTGGGCTTGGGGCTGCTCGTGGTGCCGCGCTTCGTCCGCGCGGCTGTTCGACTCGGTCGTCCTGAGACGACCTTGGTGGCGTGCATCGGAGTGTGCTTCGCCACGGCGCTCTTGGCCCGCGAGTTCGGCTACTCGGTGGCGCTCGGCGCGTTCTTGGCAGGCTCCTTGGTGGCGGAGTCGGGGGAGGAGAAGACCATCGAGCACCTGGTGTCCCCCGTGCGCGACATGTTCGCCGCCATCTTCTTCGTCTCGGTCGGCATGCTCATCAATCCCGAGGTGGTGGTGAAGCACTGGATTCCCATCGCGACCCTGACTGGCCTCGTCATCGGCGGCAAGATGCTCGGCGTCACGCTGGGAGCCTTTCTCACCGGCAGTGGCGTGCGCACTTCGGTGCAGGCCGGCATGAGTCTCGCGCAGATTGGCGAGTTCTCCTTCATCATCGTCGGCCTCGGCACCTCGCTCGGCGTCACCGGTCGCTTTCTCTACCCGGTCGCCGTGGCCGTGTCGGCCGTGACGACCTTGACCACCCCGGCGTTGATCAGGTTCAGTGCCCCCTTTGCCGCCTGGATCGATCGCAAGTTACCGCGTCCGCTGCAGACGTTCGCCACGCTGTATGGGACCTGGATCGAGCGCCTCCGCGCCGAGCGTCCGCGCGACCAGGCCACGCGCTGGCGGCGCGTGCTGCGGGTTTTGCTCCTGGATCTCGCGCTTTTGGCACTGCTCGTCGCCCTCGTGTTCTTGGCGGGTGACAGGGCGCTGCGCCTGCTCATGACCGAGCTGCCAGTGACTCGTCGGATCGCGCGCTCGATTCTAGCCGTCGTGGCGCTGCTCTTCGGCGCGCCGCTCCTGTACGGCGCCGTGCGCAACGCCGGCGAGCTCGGGGCACAGCTGGCACGGTTGGCCCTACCGGAGGTGCAAAACGGCCAAGTGGACCTCGGGCGAGCGCCTCGACGCGCGCTGATCGTCACCTTGCGCTTGATCATGGCGCTGGTCGTCGGGATCCCGGCCTTCGCACTCCTGCAGGCTTTCTTGCCGCCGTGGATGCCGGGCGCGGCACTCGGCGCCCTCCTACTGGTCCTCGGAGTGTCCGTGTGGCGGAGCGCCCAGAATCTCCAGGGACACGTGAAGGCTGGAGCCGAGGTCGTCGTCGACGCTTGGATGAATCAGGCCCGAGGTAGCGTTCCTTCTCCCGACCAGCCGGACGCCTTCGCCGAGGTGCGCCGCCTGCTGCCCGGTCTCGGCGAACCCTTCCCCGTGGTCCTGGAGGCGGAGAGTTTCGCCGCAGGCCGCACGTTGGCGGAGCTCAACTTGCGTGGCCGGACGGGTGCATCGGTGATCGCGATCGTCCACGCGACTGAAGGAGTGCTGATTCCGGCCGCGAACCAGGTGCTGGCCGCCGGTGACGTGCTGGCCATCGTCGGCACGGGTGACGCCGTGCTCGCTGCGTCTCGACTCCTCACCGAAGGCGTCCTCTCAGATGCTCCGACCGCAACCTAGCCCTTGTGCCCGTCGATGTTCAGGCGCACGAGGACTTCGTCCTTGATCAGATCGTCCGGCTGACCGGGGGAGGTGATGCCGAAGTCCTGACGGTTGATGCCGAACTCCGCCTTCGCACTGACGTGGTCACCCGACACGACAATGGTGGCCGGGAACGAAATCGCCTTCTTTTGCCCGTGCAAGGTCAGGTTGCCGGTGATGGTGTGCGTCCCGCCAGAGCCGCCAGCGGCGATCGAAGTGGACTCGAACTTTGCGCTGGGGAACCGTTCCACATCGAGGAAATCGGGGCTCTTCAGGTGCTTTAGGAACTTGGGTGGCTCGGAGTAAATGGTGCCCATCACGAGCTCGACCTGCACGGCACTCTTGGTCGGATCGGCGTTGACCAGGTGGATCGTGCCCGAGAACTCCTTGACCGAGATGTCGTGCTTGCCGGTCACCTTGGCGCCGGTGAGGTCGATCGTGGAGCCGGCCTGGGAAAAGGCGAAGGCCGTAGCGCCGGCTGGCACCGGGACCGCCGGGGCCGGGGCACTGGTGTTCGCCAGCGCTTTGCCCTTGGTGGGGTTGCTGTCGCAGGCAGAGAGCACGAGGGCAACCAGAAGGCAGGCAGGGGCGATTCGTTTCATGGCAGATGCGTTCTCCTGGAAACACCACTAGCGGAAGTTCGAGCCGTTGTTCAGGTCGATCAGCTCGCCATTCAGATAGACGGGCGCCTCGGTCGCCAGCCAGGTCACGATGCGCGCCACCTCCTCGGCCTCGCCGAAGCGGGACGAGAACGTGAGCGAGCGCAGCCGTGCTTTGCGGGCTTCCTCGTTGTCCTTCTGCATGTCGGTCTCGATCGGGCCGGGGGCGATGGTGTTGAAGACCACGCCGCGCGGGCCGAGTGTGCGCGCCAAGGACCGCATGGCGGCCACGAGGCCGGCCTTGCTGACTCCGTACCAGAGGTCGGGGTGGCCGATCGTGCCGGCGATGGAGCCCAGACTGATGACCCGTCCACCGCCGCGCTCGGCCATCTGACGGCCGAAATGGACGCTCAGCTCGACCGCCGCCACCAGGTTGACCTGCAGGATGTCACGGCGCTCGTCGTCCGTGTACTCGAACACCGTCAGCGGGTTCATGTAGCCGGCGTTGTTGACCAGCACGTCTGGACACGGGAGCTCCGCCATCAGCTTGCGCAAGGCATTCAGGTCGCGCAAATCCACGCGCCACACGCTCGTGTTCGGTAGGTGTTCTTCAGGCTCGCCG
>Ga0164308_10001458_pt1 | contig 12593 bp, 8 predicted proteins | sample Whisoiple_246_MG_FD_109983 | JGI IMG/M metagenome (GOLD analysis project Ga0164308, IMG submission 109983) | Soil microbial communities amended with fresh organic matter from upstate New York, USA - Whitman soil sample_246_MG | ecosystem: Environmental > Terrestrial > Soil > Unclassified >... | reverse complement strand
GCAAGCGACGTCAGTACGGTGACTTTGTTCTCCGTCAGACGGCAGCCAATCCCGGCGCCCATATTGCCCGGCGCGATAACGGCAACGGTAGGGGTCGTGCTCATGATCCGGTGACTCCGCCGTCGAGATTGATGCTCTGACCTGTGACGAAGGCGGAGGCCTCCGATGCCAAAAACAGCACCGCTCCGACCAGATCTTCGGGCACTTCCGCGCGCGGTACGCATTGCATGGCGATAATGCGCTCCTTCTGCGCCGGCGTGACCGTCTTGCGCTCGACCTCGGTGAAGGTTGCGCCCGGCAGAATAGCATTCACCGTGATGTTGTCGGGGCCGAGTTCGCGCGCCATCGACAGGCTCATGCCCGCGAGCGCGGCTTTGGTCGCGATGTAGTGCAGGTAATTCGGCCGTCCAAGGCGCACGGCGCCGGAGGCTACGTTGATAATGCGGCCCCACTTGGCGCGCCGCATCGCGGGCAGCACTGCGCGCGCGCAAAGAAACGGCCCGGTGAGATTGACGCGTAGCACGCGTTCCCATTCCTCCAGCGGAATTTGGTCGAATGGCCGCATCTCCAGGGTCGAGAAAATTCCGGCATTGTTGATCAGCACATCGATGCGGCCATACTCATCCTCCACCGCTTCGACCATTTCCGCGATCGAGTTTTCATGGGCGACGTCTGTTGTGACGGCGAAAGCCTGGCCTCCGGCCTTCATGATTTCCTCTGAAACAGCGGCTGCCTTCTTTTCGTTCAGCTCCGCGATGACGGCCCGTGCACCGGCCGCTGCGAACGATTTTGCGAACACGCGCCCAATGCCCTGGCCTGCACCGGTGATAATAACGACGCGGTCCTTCAGGCCCGGAAACACGACATTCTGCAATTGGACGCTCATGCCGCGCCCCGCTCCAGCTGCGGCAATTGCTCCAGCACGGCGCGCGCATCCCACGGTGTCCACCAGGGCTTAAGCCCAAGATCGTTCGCGATGATGCCTGCCGTGATGTAGCCGGCGCCACCGGAAATCGCACCGCCCGGATGGCCGGCCGAGCCCGCGCTGTACAGGTTTGGGATCGGCGAGCGATAGCCGAAGTGGTTGTACATCACCTGTTCGGCGTTGAATGCACCCATGAAGATGTCGCCGCCACGCATGTTGATCATTTCCTGCACGTACTCTCGACCGGTGTAGACATAGCGTCCGAGAATGTTCTTGCTCGTCATGTTCGGGCAGTAGCGCGCGAAGCATTCGACGATCCTGTCGGAGAACTCCTCCTTGAAGGCCTCGTAACTTTGCCCGCCAAGATCGGGATTGAGAGGCATGACATGCCAACAATAGGTCGTGTGCTTGCCCGGCGGGGCCTGTGTCGGGTCGAGCAGGCTGAGCGGCCCCGATCCGAACTGCACCAGCTTCGGCACGCGGCCGGCCTGCACGTCCTGATGAGCCGAGAACAGGTCCTCCATGGTCTCGGCGCCAATGCTCCACTTCAGCGAGCGGTTGATGTTCGGGTCAAATTTCTCGGCGGCGAAACGCGGACTTTCGTTGAGCGCGAGATGCAGTCCGAACAGGCTCCACGCGGTGTATTGGAAGCCGTCGAGTTTTTTGAGGAAAGCAGCAGGCAGCTGATCACGCCCGATCAGGCTCTCAAAAGTCTGATGCACGTCGAGTGTTGAAGCAACGAATTGTCTGGCACGGACTGTCTGGCCGCCGAGCAGTTCGATACCGGTGGCGCGCCCGTTCTCGATGAGGATGCGATCGATGTTCACCTGGGGTTGGAACGTGCCTCCAGCGGCAATGAAGGCTTCCATCATGCCGCGCGCCAGATTAAATGAACCGCCCTGGCACAGTTGGTAACCGCTTTCCAGGTCGAAGGCGCGGATCACCGAGCCCATCGGCGAGGTCTTTGACAGCGTGTCGACAAGCCATGTGCCGAATAGCGACACCTTGAAGAGGAACAGCAATCGCACGTGCTCGTTCTCGAACAGCTCGCGTACGACATCGAGCGGCTGCCGGTTGGATACATCGAGAAATTCGCGCCCCAAAGCCGTGCGCGACAGCAACGCTTCGCGTTCCTGCTTCGGCACAGGTTCGGCGTAACGCTCCGGCAGGAAGATCTGAGCCGTAATCTTTTCCGCCTTGCGGTTCCAGTCGCGGAAAGTTTGGGCATCCTTTTTCGAGAAACGTGCGACGTTCGCGACCGATTCTTCGAGATCGCGCCCGAGCACAAGCGCGCTTCCATCACGATGCGCCTGGCCGAACTCGTAGCGCGGCGTGATGTAGGTGACGCGTTCGCCCAGGTTCAAATCCTTGAACCACGGCGTCTCGCTGATGTGGAAATGATTGATGGAATGCAGGTTGTGATAGAAGCCGGGCAGCGTTGCTTCGCGCGTGCACAAACCGCCGCCGTAAGTCAGCCGGCGATCCACCAATAGAATGCTCAGACCGGCACGGGCGAGATAGGTGCCCAGGATCAGGCCATGGTGTCCGGCACCGATAATGATGCCGTCATAGGTCTTGTCGAGCGCCTTGGACAAAGGTCGAATTCCTCGAACTATATTTCCTGCAGTCTGGGGCAGGGCCGGGCGGGCTAGACTGCAAGGCTGCTGGCGTCCGGGTCAACGGGCACAAGTCGCATGCCGTGGGACGCCAGCGGGACGTCGGACCTCATTTTCTCCGGGTGGACCAACACCGGCAACTTTCGGTACATTGGGCCATCCAAAGCATGGGCCGAAAAGGCCCCGGGGAGGAACACAATGCGAAAAACTCTTTTGGCCGCGAGCGCCGCCCTGCTGCTCGCAGCGGGCCCGGCTGCGGCCCAGCAGAAAACCATCAAGATCGGTTTCATCAGCACGTTCAGCGGTCCGGTTGCGGTGATCGGCAACGACATGCGCAATTCGTTCGAGCTTGCGCTCGATCATCTCGGCCGCAAGATGGGCGGCATTCCGGTCGAAGTCATCTATGAAGATGACGGCTTTAAACCGGAAGTCGGCAAGCAGAAGACCGACAAGCTGATCGAGTCCGATAAGGTCGATTTCATCACTGGCTATATCTGGTCGAACGTTCTGCTTGCGTCGCTGAAGTCGGCGGTCGATGCCAAGACGTTCCTGATCACGGCGAACGCCGGTCCTTCTCAGCTCGCTGGTGAATTGTGCTCGCCGTACGTGTTCTCGAGCTCCTGGAACAACGATCAGACGCCACAGTCGGTCGGCATGTATATGAATCAGAAGAACGTGAAGTCGGTGTTCCTGATCGGTCCGAACTATGCCGCGGGCAAGGATATGCTGGCGGGCGTTGCCTCGACGTTCAAAGGTAAGGTCGTCGGCCAGGAGCTGACCAAGTGGCCAGACCAGCTCGACTTCTCCGCCGAGCTCGCCAAGGTGAAAGACGCCAAGCCGGATGCCGTTTTCGTGTTCTATCCGGGCCGCGCGGGCGTTCAGTTCCTCACTCAATATGCGCAAGCCGGACTTAAGGGCACGATTCCTCTCTACACCGCCTTCACGATCGACGAGCTGTCGCTGCCGCTGCAGAAAGACCTCGCACTCGGCGTGCCGGGCGCACAGCAATGGGTGAATGACCTCCCGAACGACGCAAACAAAAAGTTTGTGGCGGAGTATCGCAAGAAGTACAACTCGCGTCCCTCTTTCTATGGTGCGCAGTCCTACGACGCGGCGATGCTGATCAATTCAGCAGTGGTTGCGACCAAGGGCAATCTGTCCGACAAGAACGCGGTGCGTAAGGCGCTCGAAAAGGCCGATTTCAAGTCGGTGCGCGGCGGCTTCAAGTTCGGACCTAATCACGTTCCGATCCAGAACTTCTATCTGCAGGATGTGGTCAAGGACGGCAACGAGTTCGTGCTGAAGACAACCGCCACGATCGTCAAGGACTTCCAGGACGGTCATCACACGAAATGCAAGATGCCGGCGAACTGATGCCGGCGCGGTAAATGACGGCGGCGGCGCACGCGCGCTGCCGCCGTTTTCAATTGCAAATGTGTGAAGTCTGCGCGCCATGACGCTGTTCATCGAGCAATGCCTCAACGGTCTGCAATTCGGCCTGCTGCTGTTCATGCTGGCGGCCGGATTGACGCTGGTGTTCGGAATCATGGACCTCGTCAACCTGGCGCACGGCTCGCTGTACATGATTGGTGCCTATTTTGCCGCAACCCTCACGGCGTGGACCGGCAGCTTCCTGCTTGGCGTCGCGATGGCGCTCGTCGGGACACTGTTCGTCGGCATGGTTCTGGAAGTCGTCGTGATGCGGCGGCTTTATGGCCGCGATCACCTCGATCATGTGCTGGCGACGTTCGGCCTCATCCTGTTTTTCGATGAGACGGTCCGGCTGATCTGGGGCCCGGCAGGCTTGAGCCTGCCGTTGCCGTCCTGGCTCAACGCGCCGGTGCAAATTCTCCCCGGGGTCTACTATTCGGCCTACAAGCTCTCGATCATCATTGTGTCGCTAGCGGTTGCAGCCGGCCTCTATTTTCTGGTGATGCGCACGCGCGTCGGCATGCTGATCCGCGCCGGCGCCTCGAACCGCGAAATGGTCGGTGCGCTCGGGGTCAATATCAAACTGCTCTACACACTGGTGTTTGGGCTTGGGGCGGCACTCGCTGGACTTGCCGGATTGATGCAGGCGCCGATCCTCACCGTACAGATCGGGATGGGCGAGATCATTATCATTCTTGCTTTTGTCATCACGGTCATCGGAGGCATCGGCTCGATCCGCGGCGCCTTTGTTGCCGCAATTTTTGTCGGCCTCGTCGACACGCTTGGGCGTGCCTTTTTCCCGGACCTGCTGCGCATGGTGCTAAGTCCGGCGGCTGCATCGACCGCCGCCCCGGCGCTGTCGTCGATGCTGATCTACCTGCTGATGGCGATCGTGCTTGTGCTCAAGCCGGAAGGCCTGTTCTCGGCGGGCAACAAATGAGCGGCTGGCTTTCCGCACGCGCGGTCACAGTTGTCGTGCTGCTCGCTGCACTGGCGCTCTTGCCAGTGTACGTCGAGCTTGGCGGAAGCCGTTTCCTGCTTACCCTGTTCACTCGCATCATCATTTTGGCGATGGCGGCGGTGAGCCTTAATCTGATCCTGGGTTTTGGCGGCATGATGAGCTTCGGCCATGCCGTCTATCTTGGTATCGGCGGCTATGCCGTCGGCATGCTGGCGCACGAGGGGATATACAGCGGGTTCGTGCAGTGGCCGGTCGCGCTTGCGGCATCCGCGCTTTTCGCCTTGGTCATCGGCGCGCTGAGCCTGCGCACGCGCGGCGTTTACTTCATCATGCTTACTTTGGCCTTCGCGCAAATGGCCTATTACGTTGTTGCCGGCCTCGCACGTTATGGCGGCGATGATGGGCTCACAATCTACAAGCGCAGTCAGTTCTTCGAGCCGATCAATCTGTCGAACAAGACGCAGTTTTACTACATCTGTCTCGCGCTGCTCTATGCGTCAATCTATCTGGTGTGGCGGATCGTCAATTCGCGCTTCGGGATGGTGATCCAGGGCTCGCGCTCGAACGACACGCGCATGCGTGCGATTGGTTTCCCGACCTTTCGCTATAAGCTGACCTGCTTCGTCATTGCCGGCGTTCTGTGCGGGCTTGCCGGTGCACTTCTCGCCAATCACACCGATTTTGTCAGCCCTGCAATGATGTATTGGACGCGCTCGGGTGACCTCATCATCATGGTTGTGCTCGGCGGCATGGGCTCGGTGGTGGGTCCGGTGTTCGGCGCAATCGCGCTTTTGGTGCTGGAGGAAACCCTCTCGGGCATTACGGAATATTGGCAGATCATCCTTGGGCCGCTGCTGCTGCTGGTCGTGCTGTTCGCGCGTGGCGGCATCGACGGTCTGCTTCGCAAGGTGCGTTATGCCTGACCTGCTGCAGGTGGAAAATCTTGCCAAGCGCTTCGGCGGCATCGTCGCAACCGACGATCTCAGCATCGCCATTCCCGAAGGCCAATTGCATGCGGTGATAGGCCCAAACGGGGCAGGCAAGACCACGCTCATCGCGCAACTCAGCGGGCAACTCACGCCCGATTCCGGCCACATCCAGTTTGCCGGCAGCGATATCACGGCGCTGCCGATGCCGGCGCGCAGCGCGCTCGGTCTCGCGCGTTCGTTCCAGATCACGTCGCTTTTTCTCGACCTTTCGGTTCTTGACAACGTGGCATTGGCCGTTCAGGCGCATGCCGGGCATTCGTTTCATTTTTGGCGCGATGCGCGCGGCCAGGTTGAACTGCGCGATCCTGCCCGTGCAGCCCTGGCGAGAGTCGGGCTCACAGCACGCGAGAATCTGCCGGCGTCGGCGCTCAGCCATGGCGAACATCGCCAGCTTGAGCTCGCGATGGCTTTGGCTTCGAAGCCGCGCATGCTCCTGCTCGACGAGCCGATGGCCGGTCTCGGACCCGAGGAATCGGCACGTATGGTGGCAATGTTGCGCGAACTCAAGAAAGAGCTGACCATTCTTCTGGTCGAGCACGATATGGAGGCAGTCTTCGCGCTTGCCGATCGCATCACGGTCCTTGTCTACGGCCGGGTGATTGCTTCGGGGAAGCCGGAAGAGATCCGCAACAATGCGCAGGTGCGCGACGCCTATCTCGGCGAGCAGGAGGCCGTTCATGGCTGAACCGGTGCTCGCGCTCGATGGAATCGAAACCTGCTATGGGCTGAGCCAGGTGCTGTTCGGGGTGTCTTTGGCGATCGCGCCGGGCGAGATGGTGACACTGATGGGGCGCAACGGCATGGGCAAGACCACCACCGTGCGCTCGATTATGGGGCTCACGCCGGCACGCGCCGGTGCCATCCGCTTCATGGGTGGGGACATTCGCGGTCTGCCTTCATACAAAGTGGCCCAGTGCGGAATCGGCCTGGTGCCGGAAGGCCGGCAGATCTTTCCGAACCTTTCCGTGCGGGAGAACCTGCTCGCGACAGCGGTCCATCGCGACGGCGCGGAATGGACGCTCGACAAGGTCTACGCGTTGTTCCCCCGGCTTGCCGAGCGTGAAAGCAGCATGGGCAATCAGTTGTCCGGCGGTGAGCAGCAGATGCTTGCGATTGGTCGTGCGCTCATGACCAATCCGCGGCTGCTGATCCTCGATGAGGCGACAGAAGGCCTTGCGCCGCTTATTCGCGCGGAGATCTGGCGGTGTCTTGCCCGCCTCAAAGAGCTGGGCCTGTCGATCCTGGTGATTGACAAAAATGTCGGTGCGCTGCTGCGTGTGGCCGACCGTCATTTCCTGATCGAGCGCGGACGCGTGGTGTGGAAGGGCACTTCGCCGGAGCTCGCTGCGGCCCCCGACGTGCAGCATCGCTACTTGGGGGTTTGATCTATTCGGCCGGCAGCGGCGGACCGCGACGTCGGATGAACGTAAAGGTGGCTCCGCCAAGCCTGCGGTGCAATTTGTCGAGCAGCAGATAGATTACTGGCGTCGTGTAGAGCGTGAGCACCTGCGACACCAGCAGCCCGCCAATGATGGTAATGCCGAGCGGGCGCCGCAGCTCGGACCCGGGGCCGATGGCGATCACCAACGGCAACGCACCGAGCATGGCGGCCATCGTGGTCATCAGGATCGGGCGGAAACGTGCGAGACAAGCGTCGTGAATTGCCCGTTCGGGCGAGAGGCCGAGCCGCCGTTCGCCATCGAGTGCGAAGTCAACCATCATGATGCCGTTCTTCTTTACGATGCCGATCAGAAGAATGATGCCGATGAAGGCGATGATCGAGAGTTCCGCGCCAAATAGTTGCAGGGCAAGCAGCGCACCGAGACCGGCCGACGGCAGCGTGGAAATGATCGTCAGCGGGTGTGCAAGACTTTCATAGAGAATGCCGAGAACGATGTAGACAGCGATAAGCGCTGCGATCAGCAAAAGCGATTGCGCGCCGGCGGACTGTCTGAAGGCTTTTATATCGCCGGCAAAATCCGCATGGATGACGTCGGGCAAATGCAGGTCGATGACCGCTTTTTCGATAGCGGCGGTGGTCGTCTCGATAGAGGCATCGGGCGCAAGATTGTATGAGATCGTTATCGAGGGGAATTGGCCCTGATGGTTGACTGCGAGCGGAATATTGCCACGCTCGAAGCGCGTTACGGCTGACAGCGGAATCTGCGCACCGCGGTTGCCGGGAACGTAGACGCGGGCAAGATCGCTTGGATCACGCTTGAATTGGTTGTCGATTTCAAGGATCACACGATACTGATTGCGCGGGCCATAAATCGTCGAGATCTGCCGTTGTGAAAATGAGTTGTTCAACGCGTTGTCGATATCCTGAACGCGCACACCCATGCGTGCGGCGGCCTGGCGGTCGATACTGATATTGACCTGTAACCCGCCCTGATCACGGTCAGTCGTCACATCGACGACGCCCGGCACTTGTTTGACGCGGTTGAGGACGCTCGAAACGCGTTTCTGCAACCCGTCAATGTCAGAGCTCCACAGCGTGAACTGGTACTGCGAATCGGTTTGCCGCCCGCCGACCCGTACGTCCTGCGCCGGGAACATGAAGACGGCGATGCCCGGAATTTCGGCCAGCTTTGGTCGCAAGCGCGCGATCACGCGCTGAGTGCTCACACCGCGCTCGCTAATGGGCCTCAAGCTGATGAATAGGCGGCCCAAATTAACCTGCGCCGTGAACGGCGACGCGCCAAGCGACGACCCCAGACCCGCCACCGCCGGGTCCGCGAGAACAACGTCCATGACCTTGAGCTGCAAGGCCTTCATTGCCTCGAAGGAGACGTCGGCTGACGCATTGACACCGCCGAAAATCAGGCCGGTGTCGTCCTGCGGGAAGTAGCCTTTCGGCGTCTTGATGTAGAGGCCGACGGTGAGCACGATCGTTGCGACGAATACGATCAGCATGAATGACCGGTGAGCGAGCGCGAGCGTGAGCGTGCGGTCGTAAAACCGGATCAGCCGCGCCAGCAGGCCCTCGACCTGGCGGTCGAGCCAGGTGCCGTCGCGGCTCGGCGGCTGCCGCACAAAGTAGGCGCAGATCATCGGAGTCACCGACAGCGACACCACGGTAGAAATCGCGATCGCAAACGCAAGCGTGACGGAAAACTCGCGGAACAGACGGCCGACGACGCCACCCATGAAGAGCAGCGGGATAAAGGCCGCGATCAGCGATATCGAAATCGATACCACCGTAAAGCCAATCTGCCGCGCGCCCTTCAGGGTCGCCCGCAACGGCGAAGCGCCTTTTTCGAGGTGGCGGAAAGCATTCTCGATCATGACGATGGCGTCATCGACCACGAAGCCGACGCTGACCGCCAATGCCATCAGTGAGAGGTTGTCGATTGAAAAGCCCGCGACCCACATGGCTGCGCAGGTGCCGGAGAGGGCGAGCGGAACGGTCACGCCGGCTGCCGCGGTCGGTGCCGCGCGCCGCAGAAACAAAAACACGACCAGCATCACGAGTCCGATGGTTGCGGCGAGCGTGAGCTGCATGTCGTGCACGCTTGCCCGGATGGTTTGCGTGCGATCGCTTAACACCGAAATGTCGAGCCCTTCGGGCACCCATTGCCGAATCTCGGGCAGCAATTCGTAGATCCGATCAACGGTGTCGATGACGTTGGCATTTCCTTGTTTGGTAATGATGAGCAGAACCGAAGGGTCTCTGTTGAACCATCCCGCCGAACGCGTGTTGCGCACGCTCGGGCGGATGGTGGCAACGCTCGACAGACGAATGACCGTACCGTTGACCGTCTTGACGACAACCGGATCGTACTCGTCGGCATCGCGCAACTGGTCGTTGATGCCGATCGTGATGGCCCGCTTGCTGCCATCGAAGGATCCAAGAGGGCCAGCCGCATTTGAATTGGAGATGGCAGTGCGGACGTCTTCCAGCGAAAGGCCCATCGCCGACAATCGCGCCGGGTCGACGCTTACTCGGATGGCCGGTTGCTCTGACCCTGCGACGGTCACGTCAGCCACACCATCGACCTGCGACAGGCGCTGCGCGATCACGCTGTCGGGGGCGTCGTAAATGGCGCTTGGCTGCAGGGTCTTCGATGTGAGTGCAAGAATCAGGATCGGGGCCGCCGATGGGTTGGCCTTGCGGAACGTCGGCAACGTCGGCAGGTCGCCGGGCAGGTCGGCAAGTGCGGCATTAAGTGCGGCCTGCACGTCGCGTGCGGCGCCATCGATGCTGCGGTTGAGGTCGAATTGGATGGTGATGCGGGAAAGGCCGAGCGAGGAAACCGATGTCATCTCGGTCACGCCGGAAATTTCGCCGAGACGCCGTTCGAGCGGGGCCGCCACTGTCGCCGCCATCACGTTGGGCTCAGCCCCCGGACGGCTGGCGCTCACATAAATGGTCGGGAATTCCACGGTTGGAAGGCTGGCAACCGGGAGAAACAGGTAGGCGACCGCGCCGACGAGGAACAAGCCGATCGCGAGCAACGTTGTGCCGATCGGACGCCGGACGAACGGATATGAGAAATTCACGGCCGGCCCCGTGCCGGACGCGTCGTGCGCGGTGTGGCGGGAGGCGCGGCCGGCGTCAGGCGCGCGCGCAGGCGCTCCATATAGAGGTAGATGACTGGCGTGGTGTAGAGCGTCAGCAACTGCGACAGCAGCAGGCCGCCGACAATCGTGATGCCGAGCGGATTTCGCAGCTCAGACCCTGTTCCCCCCTCCAGTGCAAGCGGCAGTGCACCAAACAGTGCCGCCAGAGTCGTCATCATGATCGGGCGGAAGCGCAGCATCGCAGCCTGTACGATCGACTGCTCGGGCGACAGGCCCTGGCTGCGCTCGGCCTCGATGGCAAAATCGATCATCAGAATTGCGTTCTTCTTCACGATACCCATCAGCAGCACGATGCCGATCAGTGCGATCACCGAGAGGTCATAGCCGAACAGCATCAGCGCGAGCAGTGCGCCGACGCCGGCGGAGGGCAAGGTGGAAAGAATCGTGAGCGGGTGGATGAAACTTTCGTAAAGGACGCCCAACACGATGTAGATCGCGATGACGGCCGCCAGAATCAGCCAGGGTTCGCCTGCAAGCGACTTGGCGAATTCGGCAGTATCGCCGGAATAGCTTCCGGTTACGGAGGAGGGCATGCCGATTTCGCGCTGCACTGTGCGGATCGCAGCAACCGCGTCGGAAAGTGCGTAATCTTCATTGAGATCGAAGCTGATCGTGACGGAAGGAAACTGCTCCTGATGCGCGATGGCAAGAGGAGCCGACGTCGGGACGAAACGGGCAAACGACGACAGCGGCACCTGGTTGCTGCCGGTGACGGCGTTCGGTGTCGCGGTCGTGTTGGTATTAGTGGTGCCGGTCGCGGTGTTGCCGACCGTTGCCGCTGTGCCGGTCGAGGTGCTAGCGCCGGTCACATAGAGTTTGGTGAGTGCGTTGGGATCCTGCTGGTAACGCGGCTGCGCCTCGAGAATGACGCGGTACTGGTTAGCCTGCCCGTAGATCGTCGAAATCTGCCGCTGGCCGAAAGCGTCATTGAGCGTATCGGTGACGCTCTGCATCGAGACACCCAGCCGTCCGGCCTGTTCGCGATCCACGTCGACCCGCACGCGCGGCCCGCCCTCCTGCGCTTCCGATGCAACTTCGCGTAGGGCCCGGTTGCCCCGCAAACCGCGCACCAGTTTGTCGGCCCATTCGATGACTTCGTCGCGGTCGGTGGAAACGAGCGTGTATTGGTACTGCGCCCGGCTCACGCGCGTAGCTATCTGGATATCTTGGGTGGCCTGGAAATAGACCGTCATGCCGGCGACGCCGGCGACGGCGCGCTTGAGGCGGGTGACGATCTCGTCAATATGCGCGCGCCGCTCGTCGCGCGGTTTAAGCGAAATTGCCAACCGGCCGGCATTCGGCGTTGCATTGATCGGGCTGACGCCTATTACCGAAACCACGCCCGTGACGTCGGGGTCGGCCCGGATCGCATCCTCGACCAGGCGCTGGCGGCGCTGCATCTCAGTGAAAGAGACGTCGGTGCCAGCCTCGGTCACCGCCGTGATCAAGCCGGTATCCTGCAATGGCAGAAACCCTTTCGGCACTGCTACGTAGAGCAGAATGGTGGCAGCCAGCGTCGCCAGAGTGACAGCGAGCGTTTCAGGCTGGCGGCGCAGCACCCACAAAAGGCTCGAACGGTAAAACTCTACACTGCGATCGATCAGGGTATTGAAGCGCCGTGTCAGCGTGCTGGGCTCGCGTTCGCCAACGTGCCGAAGCAGGCGGGCGCACATCATTGGTGTCAGCGTCAGCGACACGACGGCTGACGTCACCACCGCAATGGTAAGAGTGAGTGCGAATTCGCGAAACATGCGACCGACCAGGCCGGTCATAAACAGGAGCGGGATAAAGACCGCGATCAACGACAGGGTCAGCGAGATTACGGTGAAACCGATTTGGCGCGCGCCTTTAAGCGCTGCGTCAAGCGGGCCTTCGCCATCTTCCATGTGGCGGACGATGTTCTCGATCATCACGATCGCATCGTCGACCACAAAGCCCGTGCCGATGGTGAGTGCCATCAGCGACAGGTTGTCGAGCGAAAATCCGCAGAACCACATCACGCCGAAGGTTGCGATCAGCGACAGCGGTAGCGCCACGCCTGCGATGATGGTGGCGCGGATCGTGCGCAGGAATATCAGAACCACGAG
>Ga0164308_10001456_pt1 | contig 12604 bp, 10 predicted proteins | sample Whisoiple_246_MG_FD_109983 | JGI IMG/M metagenome (GOLD analysis project Ga0164308, IMG submission 109983) | Soil microbial communities amended with fresh organic matter from upstate New York, USA - Whitman soil sample_246_MG | ecosystem: Environmental > Terrestrial > Soil > Unclassified >... | reverse complement strand
CGTAGAAGGCAATCAGAAAGCTGACCACGTACAACAGCCAAATCGGAAACAGGTGCAACGTCCAGAAGAACGGCACGCCCATGATGTAGCCCACGAGCAGCGGCGGATCACCGAGCGGCAACAACAAACCGCCGGCATTGGCTACGATCAGGATGAAGAACGGGACCAAATGCGCGCGGTGCTCGCGCTGGTGATTCGTCTTCAACAGCGGACGAATCAGCAGCATGCTCGCGCCCGTCGTACCGATTAGGCTGGCAGAAACTGCACCGAACAGCAGGAACAGCACGTTGTTTCGGGGCGTTGCCTCGATATCGCCCTTCAAGTGAATGCCGCCGGAAGTGGTGAATAGCGCGCCCAGCGTGATTACGAACGCGAGGTAGCCCTTCGAACCCTCGAGTACCTGTTCGGCACGGCCGAACGCTAGCTCGTAAGCGACGACGGGCAGCGTGCACAGCAAGATGACGCCGATCTGCACGCTGCGCTTTTCCCAGAGGTGAGGAATCACCATAGGAAAAACCGCGATTGCCAACACCAGCGCGGGAAACGAAAGCAGAGTCCAGACCGGAAAGTCGGCAGGGGGCATCGTGCTCCCCATAACATGTGGCGCGCGAAATCAAGTGGGCAATTCGCATAGATGAATGAGCTCGAAAAGAACATGATCTAGAAACCCGCGAGACACGCGGCTGTCCGAACCCGCTCGTTGCTCGCACTTCGGTCGAGTGCACGGCTCCTGCTTTCGCTTCCGCCCTCGAGCGCGCTACATCTGCAGCATGGGCATGTTCACTCGTCTGTTCGGCGGCAAAGCGGGAGCAGTGGAACGCAGTGCGCGCTTGGCGCGTGCGGCAAACCTGCTGCCGCCCGGCCCGGCCGAGCCGAGCTTCGCTGACGTCGTCGCAGGCCAGGTCACTGCTTCCTTCCATGCCCATGACAACGTAGACGGCCTAGTCGGAAATTTTTTGAGCGCCGTCAGCCGAGGCTTCGCGGACAGCGGCCAGCGTGAGCTCGTGCTGACGCTGCGCTTGGAGAACCGCGAACCGCCGATCGCAAAGATGCAGGAGATCGTCCGTTTCTTCGCGATCGTTCATGCTTGGGCTCAGGCGGGTAGTTTCGTCGAGGAAGGTGGGCTGACCCAGTTTGGTGATCGCGGTCTGTTCGGACGCGGAGGTTGTGGCCTGCTGTACGTGGACGCACGCCCGATCGCCGGCGTCGAGTTGCCGGACCGAGCGTTGGCCGCCGTCTTCGTCGAAGCGGCGGAAATCCGAGCGGCCGCCGACTTCGGCATTTACCGAGTCTTGACCCGCATCGGCGCGCAGCTTCGGCTGTTTCCGTTCCCGACCTGGGGCGCGCTCGATCGTCCAAGCGCGGTCACGCCACGCGAATCAGAGAGCTGGTTGGCGAAGGTCATGCGCATGAAAGTTCCCCGAGCAAGCTTCCTGCTCGTCGATCAATGCCTTCGACTGAGCATTCCGGGGGACGCAAAGGGCCTGGGGCGGGGCGTTGCCTCGCTGCCCGCAGGGGCCTCGTTCGCGCTTCTGACTCGTCCGGCCCCGGATGCCAATGCAATTCTGACTTGGCGCCCGGGACAGCAGGGGACGAGCGGCATCTCTCCAGAAGGTTCCGACCGGCAGCGCTCGAGCGGCTCGTTCGTGATGTTCGTTCCTAGCGACGAGGGGGACCTTGCCCGGCCGTTCGAAGACGGGTATTCGCTGCTGTTGTCTCCCGACTCGTGGAGACGGTTGATCGCCGCGCTCATCGAGAAGCAGCCGTTCTCGCGAGCCTTGTCGGGCGGCATGCGTTTCGAACTCGAGTGGAGCTGAAGCGCAACATGAGCGGGGCGGAAGTCGCCGACGCGTTGCGCTCACAACAGCGTGACGAGGCAGCCATGTTTCGTGAACTGCCTCACCGCTGACGCTGTCCGCTGGCGCTGGCCGCTGGCTCAGCCCTTACAGCCCCCTTGGCCCTTGCAGGCATTCTGCCCTTTGCAGGCGTGCTTCTCTGTTTTGCAGCCGCCCTGGCCTTTACAGGCGTTCTGACCCTTACAGGCGTGCTTGCCGCCTTTGCTGTCATCGAGTTGCTGAGCCTCGCTGGTGCGATCCATCAGGGTCGATGCGAGGGTGCTGCTTGGGGCGGGGGCGCCCGAGACGATTCCGGAAACTGCGGCTGCGATCAAAATAGAGATCATGTTCGTGATTCCTTATGTTCGAGTGGTGTGATCGTTCGGTTCGTTGTCGTGGTGTGAAGTCAGCTGGCGTTGGCCGAAATTCCGACAGTCGCGCTTGGTCGCCCGCTGTGGAGTGGCTTGCGGCCGAAGAGCAGGTAGTCGAGCGAGATTTTGCCAGGACCGGCCAGGGCAACCCAGAGCAGGAGCGCGAAGTACGTCCACTCGACGAGCCCGAACAGATCAGGCAAGCCGTGCACATTCCCGCGTTGTGCGGTGATGATCGCGACGACCATCGAGCCCATGAGCGGCAGAGCGGCGAGCCTCGATGCAAGCCCAATCACCAGCAGCGCTCCCCCGATCAGTTCGATGAACGAAACCATGGGCGCCTGAATGCCCGGAAGCGGAATGCCCAGCTCGGCAAAGTACGCGGTCACCTTGGCGAGGTGATGAACCTTGCCCCAGCCCGTGCTCACGAACAGCACCCCGAGCGTGATGCGAGCGACGAGCGGCCCCAACCAATCGAGCCTGCGAGTGATGGTGAGTGCGCGCACGCGCGCATTCGAAACGAAAGAATTGCTATTCACGTCGAACTCCTGGTTCTCGAGCCGATGCGGGACACCGCTGCCCATCGTTGCCCGACTGGACTAGTTACGTTGCTTGGCCCACGCGGTTACCAAATCGCCTCCCGTCCCCCAAAATACTGCAATTGCCAGGCATGGTTCAGATTCCGAGGTGGATGGGCCCGGGGCGGCCGAACGGGCGGGAGCGTCGTCGAGTGCTGATTTGACCGCGGTCAGCAGAACCCGTCCATGGAGAATTAGGAGGGATTCCGGATTGTCCAGGAAACGTTCGGGGGATAGTTGACGAATCGCAACTATTGTCACATAGCAACCATATGCCGCTCGCTGCCAGCCATGCCCCGCTCGAAGCGCTCACGCGGCGCATGTTCACGCGCATCATCACCGCCCTCGCCCGCACGCTGAAGTCGCAAGACTTGGATGTAGTGCAGGTGGCCGCGCTGTACCTGGTGGACGAGCGAGGCTCGATGCGAATTGGTGACGTTGCTGCGGCTGTGGATCGCACGCTGACCTCGGTTAGTCGCCCGATCGACGACTTGGTGCAACGCGGCCTGCTGCAGCGCATGGAAGATGCGAACGACCGACGAGCGCGTGTGCTCACGCTGTCGGCCAAGGGTCGCAGGTTTTTGGCCCAAGCCGGCTCCGATCGCGTCCGCACGATGCTCGAGGCCACGGCTTCGATCCCGGGCAACGCGGCTGAGATTTTGGGTGAAGCCTTGTCACGGGCGAGAACGTCTTTCAGCGAGAAGGAGTAGCAGCATGGATCTGGTGGTTTTCTCTGACCGGGAAATCTTGGTCGCATTGCGAGCACTACGGACGGTGGCAGGTGCTAGTGGTGCGTTTACCCAGCACGAGGCAGACCTGATCCAGGCCGTGGGTCGGCTGCATGGGCTGACGGTGAACGCGCACGAGCTCGCGCCGATTACGCCCGCAGCCGTGGCAATGGTGGTCACTGACGCTCATCGCCGTAAGCGTTTGGTGCAGCTCGCCCTCGTCACCACCCTGGTGGAAGGTGTGCCCGAGCGCCAGGCCGAGGGAGCGGTCGCAGAGCTGGCCCGTGCCCTGGAGGTCGATGATGCCGGCCTCGACACGCTTCACGACTTGGCCGGGGGGCACGCGCTGCTCGCGCGCATCGACATGCTACGGCGCATGCGCGGCTTCTTGATGCGTCGGGCCGAGAGCCTGCCCAACCTGTTCAAGACCGTTCTGCCCGCGCTGCTCGGTCGCGAGAACCGGGAGCTTGCCGCCAAGTACCACGCGCTCCGCGAGAATGCGCCAGGCACGCTCGGGCGCGCGCTGTACGAGCATTATCGCGAGCACGGCTTTCACTTTCCGGGTGAGGTCGGTGGGGTCCCGGAATGGGTCGTGTTCCACGACGTGGGCCACGTGCTCGCCGGCTACGGTGTCGATCCCCAGGGCGAGATCCAGCAGGCCGCGTTCCAAGCCGGATTCATCAAGAAGGACGGCTTCATGTTCCTGTTGTTCGGTATTCTGCAGTTCCACGTCGGTGTGCGGCTGACACCGATTGCGCGGGCCGAGCGTGGCTTCTTCGACGTCGAACCGGTGATCGCCGCTGCAGCGCGCGGCGCCGCGTGCACCGTGGATCTGAGCGACGGGTTCGACCTCTTCGACCACGTGCACGAGCCGCTCGACGAGCTGCGCGCGCGCTGGGGCGTAGCGCCCATCGCCGCCTGAGGCGAAGGGGCTCCGGGAGCGCCGCGTAATCCCGGCCCAGATCGCCGATGATCAACCAGAGCGCTCGAGCGCTGGGCGGAGCGAAACCGGACGCCGTGACCAATCAGATTGCGTCCAGCACGGGTACGACAGTGTATTCCGAAAGGAGCACTCCGCGTTTACGTCGCTCGTGCGCGCCCGCTTCTGACTACTTCAGCGCGTCCGGACAGATTCTGCGCATCAGGCTGTGACCTCCAACATCGAGCGCTGAGCCCCATGAGGTTCATTGGAACTGCGTGAAGCACTTCCAGCCTTCCGTCTTGTTCCAGTTGCCCGCCGGACCGGCGGAGGCTCCACCGTTGCCGGCTTGGCCTGCCTGCCTGGCCCACGCCGCCGCTCGCTTTTAGGCCTGCGCTTCAGTTTCCGGAGGGTTCGTAGCCGCGCCAAACCCAGATCAAGGCATCCGCCAGCGTTGCGGATTGCACTTTGCCATCGCAATGGCCAACGCCCATGCCCTCCACGAACTTGTAGTGAAAGCCTTTGGCCTTCAATGCGAGCGCGGTCCGCTGGTTGGCCATCAGCCAATTGTGATGAGTCGACTCCGCCTCGGTGGAACCGAGATCGTTTTGATTCGCGTTGATGAAGATCCGGAGCTGCTTTTCCCTGCCCGTGGCGTCGTTCTTGATGACTTCTTTGCCCGAGTGGTAGTCCCAAGCGCCAAGCGGGAAGGTCTTGGCCTCGGGTGACTTCGGATCTTGTTGGGCCACGAGCGTGGTCGAATACCCGATGATGCGACTGAAGAGATCGGGACGGAACCAGCCCATCGAAAAGGCCGCCGCGCCTCCCGAGCTGCACCCGAGCGAGGCGCGGCCGCTCGCATCTTTGGTAAACTTCAGATTGGGATAGGCCGCCTTGACCTGGGCATTGGCCTGCACGGCCGGTAAGACCTCTTGGTCGATGAAGCGAGCGTAGCGGTCCGACAAGGTGTCGTACTCCAGCCCGCGCTCGCTGCCGATCGAGTCATTGCCACCGTTTTGCACGGCGACGACGATGAAGGGCGGCAGCTTGCGTTTCACGTCTTGCGAGGGCGTCAGGTTGTCGAGCGCATTGGAGACTTGCCCAATCTCGCCCGGGCCGTCTTGGATGATCAGCACCGGTGCGGGGTCCCCGTCCTTGTAAAGTTTGGGGATGTAAACGTTGATCGCTCGGGTCGTATTGACCTTGTTCGCGGCCACCGTGGAATCCTTGCCGTTGAAGATGGCGCTGTCGGCGATCTTCATCGTAAATTGAAAGCTCTTTCCTTTGGCGTTGCCGCGGTCGCTGAGCTCTGCCTGGTTCGTGTAGGTCGGCCCGACCATGGAGTCCCCGTCCCCTTCAGGGCCCGGATCGACGAGCCCGGCTCCCGATGACCCTGCGCTGCCGCCCATGCTCCCTGGGCTACCGCCAACCCCCCCTCCGCCACCTGCGCCCGATGCGCTCTGTCCGCTCGAGCCCGCTTGGCCGGCCGTTGCTGCGCCGCCGCTTTGCCCGCCGCTCGGCAGCGAGCCGCCGTTCGCGACTGGATCGCCGGCTACGCCGCTTCCGGCCGTGGAGCCCTTGCTGCCGCTCAGACCGCCATCGCTCCCGCCGGTGGCAGTGGCTCCCGCCGTCGCTCCCGGAGCCGGGGCGCCGTTTTGGCTCGAGCAGGCCGCGATCAACGCGCAAAGCGCTACGAGAGAGCCGTTTGTCAGGGTGCGACTGAGGCGCACCGGCCAGACCATCATGTAGCTCAGACTCCTCGTAAACGGGTGTGGATCGAAGAACGCAAAGGTCCGGGCGGCGCGACTTTGCAACGGCGAGGCGCACGTCGCGCTGGAGAACCGGCGCGACGCTCTACTCATCCTTGCCATACTGTCGCGTGGCGACGGAGATTGCTTCGAAAAATTTCCCTTCGAAAAAGCTGAGCCGCAGAGCGCTTGCGTACGTTGTGTGGAGCACTGCGACGTCGAAGATACCCGGTCGACCACACGGTTAAAGTGGCGATGCGGCTTCGACAACGAGATCAGAAATAGCCGTCCGCGCGAGAACTGCGTGTGAGTTCGTCGCTCACGAGACGAACATCGTTCGAATCGATCAATTTCCTACACAACAATGGTTGGCTTCGTCAGTAGGAGAGGGTGACCACCGAAGCGTTGGATGTTCGTCCACGAGCCCAAGGAGTGCCCACGGTGACTGTGCAGCCCATTCTCGGTGAAGAGCGCCTCTGGGGTGGTCTGGGGCTGATCGCCCTGCTGCTCATCCCTTTGGCTTGTTCTAACGGTCTCGCGAGTGACTCGGACAACCGCGCAGGGGGTTCCAATGCCTCCGCCGGCATGGGCAGTCCGGGCGGTGGGCAGCCTGCGACTGGAGGGTCTGGCTCTGGTGGAAACGGCATGGGTCAGGGCGGCGGCACCCCCGCCGTCGACAATGGACTGCCCGGGCGCGCGTTGATCCGACGACTGTCGAATTCCGAGTACGACGCGACCATCGTTTCGCTGCTGGGAGACAAGACCGGCTACGCGGCGGCGTTTCCGACGGACACCATCGTCAATGGCTTCAGCAACAACACCGACGTGCAGGATGTCCCGCCCGCGCTCGCCGAACAATACATGGTCGTGTCCGAGCAGATCGCGGCCAACGCCACGAAGGACACGGATGGGCTTCTCGGGTGCAAACTTTCCGCAGGTGAAGCGTGCATCAACGATTTCATCGCCCGCTTCGGCAAGCGCGCGTGGCGTCGCCCCGTCAGCCCCGTAGAGCAAGCTGACCTGTTGTCCGTCTACCGAAGCGGCGCGGATGCCACGAGCGGCGTCCGCCTGCTGCTCGAGGCGTTCCTGGTTTCGCCGAATTTTCTGTATCGCGCCGAGGTCGGTGTGCCCGTTGCGGGGCAGACTTACCGAGCTTTGACGTCTTGGGAAATCGCCTCGCGCCTGTCCTACTTCCTGACCGGGACGATGCCGGACGACCTGCTGCTCGCCGCCGCCGAGGCGGACAGCCTGAACACCGCTGCCGGGATCACCGCCGAAGCTAGGCGGATCTTGGCCACACCCGCGGCCCGCGCGCGGGTCGGCGAGTTTTTCGCTGGTTGGCTGGATCTGCGCGCCGTCGACCGCTTACAGCGTGATCCGAAGCAATTTCCCAAATGGGACAGCCGCCTGCCTGCGCTGTTCGCTAGCGAGACCAAGACCTTCGCCACCAACGTCGTGTTCGACGGAGCCGGCGATCTCACGACGCTATTGACCGCGCCGTTCACGTACGGAGATCCGAGCTTGGCCGCCTACTACGGCGGCACCGTCAGTTCGATGCAGAATGGTGTGGCCCGCATCGACTTACCGCCCGCCCAACGCGCCGGGTTGTTGACCCAGGCCGCGTTCCTCGCCGCGCACTCGAAAGAAATCGCAACCGATCCGGTGTCCCGCGGCAAGTTCGTGCGCGAGCGGCTCTTCTGCCAAGGTTTACCTTCACCGCCCGCAGACCTCATGATCGCTGCGCCGGAGATCACTCCGAATACCACTACGCGTGAGCGGTTCGTGCAGCACGAGTCACAGGCGCTCTGCGCGGGCTGTCACAAGCTGATCGACCCCGTCGGCCTCGCTTTCGAGAACTTCGACTCGATCGGACAATGGCGCGAGCAGGAACAAGGACAGCCCATCGATGCGTCCGGGGACCTCACCCTCACTGATGTCACCGGACCGTTCGTCGGCGTGGTGCCGATGACCGCCAAGCTGGCTCAAAGCCAGGAGGTGGCGACCTGCTTCGTACGCCAATGGTTCCGCTTCGCTTTCGGTCGCGCCGAGAGTGACGTGGATGATCCGCGAATCGCAACAATCACGAGCGGCTTCGAAAGCGCCAAAGGTCGGGTCCAAGAGCTCTTGATTGGCCTGACCACCACCCCTGACTTTCGATACCTCGCCGCGGAGACGAAGTAATGACTTACAAGCCGGTATTCAGCATCCCGTCGAAGGCGATCTCGCGGCGGACCGTGCTGCGCGGTGCGGGCGGTGTCGCCATCTCGCTGCCGCTCCTGCTCGCCATGCAGCCGAGGACGGCGCGTGCCGCCACGATGCCCAAACGGTTCGTCGTCTTCTTCAGCGCAAACGGCATGATCAAGGACCAGTGGCAGCCGACCGCAACGGGCACCGACTTCACGCTTTCACCGATCCTATCGCCGCTCGCAAACCATCAGAAGGATCTGCTGATCTTGCGCGGCCTGAACAACGAGGCATCGTATATCTACGGTAATAACGCGCACGACACCTCGTGCGCGACGATGCTCACTGCCGACAGGCTGATGGTCGGGCCGAGCGGCACCGGTCGCGCTGGTCACGTGTTGGACGGAACGTGCCACGGTCCTTCGATCGACCAGGAAATCGCGCGCGTGATTGGCGGCGCCACCCGCCTGCCTTCGCTCGAGCTGGGTGTACAGTCCACGACGACCATCCTCGAGCCGATGGTCACCCGAATCAGCTACCGAGGGGCGCCCGGAAGCGCCAAATCGGTGCCGCTCGAGGATGACCCCAAGAAGGTCTTTGCGCGCCTGTTCATGGAGGCCGGCACTTCGAGTAGCGCGCTCGACGCCTTGAAGAAGAGCCGAAAGAGCGTCTTGGATTTCGTGGTGCGTGACTTCCAGCGCTTGGAGGCCAAGGTCGGTGCCGAGGACAAGGCCAAGCTCGACCGCCACCTCACCACGGTGCGCGAGTTCGAGCTTTCCCTGGACAAACTGGGCACGACCCAAAGTGGTGCCTGCCAGGTTCCGCCCGCCCCGACCGTGAACCTCAACGCGGTCGACTGCGTGCAGGATGGTCGACCGGGCAAGTGCTACGGCGACTACACCGCGCTCGGCAAAGCGCAGATGGACCTGCTGGTGATGGCCCTTTCCTGCGACATCACGCGGGTGATCACGCTGCAATGGTCGACCGCGGAGAGCACCATCTTTTTCAAATGGCTCAATGCGCGTGGGGAGCATCACCTCATGTCCCACAACCCGAAGATGTATCGCGACGATCTGGTCAAGATCCACACCTGGTACTCTACGCAGTTCAACTACCTGCTCGATCAGCTCAAATCGCACACCGACACGGATGGCAGCCCGCTACTCGATAGCTCCGTCGTGCTTTGGGCCAACGAGCTCTCCGATGGCGATATTCACAACCGGCGCGATCTGGGCTGGGTGCTCGCGGGCAAAGGCAACGGCGCGTTGAGCACGGGTCGCAGCGTGAAAGTCGCAACGAACGCCACCACCAATCAACTCTTCGCTTCGTTGATGACCATGTTCGGCTCGCCTACCGACACGTTCGGTGCGACGCAGTGGAAGGGCACTCTGCCCGGTCTGACCTAACTACCGCGCAGGCCTCGCATCACGGGGTCAGCCGGGACAGAGCATTTGCGCTCGGCGGGCTGGTGCCAAAAGCTCCGGCGGTGAGATGCTTCTTCGGCCCAGGTTCATTGGAACTGCGTGAAGAACCTCCAGACTTCCGTCTTGGTCCAGGTCTTCGCGCCGTCGTCTCCGCCGCCATCGACGTTGCGGGGAGTGTGCCCGCCGTCGCGCTGCCGACCGGAAACCATGCAGATGGGGAGCCATAACCGTACTGCCGGACGTGTGAGACGATTGGAAATTTTTTTGGGCGCGGCCAGGACCTAGACCGCGCCTCCGCGCGCACGGGAGATGCGTACGCCAGTGCAGACGAAAGTTCGTGCGTCAGAAGAACGAACGGACAAGCCGCGGAGGCGAGCGGCGATCGCGAGCGGAACCGATTACCGAAACTTTGCCTTGGCGGCGTGGGCACGGGTTCACGACAACTGTCGCTCCGCCACTTGGCATTCCTCCCTTGCAAGTGCGTGCACCGATTCGCGCGCGGAGAGCGCAACAGGCTGAGCGTCCCCAAGCACGCTTGACGGGGCGAAGCCTGTGCGTAAGCGTGCCCAAGCGATGGCGTACATGTTGATGATGGTCGAACCGATCGGGCAGCGGCAGGCTCGTACCGAAGCAGAAGGTCGTGAAGCTTACGCGCGTATGGTGCGCTGGGGCGAAAGCTTGCAACAACGTGGTCTGCTCATTGCCGCCGAGTCGCTACGCTCGCAAGCGAGCGCGAAGCGGCTGCAGGTGCACTCCGGGAGGGCTCACGTCATCGACGGACCGTTTCCGGAAACCAAGGAGATGATCGGCGGGTTCTTCCTCGTCAACTGTGAAAGCTTGGAAGAGGCGCTCTCGATTGCTAGCGAGTGCCCGGCGGCAGAATGGCTCACCGTGGAAGTTCGCGCTGTCGCCGCCTGTTTCGAGGAAAGCCAGGGCGCTTCCTAGTCGGACGGGGGCTAGGGGGGCGAGAGCTCTCCGGCCACGAGCCTCAGCGCACTGGCGCGCGCGGGATAGTAGAAGACCCCGAGGTAAGCGGTCCACACGACACCGGTCGCCAACACGGCCAGGGCCGCGCGCCGCAGCCATCTGAAGCGAAGCGACCGGCGATGAAGCTCGCGCGTGCGACGCACGAGGGACACCGCGAGGCCCAATAGGCACGCGGCTGTGCCGAGCGCCCAACTCACGCGTCCGGGCGTGATCGCGGCCGCGCTGACCAGCGCTGATCGGGCCGTCGCTCGCATGACGACGTTGCCTACCGCAGCGCGAGCACAATCGCTGCAAGCACTGAGCTCCAAGTCGACGACGACAGCGGGGTGGTCGGAGAGCACGGTCGTCACGCCATTGTCGAGCTGTACCGGCTCGGTCAGGGCTTGACGCGTCTCGACGATGCGCACGCTCATACGGCTGCCGTCGCGCACGTAGATCGTGTCTGGGAGCGGGGAGGGACTAGCGTCGCGGAGCTCGTCCAGATCGAGCAGCGCCTGGCGGGGCAACTCTTCCGCTCCGGAGTTGAAGTCGCCGCCGAGCACCAGCGGCAGTGACCAATCCCGATGCATCGATAGAATTTCGCTGGCCTGAGAGAGCCGTTCGGCAGCATAGCTATCGGTATCGTATTGCGCTTGCAGGTGGGTATTTTGAACTTCCACCTCGCCCAGCGGGGTTTGCACGATGTACGTGCCAATACCCTTCGAGGCCAACCATTCCAGGTGCCAAAACGAGTGCCCGACACGGCCGCTTGCAAACGGGAGGAAGCCGACATTTTTGAGCGGAAGCTTGGATGCGGTGAAGAGCCCAGTCATGCCGTACTTCGTGTGAGCGAGGTGATTCGAGTAGCGGTAGCCATGGCGCTCGAGACCGCGCTTGATCGTCATCCCGTCGCTCTCGGCCCAAATTTCTTGCAGCAAGACCACGTCGGGATTGAGCTTGGCGATTGCCGCGGGCAGCGCCGCCATCCGCGCTCGTAGATTGGTCGAGACCGCGGGCAAGCCCCAAGCATTCCAGGTCAGAACCCGGAGCCGCTCTGGCTCGGCGGCACGGGCGTTCACCGCCACGCCGCAGGTCGCCGCAAACGCCAAGCCGGCGGCAATTCGTTGGACGCGGAGTACGGACATTCAGCGAGCTTCAGTTCGCGCCCTAGATCGAACTCGGAAGGAACTCTGGGGGCAGACTCGTTAGCGTACTCCATCCTGCCTAGGCCTGCTCGTCGCGTTGGCCTGGTTCGTCGGCCGACGGTCTCGTCCAGGCTCCTCGCGAGCAAACTCTGAGTTATCACGAGCTTGGGTGAGGCACGGCGATCTCTCACACCGCTTGCACAGGCCTTTTCGAGCGCACATCGACGCAACTGTAGGCCTCGCAGAGGGCTAGCTGTGGAAGGCTTTGTGCGCGTCGAGCGGTTATTCCTCTCCTGGGTGGGCCCGTTGAACGTAGGCTATTACTTGACGTCGCTTGGGGGGCCAGGCCCAAAAAAGATTACGGTCGAAGATGAGGAAGCACGCATTGCCCATTTTTTCCAAGGCGGCCTGGCTCTGCGGACTGCTGCTCAGCGGTTGCTTCGTGGGCTGTCACAGCAACCCGGCACCGAGCAGCGGCAGCAGCGGTAGCGGTGCTAGCAGCGACCTTGGTGGCAGCGGCGGTCACGGCGCTGCCACGGGCGGCGGTCACGCCGAGGCGACGGGCGGTGGCGCCGGCGACGCCATTGCACCGAGCAGCGCGTGTCGGGCAGAGCCGGACTTCATGCCCAGCTTTCCGTCGGTCGTGGCGCTCGACCCTGACTTGGTCGCTCGCGCCGCGGCAGTGGTCGGCTCGTGTATGCCCGAT
>Ga0164308_10001454_pt1 | contig 12616 bp, 16 predicted proteins | sample Whisoiple_246_MG_FD_109983 | JGI IMG/M metagenome (GOLD analysis project Ga0164308, IMG submission 109983) | Soil microbial communities amended with fresh organic matter from upstate New York, USA - Whitman soil sample_246_MG | ecosystem: Environmental > Terrestrial > Soil > Unclassified >... | reverse complement strand
TGCAGCTGCGGCACCGTCGCGTACTGCGCGAACTCCGCCACCGTCGTATCGAACGCCGCCGGGGCGTGCCGGGCCACGACCGCGGCCTGGTCCAGACTGATCCGCCCCTCCCGCAGCATCCGGGTGGTCTCCGGAAGCTCGGCCGCCCGGCGCGCCATCAGCACCACCGCGGCCGCGTGACCCCGTGAGAGCCCGGCCCGCACCACGAGCCAGTGCTCCGGCGACCGGATCCCGGCCGCCTGCCACGACCCCTCAGCAAGCGCCACCGCCACCGCGTCCACGAGCCGCCCGTGCGCGTCGTGCAGGTCGGCGGCCAGGGACGCGACGAGGTCCCAGTCCTGCTCGATCACCGCCTGCGACATACCCTGATCGTACAGGTGTTCGAATAGGGAAGGGGGGCTTGTCCACACCCAATTCCTTTGGATCACATGCCGTTTCGAGAGCGACACCCCTCACAACAACGTCCCCGGACGTCAATCCCCGACACCCAGCCCCTGCGTACGGAACACTGTCGGCATGGCCCGGTTCGAGATGACCCTCGTGTCGTCGCTGCCCGCTCCCGAGGCGTGGCGGCGCATCCTCGACCTGCGCGCGCACAGCGAGGTCATCCCGCTCACGACGGTCTCGGGGGACGCGCTCGACGCCTCGCACCTGATGCCGGGAGCCCAGTTCGTCGCGCGCACCGGGCTCGGCCCCTTCGGCTTCGACGACGTCATGGTCATCCAGTCCTACGCGCCGCCCACCGAACACGACGCAGGCGTCGCGCACATCCGCAAGGAGGGCCGCGCCGTCACCGGGCACATCACGCTCCGCGTCGCCCCCACCGCCGACGGCTGTGTCGTCACGTGGAAGCAGCGCATCGGCGTTCTCGAGGTCCCGGGCTTCGCAGACGTCGCGGTGGCGCGGGTCGCCAGGTCGGCCTACCGGCGCACCCTGGTCGAGCTGCTGCGGCGCTGCTGACCCGCTCCTAGGGTGGGTCCATGCGCGTGGACGACGTCGTGCGGGTCGGGCTCGGCACCTTCGTGCGCCCCGCGGAGGAGACCGGCACCGGCAGCCCACGCGTCGAGCCCGTGTACGGCTACCTCGCCCGCACGCCGGCCGGACTGCTCCTGCTCGACACCGGGCTCGGCGAGGCCGACGAGGAGACCGACGCCTGGTACCGGCCGCGACGCGTCCACGTGGCCGACGCGCTGGCGTCGGTCGGCGTCGCGCTCGACGACGTCGCGATCGTCGTCAACTGCCACCTGCACTTCGACCACATCGGCGGCAACCCGAGCTTCGCCGGTCGTCCGATCCTCTGCCAGCGCGCCGAGCTCGAGACGGCGCGGGCCGGCGACTACACCGTCGACGCGCTCGTCGACTTCGACGGCGCCCGCTACGAGCTGCTCGACGGCGAGGCCGAGATCGCACCCGGCGTCCACGTGCTGCCCACGCCGGGACACGTCGACGGTCACCAGTCGGTGCTGCTGCGGTGCGACGACGGCACCGTCGTCCTCGCCGGCCAGTCGCACGACACGGCCTCGGACTGGTCGGCTGACGCGCTCGCCGCACAGGCCGCGGCCCTGGGCCACGAACCGCCACTGCCCGAGCCGAGCCCGTGGATGGCACGCATCCTCGAACTCGACCCCCGTCGCGTCGTCTTCGCCCACGACGCCGCCGTGTGGGAGCCCTGAGCCCCAGCGTGGGTGAGTCCCGCTCAGCGCCAGCCGAGCTCGGGTGCGACGTGCGTCAGGAGACTCTCGATGACGTGCGCGTTGTAGTCGACGCCGAGCTGGTTGGGCACCGTCAGCAGCAGCGTGTCGGCCGCGGCGATCGCCTCGTCCTCGGCGAGGTCGCGCACGAGCTGCTCCGGCTCGCCGGCGTACGTCTTGCCGAAGCGCGCCGTACCGCCGTCGATGATCCCCACCTGGTCGCTGCTCGTGGACTCGCGCCCGAAGTAGGCGCGGTCCAGGTCGCTGACGATGGGAAAGACGCTGCGGCTCACCGAGACCCGCGGCTCGCGCTCGTGCCCGGCGGCCTTCCACGCGTCTCGGAAGCGTTGGATCTGCTCGGCCTGCAGCTGGTGGAAGGGCACGCCGGTGTCCTCGGTCAGCAGCGTCGAGCTCATGAGGTTCATGCCCTGCTGCGCGGTCCACTCGGCCGTGGCGCGCGACCCGGCACCCCACCAGATGCGCTCGCGCAGGCCCTCCGAGTACGGCTCGATGCGGAGCAGGCCCGGCGGGTTGGGGAACATCGGACGCGGGCTCGGCTCGGCGAAACCCTGGCCCGACAGCACGTCGAGGAACACCTCGGTGTGCTTGCGTGCCATCGCAGCATGGTCGCCACCCTCGGGCTCGTAGCCGAAGTAGCGGAAGCCGTCGACGACCTGCTCGGGTGACCCACGGCTGATGCCGAGCTGCAGCCTGCCGCCGGAGATGAGGTCGGCCGCGCCCGCGTCCTCGGCCATGTAGAGCGGGTTCTCGTACCGCATGTCGATGACGCCGGTGCCGATCTCGATGCGGCTCGTGCGCGCCCCGACGGCGGCGAGGAGCGGGAACGGCGAGGCGAGCTGTCGCGCGAAGTGGTGGACCCGGAAGTAGGCGCCGTCGGCGCCGAGCTCCTCGGCGGCGACGGCGAGGTCGATGGACTGGAGCAGCGTGTCGGACGCCGTCCGCGTCTGCGAGTGCGGCGTCGGGCTCCAGTGGCCGAAGGAGAGGAAACCGATGTTCTTCACGTCCCCTCCAACGCACGAGAGGGCCAAAGCCTTCCGGCGCCATGGGTCCCGAGACCATCCGGCGACGCCTCCGGCACCGAACACCGTCCATGACACGCCTCCGGTTCGCGCTCACCGGCCTGCTCGCCGCCATGGCGGGCATCGCCGCCGGCCACCTCGTGGCCGCGTTCGCGACCCCGGCGGCCTCCCCCGTGCTCGCGATCGGCTCGACGGTCATCGACCTGACGCCACAGCCCCTCAAGGAGTGGGCCATCGGGCACTTCGGCACCAATGACAAGCTCGTGCTCCAGGCGTCGGTCCTCGTCGTGACCCTCGTGCTGGCGGCGCTCGTCGGGCTGCTCGCGCGACGCCGGCTGTGGCTGTCCGTCGCCGCCCTCGTCGTCCTCGTCGGCCTCGCCGGCGCGGCGGCCGTGGCCCGTCCGACCGCAGGGGTCGGCGACGCCGTCCCCTCGCTCGTCGCGCTCGTCGTGGGTGTCGGCGTCCTCGTCGCCCTCGTGCGCGCCATCGACACCGACGCGCGCGGCTCGCGGGAGACCGACGCCGCAGGCGGATTCGCCCGACGCCGCTTCGTGCTCGGCTCCGCCGGCGTCGTGGCGCTGTCGGCCCTCGGCGCCGTGGGCGGCCAGCTGCGAGCCGGTGCCCGCAGGGCCAAGGACCTCGTCCTGCCCAGGCCGTCCGACCCCGCGAAGGCCTTCCCCACCGGCCTCGATGGCCAGGTCCAGGGCGTCAGCCCGCTGCGCACCCCGACCGAGAAGTTCTACCGGGTCGACACCAACCTCACCGTCCCCCAGGTCGACGTCGACGCGTGGACGCTGCAGGTCGACGGCATGGTCGCGCGGCCCCTCACCCTGACCTTCGCCGAGCTGTCGGCGATGCCGCTCATCGAGCGCGACATCACGATGACGTGCGTGTCCAACGAGGTGGGCGGCGGTTACGTCGGAGCCGCCCGCTGGCTCGGCGTCCGGCTCACCGACGTGCTCGACCGCGCCGGCACCACGGGCAACCCCGACCAGGTCTTCAGCACGGCCGTCGACGGGTTCACCATCAGCACGCCTCTCGCCGCCGTCCGCGACGGACGCGACGCGATGATCGCCATCGGCATGAACGGCCGTCAGCTGACCGACGTGCACGGCTTCCCCGCCAGGCTCATCACGCCCGGGCTCTACGGTTTCGTCGGCGCGACGAAGTGGCTCGCCAAGCTCACCCTGACGACGTACGAGCAGGACCGGGCGTACTGGACCGAGCGCCAGTGGGCCACCGACGCCCCGATCAAGACGAGCGCGCGCATCGACACCCCGGCGCCCCTGTCGACGATCCAGGCCGGACGCGTCGCCATCGGTGGCGTCGCCTGGGCCCAGCACCGCGGCGTCGGGAAGGTCGAGGTGAGCATCGACGGCGGCCCGTGGCAGGAGGCGAGGCTCGGACCCGACGTCGGGGTCGACTACTGGCGCCAGTGGTACCTGCCCTGGGACGCGCGGACCGGGCTGCACCGCCTCGCCGTCCGCGCCGTCGACGAGAAGGGTGCCGTGCAGACCGCGGACCGTGCCCGCCCGTTCCCGAACGGCTCCAGCGGCATCCAGGAGGTCGTCGTCACGGTCGCCTGACGCTGCCGACCACATGCCCAGGATGAGCGAACTTTCTTTCACCGCAGACCAATCCACCGCACGCGTCACACCGAACCACTCATGACCGTGCACCACCAGACCAGTACAGCACCGACCAGGAGAACATCGTGAACAAGACGCGCACCGGCCTCGTGGCCCTCGCCATCGCCATCCCGCTCGCCCTCTCTGCCTGTGGCAGCAACACGGACAACAACACCTCCAGCGCCGGCGCCGGCTCGACGCCGATGGCGACGAGCTCGGACTCGATGACCCCGTCCGACACCATGACGTCCTCGAGCGACATGTCGGCCGACCCGGCATCGCAGGTCTTCGGCGCTGCCTGCACCGCCGTGCCGAAGGACGGCAAGGGCTCCTTCCAGGGCATGGCCACCGACCCGGTCGCCACCGCCGCGAGCAACAACCCGCTCCTGTCGACGCTCGTCACCGCCGTCAAGACGGCCGGCCTCGTGGACACCCTGAACTCGGCTCCCGAGGTGACCGTCTTCGCGCCGACGAACGACGCGTTCGCCAAGATCCCGGCCGCGGACCTCAAGAAGGTCCTCGCCGACAAGCCGACGCTGACCAAGATCCTCACCAACCACGTCGTGGCCGGCAAGCTGTCGCCGGACCAGATCGCGGGCGACCACAAGACGCTCGCCGGCACGACGATCACCGTCAAGGGCTCCGGCCAGGACTTCACCGTCGGCAAGGAGAACGCCAAGGTCCTCTGCGGCAACGTGCCGACCGCCAACGCGACCGTGTACATCGTCGACTCCGTCCTGATGCCCTGAAGGCTCGACGGCAGCAACGGACAGTGACGTGAACGGACCGACCGAGGGCCCACAATGGATCCCATGAAGCGGTTCCAGGTCGTCCCCTCCGGCGATGAGACGCCGGAGGGGACGCCCCGTCCCGCAGCGCTCGAGCAGCTGCTGCACCGGTCGGCCACCGGCGACGAGTCGGCGTTCGGCGAGCTCTACGACGCCGTCTCGTCGCGGCTGTTCGGCCTCGTCCGACGCGTCGTGCGCGACCCGGCCCAGTCCGAGGAGGTGACCCAGGAGGTTTTCCTCGAGATCTGGCGGCACAGCGCCCGCTTCGACGCGAGCCGCGGCAGCGCCCTGTCCTGGATGCTCACGATCGCCCACCGCAAGGCCGTCGACCGGGTTCGGTCCTCAGAGGCCGCGCGGTCACGCGACGAGTCGTGGGGGGTCGCCCACCAGGACGTCGACCACGACGCGACGGCCGAGGGTGCCGTGCAGCGTCTCGACGCCGAGCGCGTCCACCAGGCGCTGCAGACCCTCACCGACGCCCAACGCCAGGCACTCGAGCTGTCCTACCTCTCGGGCTACACGCACACGGAGGTGGCCTCGATGCTCGGCCTTCCGCTCGGGACCGCCAAGACGCGGATCCGCGACGGACTCATCAGACTTCGAGACACGATGGGGGTGACCTCATGAGCGACGACATCCACGCCCTGTCCGGCGCGTACGCCGTCGACGCGGTCGACGACGTCGAGCGCGTGCGGTTCGAGCGGCACCTGGCCGGGTGCGAGGCGTGCCAGACGGAGGTGGCGAGCCTGCGGGCCGCGGCCGCCGAGCTGTCGGCGCTGAGCGAGCTGACCCCGCCACCCTCGCTCAGGTCGAAGGTCATGGCCGACATCCGCACGGTCCGCCCGCTGCCGCCGGTCGTCGAGGCCGAGGCTCCCGCGCCCACCTCCGTACCCGCTTCGGCCGGCGAGATCGCGGCGCAGCCGTCCGGATCCGACCCGGTCGGTGACGAGTGGGTGACGCCGGTGACGTCGACGCCGCGCGCTCCGCGGGCCCCGCGACACGGGCTGTGGCGCGGGCTCGTCGCGGCCGCGACAGCGCTCGTGCTCGCCGTGGCCGGGTTCACCGTCTGGCGCACCACCAACACCGACCCGAACCAGACGATCGCCGAGCAGGTGCTCGCCGCCACGGACGCGACGACGGTGACGCACACGCTCCCCGGCGGCGCCCAGGCGAAGGTCGTCCGGTCCGACTCGCTGCACAAGGCCGTGCTCGTCACGAAGAACATGCCGGCAGCCCCGAGCGGCAAGGTGTACCAGCTGTGGCTGCAGGACCCGACTGGTCACATGGCCTCGGCGGGACTCATGCCGCCGGGCACCGACCAGGTCGTCGTCCTCGACGGCGACGCGAGCAAGGCCACCGGCGCGGGGATCACCGTCGAGCCGGCGGGTGGATCGGGTCAACCGACGTCCGACCCGGTGGCGCTCTTCGCCTTCGCCTGACGCGCCGGCAGCCTTCGAGCCGAGCGACTCACGAGCGGCCCCGTCGTCCGATCCGGACGGCGGGGCCGCGACCGTGGGGATGGCGTCGGTCAGTCCCTCCCGATGGCCGGTTCGCCGCGATCCCGGGCCGTCAGCCGTGGCACGTCGTCGCCCGTCAGGACGTCCCGCACCATCGAGGCGATGGCGCTGACCGGGCGCGGGGGCAGATACGCGGAGGCGCCGGCATCGAGCAGCCGGCTCACCGGGCCGGTGTAGCTGACGCCGAGCTCCTCGTCGTCGATCTCGGTGACGACGACCCGCGCCTGCGGGAACCGGGCCCGCAGCCTCCCGAGCAGCTGCGGGCTGATCGGGTGGATGAGCAGGACGTCGGTGGTGTCGGGCGCCTCGTGGAGGTCGAGCACGAGGTAGTCGGTGCCTAAGTCGTCGGACAGGCGCCGGCGCACCGCGGGTGACAGGCGCATCGCCGTGGCGACGACGGTGACGCCCTCGGGCACCGGCCTCGCGCGCCAGGAGGAGATCTGCGGGCCGGGCAGCAGCGTGCCCTCGAGCGCCGCGGAGCGGAACGACAGGACGCCGAGCTCGCGGTGGCCGCGCACGAGGGTGGCCTCCTCGCCGAGCACCATCGCCTCGAGGACCGACCGGACATCTGCGGGGAGCGTCTCGAGGTCCAGCGTCGGCGGTTCGGAGCGTCGGCTCATGCGGGGGATCCCTTCTCGCGGTTCGGCTCTCGACGTACCCGCCCCGCGCTCTGGTCAGGCGGCGCTGCCGGGCCCCGGGAGGACGTCGACGTCGGCCGCGTGCATCCTCTCGCCGCAGTGCGCGCACCGCAGGTCGACGCTGCTGACCTCGCCACAGGCGTGGTGGCGGTAGAGCACGGGGGGCCCGGCCGGGCCGGCGAGCCACCGGTCGCCCCACCCCACCATGACCATGAGCACGTCGACGAGCTCGACACCCTTGTCGGTCAGGACGTACTCGAAACGCGGCCGGTTGTCGTAGGGCCGGCGCTCGAGCACGCCGTGGTCGACGAGGTGGTTGAGGCGTTCGGTCAGCACCTTGCGCGAGATGCCGAGGTCGGCCTGGAGCTGCTCGAAGCGGTTGATGCCGACCCAGACGTCGCGCAGGACGAGGGGCGACCAGGGCTCACCGATGACGTCGAGCGTGCGGGCGATGGAGCAGGCCATCTCGCCGAAGTTCGTGCGCTGCATGCCCCCACTCTACCTCTTGGGGTTCCCTCAAGGAACTTCGCCTGCTACGGTCATGGAGTCTCCTCAAGGAACTCGAAAGGACGCATCATGGGCTCGGTCCTCGTGGCACTCTCGGTCTCCGTCGACGGCTTCATCACCGGGCGCGACCCGCGCACCGGCCACGGCCTCGGCGACGGCGGCCGCCTCTTCGCCTGGTACTTCGACGGCGACACCCCGAGCGCCGCGTTCGACGGCTTCGCGCTGAGCGAGCCGAGCCGGCGCGTCTTCGACGCCGCGGCCGCCCGGGTCGGCGCCTCGCTCGTCGGGCGCCACACCTACGACGACTCGGGCTGGGGCGCCGGCGGCACGCCGCACCCGACCGCCCCGGTGGTCGTCGTCAGCCACCGCCCCCTACCCGCCGAGCACGACCGGCAGACGCTCGTCACCACCGGCATCGAGGACGCCGTCGCCGAGGCGAAGGCCCAGGCGGGCGACAAGGACGTCGCGATCATGGGTGGCGCGGTCGCGACCGCTGCGCTCGCGGCGGGCCTCGTCGACGAGGTGGTCCTGCACCAGGTGCCGGTGCTGCTCGGCGCCGGCCGCCGCTTCTTCCACGAGCTGCCCGAGCACGTCGAGCTGCACCTGCTCGAGGCCGTCGCCGCCCCCGGCGTCACCCACCTGCACTACGCGGTGACCCGGTGAGCGCCAGACCGTCAGCATCGGCTGACCGCCGGCGGATCGTTCACACCTCTTGCGGCGCCGCAGTAACTGCGCCTACCGTGAAGACATGAGCGACGACGCACGACGGGCCCTGCCGGCCCACGCGGAACAGGCCCTCGACACGGCCATCGCCGCGGCCCGGGACGCCCTGGGCCGGGCCGACGCGTCGCGCCCCCTCGATGCGCTGCCCCTGCTCCGCGCCGCGCAGGAGCACCTGACCACCGCCGTCGACGAGGCGATGGCCGCCGTGCTCGTCGCCGACGGCGAGACGATCCGGACGGCCGGCTCGCTCGCGGGCCTGTCCGAGAACGCCGTCGGGCCGCGGCTGGCGCGCACGAGCCTGCTCGGCGCCTACGGCTCCGAGGCCGGACGCGTCACGGCCTCCGGCGTCGAGCGTGCCCGCTACGACCTCGAGGAGGGGCGCCACCGCGTCGCCCCCGACGCGTCGGGCCGGCCGTTGCGCTTCCGCGCCCGACGCAGCCCCTGACCCGCCCGGTCAGGCCCCCACGACCCACCCAACACGACACGACGACCCACCAGGACCCACCAGCCAGCCAGCCAGCGACCCGAGGAGCCCACCATGACGAACCCGAACCTCACGCACCTCTACTTCCTGCTCGACCGCAGCGGGTCGATGCAGTCGATCAAGGACGACACCGAGGGCGGCTTCGACGCGTTCATCGCCGAGCAGCGCACCCAGCCGGGCGACTGCCGGGTCACGCTGGCCCAGTTCGACGACCGCTACGAGGAGGTCTACCGCGACGTGCCGGTGGCCGACGTGCCGCCGCTGCGGCTCTCGCCCCGCGGGTCGACGGCACTGCTCGACTCGATCGGGCGCCTGCTCGGCGAGGCCGGCGAGCGCCTCGCCGCCCTGCCCGAGGCCGAGCGCCCCGGCGTCGTCATCGTCGGCATCATGACCGACGGCCACGAGAACGCCTCGCACGAGCTGACCCACGCCCAGGTCAAGGCGATGATCGAGCGGCAGACGTCCGAGTACTCGTGGCAGTTCCTCTACATGGGCGCCGACCAGGACGCCATCGAGGTCGGTTCGAGCATCGGTGTCGCCGCGGCCAACTCGATGACGTACGGCCGCGGCCGGGTCGCCGCCGCGATGGCCGCCACCTCGCGCAACATCGGGCTGACCCGCTCCGCCGTCGCCGCGGGCGCCTCGGCGAAGGAGGCGGGTGCCCACCTGGCCTTCGACGACGAGCAGCGGCGCGCGGCCACCGAGTGAGCCGTTCCGGCGGGGTCGCGGGGGTACCTTGAGCGCATGAGCGACGTGGGGCCCGGCCGGCCCGACCCGACGGGCGGCGGATGGGACGAGCAGTTCACCGTGCCGGTCCCTGCGGGCCCTGCGACGCAGGCGATCCCGCGGCCCGAGCCGACGCGAGAGCTGCCCGTCGCGCCGCCCGTCCCACCCAACCCCTACGCCGGGCAGCCGGTCTGGCCGGCCGACGCGTCGCGTGCGGAGGGGGCCGGCACGCCCGAGCCAGGCGTCGACCCGCTCCTCGGGCAGATCGGACTCGCCCTCTTCTGGGTGACGGTCGGGTGGTGGGTGTTCGTCCTCGTGCGCCTGCTCGGCTGGTTCACCCGCAACGGCCTGACCGACACCATCCTCATCCGCACCATCGACCGCGGCGCCGAGGAGACCGTCGTGGCCGCGGTGCTCTCGGTGCTCGCGGCGCTCCTGCTCCTGCTCGGTCGCGGGCGGCGCGGACGCGACCTGCTCGGGTGGGCCTCGCTCGCCCTGGCCGCGGTCACCGTCGCGGTCGCGATCTGGCGCGTCGTTCCCTGACGCGTAGACGATCTGGAACGACTGAGGCACAGGGGAATCCGGTGATCGGGGGTTCTGAGGGCGACGCGATCGCCGCCGCGTACGGGCTGGCCCTGCCGGGCGACGCGGTGGCGCTGTCCGGCCCGGTGGCCCGCGGCCAGCTGGGCCGCATCTGGCGGCTCACGGTCGGAGAGCGGTCGTTCGCCGTCAAGGAGTGGTACGCCGGCCCGCGGCTCGAGGAGGTCGGCCGGGACGCCGGGTTCGTCGACGCCGCCCGCGCGCTCGGCGTCCGGACGCCCCAGGTGCTGCTCACGACGGACGGTCGCGTGGCCGCCGAGGTCGACGGCACCGTGGTGCGCGTCTTCGAGTGGGTGGACCTGCGTCCGCGCACGCGGTCGCTCGACCCGGCCGCCGTCGGGCGCACCGTCGCCCTCCTGCACCGGGCAGCCCGCGCGACCGACGAGCCGGTCGACAACTGGTTCGCCACGGGCGCGGGCGAGCAGAGCTGGCGCGACCTCGCCCGACGCGTCGCCGACGAGAAGGCGCCCTTCGCCGGGCAGCTGCGCGCCCTCCTCGACGACCTCGTCGCCGTCGAGTCGGTCATCGAGCCGCACGAGTCACCCATCGTGTGCCATCGCGACCTCTGGGCCGACAACGTCCTCGCCACGACGGACGGCGCGGTCTGCGTCATCGACTTCGAGAACCTCGGCCCCGCCGACCCGAGCCAGGAGCTGGCCATGGTGCTCTTCGAGTTCGGCGACGACGACCCCTCCCGGGCCCGCCGCCTCCACGACGCCTACCGCGCCGCGGGCGGTCCGGGGCGCGTGACGCGTCGGGGCCACTTCTCGATGCTCGTGGCCGAGCAGGCGCACATCGGCCAGCTCGCGTGCTCGCGGTGGGTCGGGGCCGACGACGGGCCCGAGCGCGACCGGCTCGCCGAGTGGTTCCTCGAGATCCCGGAGGACCCCGTGACCCTGGCCCGCATCGACCGGGTGCTCGCCGCCGTCACGTGAGGGTGCGAGGATCGGGCCGTGGGGACGAGCCCGGGAGCACGGACGGACGAGCAGCAACGGCGGCGCGACCTCGCGCTGCTGCGGCGCGTGCGTGACCGCATCGACCGGGAGTACGCCCAGCCGCTCGACGTCGAGGCCCTGGCGCGCGGCGTCAACGTGTCTGCCGGCCACCTGAGCCGGCAGTTCAAGGCGGCCTACGGGGAGTCGCCGTACCAGTACCTCATGACGCGCCGCATCGAGCGGGCGATGGCCCTGCTGCGCCGCGGCGACCTCAGCGTGACGGAGGTGTGCTTCGCCGTCGGCTGCTCGTCGCTCGGCACGTTCAGCACCAGGTTCACCGAGCTCGTCGGGGTGCCGCCGAGCGTGTACCGGCAGGAGCAGGCCGGCGCCACCGACGGCCTCGTGCCGTGTGTCGCCAAGCAGGTGACGCGACCGGTCAGGAATCGAGAAGCATCCGGCTCCGCACGCGCCTAGCGTGGGCGGCATGGACCTCAGCATTCACTCCAGCTTCCTCCCCCAGGACGACCCCGACGCCGCCATCGCCTTCTACCGCGACGCCCTCGGCTTCGAGGTGCGCATGGACGTCGGCCACGCCGGCATGCGGTGGATCACCGTCGGCCCGCCCGACCAGCCCGGCACGTCCGTCGTGCTCTACCCGCCGGAGGCGACGCCGGGCCTCACCGAGGACGAGCGCCGCACCATCGGCGACATGATGGCCAAGGGCACCTACGGCTCGCTCCTGCTCGCCACGCCCGACCTCGACGCGACGTTCGCGACGATCGAGGCCACCGGCGCCGAGGTCGTTCAGGAGCCGACCGACCAGCCCTACGGCGTGCGCGACTCGGCGTTCCGTGACCCGGCGGGCAACCTCGTGCGCATCCAGGAGCGACGCTGAGCGCGCCGGAGTCGGCGGCGCCGGCTCGCGACCGCGCCACGCGCGTCGCCGACACGCGCCGCCGGCTCGAGCACGACATCGACCTCTGGGTCGCCACCGCCGACGTCGACGGCGGGGTTCCGGCGCTCGTGCCGCTCTCGTTCGACTGGGACGGCACGGAGATCATGGTCGTGACGCCGGACGGTTCGCCGTGCGGGCGCAACCTGCGCGAGACCGGCCGGGCCCGCTTGGCCCTCGGCGAGTTCCGCGACGTCGTCATGGCCGACGCGTCGGCGCGGGAGGTGTCGACCGACGACGTGCCGGAGCAGCAGTGGCAGCGGTACATCGTGCGCACCGACTGGGACCCGCGCGAGGAGCGGTCGGACTACGCCGTCTACTTCCTCCGACCCGAGCGGATCCAGGCGTGGCGCGAGGCGAACGAGATCCCGGGCCGGACGGTGATGC
>Ga0164308_10001453_pt1 | contig 12617 bp, 10 predicted proteins | sample Whisoiple_246_MG_FD_109983 | JGI IMG/M metagenome (GOLD analysis project Ga0164308, IMG submission 109983) | Soil microbial communities amended with fresh organic matter from upstate New York, USA - Whitman soil sample_246_MG | ecosystem: Environmental > Terrestrial > Soil > Unclassified >... | reverse complement strand
TCTCGACGACTTCGTACGTACTCGACGAGAGGCACGAGCGACCGGCGCCGGCCCGCGGCATCCGTCCCCGACGCACCGCGTTCACGCACCCGCCCGGGCATCCGCACCCTTCGCCGACGACGTCCGCCCATCTGCCGCGACGATTACGTACGATCTCGCCGAGAACACACGATCGCCGCGCGAACAACGTGTGGTCTCGACGACTTCGTACGTACTCGACGTTGCAAGAGCCGAGCAAAGCCCAGCCGAGCGACATCCCCGGATCGAGGGCGGGAACGGGTCGTCGGCGGGTGGATCGATGACGGATGCCGCGGCTCAGAGCGCGCGCGCTCCGGCGACCGGTCCGTGCACATGCAGGGCCGGGTACCCGGCCGCCGCGAGCGTGACCTGCAGTTCGAGCGCCGCCTCGGGGCCTTCGGCGAGGAAGGCGAGGGTCGGGCCCGAGCCCGAGACGAGCCCGGCCAGGGCGCCCGAGCGCTCTCCGAGCTCGAGCGCTTCGCGCAGGGCCGGACGCAACGACAGGGCTGCCGGCTGCAGGTCGTTTCTCACGCGCACGGAGAGGGCCGCGGCATCCCCCGCCCGAAGCGCCTGGAGCACTCCCGGCTCGACGGCGGGAGTGCGGCGCGGCGGAGCGATGTCGGGCGCGCGGTCGGCGCGCATGCGGTCGAGGTGGGAGTAGACCTCGGGGGTCGACAGGCCCTCGTCCTCCGACGTCAGGAGCACCCAGTCGAAGCGTCCCTTCGCGAGAGCCTGGCTCAGCTGATCGCCCCGGCCCGTGCCGATCGCGGTGCCGCCCATCAGCGCGAAGGGCACGTCGGCGCCGAGCCGCGCGGCCAGCCGCTGCAGCTCCTGCATGCCGAGGTCGGTGCCCCACAGCAGATCGCAGGCGACGAGCGCGGCCGCGGCATCCGCAGACCCGCCCCCCATGCCTCCCGCGACCGGCACGTGCTTGACGATCTCGAGGTGGACGCCGCCCTCGTAGCCTGCGCGCTGCGCGAGCATTCGCGCGGCGCGAAGCGCGAGGTTGCGGTCGTCGGCGGGCACACCCGAGACATCCACCGTGCCGCTCACGCGGATCGTGAAGTCGTCGGCGGGTGTCGCCCACACGTCCTCGTAGAGCGAGACGGCCTGGTACGCCGACGCGACGTCGTGGTACCCGTCGTCCTGCACGTCGCCCACCTCGAAGAAGAGGTTGATCTTCCCCGGAGCGCGGACGTGGACGCGGTCGGCGACGACGGCGTCGGTCACGAGTCGTGGTCCCCACAGGAACGGCAGCGCGATTGGTCGGTCACTGTTCGAGGCTAGCGCGCGGACGGAGGGGCGGCGCGGCGCGGCGGCGCGCATCCGCAGGCACCCGCAGGCACACGCAGGGGCGTGCTCGAAGCGCGCGCGGGCACGCGCGGGGGGCCGCGCGTGGCACACGCCCCGGCGGCATTCGGACTCCCCCGCCGAATGTCAAGGGGTGGCCCGGGAAACGGTCCCGTAACAACATGTGCGTAGGGTGGCAGTGAAGCCTCCCTTCACCCCTGCCTCGCCCCTCGCCACGTCCATCCCTCGCCGAAACGGAGGACGCCATGTCTGCGCTGCCCGCGATGCCCGCCATCGCCCCGCTGTCCGGTCTGCCCATCGAGCAGCACACCTGGTCGACCCTGCTCGGCCGCCCCGACGTCGTCCTGGAACGCGGCATCCTTCATCTCGTCCACGACTCGACCGCTCCCCTCGAGGCCCAGACGGAAGACCTGCTCCTCGTCGCGTCGGCGCTCGAGAACGCCGGCGTCGACGTGCTCCTCATCCGCCATGACCGCCGGATCCCCGCGCTCGTCGTCGACGTGACGGCTCGGGATGCCGCGTTCGAGGCGCTGCGCACGCTCGGCAGCCATGAGCCGATCTACGTCAAGAAGCCCCGCGGTCAGGCCACGCTCGCCGTCGATGCCGCAGCGCCCGGCGCCGAACCGTCGGCGTGGCGCGTGTACCGCCCCCGCGTCACGCGTTCGGGCGGCCTCCGGTACGGCTCGTCGCTCGCGGCACGGGTGGAGTTCTGGCGCTTCGGCGACGACGTCGTCGAGGCGCCCGCCGAGAACGTGCTCCTGCGCAGGACGACGGCGGCCGAAGACATCGAGTTCGAGACGGTCACGCGGCACGGCCGCTCGTGGCGCACGATCGCCGGCATGTTCGACCCGCTTCCCGACGAGTTCACCGAGCCGGTCGACATCGTCTTCTCGTGGGTCGACGGCTCGTCGACCGAGTTCCAGCGCCAGCGCGCCGCGCGCATGGCCGGCTACGTCGTGGGCGAGGGCGACGACGGCCCCGCGCGGTTCCGGCACGTCGACGAGCTCCGCTACGCGCTTCGCAGCGTCCACATGTACGCCCCCTGGGTGCGTCGCATCTTCATCGCGACCGACTCCCCCGCACCTGCGTGGCTGCTCGAGCACCCTCGGGTCACGGTCGTGCGCAGCGAGGAGTTCTTCGCGGATCCATCCGTGCTCCCCACCCACAACTCGCATGCCGTCGAGGCGCAGCTGCACCGCATCGACGGGCTCGCCGAGCACTTCTTGTACTCCAACGACGACATGTTCTTCGGGCGCCCCGTCGAACCGGAGATGTTCTTCACGCCCGCCGGCATCAGCCAGTTCGTGGAGTGCGAGATCCGGATCGGCGCAGGACCGACGGCAAGCCACCGCAGCGGTCACGACAACGCCCTCCGCGTCAACCGCGATCTGCTGCGCGAGCGCTTCGGGCGCACGATCGTGCGCGACCTCGAGCACTGCGCCGCCCCGTTGCGCCGCAGCGTCGTCGAAGAGCTCGAGCGGGCCTTCCCGGAGGACTTCGCCCGCACGGCCGCGTCGCGGTTCCGCTCGTCGACCGACATCTCGGTGACGAACTGCCTGTACCACTACTACGCGCTCATGACGGGGCGCGCGATCGCGACGCATCGCCCGCGCGTGCGCTACGTGCAGACGACGATGGCCAAGTCGCTCCGGCGCATGGAGACCCTCGCCGAACGGCGCGACGTCGACATGTTCTGCCTCAACGACGGCGGTGAGACCGAGATCCCCGAAGAGGTCCGCGTCGCGGCGCTGCGCGATGCGCTCGAGAGGATGTTCCCGGTGCGGGCGCCGTGGGAGCGCGCCGAGCTCACCGAAGAACAGGCAGCGGCTCGGTCGGCGCATCCTTCCGCACGTCACTGAACGTCGCCGGCATCCGGGACGCGGGCGGCTCGACTCCCGCCGGCACGCGAGGCTCGGGCGGCTCGATGCCCGCGAGGACGAGCCTGCGCCGCGCTTCGAGCGCATCGATGTGCTCGAGCGGCACCGGCGCCTCGACGGGGACGACCGAGTGGACGACGGTCTGGTCGTACACGTGCACGAGGTTGAACGACTGGGCGCCGTCCTGCGGCCTCGAGCCGCCCACCGGCACCGTGAGGTCCTGCGTGTAGCACGTCGCCGAGGCGACCGATACGGGGATCCCCGCGAACGTCGCGAACGTCGAGTAGTGCAGGTGCCCCGCGATGATCGCGCGCACGTCGCCGTCGCGGAGCACCGCCGCCAGCCGCGACTGATCGCGCAGCTCGACGCTCGCCGCGAGCGGCAGCACGCTCGGCACCGGCGGGTGGTGCATCGCGAGGATCGTTCCGAGCGGCGCCGGCGTCGCGAGCACGTCGCGGAGCCATTCCAGCTGCGCATCGCGCAGCTCGCCGTGGTGCTCCCCCGGAACCGTCGAGTCGAGCGTCACGAGCCGCAGGCCGTCGAGCTCGTCGACGCGGTCGTACGGCGCGAGCGGATCGCTCGCAGGCTGGTCGAGGAGTTCCGTGCGCAGAGCCGTGCGGTCGTCGTGGTTGCCCATGACCCAGAACAGGCGCGCCTCGAGGCGGGCCGCGAACGGCTCCACGAGCTCGCGGATCGCCCCATAGGCCTCGGCCTCGCCCAGGTCGGCGAGGTCGCCCGTGAAGACGAGCGCGTCGGGGCGGACACCGGATGCCTCGATCGCGGCGAGCGCGCGCGAGAGGCGGTCGGTGGAATCGACCCGGTCGAACAATCGGGATCCCGCGGCACGCAGGTGCGTGTCACTGAGGTGTAGCAGGATCCGCTCGGGCGCCGGATACTCCGCGGTGCGCATCGCCTTCTCTTCCGTCGGGCGCGGAGGCGTCTCCGCGGACGCCGTAGGTCGACGTTGCGCGAAATGCTACCCGCACGATTCGGCGCAACCCGGGTACATATCGGGAATGTCGGGCGAACCCATGATGAACGCTCAGACGCGCGCGATGCGGACGAAGTCCTCGATCGAGAGCTGCTCGCCGCGTGCAGTCGGTGCGACGCCGGCCTTCTCCAGGACCGCGGATGCCTCGGCCGCCGAGCCGCCCAGCACGGCGGACAGCGCCTGCCGCAGCATCTTGCGGCGCTGCTGGAACGCGGCATCCACGATCGCGAACGTCCGTCGCCGCTCTTCCTCGGAGCCGCGCGGCGTGGCGTCGCGCTCGAAGGCCACCAGGACGCTGTCGACGTTCGGCACGGGCCAGAACACCTGCCGCGAGACGGTTCCCGCGAGGCGCCAGGGTCCGTACCACGCGGCCTTGACGCTCGGGGCGCCGTAGACCTTGGATCCCGGCGGGGCGGCGAGACGCTCCCCCACCTCCGCCTGCACCATGACGACTCCGCGCTCCAGGTGAGGGAAGGTCTCGAGGAAGTGCAGGAGCACCGGGACGCTGACGTTGTACGGCAGGTTCGCCACGAGCACCGTCGGGTCGCCGGGCAGCTCGGTGACCCGCAGGGCGTCGGCGTCGACGACGGTGAGGGCGCCGTCGGGCACGCCGTGGACGGCCGCGGTCGCGGGGAGCTTCTCGGCGAGTCGGTGGTCGATCTCGACGGCGGTGACGGATGCCCCGGCCTCGAGGATCGCGAGGGTGAGCGACCCGAGCCCCGGCCCGACCTCGACGACGCGATCGCCCGGCGCGACGCGCGCGACGTGGACGATCTTGCGGACGGAGTTGGCGTCGACGACGAAGTTCTGACCCAGCTTCTTGGTGGGCGTGACATCGAGCTCGGCCGCGAGGGCGCGGATCTCGGCGGCACCGAGGAGACTGACGGGCATGCTCATTACAGTAGCCACGGTCCAGCGTGGCTGACTCGACCGGCCTCCGCCGCGCCGCTAGCGTCGGGCTATGAACACAACGGGCTCGATTCCGGCGGACGCTTTCTCGTTCCGCAGCCCCTACGGCCGCCGCGCGGTCGGCCTCTCCGTCGCGGCCGCGGTCGGCGGATTCCTCTTCGGCTTCGACTCCTCCGTGATCAACGGCGCGGTCGACTCGATACAGCAGGACTTCGGGCTCAACGCCGTCATCACGGGGTTCGTCGTCGCCATCGCGCTCCTCGGCTGCGCCGTGGGCGCCATCGTCGCGGGCAGCCTCTCCGACCGCTGGGGGCGCTTGCGCGTCATGTTCCTGGGCGCCGTGATGTTCTTCATCTCATCGCTCGGCGCGGGGCTCGCGTTCTCGGTCTGGGACCTCGCGCTGTGGCGCGTCATCGGCGGTCTCGGCATCGGCATCGCCTCCGTCATCGCACCCGCCTACATCGCCGAGATCGCGCCACGGCAGATCCGCGGCGGTCTCGCCTCGCTCCAGCAGCTCGCGATCACGCTCGGCATCTTCGCGGCCCTGCTCAGCGACGCGCTGCTGCAGAACGCCGCCGGCGGCGCCGACGAGGTGCTGTGGCTCGGGCTCGAGGCATGGCGGTGGATGTTCCTCGTCGGCGTGATCCCGTCGGCCGTGTACGGCATCCTGGCCTTCACTCTTCCGGAGTCCCCCCGCTATCTCATCGCGAAGGGCCGGTACGACGAGGCGCGGGCGATCTTCGAGCGCCTCGTGCCCGCGGCCGATCTCAACCAGACGATGAAAGACCTGCAGACGACGATCGAGACCGATCGCAAGAACGCGGGCGTCTCTATCCGTGGCCCGGTGCTGGGCCTTCAGCGGATCGTCTGGGTCGGCATCATCCTGTCGGTGTTCCAGCAGTTCGTCGGAATCAACGTGATCTTCTACTACTCGACGAGCCTGTGGAACTCGGTCGGCTTCGACGAGAGCAACTCGTTCACGATCAGCGTCGTCACCTCGATCACGAACGTGCTCGTGACGCTCGTCGCGATCTTCCTGGTCGACCGCGTCGGCCGAAAGCCCATCCTCCTCACGGGTTCGGTCATGATGACGCTGTCGCTCGGCGCGATGGCGATCGCGTTCCTCTTCGCGACGACCGACTCCGAGGGCGCCGTGACCCTCCCCGCGCCGTGGGGGCCGATCGCCCTCGTCGCGGCCAATCTGTTCGTGATCGGCTTCGGCGCGTCGTGGGGTCCGCTCGTCTGGGTGCTCCTCGGCGAGATCTTCCCGAGCCGCATCCGCGGCAAGGCGCTCGGCGTCGCGGCGGGCGCGCAGTGGATCGCGAACTTCCTCATCACGGTGAGCTTCCCCGCGATGAGCGACTGGTCGCTGCCGGCCACGTACGGCATGTATGCGCTGTTCGCCGCTCTCTCCTTCGTCTACGTCGCCTGGCGGGTGCCCGAGACGAAGGGCATGGACATCGAGCAGACCGAGACGCTCTTCACCCGCAAGGACGCGCGGGCAGCCGGCACCGTCTGATTCCGCGCGCGGTCGCGTGAGACGAGCGCGCGCTCACGGTGTCCGGGGGCGCTCGTAGGATTGACGGATGCCCTCCCTCGGCGACCTCGTCGCACCGCGTCGCCTCGGACAGGACTTCCGGTGGCTGCTCGCCTCATCGTGGACGAGCAACCTGGGTGACGGCATCGCACTGGCCGCCGCACCCCTCCTGATCGCCTCGCTCACCCCGTCTCCGATCCTCGTCGCGGCCGGTGCGATGATGCAGTTCCTCCCGTGGCTGCTGTTCGGCCTGCTCGCCGGCGCCGTCGCCGACCGTCACGACCGCCGACGGCTCGTCATGATCGCCGACGGCGTCCGCGCCGTGATCGTGCTCGCTCTCGTGGCGTTCCTCGTGACAGGGCAGGCGAGCGTCTGGATGGTGCTGGCGACGTCGTTCCTCTACGGCACCGCGGAGGTGTTCGCCGACTCCGCGGGCAGCACACTCCTGCCGATGCTCGTCAAGCCCGCCGACCTCGGGATCGGGAACGCCCGCATGCAGGCCGGCTACCTCGTCGCCAACCAGCTGGCGGGGCCGCCGCTCGGCGCCTTCCTCTTCGCGGTCGGCTCGTTCTGGCCGTTCCTGCTGCAGGTGCTGTGCGTCTCACTGGCCGTGCTGCTCATCTCGCGCATCGCGCGGACGCCGGTGCCGCAGCATCCTGAATCGTCCAGGGAGACGACGACGCACGCCATCCGCGCGGGGCTGCGGTGGCTCCGCCACAACGCGCCGGTGCGCACGCTCGTCCTCATCATCCTGGTCTTCAACATCACGTGGGCCGCGCCCTGGGGCGTGCTCGTGCTCTACGCGACCGAGCATCTCGGGATGGGACCGGTGGGGTACGGCGCGCTCACGACGGCGTCGGCGCTGGGCGGCATCATCGCCGTTTTCGCCTTCGGCTGGCTCGAGAAACGCGTGTCGTTCGCGACGCTCATGCGCGTGTGCCTGTCGCTCGAGGTGCTCATGCACTTGAGCTTCGCGCTCACGACCTCGCCCGTGGTCGCGTTCGTCATCATGTTCGGCTTCGGCCTGTACGCCTTCGTGTGGGCCACGATCTCGACGACCGTCCGGCAGCGGCTGGTCCCCCTCGAGCTGCAGGGGCGCATCGCGTCGGTCAACATGGTGGGCGTCTTCGCCGGCCTCGTGATCGGGCAGTTCATCGGCGGCGTCCTCGCGCAGGCCTGGGGCCTCACGGCGCCGTGGTGGTTCGCCTTCGCCGGCTCGGCGATCACGCTCGCCCTGGTGTGGCGGTCGATCTCGCACATCGCCGCAGCGAAGCCCGTGCTCGACGCCGAGGAGGCCGCGCAGGTCGCCGAGGAGGACGAGCCGGGCGCCGGCGGGATGCCGCTCCCCGACTGACCGGCCTGGGCCCGGTCCGGGCGCGCCCGGTCCCCGTCCGCGCCCCGGCCCCGCGCTGCGCCCGTCCGCGCCCCACGCCCACGCCCCTCGAGACAAGGGATTCTCGTCGAACCAAGGGTCGACGACCCCGGTTTCGACGAGAATCCCCTGTCTCGGCATCCGTCCCGCTCTCAGCGAGCGCCGCGGGTCACTCCTCGCGGTCCCACGGCAGCTCGATCGTGGGCAGGATGAGGATGCGCCCGAGCACGGCGCTGGGGTGCTTCGCCATGAACGAGGCCGCCTGGTCCATCGACTCGGCCTCGAGCACGTCGAAGCCGGCGAACCACTCCTTGAACTCGGGGAACGGGCCGTCGGTGACGATCGTCTTGCCGTCGCGCACGACGACCGACTTCGCCCGGTCGCGGCCGGCGACGCACGCCCCGGGGCCGAGCGCCCCGACGTCGTCGCCCTCCTTCGCCCAGGACTCGAGCATGTGCCGGTCCTCGTCCTGTGCGAGCTGGGTCGTGGCGGACGCGTCGGTCATGTGGATCACGAGGTACTGCTGAGTGGTCATGAGGGTTCTCCTTGGGTGATGGGTTGGGCGGGTCGGTCGGATGGGTTGAGTCCGGTGGCGGGGTCGGAGGGGACGGATGCCGCGAGCCGCCCGCGACGCAGGACGAGGTGGGCGATCTCGGCGGTGTTGCCCGCCAGCTCGATCGCCCGGTCGTAGGCGGTGCGGGCCTCGTCGGAACGGCCGATACGCGACAGGAGCTCTGCCCGGCTGGTGTGGAAGGCGTGATGCCCGTCGAGCCGGTCCGCGAGGGTCGCGACGATCGCGAGCCCTGCCTCCGCCGACTCGAGCTCCGAGACGGCGATCGCCTTGGCCAGCGTGACGAGGGGGTTCCCGTCGAGGCGCTCGAGGTCGCTGTAGAGCGCGATGATGCGCGCCCAGTCGGTGTCGCGGGGACGGGCGGCCGAGGCATGGACGGCGTTGATGGCCGAGAGGATCTGGTAGCGGTCCAGCGTGCCCTCGCCGCGGTCGACCGCTTCGACACTCGACCGGACGAGGGAGAGGCCCTCGTCGATGAGAGCGCGGTCCCACGCGGCGCGATCCTGCTCATCGAGCCGCACGAGGGCTCCGTCGGAAGAGACGCGCGCACCGGCCCGGGCCTCCGTGAGCAGCATGAGCGCCAGCAGCCCCGTCGCTTCGGCCCGCTCGCGCGAACCTGCCGGCAGGAGGTCGCGCACCAGCCGGGTGAGACGGATCGCCTCACCCGTGAGATCGGGGCGCAGCGGGTCGGACGCACTGCCGGACGCGAGGTATCCCTCGTTGAAGATCAGGTAGAGCACAGCGAGGACCCCGTCGGCACGATCCGGGAGGTCTTCCTGCTGCGGCAGCGCGAACGGGATGCCCGCAGACCTGATCCTCGCCTTCGCCCGGCTCAGGCGCTGGCCCATCGTCGTCTCCTGTACGAGGAACGCGTGGGCGATCTCGGCGACCGTGAGGCCTCCGACGACCCTCAGGGTGAGGGCCACCCGGGCATCCATCGGAAGCGCAGGGTGGCAGCACGTGAACACGAGCCGGAGCCGGTCGTCCTCGATGGCCCCGGTCTCGTCGGGGGCCCCGTCGTCGGCGAGCATGAAGGCCTCCTGGTGCAGCTCACCCCGGCGCGCTTCGCGCCGGAGCCGGTCGATCGCCTTCCGGTACGCCGTCGTCGTGATCCAGGCGCCGGGATTCGGCGGGACACCGTCGGCGGGCCATCGCTCGACGGCGGTGGCGAAGGCCTCGGCCGACATCTCCTCGGCGAGGTCGAGATCCCCGAACCGCCGGGCGAGACCCGCGACGACCCGGGCCCACTCCTCGCGGTGGACGCGGGAGATCGCGGCGGCGACGTCCGAGGTCATGTCGGGCTCCTTCGTCATTCGGATCGCCGAGGGCGGCTCTCACTTGGTCAACGAACGGGATCGCCCCGATTCGACATCGCGGCAGAAGAAAAGTCCACGGTGGCGGCGGATGCTGTCGAATTCGGACTCCGCTGTTCGTAGCCGAGGTGAGGGCGAGTCACCCGACCCGCCCCGGACGAGAGCGGGACAGCATGAGTGTGCAGACGACCCAGGCCGACGAACGGGAGCTCGTGGAGCACGTCGAGGAGGCGAGACTCACGCTTCGGCGCTACCGTCGCGCCCGCCGTCGCGCCTTCTGGAGCGGCCTCGGCGACGTGCTGCTGTCGATCCCGCCGGGCATCGCCGCCCGCCTCGGCGGGTGACCCGCGCGGGCCGTGCGCGCGCCCGGCCCCGCCCCGCGAGACAAGGGATTCTCGTCGAACCAAGGGTCGACGGCCCCGGTCTCGACGAGAATGCCTTGTCTCGGCATCCGTCCCCGCCGTCGGTGCGGCGGGCTCGACGAGAGCGCCCTGCCGCGGCATCCGTCCCCGCCGTCAGCGCGCAGCCGTCAGCGCATCACAGCAGCCGGACGCAGCAGCCGGACACAGAGGCGCGACGCAGCGGCCGGGGCCAGAGGCACGCCACAGCCGCCGCGCGCGGCGGGACTCAGTCGTCGAAGGAGCCGTAGACCTCGCGCGTCGTCGTGGCGATCTGCGCGCACAGCTCGTCGACGTCCACGCCGAGCTCGGCGGCCATGAACCGCACGGTGACCGGGACGAGGTAGGGCGCGTTCGGGCGGCCGCGGTGCGGGACCGGCGTGAGGAACGGGGCATCCGTCTCGACCAGGATCCGATCCCGCGGGATCACGGCGAGCGCATCGCGCAGGTTCTGCGCGTTCTTGAACGTGACGTTGCCGGCGAAGCTGAGGTAGTAGCCGCGCTCGCCCGCGATCCGGGCCATATCGGCGTCGCCCGAGAAGCAGTGGAACACCGTGCGGTCGGGCGCGCCGACCCGCTCGAGGGTCTCGAGCACCGCGTCGTGCGCGTCGCGATCGTGGATCTGCATCGCGATGCCGTGCTTCTTCGCGAGCGCGATGTGCGCCTCGAAGCTCTCGAACTGGGCCGCAAGCCCCTCCTCGCCGGTGCGGAAGAAGTCGAGCCCCGTCTCGCCGATCGCCCGTACGCGGGGCTGCACAGCGAGCTCGTCGATGACGTCGATCGCCTCGCCGAGCCGGCCCGCCGCGGCATACGCGGGCGCCTCGTTGGGGTGGATCGCGACCGCCGCGAGAACGCGCGGGTGGGATGCCGCGGCCCACGCCGACCAGCGGCTCGACTCGATGTCACCGCCCGCCTGCACGACCCCGGCGACGCCGACCGATCCCGCGCGGTCGAGCTGCTCGTCCAGCGAGAGCCCGACGCCGTCCTCGATCTCGAGGTGGGCGTGGTTGTCGTAGACCGGCACGGCGAGCGGTTCGGGCGCGTCGGGGTACGAGACATCCCGCGAGCCCTTCTCGCGCACGCGGACGTATTGCGACGGATCCGCCCCCTCGACGGGGTACGGCACGGCGGGTTCGGCCATCAGACCGTCTGCTCGACGCGCGGGAACAGCGGCGCGAGGGCGTTGACGACGGCACCGGCGGGAAGGATGCCCCAGCGCCCCGCCTCGCGGATCGGCTGATCCTCGAGCCTGCCGAGCGTGTCGGCGGCGCCGAGGGCGACCCACAGCTTCTCGGTCGCGATCGGCGTGACCGGCGACAGCAGCACCGCGAGGGCGCGGAGGCCCTCCGCCGCCGTGTAGAGGACGGTCCCGAGGCGCTCGCGCTGAGCCTCGTCCTTGGCGAGGGCCCAGGGCTCGTTCTCGGTGATGTAGAGGTTGAGGGCGTCGACGATCGTCCAGATCGAGGCGATCGCCTCGTCGATGCGGAACCGCTCGATCGCGGCGTCGGCGGCGGCCGCGGCATCCTGGACCGTCTTCTGGATGCCGAGATCGACCTCCGAGTAATCGGAGGCCGGCGGCACGATGCCTTCGAAGTAGCGGTCGATCATCGCCGTCGTGCGGGAGGCGAGATTGCCGAACCCGTTGGCGAGCTCGGCCTGGTAGCGAGCCGAGAGGTCTTCCCACGAGAACGAGCCGTCCTGCCCGAACGCGATCGCCGAGAGGAAGTAGAACCGGTAGGCGTCGGAGCCGAAGACGTCGGTGATCTCGCTCGGCGCGATGCCGGTGAGCTTCGACTTCGACATCTTCTCGCCGCCGACGAGCAGCCAGCCGTGCGCGAAGACGCCGCGGGGCACCTCGACGCCGGCGGCCATCAGCATGGCGGGCCAGATGACGGCGTGGAAGCGCAGGATGTCTTTGCCCACGACGTGGTACGCCGGCCAGCGGCGCGCGAACTCCTCCGGGTCGCTGCCGTAGCCGACCGCCGTCGCATAGTTCAGCAGCGCGTCGACCCACACGTAGATGACGTGCGACTCGTCCCACGGCACCGTGATGCCCCAGTCGAAGGTCGACCGCGAGATCGAGAGGTCTTTCAGGCCGTTCTTGACGAACGACACGACCTCGTTGCGCGCCGACTCCGGGCGGATGAAGTCGGGCACCGACGAGTACAGCTCGAGCAGGCGGTCCTGGAACTCGCTGAGCTTGAAGAAGTAGTTCTTCTCCTGCAGCAGCTCGAGGGGCTTCGAGTGGATGGCGCAGACCTTCAGGCCCTCGAACGCGCCGGTGCCGTCGACGATCTCGGACTCGGGCTTGGACTCCTCG
>Ga0164308_10001451_pt1 | contig 12623 bp, 10 predicted proteins | sample Whisoiple_246_MG_FD_109983 | JGI IMG/M metagenome (GOLD analysis project Ga0164308, IMG submission 109983) | Soil microbial communities amended with fresh organic matter from upstate New York, USA - Whitman soil sample_246_MG | ecosystem: Environmental > Terrestrial > Soil > Unclassified >... | reverse complement strand
GGGTTGGCTCAAACCACCAGGTCAGCGCAGACGACGACGCAGGTGATGTTGTCCTTGCCACCGCGATCGTTGGCCAGCTGAATCAGGGCCTGGACCCCCTCGTCCCCCGGCAAGGCCAAGAGCGCCGGGAGCTCGTGGCCTTTGAGGTAGCCGTGCAAGCCATCACTACAGAGAAGAAAGCGGTCCCCGGCTTCCACCGAGGCGCGCAAAATGTCCACCTGAACGTAGTCGTGGTTACCGACGGCCCGGGTGATGACGTTGCGCTGCTTGGAGGTGCGCGCCTCTTCAGGCGTGATGATGCCCTGCTGGATTTGCCAGTTGACCAAGGTGTGATCCTCGGTGAGCTGCTCGGCCTGGCCCCCGCGCACGCGGTAGATGCGACTGTCCCCCACCTGGGCCAAGAGGACCTGATCCTCGACCCGCAGCATGGCCGAGAGCGTCGTGCCCATGCCGCTCTTGGTTCGGTCGAGCTCGGCCAGGCCAAAGACCATGTACGTGGCGCCTTGGACCGCGGACTCGAGCACACGCTCGTGATTGACCGACCGAGCTTCGGCGCCAGCGGGGGCCACCTGGCGGGAGCCGGTCAGTCCTTGCCGCACCATGCCGTGCACGGTCTCGACCGCCTGCTGGCTGGCGATCTCGCCCGCCGCCTGCCCGCCCATGCCGTCCGCGACCACCCAGAGCCCCAGCTCGTCGTCGACCAGGCACGCGTCCTCGTTGTTCTTCCGCCTTCGCCCGACATCGGTGGCAAAGTGCGAGCTGAACACGACTTTCGACGTCATTGGGCTAACTTCAATTACAGCTTTTCAGAGGGGCCACGGCAAGGTCAACCGGCGCTAAACGCGCTGGGGCCCCCGCATGCCCGTGCGCCGATGGCCTTGCCCAGGCCCGAGCGCGAAAATACCCTGTGAGAGGGAGTCGGGTCCGGGTGTCAGAAAGATTCTCCACCTTCGAAATCCAAGCGAGCTCGCCTGCCCGACTGGCAGACAAGCTCGCCGAGCGGCTCGTTCGCTGGCCTGCTCGCGAGCCTGCTCGCGAGCCTGTCCACGAGCCGGGGCGAGGCCTGTCGACGCAGAAGCCCGGCGTCGGTCTCTTGGCGCTGACGAGCGAGGCCCACGCAGCAGCGGAGCCCATCGCCCACGCGCTCGCGAGCGCCGGCGGCACGTGGATCGTGACGACGGCGCCGGGGGTGCTGAGCGAACGCGGTGAGCTCGAGGGAACGGTCGGCGCAGTCGGCCTGGCCTTACCCGGTGTCGACGGCGTTCCGATCACGAGCAGCCGAGGGCTCGACTTCTTCGGGCGAGAGCTCGAGACCGAGCTCCAGCAAGGGAGAAGTACGCTCCTGCTCTTGTCGGCCGACGAGGAACACACGGCCTGGCTGTCCAGCTGGGAGCGGGATCTCGGCAAGTGTGAGGCTCCGCTCTTGGGCGCCGGCACGCATCCGGAGCGAGCTCACTTCTTGGCGCACGCGGAAACGGTGCAAAAGTCACGCTGTCTGGCGCTGTCCTTCAACCGGCGCTGGCTGCCGCGCGTGGCGTCCTCCGCCGGCTGTCGGCTGCTCTCCCCCCTCATGCAGGTCACCCGCACCCGGGGCCGCACCCTGCTCGAGCTCGAGGGCTTGCCAGCCTTGGCCGTACTCAGTCAGAGCACCAGCCAGCTCGAGGATGCTCCGCTCATTCTCTTGGCCGCTGCGACCACGGGCGATCCCCTGTCGACCGAAGGACGAAAGCTCGCCCTGCGGGCCATCGTAGGGGTCGACCCAGGACGCGGCGGCATCGATTTGAGTACCGAGCTGCCTTCCGGCGCGCGCGTGGCGTTCGCAGTTCGCGATCCTCATGCCGCTCGCACGGACCTCGACCTGCACCTCGGCACTTTGCGCCAGACCTGTCGCGGGACGGCCCCCGCCTTCGGCCTCTACATCTGTGGCTCGGGTCGCGGGCGACACCTGTACGACGCCCCCGACGTCGACGTACGCCTGGTCCGCTCGCATTTTCCGGAAATGCCGCTGTTCGGCTTCCAATCGGTGTTCGAGATCGCGCCCGAAGGCGGGCGTCTGTGGCCGCAAGTGCACAGCGGCGTGCTCGGGCTGTTCTGCTCGCCGAGCTAGCCGGCGAAGAACGTCCACTCAGCGCATGCGCTGCACTTGCATGCGCCGGGGCACGGCTCCGCTCTGCTCGAGGGCGCGCTTGGCTTCCCGGGACAGGAGCGGATGGGTCTTGCCGGTCAAGAAGCCACCGAGCAAGCGCGGTTCGATCGCGATCATGCGGCGCAGGACCCGGCGCAAATCCTTGGTGCGGGTGGTGACGGCGTAGGAAAACGCATAGGCGCGCAGGAGCTGCGGCAGGAGCTGCGCCAAGGCCTCGTCCTTTTGGTCGAACACGTCGAGGGTGTCGATGGCGCGTTTGGGCTCGCCCGAGCGAGCCCACGCCTCGGCACAGATGGCGCCGAGCATGGCGCGCGAGCGTGGGTCGGAGGCTCGTTTGACGTCGATGTTGTCGACGAGCTGCCTCGCCAAGCTCACTTCGCCCAAGCCTAGGTGGAGCATGGCCCGCTGCCCGCGCGCTTCGTCGGCAACCGGGCCCATCAACTTGCCGACGTCGAGCGACTCCAAGGTCGCGAGCGCTCGCCGGGGATCCTCCTGCGCCTCGAGCTGCGCGCGAGCGAACACGCTGGCTGGATCGCCCTTGCCCTGGCTCTCCAGCTTGGCGATGGCAGCCTTGCGATCCTCGGCGGTCTCGACCCCTGCCAAAAGGTTGGCCACGTTGCGAGCCGAACGGGCGCGGCGGAGTGTCCACACCAAGAGCCCGATCGCCAGGGCGGTGAGCACGCCGGCGACAGCCAGCGGAATGTAGCGACCACTCGGCCACACCGCGAACACCAATCCAGCCAGGAGCCAGATGCCGAGCAGGATGAGTCCGATGCGCGTCAGCATGCTGCGCATGAGCTCGGGGGCGAGCGGGTCGGGCACGCCGTCGCCGCCCGCCTTCAGCGGCTGCTTGCCGCGAGCACGCAGTTCTTTCCCGGAGGGTCCGCGCCGCGAAGCACGCGCTGGGCTGGATGATTTGGCCACGGCGCCGCTCTTAATCCGACGCCCGACGGGGTGCAACCGGCCGCAGACTGTCGGGCGGGGCATCGGGCAGGTCCAAACGGAAGTGGTTGAAAATGCTCTGCACGAGCGACAGCACCGGAACCGCCAAGAGGGCCCCCCAAATGCCGAAGAAATGCTCGCCGACCAAGAGCGAAAACACGATCAAGACAGGGTGAATTTTGGCAGCCGCTCCGATGATCTTGGGATTGAGCAGGTTCGCTTCGAGCTGGTGAATGCCAATCACCCACACCAAAACCCAGAGGGCGATACCGAAGCCTTGGGTCAAGCCAACCAGAATGGCCGGCACGGTACTGAGGATGGCGCCGAAGATGGGGATGATGGACAGCACCGTCGCCACCAAGGCCAGCACCGGCCAGTACTTGAGCCCGAACAGCCAAAAGCCGACGGCCGACAGGACTCCGTTGACCACGCAGATCAAGAGCTGCCCGCGCACGACGCCGGATAGGCCCTTGTCCATCCGCAGCAAGAGCCGATCGAAGCTCGGCCGATGTAGTACGGGCACGAGGCTCTGCAAGAAGCGCACGATCGACTCGCGCGTGTACATCATGTACCCGGCGACCATCAGCACCATGAAGAGCACGAAGATGGCCCGCGTCGTGCGCTGGATGATCTGCTGGCCGAGCTTGAGCACGCCGCCCGCGTTGGTCTCGACGTAGCGAACGAAGCGCACGAAAGCATCGTCCAGCGCGGCCTCGAGCTCGAAGGGACCGGTTGGGAGATGCCCCTGATCCCACACTCGGTAGTGACCCGGACTCTCCTCGACGATCTCGACTCCATCGCCGAGCTCGACGGCGTAGCTACCGTCCGCCTTGGGAAGAATCGACAGCGCAGGCTGGGGCTCTCCTGGATTGGAAGCTGCCGCTTTGCCACTGGGCAGTGGGCCGAGCAGGGTGTTCACCCGTCGATCGACCTCCGGCCCGTAGGTTCGTGCGGCGCGCTCGATCATGGCTGGCGCGTCGCGCACCAGGCCCAGGGTCTCGCGCAAGAGGAGCGGTGCCAGCGTGGAAATGAACAGGCCGAGGGTGCCGAGGACGAGCGCGTAGACGACGACGATCGACAGCGGCCGCGGCAGGCGTGCACGCTTTTCGCCCACGGTCACGAGCGGCGTCAGCACGTAGGCGATGATCGACGCGAGCGCGAACGGCAGCAGGACCTCGCGCACCAGGAACAGGAGCAGGACGGTGAGCCCGCCCGAGATGGAAAGAAACACGACTCGGGCTTTGGTCCAGCCAAGCGAGTCGCCGTCGTCATCGAACATTTTCAGGGCCCGAGCCTACATTGAAACGAGGCCGGCTCTAGCGGGACAGAAGAAATTCCTCGGCCGTGCACGAGCCGGCTCCGCACGAGCCGGAGCGGCACAAAACGGAGAACCCGCCGGCCCGTGGCAAAAGTCCCGAGGGGACTCTCGCCGAACAGGCCGCGCGGGTCTCGCGCGCCGAATGGAAACGACTCAGGCGTCGTTCTTGCTGGAACTGTCGCTCTCGCCGACGTTGATGCCGGCCAGCTTCTCCTTGAGGAGATCGCCCAAGGTTGCACCCTTGCCGGACTCACGCTTGAGAACCTGGAGCTGCTCGGCCGCGTCGCTGGTGCCAGGCGCCAGCATGGTCATGGTCAAGCGGCGATCCATGGTGTCGATGTTGGCCACTTCGGCCTTCACCTTCTCGCCCACCGTGAGCGTCGTCCCGACCGGCATTTCGCCGCTCGGGATGATGGCTTCGATGCCGTCGGCGATGCGCACGAAGGCGCCGTATTCCGTCTGAGCCAGGACGATGACGTCCTCGACGACGGTGCCGGGCTTGTAACGCTCCAGGATCAGACCCCAGGGATCGTCGTGCAGCTGACGCACACCGAGGCTGACCTTCTTCTCGTCGTGGTTGATCGAGAGGATGATCGCTTCGACGTCGTCGCCCTTCTGGTAGACGTCGGCGGGGTTGTTGATCTTGACGGTCCAGCTGAGGTCCGTCTTGTGCACCATGCCGTCCACGCCTTCTTCGATGCCGACGAAGACGCCGTAGTCGGTGATCGAGCGCACCTTGCCGGCGATCTTGTCGCCCGGCTTGTACGCGCCCGTGAAGACCGACCACGGATCGGGCTCGAGCTGCTTCATGCCCAGGCTGATGCGCTTGTTGGCGGTGTCGACCTCGAGCACCTGGCAGGCGACCTCCTGAGCCATCTCCAGCATCTTGGACGGATGCTTGACCTTCTTGGTCCAGCTCATCTCCGAGACGTGAATCAAACCTTCCACGCCCGGCTCGAGCTCTACGAAGGCGCCGTAGTCGGTCAGGCTCATCACCTTGCCGTGCACCAGCTTGCCCACCGGATAGGCCTCGGCCGCGTGACTCCACGGGTCTTCCTGGGTCTGCTTCATGCCCAGGCTGACGCGCTCGGTCTCGGGGTTGTACTTGAGCACCTTGACGGTGACCTCGTCGCCCACGTTGAACACTTCGCTCGGGTGGTTGACGCGACCCCAGGACATGTCCGTGATGTGGAGCAGGCCGTCGATGCCGCCGAGGTCGACGAACGCGCCGTACTCGGTGAGGTTCTTGATCGTCCCGCGCAGAACCTGACCTTCCTGCAGGTTCTCCAGCGTCTTTTCCTTGAGGCTGTCGCGCTCCTTCTCCAGGAGCACGCGGCGCGAAAGCACGATGTTGCCGCGCTTCTTGTTGAACTTGATGACCTTGAACTCGTAAGTCTGACCGATCAGCTTGTCCAAGTTGCGGATGGGCCGCAGATCCACCTGCGAACCGGGGAGGAAGGCTTTGACGCCGCCGCGAATGGTGACCGAAAGGCCGCCCTTCACGCGCTGGCTGATGGTGCCTTCGATGATCTCGTCGCGCTCACAGGCGCTCGAAATCTCGTCCCACACCTTCATCTTGTCGGCCTTCTCCTTGGACAGGGAGATCAGGCCTTCGTCGCTCTCGCGGCTCTCGATGAACACGTCCACCTTGTCGCCGGGCTGAACGTGCACCTCGCCCTTGGCGTCGATGAACTCGTCCTTGCTGAGGACGCCCTCGGACTTGCCGCCGATGTCGACGATGACGAAGTCGCGGCTGACGCGAATGACGACGCCGGTGACGATTTGTCCTTCACCGCCGAGCTCATGCTCGTGCGTGGTGGTTTGGGCTTGCTCGAAGAGCTGAGCGAACGTCGCGTCCGCAGAGGACGTGACTTGTTGGGTGTTGGTCATGAAAGAGATTTCGTGCTGCACGCGAGGGGCGAAGGGGGAACTCGGAATGCGCTGGGAATCGGCAGCCAGTCGTGCTTGCCCTCGCAAGAAGGCGCATCCCGAGGGGCGCGTGGGGTAGCGCAGCTCGTTTCCTGCGTCAAATCGAGCTCGGGCGGATCCGGTGGCTCGCTTTAGCTACGAGCTTGCTCGGGTTCACTCGGAGAGGGGTAAGCCCAGCAGCGTGCGCAGGCTGCTCCCGAGCTCGGCCACCGCTCGGTCGAACTCCGCCGGCGACAGAACCCCGCTCGCGCGCCAAATTCCCCCAGCCGCGGGCTCGATGCTCCAGGGCCCCGTGCCGGATAGCAGCTTGAAATCACCCGTCTTTCCCGAGAGCAGGCGTTCGATCGGCGCCGAGCCCGCAGCCCCCGGGGGCCCGGGTAGCCGCAGCTCGGCCGCGAAGTCCTGGCCGGGCCAAACATCCACCCGCAGGCCCGACAGCGCGGCCTTCGGGTCCGCACCGACGGCCAGCGAGAGCGCCGTGCCCGCCGGGAAACGCACCGTCCGCTGTTTCGGTTCGAGCACCTCGAGCAACAGGTCCTCGGCGGCTGCCAGCACGATGACGCCGTCCTTGCCCACGCCGAGCGCGGCGCCCGAGCCGTGGACGAGCCGTTCTGGCCGACTCTCGAGGCGGACCTCGGCGCCTTCGCGCTGGAGGAGGTCGGCCACGCCGCGTACGACGCCCGAGCGGCGAAAGTGCCCGCCCAGGAGCACCAGCCAGCGGCCCCGCCGGTCGACCACGACTCCGATCTCGCGCAGGTGCACGTCGAGCTCGATGGTCGTCGCCGAACGCAAGCTCGCCAGGCGCGGCGGAAGGCCTGCGCGGTCCCCAGCTCGATCGGCGTCGAGCAGTGGCAGCAAGTGCTTGCGAAACGGCTCGTAGCTCGCCGTCGGCTCGACGTCCAAGCGCAACGCCACCGCATAGTCGGCCGGCACGTGGTCCTGGACGCGCGGCTGGTAGCGCAAATACCGCTGAAAGACGTAGCTCGCGAAGCCGATGGCGACGACCACGCTCACGGCCAGCACGGCAAACACCGTGCGGTGAGAAACGCCAGCTCGGCCGGACGACTCGTCCGTCACTGCTTTCACCTGGCTTGCTCTTGGCGGGCCAGCCGTCGCGCGATGTGCTCCACCTCACGAACGATGGTCTCGACCACCTCGTCCACGGTCTGGCCGGAGGAATCCACCAGGATGGCATCCGCCGCTTGCACGAGCGGTGCCACAGGCCTCGTGCTGTCGCGGCGGTCGCGCTCGAGGACCTCGCTCAGCACCTGCTCGATGGGTGGCGCCGTTCCCTTGGCCGAGAGCTCCAACCGCCGACGCTCGGCCCGGACCTCGACGCTGGCCGTCAGATAGAACTTCGCCTCGGCATCGGGAAAGACGACCGAGCCGATGTCACGGCCCTCGAGCACCACCCCACCAGCGCGCCCGAGCTCGCGCTGAATGTCGAGCAAGGCCGCGCGCACGGGCTCGTGCGCCGACACGATGCTCGCTCCCTGGCCCATGTCGAGCGTGCGAATCGCTCCGGACACGTCTCGCCCGAGGATCTCCACCTTGGTGTCGGGACCGCTGGTCGAAAGGCTCAGGGCACCAGGCGCTGCCAGCCGGCTGGCGACCTGGCCCGTGCCCGCGGCGTCGGCCCAGTCGACGCCTTGCTCCCGGCAGGCGAAGGCCACCGCCCGGTAGAGCGCGCCCGTGTCGACCCGGGTGTAGCCGAGTCGATCGGCCACGCGCTTGGTCACCGTGCTCTTGCCGGCCCCAGCCGGACCGTCGATGGCCACGACGGGACGCAAGCGGCGGGCTCTCGGCTCGCTCATGCCGCGTGCATCTCCAAGCTCGCCCCGAGCGCCTTGAGCGTGCCAATGAAGCGCGGAAACTCGCTACGGAGACAATCGACGTCGTCAATCACGCTCGGCTCCCGACTTGCCATGGCCATGAGCGTGCCTAGCGCGGCTAGCCGGCCATCGCCACCGGTCGTCACGCGCAGCGGACGGAACGGCTCCTGCGCTTGGCCCAGCACGGACAGCGGCCCGAGACTGGCGCTCGCGCCAGCGCTCCGCATGAACCCGACCACGCGTTCGATGATGCGCAAGTCTCCACCGCGGCCTTGGGGCGCGAGGTCCGTGACCTCGAAGCGGCCGCGACCGCGCGCAGCTGCAACGAGCAGAGGAAAGACGGCGTCGCCGAGGTGGACCGCGGTTTCGCCGGAAAGCACGAGCCCTCGCCGCTCGTCCCCGCCGCCCAGGCTGCCGAAGAAGGCGACGTCCCCGACGGGCTCACCCTGAACGTCACCACCCGGCCGCACCACGGCGCCGCCGCCGAGCAGCTGCACCGCGGCCGCCACGGCTGGTCCACTCGGATTGGTGGACACTCCCCTCACCTCGATGTGGCTGCCCGGAATCGAGAGCGCTAGCGCCGCCAGGTACCCGAGTGCGTGGGCGCTGCCGATCGGCCCGAAGTGATCGGGCCTGAGCGCGTCGGCGTCACGCGGAGGATGCAGCACGAGCAAGCTGCCCACCTGCTCGATCGGCGCCCGGGCCCGGGACAGCGCGCGCTCGAGATGATCGCTCGAGGCGATGCTCTCGAGGACACTGGTTTCACCCGCCGCCCGCAGGCCGGTCAGGAGGGCCGCCTGCTTGTGCCAGCTCGCGAGGCCCGGTGTGCTGATCTCGAAGCCGGGGATGCGTTTTCCCTCCGCCCAGCGCAAGTGCAAGAAGACCCCGCCACCGTCGGACGCTGGCTTCTGCTCGAGCGCGCCGAGCGGCAAAAGGAAGGTCGAGACGGCGGCGGCCACCTGCTCGTCGACCAAGAGCTCGTAGCTGCCGGGGCGGCCGGCGAGCAGACCCACGAGCAGGCCCGCGACGGCCGACTCGCCGCGCACGTCCAAGGCGCCCACGTCGGCGAGCGGAGCGAGCAGACCCTGCCCCTGCACGTCGAGCTCGCACGTCCCGCCCAGAGCCTGCCGAGCCTCGCTCTTGATCCCCAGGAGCTCGAGCGCGCGCAGGAGCACCTCGGCCGATGCCCCCGGAACCTGCGCGAGATCGATGCGCGTCCGACCTCGACAGAGCGCAGCCAGAGCGATCCGAGCCAGGAGAATCGGCTGATCGTCGAACACCGGCACCCGACCGACGAGCGGCTGTTCACACGGTTTGACCAAGAGCGCTTGCATCGTCCCGCTACTCGGACATCTGCTGACTCAGCTCTTTGGAGCGAGCCATGAGCATCGCGATGGCGCGAGCCTCGACCTCGACCACCACCTGGGCGTCCTGACCGACCGCCTGCGCACGCACGCGGCGCAGGGGCCGCGGGATCCCGAGCACGCTCATCAAGAGGGCGTATTTGTCCAAGGCGGCCGCCTGAGCCTCGATGTCCGCCGCGGCGCGCGCCGCCGTGTCGGGGCGGTCGTAGGTGAGCGAGCCAGCCAAGTTGAGCCCCGGCGACTCGAAATTGCCGAGCAAGCGGCCCGCCCGCAGTCCCTCGAGGAAGGCGAGTCGGGTGCGGATCACGGCCGGCACCGGCTGCGCATCGAGGTCGACCCCGATCGTCAGCGGTGCCGCGCTCTCCAGCATCTTTTCGAACCAAGTCGGCAATGGAGGCGTCAAGCGGCCCGACTCGACCCGCTCGAGCACACGCCGGACGCCGATCTCCGTGCCGAGAACCAGCGTGCGCTCGGTCAGCGGGACCAGGGCGAGCGGCTCCAAGACGAACATGTCGAAGCCGGCGAAGCGGGTGCGCGCGATGGGCTGACCGTGCCGAGCCAGCGGTTCCTGAGCGAGCGCCGCCACGATCTGCTTGGGCTCGAAACGGCCGCTGATGATCATGGCCACGTCGGCGCCCACGGTCGCGTAGACGCCGAGGCGGATGCGCTCCACGTCCTTCTGCGGGTCGATCGTGACGCTGCGCGAAACCGGCAGGTGATCGAGCCAGAAGACGCGCGCTTCCTCGGCGAAGGGCGCCGACAGCGCAGCCGTCGCATCCAGATCGACCCAAGCGACGGCCCCGCGGGGCAAGAGCGCCCACGGATCCGCGTCGATGGCCGCGGCGGCCGCGGGCTTTCGCGTCGTCTTCTGCACCACCTCGGGCGCGCTGGCGCACCCGCTGAGAGCGAGCAAAAGTGCCCAGAGCGTGAACAGAACGAGGCGCGCGCTCACCTGCACACCTCGGAGAGCGCGGCGAGGAAGCGCTCGTTCTCGGCACGGGTGCCGATCGAGGTCCGGAGCGAGTGGGGCAAGCCGGGGATGGGCCGGACGATCACGCCGCGATCGAGCAACTGCTCGTACAGCTCGGCGCTCGGCCGCTCGAAATCCGCCAAAACGAAGTTGGTCTGGCTCGGGTAGACGCGCACGGCCAGCGGCTCGAGCCCCTCGGAAATGAACCGACGCTCGATTCGGTTGAGCGCCACGCTCTGCGCGAGGTGTTCTGTATCGGCGAGCGCGGCGATGCCCGCCTCGTGACTCGGCACGCCGACGTTGAACGGCGCCCGCAAGCGATTGATGTAGTCCATCAGGCCCTTGGGACCGATGCCGTAGCCGACGCGGAAGCCGGCGAGCCCGTACGCCTTGGAGAACGTGCGCAGCACGATCAAGCGCTCGCGCAGGTGCCGGAGCAAGAGCCCATTGGGGTAGTCGGGCGCGTCGGCGAACTCGAAGTACGCCTCGTCCAGCACGACCACCACCTGCTCGGGGACCTGGCGCAAGAAGTCCGCCAAGAGGGGCTCCGGCACATAGGTACCGGTGGGATTATTGGGGTTGTCCAAGATGAGGAGCCGCGTCTCGGGCCGAATGGCCGCGAGCAGTGCGCCCAGGTCGTGGACCAAGTCCGAGGTCGTCGGCACCGCCGTGTACGCTACGCCGTGCGCGCCGGCGATCACCGGATACATGCTGAAACCGGGCGTGCCGAAGACGATGTGGTGCGCGGGCGTGGTGAACGTGCGAACCGCGAGCTCCAAGAGCTCGTTCGAGCCGTTGCCATGGATGACCTCGGCCAGCTGGGCGCCGTGGAACGTGGCGATGGCCGAGCGCAGCCGATGGGCAGCGCCGTCGGGGTAGCGGTGCACGTTCTCGAGCGCACGCATGGCTGCGGCTACCGCTAGCGGGCTCGGACCGAGCGGGTTCTCGTTGGACGCCAGCTTGACGATGTTCGACAGGCCCTTCTCGCGCGCGAGCTCCTCGATGGGCTTACCGCCCTGATAGGGAACGAGGCGCTCGATGGAGGGGGTCACGAGGTCCTTCATGGGGGGCCGGGGACTATAGCGAAACTCGCCGCGGATGCTGCGGGGCCATGCTACCGTCCGCCGCCATGCAGAAACCGCACTCGATCGGCCGCGCCTTCCTCTGCGCCGCCCTCCTCACGGCCCTCGTCCTAGGCTGCAAGAACGAATCGTCCCAGGCGTCGCCCGCAGCGAGTGCAGCGGCCACCCCCACGGCCGTCCCATCGGCCGCCGTGCCGGGCTTGTTGGCCCCGGCGGGTTCCCCTTCGAGTGCGCCTGCGCCGGCCGACGCAGCGCCCGCCCCGAGCGCCCAACCGGGTCTGCCTCAGGTGACGATCGCCCTCGAGGACGCCGGACAGGAGCCGAAGAAGCTTCTTCGCTACCGCTTCCAGAAGGGCAAGACCAAAGCCTTCAGCATGAAGATGACGCTCGCCATGAGCGCGACGATGGACGGCCAGCCCGGACAGCCGATGCCGCCCGTGGACTTCGAGTTCAGCGGCAAGTCGCTGACCGTGGACGTGGCCAGCGATGGCAGCGCGACGCGCCAAACCACGTTCGCGAGCTTCACGCCCAAGATGCCCAACTTGCCGCCGCAGGTCGCCGCCCAAATGGAGGCCGAAATGAAGGGGCTCGTGGGCGTCCAGGTCATCGAGCACATCTCGTCCCGCGGCCAAGTCCAGGGCGTCGAGGTGAATCAAGCCACCGTGCAGTCGCCCCAAGTCCAGCAGCTCTTGAACAACCTGATCGAGGGCATGTCGAACTCCTTCTTGCCGCTGCCGGAAGGCCCAGTGGGCCTGGGCGCCCGCTGGACCAGCAAATCGGTCATGGCGGCGAGCGGCGTGTCGGTGACGCAGGTCGGGCGGTTCAAGGTGACGTCCCTCGTCGGTGACAAGGTCTCGCTCGAGCTCGGCATCGAGCAGCTGGCCGACGCCAAATCCGTGCCTGCCTTCGCCAGCGCGCCGGGCATGCAGACTCAGCTGGTCAGCATGGACGGCAAGGGCTCGGGTCTGACCGTGGTCGACCTCGGCAGCCTCGACTCCACCGGCACCGTGAACATCGAGACCAAGACGGTGACGCGGATC
>Ga0164308_10001450_pt1 | contig 12624 bp, 12 predicted proteins | sample Whisoiple_246_MG_FD_109983 | JGI IMG/M metagenome (GOLD analysis project Ga0164308, IMG submission 109983) | Soil microbial communities amended with fresh organic matter from upstate New York, USA - Whitman soil sample_246_MG | ecosystem: Environmental > Terrestrial > Soil > Unclassified >... | reverse complement strand
CTGATCGTATCGACAGTTATCGATCGCTACCCAGCGACCTTTGTATTCATTGGACCGACAGAACTCGGGCCAGGTCATCCGTGTCGACATGCTTGGGGGTCTTACTTTCACTGAGTACTTCCCTCGCGGGAGAACTCCCCTCTGCTTCGAACTCGTCACTTGGCGTTGCGCCAAACGTCACCGGGACGCCTCAACATCTAAATACGTCTTAACCCGGTCGTCAAGCTGACGGCTATTTCGCGTTCGGACCTAAGTCACCACGCGCCAAGCTGTCGAATTTACATGCAAAATTATTTGCAACTCGATCCAGTCAGGGCGGAAGCGAGCTTCGGACTGGTTGCGCCCATGCTTTGGGCCCCGGCGATGATGGCCGATGCCAACCCGCAGTTGCCATTCAGAGCGGCCGTCCTCGCGGCGGACGGCGCGTTGTTGCGAGCCGCCTGAGAGCACTGGGACTTCTTCGCAGAGTCCGTACAGCTCCTGAAGTTGGCAATAGCCGCCGAGGCATTGCCCGTACTGGCGGCCGCGATGCAGGCATCACACGCTTGTGCCGGGTTTGGCGGCGGTGGCTTGGTGCCGCTGCCGGTGTTGGTGCTGCCGGTCTTGACCGGCGCGACGGGAGGCAACGCGGCGGTGGGAGTGGGAGTGGCGGATGCCGCGCTCGGTGGCGGAGTAGCCGAGGGCTGATTCGTGGGAACGAGCGGATCCAGGGTCACTGGGCCAGGCCCCGGACCGGGACCCGCGGTGGACGCGCTGCCCGCCGAGCCTTGATTGATCGGAATGATGTCAGCGTCGCTGTTCTTCTTGTCGCCCAAGGACCGGGCCGCGAGCACGGCGATCGAAATCAGCAGAATGCCACCGACCGCCGCTAGGCCGATCACGAGGCCTTTGCCGCCCCCGTTCTTGTTCCCCCGACCACTGGTCATCGGAGGCGGAGGCGGAAACCCCGCCACCGCTGGTCCGCCCCCGAGGTGCGGCGGGTTCACCATCACTGGCGCGGCAGGCGGTGAAAAATCCGGAACCTGCGCCATGGCGGCGGTGCCTGTCGTGCCGCCCACTTCCGGGTGCGATTCGACCGTGATGCGCGCGCCGTCCGAGAGCTCGGCGAAGTACTCGCGGGCGGTCGGTTCGCGATCTTCTTTGTTCTTCGACAACGCGCGCAAGATTGCTTTGCGCATGTTCTCGGGAATGTTCTTCGCGGGCGCCGATACCTCGAACGGGATCGGTTGCACGCTCATGTGCTGAGTCGCCCACTGCCAAGGTGTGTCTGCATCGAACGGCAAACGCCCAGCCAGCATCTCGTACGTCATCACCCCCAGCGAGTAGATGTCGCTGCGCGCGTCGAGCGCCTTGCCGGTGAATTGCTCGGGGCTCATGTAGGGCGGCGTGCCCAGCACCATGCCCTGTTGAGTGAGCTTCTGCTCCTTCTGCGCGTCAGCCGATTCGGTGCGGGCAGCGATGCCGAAATCGAGCAATTTCACGAAGTCGGTCTCGCCCGCGCGATCGGTCAAGATCACGTTGTCGGGCTTGAGATCGCGGTGAATGATGCCCTGCATGTGGGCTTCGTCCAAAGCGCCGCACACCTGACGCATGATCTTGATCGTGCGCTCGACCGACAGTGGGCCGTGCGTGAGCACTTCCGCCAGTGGCTTGCCCGCCACGAATTCCATGGCGATGTACAGCGTGCCGTCGGCGGTCGAACCGAAGTCGTAGAACTTGATCGTGTTCGGGTGCTCGAGCTGCGCCACTGTGCCGCACTCGCGATGGAAGCGCGCGATGACCGAGGGGTCCTTCGACAGGTGTGCGTGCAAGGTCTTGATCGCCACCTTGCGCACGGTCGAACCCATCTGCTGCTCGCCGACATAAACGACGCCCATGCCGCCTTCGCCGAGCACCCCCGTCACCCGGTAGCGACCACCGATCAGTTGACCGATCAGCGGATCCGCGCCGGCCTCGCCGAGCGTCGGCATCAGCGCGCCGCAGTTTGCGCAGAAGCGAGCGCCGTCGATGTTCTGGTGCTGGCAAGCTTCACATTTCATCGGAATGACAGGGGTATCCGATGTGGCGCGAGAACGCTAGCCGCGCGCAGAAACCCGCCGCTCGCGTTACTTGGCGGTGGGGGTTTTGGGGGGGCTCTGAGCTGGGCGCGTGCTGGCGGATGCAGAAGCGGGCGGCGCCGGCGCGGGCGGCAGCGGCACGGAAGGCGCACTCGCGGACGGTGTAGGTGCGCTCGCTTCTCGGTCGGGCGGCCAGGGAAGCTCCTGGATCTTCTCGGTTGCGCGATCGACCAACACCAAGCGCGTGGCCCGCGGGCTTGCAGGCAGCGACACGATGATGCGCGAGATCGCGTGAGGCACCAGGCTGGGGGAGTCATGCAGCGGGCGGCGCGTGACACCGGGTGTTTCCTCAGCCGCGATCAACGGAAAATCGAAGCGCACGCGATCGATCAGCTCGCGGCCAATCCAAAGCTCCAAGGCAAAGCGACCCATCCGCCGAGGAGTCGAGACTGGCTTGGGTAAGATTTGCTTGTCGACGTGTTCGACGCTGGGCGCGCCATTTTGGAACAACAACTGAAAACGCCATTGCTCGGCCATCGACAGCGGCATCGGGTCCGGCGCCGAGCCGGCCAACTGCGGCGCAGTAGGTGCGGGCGGCGGCGGGGGCAACGGCTCACGCGCGCCCCCGTCCTCGTCCAGCGGCGCGTCAGTGCCCTCACCTTTGCCCTCGGCCACGTGATGCGGAATCACGTACGCCGGGTGCCCGGGGTCGACGGTCGCATAGTGCCCCCCCGACGAGCAGGCGGCGAGGACAGCGGAAACCATGCAAATGCGGGCGAGCTTCACGCTGCCCCTATAGCATCGCTCGCGCGCTCCGCGTCGCGGGAGCTCACGGGGCTTCGCCCTCGAGCTGCTGCAACGCGCTGGCGAAGCTCGGCACGTGAGCGGCCATGTCGTCGATGAACTCAGTGATGTTGACGGTAAAGTACGACCATTGCCACTGCTCGAATACGATCACTTTGCGATCCGCCACGCGCTCCCACGCGACCTCGGCCGCAGTTGGGTGGCGGTAGTACATCAACCGGTACACGTCACGGATCACGCCCGCGCGCTGCAACTGCCCCACCAGATGTTCGGAATAGCTCGTCCCGACGAATAGCGCCTTTTTAGGGCCGCCTGAAAGGGGCTTGCTCAAACTGACGCTGACCGTCGGGATCTGGTCGCGAAAGCGCGAATTGTCCCAAACGTTGATCAGCTCGGAGATGTCCGAATCCCCGACCTTTGCAGTGTGCGCGGCGCCACGCCGGCAACGGAGCGCCGAGCGACCAGGATTGGACAGCGGCAGCTCGGCCACCATCAGCCGCGCCACCTGGCAAGCGCCGATGTTCGTCCAGTGCGTTCCGCCGCTGTTGTACAGCGGAAAGCTCGGGTCTTCGGCAAACACGCGAGCGAACTCGGCGCCGCCGTCCACCACGTGCACCTGCTCGGCGTGCAAAGCACTCAGCAACTGCTGATAGCCGGCCGCGGCCCGCTCGGCGCCGCCCGGCAGAACGTAGCGCTCACGTACGCGATCACTCCAAACCGTCGCCTTCACTGGATAAAAGACGACCATGAAGTCGATACCGAGCGCGCGAAAAGCGCGAGCCGCCCGAGAAACGAGCCGCGTTTGCTCGGCTACGGAATACGGACTGCGTGGGGGCGGGTCCCCCTTCAGGTCACTCACCCCGTTGTGATTGTTGATGTAGTTCATCTCGAACAAAGTGTGCCGCTTGCCCAGCACGATCGGGATCTCCGTGTGCGCCGAGATGTCGTTCAAGAGCAGTAGATTCAGCGTGTTGTCGGTGCGCACCATGGCCGCCTTCAACGACAGCTCTTGTTCGAGCCAAGCCTCGAAATCAGGCTGAAATGTGCCGTTCCAAAAACTGGCTACGGAAAAGGGCGGTCTTTGGCGACTGCGATAGACGCCGAACAGCTCACCGTTCCAAAGCGCGTGGTACGGCGTGTCGAGCAGGACCCCGAGCAACAGCGCGAGCGGTAGCAAGAGCAACGCGAGTTTGAGGGAGCGTGGCATCAGAACCGAAAATAGATGAAAGGGTTGAACTTCGAATTGACCAGTGAGATCGCCGAGATCAGAAATGTGCTCAGCGCGACCGCGAACCGCAAACTGTCGCCAGCGGCAGTTTCGACGCTACGCGCACGCTTGCCCACGAGCCAGGCCACGAATGACTCCGCGCGCGGAAACGCCACGAGCGCGCAGCCCGCGAGACCGAGTGCACCGTAAAACAACGTGCGATTCGGAAGCAGCTCGCCCCAGGCGTACAGAGCATCGGGGCCCGTGAGCGGGTGCCACCACAAAAGCCGCCGGAAGTAGCCCACCGCGTGGGTCAAGTCGTCGCAGCGGAACAAGACCCAGCCCAACATCACCAGCACGAACGTGCTCGGCACGGCGAGCACGCGCGGCACCCGGGAAACCAGCCTGCGCCAGGGCTGGGTTCGTTCGATGATCAACCATGCTCCGTGGTAAGCGCCCCAGGCCAAGAAGGTCCAATTGGCTCCGTGCCAAAAGCCGCACACCAAAAAGACGAAGATCAAATTGCGGTAGCGCTTGGCCTCTCCGACTCGGCTGCCACCGAGCGGGATATAGAGATAGTCGCGCAGCCAGCTCGAAAGCGAGATGTGCCAGCGGCGCCAAAACTCGGTGATGCTTGCCGATGTGTACGGCGCTTCGAAGTTCTCCTTGAACGAGAAACCCATCATCTTGCCCAGACCGATGGCCATGTCCGAATAGCCGGAGAAATCGAAATAGATTTGCAGCGTATAGGCCAAGAGCCCCAGCCAAGCGTAGCTCGTCGGTAAGCGCCAGCTCTCGAGACTGAAAACCGAGTCCGCCAACGCCGCGACATGGTTTGCGACCAGCACCTTCTTGGCCAAACCGAAGCTGAAGCGAAGCGCGCCTTCGAACACCAGCTGCAACGAGTGAATGCGCGATTTCAGCTGCTGTTCCAGATCTTTCCAGCGAAAGATCGGGCCTGCGATCGAGTGTGGAAACAGCGACAAGAACAGCGCGTAGTCCGAGAAGCGCGTGGCCGGCAGCGCCGTGCCGCGGTACACGTCGACCAGATACGAAATCTCTTCGAAGGCAACGAACGAGATGCCCATGGGCAAGGCGATATCTTGCCAAGACACGGGCCCCGCACCGAACGCACCCGCCAGACGATTGCCCTCGTGTACGACGAAGTTCGCGTACTTGAAGTAGAAGAGAAGACCCAGGTTCAGGCAGATCGAAAGCGCCAGCAACCGCGATCGTCGTTTCGACCCTTGCTCCGCCTGCGCGATGCGACGACTGAACAGAAAATCGATCGCGCTGACCACGACCAACATCGGTAGGAAGCGCGGGGCACCCCAAGCGTAGAAGCACAAGCTAGCGAGCAGCGCGACCGCGTTGCGCGCCCGAACCGGCGCGAGCTGGTAGACGACCAAGAACGTCGGCAAAAAAGCGAACAGAAACGCGACGGAACTGAACGGCATCTGAGCGGCGGCACCGTACACCGTCTCGACAACGGCGCGGCCACTGGATGCGCCCTAGCTAATCCTGATGGTCGGAGGCAATTGCCTCCGCCGTCCGTTGCACGGCTGGCACCGCGAGCCGCCGCGCTTCCTCGAACGCGCCCGGATCACCGGCGAACGCCCGCCAAATATCGAGCATATAGGCGGGCGTGGGCGACTCGATGCGGAAGGGTGCCGACAGCGGCAGCTCCACCCAGGCGGCGTGCAGCGCGATGCGATCGAGGGCGGTGACCGCGCCGGTATCGGAAATGAAGCGCGACGCGCCGCCGTAGGCGCGATCGCCGAGCAGCGGAAGACCATGCGCCGTGCAGTGCACGCGCAGTTGATGGGTACGCCCGGTGAGCGGCGCCAGGGCCAACAAATGCAACGCGCTGGGCGTCGCTCGCGGCAGCGCGGCGCTCGCCACCCGCGCGTAGTCCGTGTGCGCGGTTTCGGGATTGCGGCCGCTGACCGAGCGCAGACTGCCAGAGGCGCGGCCGATGCTTTCCGACCAAGCGCCCATGGCCTCGGCTGCGCCACTGGCGTTCAACGCGCTCGTCGCTAGCCCGAGGTAGCGGCGGCGAAAGCGCCCGAGATCGCGCCAGCCTTGCACGAGCCGGCGCGCGTCCGGACTGAGGCCGAGTGTGACCACGCCGCTCACGCCCGTGTCCAACCGCGAGAGCGCGTGCAACCTCGCAACGGGTTCACGCAGCTGCGCGGCCAACCGCGAGAGCAGGGTATCGCTGGTGCGCGCGTCGGGTTCGGTTTGTAACCCTGCGGGTTTATCAACGAAGAGCAGACCGCGGTACTCACCTAAAATCCGCAGCTCGGCTGCGGCCACGGGTGCACGCAGGCCGGTCAACGGAGCTCGGATGAGGGCGCCGCGCCGGTCGTACGCTGCACGAGCTCGACCAACACGGGGTCGGTCGCCATTTGCTCGCGCAAGGATTGCTTCACGAACTCGAGCTGATCGGGACTGAGCTTGCCCACGAGGTGGCTCGTGGCGTCGGTGACGCGGCCGTCCAGATATTGATCGAGCGAAAGCTCGCCACGCTGCAGACTGGCCAGCGCCGCACTCACCTTGCCCCCTGACGACGCAGCGGCGCCCGGGTCGAGCTTGAACGGCTCCGCCGCGCCTACGCCTTCTTTGCCTGCTATGCTGCCGATGCCGCCGATGCCAGCGCCCGCAGGCTTGCCAATGCCGTCGATACCCATGGCTAAATCCTCAACTGGTTCCTAGCCGCGACAAATTTTACGAACCCTAGCATGGCTCGCCAGGCCGGGTGAGCCCAGCAAAGCGAGCCGAGGGCGGGCTCAGCGGATGTTGCCAATGGCGTTCTTCATCGTGTCGTGACGCGCTTTGAGCACGTTCGAAACGGCGGAATATCCACGGCTTTCGGCGCTGATCTGCTCCTGTAGCTTCAGGTAATATAGATTTTGGTCGGCGTCTTGAGACAGCGCTTGCTGGATGTTCGGATCGCCGACACCACTGCTAGCGGTCCCGCTGCTGCCGAGCGCGGAGGTAGCGGTGCCCGTCGGCCCCTCCGCGCGATTGAAGGTGGCGCTCGGGCCATAGGGATTGCCGCTCGACACGCCGGGCCCATAGCCCGGACCACCGGGCCGCATGGCTGCGGCCAAGATGCTGCCGCCGGGCAGCTGCGAGACTGCCGCTTCTGCGCCGGTCACGATTGCGGCGGAACTGGCGTTCATCACCTGCTGAAATGGGCGGGCGGGTTCGGGGGTAACCCGAGGGGCGGTCACGGTGGGGTAAACACTGGTCGGCGGACCGCCGACTGCAACACGAGTGGTCATCAGAAATGCTCCTTCTGCCGGCGGGAATCGCCTGACGCCCTTTCTGATCGGCAAGGCAGCCCAGCGAGTTGCTCGAAAAATCCGGCAGCGAATCAGCCCTGAAGACCGGGCTGGTCAGAACCGCCCGTCGAGCCCGATGCCCACGCCGTCCGCTCCCACCGTGCGCGGTAATACGCGGAATGAGACGGGCAGGTCCGTGCGCACGAGCTCGTCGTGACCGCTAGCCAGCCCAACGACGAACAGTACGGCACCGGCGGCTTGGATCACTCCGTCCGCCGATAATACGGCGATGGTTTGCACTTCGCTGAATGCGCCGCTGATGCACTGGTTTGCTTGCAACGGATCGTTCGAACAATGATAGCTGCGAGCGCCGATCGCGGCCCAGGGCCCGATCACCGGGATCGCCACCCAACCCGTGCCATCGCCGAAGTTGGAACTCGCGCCGAGGACGAGCGCCGTGCTGTAAGCGATGCCGAGAGTCGCCAGACCGCCGATGATGATGCCCGTCGCCGCGCGGTGTTCGACGCGATAGCCAGGTGGAACGGGCAGGCCCGAGCTATAGGGGAGCAGCGCTGGGTAGAACGGCATTGCCGTGTCCGGCGGCAGTTTCGGGCCGCCGTCGGCTTTCGGGGCAGGCTCGGTCGCAAGCGGCGCGAGCGGCGCGAGCTTCGGCGTTGGAGCTGGTGCGGGGGGAGCAGGCTTCGCGGGTGGCGGCGCGGGCGGGCGAGCGGGCGGGGGGACGGCAGCGCGCACGCGAGCCGGTGCGGGGACCGGCGCGGGCGCGGGAGGCGGAGCCGGTACGGGAACCGACGTGGGCGCGGTGGGGAAGCTGGCGGTGGATTGCGCCAGGGACTCGCTGGCAAACGAGAACACGAGCCCAAAGCAGACACAACGAGCGCAACCACCCCCAAACCCACGTCCGACCATTGCTTCGAATGCTAGCAGGAGCCGAGCGCGGAGGCTACGCGGGTCGGCGATCAGCGAATCAGCAGTGACCACAGGGGCACCGTGACCAATGACAAGATCAGACCCCAGCTCACGAATGCCGCTGCGAGCTCAACTGCCACACCGTAGGCCACCAACAGTGCGCCCGCGGTAATCATGGTCGGCATGGCGGTCTCCAGCACCGCGACCTTCAGCACCATGCCCTGCGCGCCCAGTGCGCGCGCCAAGGCCCAACCAATCACGGGAAAGAGAAAGAGCTTCAGGCCCAGGCCGAGCGCAAATACGCGACCCGGGCGCGGCGGCGTAAAGCGCAACTTAAGGCCGACCGCGAACATGGCGAGCGGTACGAGCGGCGCGGCGGCTGCGCTCAACACGGCCTCGAGCGCGGCTGGCCGAGGCAAGGGGAGAAGAGCGACCAGCAGCGCAATGAACGGCGGGAACAGCAGCACACGGCGCGCCAGCTCGCGCGGAGCGACGCGCGCGCCGCCGCCCACTTTCGCGAGCGCGACTGGAGCTACCGTACTGAGCAGCAAGAATGACCCAAGCTGGTCGTACACCGCTGCAAATGGCAGCGAGCTTTCACCGAGTAGGCCGCTGCACAACGGAAATCCGAGAAAGGAAGTGTTGCCGAGCGCAGTGGCCAGAAACAGTGCGGTCCGCGCATTCTCGTCCAAAGCCAACAATCTTTGCGCCAGGCGCGAGGTCAGATACGCAAGCCCCGCCATCGCCCAAGGCACGACGACCAGCACCGCGAGCGACGCGCTCACCGTCATCTTCGGCACGAGACGAAGCACGGTGGCCGGCACGCAGATGTCGATCACGAAGCGGTTCAGGACTTCCGCGGCGTTCTCGGGTAGCCGCTGGAGGCGACGCGCGGCGTAGCCGGCGAAGAGCAGACAGCAGACCAAGAACAGGGCTGAACCCATCGCGGGCGACCTTAGCCGAGCTGGTCGTGCGTCGGCAGCTCGTGATTCAAATGCCGAACCAATCAGCGGGAGGCAAGGTGCTGGTGCCAGCGCGAATTTCGAAATACAGCCGCGAGCTGCCGTCGCTGCTACCAACGGTGCCGAGCCGCGTGCCCGAGGGCAGGTCGTCGCCGACCTTGACGTCGATCGAACCGAGGTTCGCGCTGACCGTGTAATAACCCCCGCCGTGATCGAGGATCACGGTACGGCCGTAGGCAGCATAGGCATCTGCAAATGCTACGCGGCCGGCTTGCACGGCGCGAACCACCGAGCCGGCAGGCGCGAACATCTCTAGCCCTGGCCCCTCGGAGCCCGCGCGTTGAGCGCTGCGAATCTCGCTGCGGCCGGTGATTGGAAAAGGCAGACGCCCTTTGAGGCTGGCGAAGCCAGCCGTGGTCGGCGCCGCAGCGGCCGGGCCCACGCCGGCTCCGTAAACCGCGGTGTGGGCGGAACCCACGCTGCCCGAGAAGGCGCGCGCGAACGCATTGGCTCGATCTTGCTCCGACAACAAAGCGCTCTGCGCGGCGCTCATCGCGCGGACTTCATTGTCCAGCGTGGAGCGGCGGGTCTCGAGGTCGAGCAGTTGGCGCCCGAGCGCCACCCGGCGCGCGCTCAACTCGCGTTCCAATTTCAAATCGCGGCCGATCGCGTTGCGCAGACGCTCGAGCTGCACTGCATGCTCGACCAAGGCGTCGAAACCGCCACCGACGGGCAACAAGCCGGCCTTGGCTAGGCGCACGTACACGCGCCCGCGCGTGACCGTGCGCGCATGCGCGCTGTCGGTCTCTTTGGCGAGCTGCTCCAGTTCGGCTTTGCCGGCCTGGCATTGGCGAGTCAGTTCGCTCAAGCGCCGTTCTGCGTCGCCGCCGAGATCGCGCGCTGCTGGCGTAATCGCCGGGGTGACTGCCGGCTCGGCGGCCTCCGATGGATCGGTTTGGTCATCGGCCTGGGGCGCATCCGCGGGCGCGCTGATCGCCGCCGCGCTGGCCGCGAGCAACAGCACGCCCAGTAGGGGACTGAGCCGCCGGGGCTTCATGCGCTGAGCAACCTGCGCACGCTGAGCAACGCGGCCAGCGCACCCAGCGCTGCGCCGGAAACGACCAGCGCGAGGGCCACTGTCCAAGGCAAAAACGACGGTGTCATGCCGATCAGGGTGGCAAAGCTGGCGTCGAAGTGGCTCTGCACGATGGCGAACATGCCGCCCAGGAGCAAAAGCGCGAGGGTTGCGCCGAGCGCGCCTTGGACTGCGCCTTCGACCACATACGGGCGGCGTACGTAGTCGTCGGTCGCGCCCACCAGCTTCAGCACTTCGACCTCGATGCGGCGCCGTTGGAGGGCCAGTCGAATCGTAGACGAGACTACGCTGACCACCGCCGCCAGCACGACCAGCGCGAGTAGCCCGGAGGCGGTCACGCCGCCGGCCAAGAGTGCCGCCAGGCGGTCGCTCCAAGCCGCGTACGTCTCGACGCGATCCACGGCGGGGAGCGCGCCGAGTTGCTCGGCGAGTTTGTCGAGCCTGCCCGCGGCAAACTCACTCTGCACACTCACCTCGAGCGAAGCGGGGAACGCCTCGGTCGGTAGCGCATCGATGATCGGATCATCGCTCTGATTGGTCAGCTCGTGCCGGGCATCGTCGCTGGACACGAATTTGACGTCGGTGACGCCATCACTTTCGCGCAGCGCGCGCTGAATGGTCGCGATCTGCTCGCGTGCTGCGCCTCTTTTCAGGTAAACGGAGGCGCGTCCGGTGCTCGACCAACGATCGCGCACGTGGCTGACGTTCACGACGACCAGCAGCGCGGAGGCCAAGCACACGAAAGCCACCGCCACCGAAAAAACGCTCAACGCGTGCAGGCGCCAGTCGTTCTTGGTGCCACGCCACGCTCGTTCGATGGGTGTCATTGTCGATCCTTCACGCCACGCGCCTGCCGGCCAACTCGGCGGCTTCGTCTAGTCCGTTCGGGACGTCGGTCGCTTTGCCCTCGTCGAGCACCACCACGCGCCGCGGTCGCACGTCGAGCAGCGAGCGATCGTGCGTCGCAAACAGCACCGTCACGCCGGTTTCGTTGATGTCTTCGAGTAAGCCCAGGATGTCGACTGCCAGCTGTGGGTCGAGATTGCCGGTCGGCTCATCCGCCAACAGCAGCGCGGGCTCGCCAACGATCGCGCGGGCCACCGCGACGCGCTGTTGCTCGCCTCCCGAAAGCACGCTGGCCAAGTCCGCACCGCGACCGGCCAAGCCAACGCGTTCCAACACCTCACCCACGCGCGTGCGGATCAGACGCTGCGGGAGGCCGAGGACCTCGAGTGGCAGGGCCACGTTGTCGAGCACGCTCCAGTTCTTGACCAACTTGAAGTCCTGGAAAATGATGCCGATGTTTCGGCGCAGAAATGGGATCGAGCCGTCCGTGAGTCGGCCAATTTCTCGGCCCAGGAACAAAATTCGCCCCGCGTCCACGCTCTCGGCCGCGTACAGCAGCCGCAGCAGCGTGCTTTTGCCGGCTCCGGAAGGACCGGTGATGAACACGAATTCGCCGCGGGCGATCTCCAGCTCGAGGCCGCGAAGCACCGGACAATCTGCGCGATAGGCCTTGTGCACCCCTTCGAACGTGAGAACCGGCCGATTCGAAGCCGTGGGATCGAAGCGGTTGCCCTCGCGCAACGCCGAACGTAGGGCGCGACTTTTTCCGCCGAATTCCATCGGCTCGTGGTTAACAGGGAGCTTGGTGAAGGCACAACTTTTCGGCACACTCCTGGATGAGGTCACTTGAAAGTCGGCTACTTCGGCCTGCCGTTGGGCGCTTACTTATTGATGCGCGACGGGCACGAGCTCGATCCGTGCGTGCTGTCGCCGTTGGCCGCTCCCGGTCGCCGGCGCGTCACACGTCAGCTTGCACCGGAATCGCTGCTGGATGCGCTCGACAGCCCGCGGCACGGGTTGAATGCCCGGATTGAGCAGGCACTCGCGCGGGCGAAGCCGGACTTGATCGTCAGCTGGTTCTGGACGCGGCTCTTGCCCGCCGCCTGGCTGAACGCGGCGCCTTGGGGCGGAGTCGGCGTGCATCCTTCGCTTTTGCCGCGCCACCGCGGACCCAATCCATATTTTTGGAGCATCGATAGCGGCGACCGTGAAACGGGCGTCACTTTGCACACCTTGGCTCCAGAGTACGACACGGGCGCCATTCTGCTGCAGCGCGCGCTGACCGTGGGCGAGCGCAACTCCTGGCAACTGGCGCGCGCGCTGGACCGACCCTCGCTCTCTCTCTTGAGAGAGGGGGTGGGGCGCTTCGCGCGCTCTCATCCGCCCACCCCCACCACTCAAGACGAGCAAGCTGCCACGTGGGCACCTGAGCCGACCG
>Ga0164308_10001449_pt1 | contig 12624 bp, 11 predicted proteins | sample Whisoiple_246_MG_FD_109983 | JGI IMG/M metagenome (GOLD analysis project Ga0164308, IMG submission 109983) | Soil microbial communities amended with fresh organic matter from upstate New York, USA - Whitman soil sample_246_MG | ecosystem: Environmental > Terrestrial > Soil > Unclassified >... | reverse complement strand
GCGACGCCGCCGACGTGCTCGGTGAGCCAGTCGGTGGCCGGCTCACCGTGGCCGAGGCGATCCGGCGGTCGCTTTCAGCACCGCGTGCGTCGGCAACGAGCGACCACGAGGAGGCCGACCCCGTCGACGGCGCCGCTGTGGGAGGAGACCCGCAAGCACCTTCGGTGGGTGACCCCGCCTGGGCCCGTGACCGCTCCCTGCTGGACCGGCTCCGCGGCGCCCTGGCCGGACGCTGACCCACCCTCGCGTCACGTGGCCCAGTCCCGGCGGCCGGTGTGTCACTGGTGCTCTTCCGCCCGCGCCTTCCGAGCGGAGTGGCTCTGTCGAGTGCCCGGTTGGGACAGTGGCCGGCGCCGTTGGGGCATGCTTGGTGTGCACGCAGCAGCACCGAGCCCCGGAGGTCAGCATGACCGAGCACCCCGTCCCGCAGCCACCGCGCGAGATCCCGGCGGGGTGGTATCCCGACCCGGAGGGCAAGCCGCAGTCCCGCTACTGGGACGGCGGCTCGTGGACCGAGCAGGTCGGTCCTCTCCTGCCCCCGGCCCAGGCACCCGCGGCGCCGACCATCTCGGCGGCGTTCGTCCCGGTGACGCACGACGCCTCGGGCAACCCGGTGAGCGACCGGTCACGACTGGCCGCAGCGCTGCTGTGCTTCTTCGTCGGCGTCCTCGGCGTGCACCGCTTCTATGTCGGCAAGGTCGGCACAGGGGTGCTCCAGCTGCTCACCTTCGGCGGCCTCGGCATCTGGGCCCTCATCGACCTCATCCTCATTCTCGTCGGCACCTTCCGCGACAAGCAGGACCGGGTCCTGCTCAACTGGTGACCCACCCGCCTGGCTGATGGTCGCCCGGTCTCGACGCCTCCACCCGATCGCGTATGCCGTGCAGCATCTTGCGCGTCATGAGCGCACTTCCAGCCGCCAGCGGTTCGACGACGAGCCGTGATGCGGGCGTCGTGTAGCCGTAGCGCTCGCGCACGATGAGGCGCGTGCGGAGTCCGGGGTGGCGCCGCACGACGAAGGCCCACGTGAAGTCGTAGGGCGCGGCCGGCTTCCCCGGCTCGGCCCGGCCGTCCAGCACGAGGCTGTGACCGGGGTTGAACTCCGCGACGACGAGGGCGACCTTCGGGTGCAGCCGGAACGGGTCGCCGACCTGCACGTCCTGCCACTCGGGATGGATCCGGGCTGCGCTCTCGATCTCGCAGCCGAGGAGGTTCTCCAGGCGGTCGTAGCTGTAGAAGCCTCCCCTGCCCTGGCCGAGCTGCGCGACCCACGGCCAGACTTGGTCGGGCGTGGCGCCGATGGTGACGGCGCGGGTCGCGACGAGGTCCGCGGCGGGCAGCAGGTCATCGCCGGGCAGGGTCTCGATCGGCTCCGCGCCCGAGGCCCCGTAGTGCAGGTAGGTCCATCGGACGGTCAACCCCCCGAACGCGGCCGTCGCAGCGGCGCCGGCGACCAGCCCGGCCCGCACCAGCTGCCGGACTCGGTCCGGCGTGGCGCGCTCCTGCTCGTGCATGACCCCATCGTGTCACCAACCCGCGCCCCGCCGGACGTGCACTGAGGCACTGTGGTCACTCGCAGGCGACGCCGTCTCCGTCACGGTCGAGGTGCCGCGCGTAGCCGGGCTCGCCCCGGTGGATGGGAGCAGCGCCGGCCGCCCGGACCGCGGTGCAGTTCTTGTAGTAGACGCTCGAAGGCCGCGGCACGACATAGAGGGGCGCGGCCACCTTGGCCTTCGCCTTGGCCTTCGCGTCCGCCTTCGCTTTCGCGAGGGCTGTGGCCTTCGCCTTCGCGGCCGCCGACGCCTGGGCGGCGTCAGCCTTTGCCCGAGCCGCAGCCTTGGCCTTGGCAGCTGCCACGGCCTTGGCCTTGGCCAGTCCCACGGCCTTGGCGGCATCGGCCTGCGCCTGAGCCGCAGCGGCCGCCTCAGCCTGCGCCTGAGCGGCGGCAAGCGCTTCGACGTCCGGCGTCGTGGAGGTGGGAGCGGCACTGGTTGGCTGATCCGCCGACGTGGTGGTCGTCGTGGTCGCCGTCGTGGATGCCGGGCTGTCGACCAGCCTCATCGCGTCCGTCGCGCCGTCCTGCGGGGCGTTGGCACACCCTGCGCAGAAAAGAAGGATCAGTCCGAGAGCGGCCACTGTTTTGCGATTCATGTGTAAGGAAATCCCCTGTGCTGGTTGATAGTGCTGGTGACCGTAGCCGACTTTTCTGGATCTTTTAACCGTTTGGCCACAATTGACATCTTTGGGACATTGATCGCGCGAGCGGGCCGCCGCGCAGCCGGTGGGCTGTCCGTCGTCATGGCTACGATCGGCGGGTGAGCGCCAAGCCCGCCGTCGTCGCAGCGCCCAGTCCCTCGACCCCGTCCGGGGTGCTGGAGGTGCGCGTCTCGAGTCCCGACCGGGTCCTGTGGCCCGCGGCCGGCATGGCGGACGGCAAGCCGGTCACGAAGCTCGACCTCGCGGCATACCTCGTGGCGGTGGCCGAGCCCCTGCTGCGGGCACTCGGCAACCGGCCGGTGACGCTGCAGCGCTTCCCCGAGGGGATCGAGGGGGAGGAGTTCTTCTCGAAGAACCCGCCGAAGGGCGTCCCCGAGCACACCCGGACCGTGATGTGCACGTATCCCTCGGGCCGAAAGCACCCCCAGCTCGTCATCGACGAGGTCGCGGATGCCGTGTGGGCGGCGCAGATGAACACCATCACCTTCCACCCCTGGCCGGTGCGCACCGAAGACGTCGACCGCCCCGACGAGCTGCGCATCGACCTCGATCCCCAGCCGGGGCGCGGGTTCACGGATGCCGTCGAGGCCGCCTACGCGCTGCGCGAGGTGATGGCCGAGATCGGGCTGACGGCGTGGGCGAAGACGTCGGGCAACCGCGGCGTCCACGTCTATGCACGTGTGGCCCCGACGCACGAGTTCCTCGACGTGCGCCACGGCGTCATCGGCATCGCGCGTGAGCTCGAGCGACGGCTGCCCGACCTCGTCACGACGTCGTGGTGGAAGGAGGAGCGGGGCGAGAAGGTCTTCGTCGACTTCAACCAGGCGTGCCGCGACCGCACCATCGCGTCGGCATATTCCCCGCGGCCGCTGCCAGGGGCACCCGTGTCGACCCCTGTGACGTGGGAGGAGCTGAGGTCGGTCGACCCCAAGGAGCTGACGCTGCGGTCGGTGCCGGGCCTCGTGAGCGAGCGCGGCGACGCCTGGGAGGGCATCGACGACGCGGTGGGCGACGTCGCAGCCGCCCTCGCGCTGTGGGACCGCGACGTGTCCGAGCGCGGGCTCGGTGAGCTCAACTTCCCGCCCGACTACCCCAAGATGCCGGGTGAGCCGCCGAGGGTGCAGCCGAGCAAGCGGCGCACCGACAAGGCTGACGCCGAGTACATGGCGCCCAAGGCCGAGCGGGACGCCGACCTCCTCACGACCTGGGGTATGCCGGTCGTCCCCCCGGTGTCGCCCATGCTCGCCAAGCCGGTCAAGGACTTCCCGGCCGTCACGGCCGACGTGCTCTACGAGCCCAAGTGGGACGGCTTCCGGTCGATCATCTTCCGGTCGGGCGACCTCGTCGAGATCGGCTCGCGCAACGAGAAGCCGATGACCCGGTACTTCCCCGACGTCGTCGAGGCGGTGCTCGCGAACTTCCCCGAGCGGGCCGTCATCGACGGCGAGATCGTGCTCGTGTCGCCGGCCTCCGGTGACCGGCTCGACTTCGAGCTCCTGCAGCAGCGCGTCCACCCGGCCGCCTCGCGGGTGAAGAGGCTGGCGGCGGAGACTCCTGCGTCGTTCGTGGCCTTCGACCTGCTGGCCCTCGGCGACGAGGACTACCGTGGGCGGCCCTTCGCCGAGCGCCGAGCCGCGCTCGAGAAGGCGCTCGCGGATGCGGCGGCGCCGATCCACCTGACCGCGGCGACAGCCGACCGCGACGTGGCGAAGGGCTGGTTCACCCAGTTCGAGGGGGCCGGGCTCGACGGAGTCATCGCCAAGCCCGTCGACATCGCCTACGAGCCGGACAAGCGGCTGATGTTCAAGATCAAGCACGAACGCACCGCCGACTGCGTCGTCGCGGGCTACCGGGTCCACAAGAGCGGGCCCGACGCGATCGGCTCACTGCTGCTCGGGCTCTACGGGGCCGACGGCAAGCTGGCCTCGGTGGGCGTCATCGGCGCCTTCCCGATGGCGCGACGCAAGGAGCTGTTCGAGCAGCTCCAACCGCTCGTCTCCGAGTGGGACGAGCACCCGTGGAACTGGGCGGCGCCGGCGGAGGGTGATGACGGTGTGCGCACTCCACGGTCGTCGGAGTACTCGCGCTGGAACAACCAGAAGGACCTGTCGTTCGTGCCGCTGCGGCCCGAGCGCGTCGTCGAGGTGCGGTACGACCACATGGAGGGCACGCGTTTCCGGCACACGGCGCAGTTCGTGCGATGGCGCGAGGACCGCACGCCCGAGTCGTGCACCTTCGAGCAGCTCGAGGAGCCGGTGAGCTACGACCTCGCCGACGTGCTGTCTGCCGGGGGCGACCGCTGAGGTGACCGTGGGCCGTCAGTGCCGACGCAGGTCACGGCGGTGGTGACGGTCGTGGCCGCACGTGAACCGTGTCGGTAATGGTGCACCCGTCCGAGCAGCGCCCCCACCCCTCCACTGCCTGCGCTGCGTGGCGGTGAACTGGTCCAAACCCCTGCGGGACCACACAGGTAGGAGAACCATGAGGCCATGGCGCAGGTTGGGCTGATGGCCCGGCTCGGTGACGGCGTGCGGACCAGGACGGTCCGCGCGAGCACGACCAACCTCGAGCGCGCGGTCATGGTCGTGGTGGTCGCAGGCCACCTTGTGGCAGCCGTGCTGTGCCTCATGATCGTGACGGGCTGGCGCGGGCCGTCGGTCGTCAACGAGATCACCGGATCGAGCTACTGGCCGTGGCAGTCAGCCCTCACCGTGGTCTCCCTCGGCCTGACCACGGTGGCGCTGAGTATCGGTGCTGTTCGGTCGCCGGGCGTCCGACGGGTCCTGCTCAGCGTCGCCGCGGTCGTCCTCACCGTGTTCGCCATGGACGCCCTGCCGCTGGGTCCGGCACGCCCGTGGCTCGTCGGGGCCGGAGTCGCTTGCGCCGTGGTCTCGCTGACGATTCCGCCCGGGAGCCCGGCCCGCGAGACGCTGCGGTGCACCGTCGCCTTCGTCCCCTTCCTGATGGCGCTCGTCGCCACTGTCCGAAGCTCCGACGTCGACCAAGCCCTGCTGGCCCTTCGCAGCCAAGGCCTCGTGCCTGCCGCGGCCATCATGCTCTCCCTCGTCGCCATCTTCGCTCTCGCATCGTCGGTCGAGGAGCAGCGAGAGCGCACGGGCCGGCTCCTCTCCTGGCGGGTGACGGGGCGGGCGGTGATCGTGGCGGCAGCTCTCAAGCTCGTCCTGCTGGCCGCGCTCTACCTCCACGTGACCGGCGGCTTCCTGGGCGGAGAGCCGTTCTGGCGGCCCAGGCTCGATCGACCGCTGACGTGGCTCCACGCAGCCGTCGTGGCCGGTCTCATCCTGCTCGTGGCGCTGCGCAGCTGGCACCGTCCGCTGAGACCCGAGGGCTTCAGCCCTCGGCTCGCCGTGGTGTCCCTCGGCGTGGGAGTCATGCAGGCCTGCGCACTCCTCGCCCTCCTCGCGATCACCGTCGTCAACGCGGTGTCACCCACCGCGGACACATCAGGCCTGTTCGCCTTCCCGAACTGGGTGATCGACCATGTGGAACGAGTGCAGCTCGTCGTGGGGGGCGCCATCCTGCTCGCGGCCCTGGTAGAGCTCTGGATCCGCAGAACGCTCACCTCCGGCCTCTACCTCTGGCTGGCGGCGGGGACGTGGCTCGTGCCGGCGCTGCTCGGGATCGCGTTTGCATCGGAGAACAGCCCCACCGCGTGGGCGGCCCCCGGGCAGGTGGAGACCCTGCTCACCGCCGCAGTCCTCGTCATCGCCCTCTCGCGCCGCGCGGCCGGTGTCAACCGGCGGGGGCTCATGTTCCTGATCGTCGTGCCATTGGTCGTGCTCCACCTCGACAGCTTCTGGCCCGAGGCCTGGATGGACCATGTCACCCAGATCGCGGTCGTCGCCGCCGCCGTCGTGGCGCTCTGGCTCAACCCGTCGCCCGTGTATGCGGACCGCCGTCGGAACGAGCGCAGCCGCTCGCTGCTCGTGGCGGGCCAGCTCGGACTGCTCACGCTCTACCTCTACCTGCTGACCGACGCGGACCTCGCCAGTGGGCTGGGCTCCTCCACGACGATCGCCTGGCTCTGGCTGGGCATCCCCGTGACGGCGGTGCTCACGGCACGTGTCGCGGCGCGAGCTGACGTCCCGCTCGCTCGCCGTCACTGATCGCCTGGCGCCGCCGGCGGCGATGAGGACTGCCACTGCTCACCCGGCCGCGCTCGATCCTTTCACGGTGCTGTCTCATGCAGGATGGGCGTTGTGCCCGATGACTTCCTCATCGCCCGCAACCCCGACGAGGAGAGCACCCTCCCCTACCTCGTCCGAATCCCCTTGGGCCCCGACGGGATCGTCGTCAAGGCCAAGGAGATGTGGCCGAGGACGAGCAAGGTCTACTGCCACCGGGCGGAGGCCTGGCCGCTCGACGCCGACGTCGTCGAGCGCGTGCCGACCCGGGTCTGTGTCAGCCGCGGTGCCTCGATCGAGCTCGTGCTCGACCGAGGCCGCGAGAACCGCTCACAGTTCGTGCTGACCCGGGCCAAGGGCCGACCGGTCATCTTCTGGCAGAGCGCCCGCACGACGAAGCAGGCCAGACCCAACGTCCGGCTGCCCACCGCGCGCGCCGCTACGAGCGAGGCCACGCACCTCGAGGTCCTCGTCGACAGCCGTGAGCGCTACGCGTGGCGCTTCAGCCATCAGCAGGTCGTTACCGCAGCGCGCCACCTCGCGGTCGGCGACTACGCGGTCGAGGAGGACGGCTCCGTCGTCGCCGCCGTCGAGCGCAAGTCGCTCGAGGACCTCGTGTCCTCCTTGCTGAACGGAAAGCTGAGGTATGCGCTCGCCGAGCTGAGCGGCATACCGCGAGCGGCCGTCGTGGTCGAGGAGCGCTACTCGCGCATCTTCTCCCTGACCCACGTGCGACCCGCGGTCGTGGCGGACGCCATCGCGGAATGCCAGGCGCGACACCCTTCGGTGCCCATCATCTTCGCCGAGACGCGCGCGCTCGCCCAGGAGTGGACGTACCGCTTCCTCGTCGCCGCCCGGCACGAGGTCTCGCTCGAGGGTGCCGGCGCCAGCGAGCTCAGTGCACTGGCGCCGGCGGGTCCGGTGCCCCCGGCGCCCGAGCCGACGCCCAGGGCCCGCTCCAAAGGAACGCCTGGTCCGAGCGACCGCCCCGACACCGCCGTCGTGCGAGCCTGGGCCATCCGGCACGGCTTCGAGGTCGCCGACCGCGGCCGCTTGCGCCCTGAGGTGTGGACCGCGTGGGAAGGCGCGCACCCGCCACCTTGAGGGTGACCTCGCCGTCGAACGGTGGACGGGACGGCCCGCGGTTGACGTCGGATGGTCGTGCGAGTCAGCGCGGGCCTGGCGCAGCCTGCGGCGGCCCCGCGGTGGAGCGGCGCGGCGGGCGGTTCATGTATCACCGAAATGTCCCCAACGCACCGACCTGCATGAGCCACGGAAGCGCCGACGCCGGCCTGACCACACCACAGTCCACCTTCTACGACGAGGGGCGCTTCGGACGGATGTTCCCGTCGCTGCCGGCCTTCTCGGCGGACACGCCCTCCATCCGGGCCGCCCTCAGGGAGCTCGGCAAGCCGGGTGGCCCCATGGACGCCGGAGACGTCCTGGCAGACCCGATCACCCTCATCACCGACCCCGCGCTCAGCGCGGCGAACCCGAACAACCCCACGATGACGGCGGGCTTCACGTTCCTCGGTCAGTTCCTCGACCACGACATGACCTTCGACCCGACCTCGAGCCTCGCGCGGCGGCAGGACCCCGAGTCGATCCGCAACTTCCGCATCCCGGCCCTGGATCTCGACAGTGTCTATGGTGGCGGGCCGGGGGTCAGCCCTGCGCTCTACGACCAGAGCATCGACGGGGGCCGCACCACCTTCCTCGTCGAGGAGATCCCGGGAGCCGCAGCACACACGTGCGACGGCCAGTCGCGGCACGACGTGCCGAGGAACAGCCAGAACGTCGCCCTCATCGGAGATCCGCGCAACGACGAGAACCTCATCGTGTCGCAGCTGCAGCTGGCGCTCCTGCGCTTCCACAACGCCGTGCTCGCGGACGTCAAGGCCGACCTCGGCCCGTCGTACACGCTCGAGGAGACCTTCGCCGAAGCCCAGCGAGTGGTGCGCTGGCACTACCAGTGGCTCATCGTCCACGAGTTCCTACCGGCGACGATCGGGGCACCGCTGACCGAGGACATCGTGACGCACGGGCGGTCCTTCTACTCCTGGCGAAACGCGCCCTACATCCCCATCGAGTTCTCCGTCGCCGCGTACCGGTTCGGACACTCGCAGGTGCGGCCGAGCTACCGCGCCAACTTCGGCACCGACGCGGCCGATGCGACCAAGCAGTTCTTCGCGCTCTTCTTCAAGCCCGGTGACCCGAACCCCGCCGACCCGGACGACCTTCGCGGCGGATGCCGGGCGTCGCGCCGCTTCGTCGACTGGCAGACCTTCTTCGACTTCGGCGATGGTCGAGCGCGCCCGAACAAGCTCATCGACTCCACGCTCTCGAGCATCCTCTTCCACCTGATGGGGCAGGCGACGGGCACTCCCGACTCGCTCGCCACCCGCAACCTGCTCCGCGGGCTGACGATGGCGCTCCCGTCGGGCCAGGCCGTCGCCAAGGCCATGACGCTGACACCGCTGGCGCCGGCGGATCTCGCTGACCTGTCGCCGCTACACCTCGAGAAGCGGACGCCGTTGTGGTTCTACATCCTTCGCGAGGCGCAGGTGCAGGCCGCCGGCCGTCATCTCGGCGCCGTCGGCGGCCGGATCGTCGGCGAGGTCCTTCTCGGCCTGCTCGAGGGTGACAGCCAGAGCTACCTCAAGCAGGACCCCGAATGGACCCCCACCTACGGCACGTCCGACGGATTCGGCATGACGGATCTCCTCAGCAAGGCGGGGGTCGTCGGCGTCCTGTGAGCCGGGCGCAGGTCGCGCACTGCCGTGCAGTCACACCCCCTCGGTATGCCGTCTGCCTCGACGGCGGCGGACGCCCTCCGCGCCGCGCGAGTAGCGTTGGGCCATGGAGCCACGCGAGGAGCTCAACACCCTGATCACCGGGCTGCGACGCTCGGCGGCCCTGAGCGTGGCGGCCGAGCTCGGCATCTCCGACGAGATCGCGGACGAGCCCCTGTCGATCGCCAGGCTGGCCACCCGCGTCGGCGCCGACGGTGACACCCTGCACCGGCTCATGCGGGTGCTCGTCGCGCTCGGCGTCTACACCGAGACCCCCGACGGCCGTTACGCCAACACGCCCCTCGGAGAGTGCCTCCGCTCCGACGCACCCGGTTCGCTGCGTCCGCTGGCTCGCACCTTCCAGGACCCCGCGACCTGGGCGGCCTGGGGCCACCTCGCCCACAGCGTGCGCACCGGTGACAACGCCTTCGAGGCCCTGCAGGGCGTCGACGTCTGGTCCTACCGGGGCTCACACCCTCAGGCCAACGCCGTCTTCAACGCCACGATGGCGTCGCTGACCTCGCGAATGGCGACGGCGGTGGCCGAGGCCCACGACTTCGCCGGGCTCTCCACCGTCGTCGACGTCGGGGGCGGCGACGGGGTGCTGCTCGGGGCTGTCCTCGAGCGGCACGAGCACCTGACCGGCACGGTCTTCGACCTGCCGCAGGCGCTGCCCACCGGACCGCCGGACGGTGCCAGCGAGTCCGTCGCGGCGCGATGGTCCGCCGTGGGCGGTGACTTCTTCGAGTCCGTCCCCGCCGCAGACGCCCACCTGCTCAAGAAGGTGCTGCACGACTGGTCGGACGAGCAGTGCGTCCTCATCCTCACCACGTGCCGCCGCAGCCTCCACCCCGGGGGCGTCGTGCTCGTCGTCGAGTCGCCGCTCGACCAGTCGGGCCGCGAGCTCGACGCCGCGCTCTCCGACCTCAACATGCTCGTCATGCCAGGCGGTCGGGAGCGGACGACCGAGGAGTACGCCGCGCTCTTCGCGGCAGCCGGGCTCCGCCTCACCCGCGTCCTCGGGACCCGGACCGACGTCGCCATCATCGAGGGCGTCGTCGACGACCACTGAGCTGGATCGCAGCGGCCGGCCGGCCTCACGGCATACGGAATGTGGGGTGGCGGGTCTGGATCGGGCGGCGCCCAGGGTGTAGGCAGGACGTGGGCGCGTCTCCCGCGTTCCCCCCACCGAGGAGGACCCATGGCCACACTCGACAGCGCTCAGCTTCTCGCCGCCCTCGAGCCGACGGTCGAGGAGAACCTCAACCGGCATCTCGCGGTCGCGCAGGAGTGGATGCCGCACGAGTACGTGCCGTGGTCGCAGGGTCGCGACTTCTTCGAGCTCGGCGGCGAGCCGTGGTCGGTCGAGCAGTCGCAGCTCTCGCCGATCGCCCGCACCGCGCTCGAGGTCAACCTCCTGACGGAGGACAACCTGCCGAGCTACCACCGCGAGGTCGAGCGGGCGTTCGGCCGCGACAGCGCGTGGGGCACCTGGGTCAACCGGTGGACGGCCGAGGAGGGGCGGCACGCCTTCTGCATCCGCGACTACCTGCTCGTCACCCGTGGTGTCGACCCGGACGAGCTCGAGCGCGCCCGCATGGAGACGATGGAGACCGGCTACGACTCGGGCGACAAGCCCCTGCTGAACGTCTGCGCCTACGTCTCCTTCCAGGAGCTCGCGACGCGCGTCTCGCACCGCAACACCGGCCGCTACACCGAGGAGCCGATCGCCGAGAAGCTGCTGACCCGCGTGGCCAAGGACGAGAACCTCCACATGATCTTCTACCGCAACATCGTGCAGGCGGCGCTCGAGATGGCGCCGGGCCAGACGATGCGCGCGATCACCGACGAGGTCGTCAGCTTCCAGATGCCGGGGGCGATCATCCCCGGCTTCGGGCGCAAGGCGGTGCAGATGGCGATGGCCGGCATCTACGACCTGCGCATCCACCACGACGACATCGTCGCCCCGCTGCTGCGTCAGTGGGGTGTCTGGGAGCTCGAAGGCCTCGACGCCGAGGGCGAGAAGGCCCGTGAGGAGCTGGCCGCCGCCGTCGCCGCGCTCGACGATGAGGCCTCGCGCTTCGTCGCGCGCCGCGAGGAGATGGCGGCGAAGAAGGCGGCTCGCCAGAGCGGCTGAGGGCTCGGGCCGCTCCCCAATCGGGCCGGATGCGCCCACAACCGGACAGTTCGGCTGAGTAGATCAACTCATTCCCGCGCCGTCCGGTATCCCAGAGCGCAGGCCCCGCCTCTTTGGGTGCGAGAAACACCTCACACCCAAGGAGATTCACCAGCATGTCACAGCTCATTCTCGACCGGCCCGCCACCGAGACCATCCCGTCGCAGCGGACCCGTGTCATCGCCACCGTTGACCAGGCCGTCAGCCTCCTGCAGGGCCTGCTCAACCGCTACAGCGTCGGCTTCCTGCGGGTCAGCCTGGGGCTCGTCTTCCTCGGCTTCGGCGTCCTCAAGTTCTTCCCGGGGCTCAGCCCCGCCGAAGGCATCGCAGCCGCCACGATCGACCGCCTCACCTTCGGCCTCATCAGCGGGCACACCGCCGTGATCCTGACGGCCGTCCTCGAGACCTTCATCGGACTGACGCTCGTCACGGGCAAGCTGCTCCGCGTCGGACTCGTCGTGCTGGCAGGCGCCTTCGTCGGCATCCTGTCGCCGCTCGTCCTCTTCACCGAGCAGCTCTTCCCGCACGGGCCCTCGCTCCTCGGGCAGTACGTCCTCAAGGACATCGTCCTCGTCGCAGCGGCACTCGTCGTCGCTGCCGGCGCCCTCGGATCACGGCTTCGCTCCGGCTCCGACTCCTGAGAACCTTTGACACGCAAAGGAAACGCCATGACCAGCAACGCAGGGTGCTACGACTCGCCATGGGACTACAACCCCGGCGGAGTCCTGACGGCGAAGGGTGAGACCCACCGCTTCCCGGCGCCCGTCCACCTCCGCATCGACCGGGTCCGCGAGGAGCGTGCCTACGCCCAACAGGCGCTCGCGGCGTCCAACCGGCGAACCGCACGTCGCATCGGGGCTGCAGCCGTCGCGGTGATCCTGCTCCTGGCTGGGCTGGGCGGCGTCTACGTCACCGGGATCGGCTCGGGCACCGAGGCCTTCACACAGCTGTGGGCTCTCGAGGCGGCCGTGCTCGTCGCCGTCGTCGCCTTCGTGGCGCTGCTCCGTCGCAGCGGCGCCGCCCACGAGCAGCTGGCGGCCCGAGCCCGGCTCTACGACCGGCGGCTGACGGAGCTCCACCAGCAGTGGCAGCAAGAACGGGCGCACCGACGCACCCCCCAGCACGCCTGACCCGGCCTTCGGACCGCAGCCCGGCGGCACACGACCCCACGTCATGCGCCGCCGGGCTGCGTCGTCAGATGACGAGCAGCGTCACGACGCCCTGCCCCCTGCGGCCGTATGCCGTCCGGCCGCGACCCGCTCGTAGACCGCGGCGAGGGAGGCCGCCATCGTGT
>Ga0164308_10001446_pt1 | contig 12637 bp, 11 predicted proteins | sample Whisoiple_246_MG_FD_109983 | JGI IMG/M metagenome (GOLD analysis project Ga0164308, IMG submission 109983) | Soil microbial communities amended with fresh organic matter from upstate New York, USA - Whitman soil sample_246_MG | ecosystem: Environmental > Terrestrial > Soil > Unclassified >... | reverse complement strand
GCAGCAACAGCCCCGCGGAGGTCAGCGAGCTGACCCGGGTGGTGATGGCGGTGCGGGACAGACCGGTGAGGGCTCGCAGCTGCGACCGGGTGGAGGCCCGGCCGCTGCGGACCAGGTCGAGCAGCTCGCCGGCGGTCGCCGGCGCGGCGGAGTCCCGGCCGTCGGGGCGGGCGGCGCCCGCGGCGCCGTTCCGCAGAGACGTCTGTGTCACGGGCGAGAGCATAAACCCGCTCACTTTGATCCTGAAAAGTCCTTAGTACTGCTTGCAAAGGGCCGAAAGGCTCTTTACCGTGACTGACATGGACGCAACCCCTGCCGCCCACGTGCTCCCGAGCTCGTGCGACTTCACCGTCTTCGGCGGCACCGGCGACCTCGCGCTGCGCAAGCTGCTGCCGGCGCTCTACCACCGTGACCTCGAGGGCCAGCTGCCCGCGGACTACCGGATCCTCGGCATCTCGATGACCGACCTCGACGACGCCGGCTGGCGCGAGGCCGTGCAGGGCGCGCTCCAGACGTTCGTCGCCGCCGAGCAGCTGCTGACCCCGGTGCTGGACCGCTTCCTGGCCCGGCTCTACCACCTGCGCCTCGACGCCCAGAACCCGATGGACTGGGACCGCTTCCACACGCTGCTCAAGGAGCGCGCGCACCCCGAGGACGCCGTCCGGGTGTTCTACCTCGCGGTCGCGCCGCGCCTCTTCGGCTCGATCTGCCAGCGCCTCGACGAGATCGGCGTCGTCGACGAGCGCGCCCGGGTCGTGCTCGAGAAGCCGATCGGCCACGACCTCGCCTCCGCGCGCGAGATCAACGAGGCCGTCGGCCGGGTGTTCGACGAGTCGCAGATCTTCCGCATCGACCACTACCTCGGCAAGGAGAGCGTGCAGAACCTGCTCGTCACGCGGTTCGCCAACACGTTCCTCGAGCCGCTCTGGAACTCGCGCTGGGTCGACCACGTGCAGATCACCGTCTCCGAGACCGTCGGCGTCGGCGGGCGCGGCGAGTACTACGACCAGGCCGGCGCGCTGCGCGACATGGTCCAGAACCACCTGCTGCAGCTGCTCTGCCTGGTCGCGATGGAGCCCCCGACGTACGTCGGGCGCGAGACCGTCCGCGACGAGAAGGTCAAGGTGCTGCACGCCCTGAAGCCGATGACGCCGGACGCGGTCGACCGCGACACCGTCCGCGGTCGGTACGACGTCGGACTTGTCGACGGCGCCCCGGTGCCGTCGTACTCCGAGGACCTCGGCCACGGCGGGTCTCGCACCGAGACCTTCGTGGCCCTCAAGACCGAGGTGCAGAACTGGCGCTGGGCCGGTGTCCCCTTCTACTTGCGGACCGGCAAGCGGATGGATCGCCGGGCGTCCGAGATCGTGGTGGTCTTCAAGGAGCCGCCGCACTCCATGTTCCCGGGAGCCGAGGGCGTCACAGCGCCCAACCGGCTGCACATCCTGGTCCAGCCCGACGAGGGCATGCGCCTGCACCTCACCGCCAAGGAGCCCGGGCCCGGGGGCTACCGCCTCCGCCCGGTCTCCTTGGACCTCAGCTACGCCGCGGCGTTCGACGCCCGGCTCCCCGACGCCTACGAGCGGCTGCTCATGGACGTCATCAAGGGCAACCCCACCCTCTTCATGCGTCGCGACGAGGTCGAGGCCGCGTGGACCTGGACCGAGCCGATCCTGCGCCGCTGGGCGACGATGCCCGACCGCCCGAAGCGCTACCCCGCCGGCACGACCGGCCCCACCGCCGCCGCGATGCTCCTCGAGCGGGACGGCCGGACCTGGCAGGAGACCGACCAGTGACCGTCCACCCCGTGATCGCCGAGGTCACCGCGCGGATCGTCGAGCGCAGCGCCGAGGGCCGGGCTGAGTACCTGCGCCGGACCCGCGCCGCCGCCGACGCCGCGCCCGCCCGCGGCCGCCTGGCCTGCGCCAACCTGGCGCACGGTTTCGCCGCCGCGGAGCCCGAGGGCAAGCTCGCGCTCCGCGGCGCCGTGAAGCCCAACGTCGCGATCGTGTCGTCCTACAACGACATGCTCTCGGCCCACCAGCCCTACCGCGACTACCCGGAGACGCTCAAGCACGCGATCATCCGCGCCGGCGGCATCGCCCAGTTCGCGGGCGGCGTGCCGGCGATGTGCGACGGCATCACCCAGGGCCGTGACGGCATGCAGCTCTCGCTCTACAGCCGCGACGTGATCGCGATGTCGACGGCGATCGCGCTCTCCCACGACATGTTCGACGGTGCGCTGATGCTCGGCGTCTGCGACAAGATCACGCCCGGCCTGCTGATCGGCGCGCTGTCCTTCGGGCACCTGCCGACGGTGTTCGTGCCCGCCGGGCCGATGACGTCGGGCCTGCCGAACTCCGAGAAGGCGAAGGTCCGCCAGCTGTACGCCGAAGGCAAGGTCGGCCGCGAGGAGCTGCTCGAGGCCGAGGCCGCGTCGTACCACTCCGCCGGCACCTGCACGTTCTACGGCACCGCGAACTCCAACCAGCTGCTGATGGAGGTGCTCGGCCTGCACCTCCCGGGCTCGTCCTTCGTCAACCCGGGCACGCCGCTGCGCGAGGCGCTGACCCGCGCCGCCGGCCGCCGGGTCGTCGAGCTGACCCGCCAGGGCGGCGAGCCGACGCCGATCGGCGAGATCGTCGACGAGAAGGCGATCGTCAACGCCGTCGTCGCGCTGCTGGCCAGCGGCGGCTCCACCAACCACACGATGCACCTGGTCGCGATCGCCCGCGCCGCCGGCATCTCGCTGACCTGGGACGACATGTCCGACCTGTCGGCGGTCGTGCCGCTGATCAGCCGGATGTACCCGAACGGCGAGGCGGACGTGAACCACTTCCACGCCGCCGGCGGCATGGCGTTCTTCGTGCACACGCTGCTGCGCGCGGGCCTGCTGCACGAGGACGTGCGCACCGTGGCCGGTCGCGGGCTCTCCCACTACACGCGCGAGCCGGTGCTCCGCGGCGACGCTGCGACCGGCGACCTCACGTGGGAGGAGGGGCCGAAGCGGTCCCTCGACCTCGACGTGCTGCGGCCGGCCGACGCGCCGTTCTCGGCCGACGGCGGACTCCAGATGCTCAGCGGCCCCCTCGGCCGCGCGGTCATCAAGACCTCCGCGGTCAAGCCGGAGCACCGGGTCGTCTCCGCGCCGGCCGTCGTCTTCGGCGACCAGCACGACTTCCTGGCGGCGTTCGGCGAGGGCGCCCTCGACGGTCGCGACTTCGTCGCGGTGATCCGCTACCAGGGCCCGGCCGCCAACGGCATGCCCGAGCTGCACAAGCTGATGCCCGCGCTCGGCGTCCTCCAGGACCGCGGCCAGCGGGTCGCGATCGTCACCGACGGCCGGATGTCCGGCGCGTCCGGCAAGGTGCCCGCCGCCATCCACGTCACCCCCGAGGCCGCCCTCGGCGGCCCGCTGGCGCGGATCGAGGAGGGCGACGTCATCACGCTCGACGCGACCACCGGTCGCCTCGAGCTCCACGTCGAGCCCGCTGAGCTGCAGCAGCGCCCGATCACCGGCCGTGCCCCGCAGGGGCCGGAGTGGGCAGGCACCGGTCGCGAGCTGTTCGCCGCGTTCCGGGCCACGGTGGGCTCCGCCGACACCGGCGCGAGCGTGTTCCCGGGCGTCACCGCCCCCGGCCAGGAGGTCCCCGTTGCCCAGCCTGCCTAACCAGAGCCTGCTGGGCGTCGTCCCGGTCATGCCGGTCGTCGTCGCCCACTCCGCCGAGGAGGGCGTCGGCATCGCGCGCGCCCTCGTCGCCGGTGGGCTCCCGGCGATCGAGCTCACGCTCCGGACGCCTGAGGCGCTCGAGGCGATCCGCGCGATCGCGGCCGAGGTGCCGGAGATCCTGGTCGGCGCGGGCACGATCGTCGCGCCCGGCCAGGCCAAGCTCGCCGCTGATGCGGGCGCCCAGTTCCTGGTCTCCCCCGGCACGACCGGTCAGATCCTGCACGCGATGCAGGACACCGACCTGCCGTTTCTGCCCGGCGTCGGCACCGTCTCCGAGGTGCTCGCCGCGCTCGAGGCCGGCTGCCGGGAGCTGAAGTTCTTCCCCGCGGAGGCGTCCGGCGGAGTCGACTTCCTGCGCTCCCTCGCGGCCCCCGTGCCCTCGGCGGCCTTCTGCCCGACGGGCGGGATCACGGCCGCCACGGCCGCGTCGTACCTCGCGCTGCCCAACGTCGGCTGCGTCGGCGGCTCCTGGCTCACCCCGGCCGACGCCGTCGCGTCCGGTGACTGGGACCGGATCTCGGCTCTCGCCGCGGAGGCTGCTGCTCTGGTTCGCTGAGGTCGTGCGCCCCTCGACGGAGTACGACGTCCGCCTGCCGACCCACGCCGTCCACGTCCTCGAGTGGGGACCGCCTGACGGCCGGCTCGTCGTCGCGCTGCACGGCTTCCCCGACACGGCCTGGACCTGGCGCCGCGTCGCGCCGCTGCTCGCCGACGAGGGCTACCGGGTCGCGGCGCCCTTCCTGCGCGGCTACGCGCCGTCGGAGGTCCCGGCGGACCGCGACTACAGCGTGCGGGCGCTCGTCGCCGACGCGGTCGGGCTGCACGGCGCCCTCGGCGGTGACGAGCGCACGGTCCTGCTCGGCCACGACTGGGGCGCGATCACGACCAACGCGGTCGCGGCCGACCCGGCCTCGCCGTACGCGCGGCACGTCGCCCTGGCGGTCCCGCCGTTCTCCGCGATGCGTGGGTGGGACCCGGTACTGCTGCGCCAGCCGCTGCACTCCTGGTACATCGCCTACAACCAGGTCCCGGGCCTCGCCGAGCGCAGCTTCGGCTGGCTCAGCGAGCGGCTCTGGCGGCTGTGGTCGCCGGGGTACGACGCCACCGAGGACCTCGCCCACCTCCGCGCGGCCGTGCCCGACCGGGCGCGCGCCAAGGCCGTGGTGTCCTACTACCGGGCGATGCTGGGTCCGGGCATCAAGCCCGCGCTGGCGGAGCCGGTGCACCCGCTCCTGGTGCTGCACGGTGCCGACGACCGGTGCCTGGAGGCCGGCCTGGCCCAGCTCGCGGGGGCCACGAGCGTCCCGGACGCGGGCCACTTCCTCCAGCTCGAGCAGCCGGCGGCGGTGGCCGCCGAGGTCAGTCGCTACCTCGCCTGAAGCAGCCGACGAGGTGCGGGTCGAAGATCCCGATCGCCTCCATCAGGGCGTACATCGTGGTCGGGCCGACGAACGCGAACCCGCGGCGCTTCAGTTCCTTCGACAGCGCGACCGACTCGGCCGAGGTGGTCGCCATCTCGGCGGTGTCGTGCCACCCCGGCGCGTCGGCCGGTGCGAAGCCGAGCACCAGCGCCTCGAGCCCCTCCTGCTCCCGCAGCGCGACGGTCGCGCGGGCGTTGGTGATCGCCGCGTCGACCTTCATCCGGTTGCGCACGATGCGCGCGTCGCCCATCAGCCGCGCGACGTCGCTCGCGTCGTACGCCGCGACGGTGTCGGCGTCGAAGCCGGCGAAGACCTCGCGGAACGCCTGGCGCTTGTTGAGGATCGTCGACCACGAGAGACCGGACTGGAACGCCTCGAGGGTCAGCCGCTCGAGGTACGCCGCCTCGCCGCTGACCCGGCGCCCCCACTCGTGGTCGTGGTAGTCGCGCATCACCCCGGGGCCGCCGCCCCACGGGCAGCGAGCGATGCCGTCCTCACCGAGCAGTGGTCCCATGGGGACCATCCTGGCCGAGGTCGCCGACATCGGCGTTCTTCGGCTGCGCTTCAGCTTCTCTGGGGCAACGCTCAGGCGCGGTTTCTACGCTAGTAGAGGCATCAGCCCCCGGACCGGACATGGGCGGTCCGGCGCCCTGTGGGTCACGCCTGTCCGGCTCGTGGCGGCAGGTGCCACAGCGGCCGGTCACCTTCTGGGCGAACGTGGCCGGCCGCGCCTCACACCTCCGCTGAACCTCCGGGGTGGAGAGCACGTGTCCCTGGCATGGACCCCAGGACCCTGCCGGCCGTCGGCGCCGGCCTCGCACTCGCCCTCGCCGGCGGACTCGTCGGCGCACCCGCGACCGCCGCCCCGGACGACCGGGCGGTCGCCCGCCTCTCCACGACCTTGCGCCCGAGCGGCGACGCCGACCGGTCGGGCTCGGCCCGGCTCACCCTCGACCGCAGGCACCGGAAGGTCTGCGCCACCATCACCTGGCGCGACATCGAGACCCCGGACGCCGCCCACGTGCACCGGCTCTCCGACGGCGGCATCGTCGTCGACCTGCACGGTTCGGTGACCGGCGGCAGCAGGTGCGCCACCGGCGTGCCGAGGCGCACCATCGCGCGGATCCTGGCGCACCCGGGCCGCTACTACGTCAACGTGCACAACCCGGCGTACCCCGCCGGCGCCCTCCAGGGCACGCTGCACCGCTAGCTCGTCCTAACGACGCTCCCGCAGGCGGGCGTTGGGCAGCGGCGGCGCGGGGATCGGGGGCCGCTCGTCTCCGATCGGTACGCCGAACCAGCCGTCGACCAGGCCGTCGTGGGTGATCTGCGCCTGCCACTCGGCCCGCCACGCGACGACCTCCTCGTGGGTGCGCGCCACGATGTTCCACCACATGATGATCGACTCGCCGAACGGCGGCCCGCCGAGCAGCAGCAGCCGCGCGGGGCGGTCGTGCGCCGACAGCGTGAGCAGCGCGCGGCCGGGCGGCACGTAGGCGAGGTCGCTCGGCTTGGCCTCGACGCCCTCGACCTCGACGAGCCCGGTGTCCACGAGCACGCCCAGCTCGAAGGTCGGGTCGACGTCGAGCACGACCGTCGCGCCGGCGCCCAGGAGCAGCTCCGCCCCGAGCAGGGGCGTGTGCGTCTCGACCGGCGAGGTGTCGCCCAGGAGCGAGCCGAGGAAGACGCGGGCCTCGTAGCCGTCTCCGTGGACGGCGGTCGGCGCGTGGTGGGCGAAGCCGGGGTCGGTGTGCCGCGCCGAGTCGGGCAGCGCCACCCACAGCTGGGCGCCGTGCAGCCGCGTCGTCGACGCGGGTGAGACCTCGGAGTGGCTGATCCCCCGCCCGGCGGTCATCAGGTTGACCTCGCCCGGCCGGACCATCGCGTGGTGCCCGGCGCTGTCGCGGTGCTCGACCTCGCCCTCGAAGAGCCAGCTCACGGTCTGCAGGCCGGTGTGCGGGTGCGGCGGCACCACCATGCCGCCGGTGTCGGCGACGTCGTCAGGCCCGTAGTGGTCGATGAAGCACCAGGCGCCGATCAGCGAGCGCTCGCGCTGCGGGAGGGTACGCCGCACGCGCATCGCCCGCGGACCGCCGAGCGGCACGTCGCGCGGCGTCATGATCTCGACGCCACCGGCGACCGACGCCTCGCAGAGGAGCTCGGCCGGCTTGTCCTCGGGGTTGCTCATGACAGGTGCTCCGGCTCGACGGTGCGCTTGTTGTCGCCCGGGGTGACAGACCCCGCGTCGCTGACCTGGGCGGTCCGGCCGCCGGTGTCGGGCTCGAGCCGGACGATGACGGACTTCGACGTCGGGCAGTTGCTGCCGATGGCCGTGGATCCCAACGGCACCAGGGGATTCGTCTCCGGGTAGTAGGCGGCGGCACAGCCGCGCGGCTGGTCGTAGGGCACCACCCGGAACGACGGAGCGCGGCGTTCGGACCCGTCCTCCCACTCGCTGACCAGGTCGACGTGCTGGCCGTCGCCCAGCCCGAGGGCCGCGAGGTCGTCGGGGTGCACGAACACCACGCGGCGGCCGTTGTGGATGCCGCGGTAGCGGTCGTCAAGGCCGTAGATCGTGGTGTTGAACTGGTCGTGGGAGCGGATCGTCTGCAGCAGCAACCGCCCCTCGGGGACCTGGAGCACCTCGGTCGGGCTGACCGTGAAGACCGCCCGCTGCTCGGTCGTGGGGAAGGTGCGACTGTCGCGCGGCGGGTGCGGCAGCACGAAGCCGCCGGGACGGTCGACCTTCTCGTCGTACGCCGCGCACCCGGGCACGACGCGCGCGATCCGGCGCCGGATCTCCGTGTAGTCGCTGCGGAACGCGGCCCAGGGCAGGTCGTGGCGGTCGCCGAGCGTCGCCTCCGCCAGCGAGCAGACGATGTCGACCTCGGACCGCAGGTAGGGCGAGGCGGGTGCGAGCGGCCCGTGCGAGGCGTGCACCGCCGACATCGAGTCCTCGACGGTCACCCGCTGGAGCCGGCCGCCGGTCAGGTCGCGCTCGCTGCGCCCCATCGCGGGGAGGATCAGCGCCTCGCGCCCGTGCACGACGTGCGAGCGGTTGAGCTTGGTCGAGACGTGCACGGTGAGGTCGGCGTTGCGCATCGCGGTCTCGGTGACCTCGGTGTCGGGGGCGGCCGACACGAAGTTGCCGCCCATGCCGAGGAAGACCTTCGCGTCGCCGTCGCGCAGGGCCCCGATCGCAGCGACGGTGTCGAGACCGTGCTCGCGCGGGGGCTCGAAGCCGAACTCGTCGCGCAGCGCGTCGAGGAAGTGCGCGGGCGGGCGCTCCCAGATGCCCATCGTGCGGTCGCCCTGGACGTTGGAGTGGCCGCGCACCGGACAGAGGCCCGCGCCCGGCTTGCCGATGTTGCCCTGCAGGAACGCGACGTTGGCGATCTCCTTGACGGTCGCCACGGCGTTGCGGTGCTGGGTGATGCCCATCGCCCAGCAGGTCACGGTCGCCGAGGAGTCCCGGAACATCCGCGCCGCCTCCTCGATCTGCTCGCGGGACAGCCCGGTCGCGCGGCGTACGACGTCCCAGTCGAGCGTGGCCAGGTGCGCCGCCCACGCGTCGAAGCCGACCGTGTGCCGGTCCACGAAGTCGCGGTCGACGCAGCCCCACTCGAGCAGCAGCGACCCGATCGCCTGGAAGAGCGCCAGGTCGCCGTTGATGCGCACGGGCAGGTGCAGGTCGGCGAGCGTGGTGCCCTTGCCGGCGAGGCCGCGCGGCTTCTGGGGGTTCTTGAAGCGCACCAGCCCGGCCTCGCGCAGCGGGTTGATCGCCAGGATCTTGGCGCCGTTGCGCTTGGCCGTCTCGAGAGCCGTGAGCATCCGCGGGTGGTTGGTGCCGGGGTTCTGCCCGGCGATCACGATCAGCTCGGCGTCGTGGATGTCCTGCAGCGAGACCGAGCCCTTGCCGATGCCGATCACCTCGGCGAGCGCGACGGACGTCGACTCGTGGCACATGTTCGAGCAGTCGGGCAGGTTGTTGGTGCCGAAGGCCCGCACGAAGAGCTGGTAGGCGAACGCCGCCTCGTTGGAGGTCTTGCCGGAGGTGTAGAAGACCGCCTGGTCCGGGGAGTCCAGCCCGTTGAGGTGGCCGGCGATCGTCCGGAACGCCTCGTCCCAGGAGACCGGCTCGTAGTGGGTGCCGCCGGGGCGCAGCCGCACCGGCTCGGTGATCCGACCCTGCTGGCCGAGCCAGTAGTCGGTGCGGTCCTCCAGGTCGTCGGCGCTGTGCGCGGCGAAGAACTCCCGGTCGACCCGACGCAGCGTCGCCTCCTCGGTGACCGCCTTGGCGCCGTTCTCGCAGAACTCGGCGGCGTGCCGGTGGCTGGGGTCCGGGTCGGGCCAGGCGCAGCCCTGGCAGTCGAAGCCGTCGACCTGGTTGAGGCGACGCAGCGTCTGCGACGTACGTCGCACGCCCATCTGCTCGACCGCCATCTTGAGCGCGATCGCCACGGCCTTGGGCCCGGCGACGGCCCCCGGTGGCGCGTCGACCTCGAGTCGCTGCTCGTCGATGTCGTGCTGCGGTGCTCTCCGGCTCACGTCCCCATCCTCCCTCTCACGTCCAGGCGCCGACCGCAATGACTCGCGGCGGCTCTGTGCACCGGTACCCGAAACGGCTAGGTTCTGGGCAGTCCGCCGCTTGCCGACGAACGAGGAGACACATGTCCACGAACGAGCCCCCTCCCGAGCAGCCGTCCGCTGCGCCGCCCCCGCCGCCGCCCCCGCCGTCGTACGGCGAGCCGTCGGCCGACTACGGCGCACCGCCCCCGACGGGTGGGTACGGCGGCCCGGCCTACCCGCCGCCCCCGGCCGGCCCCGCAGGTGCCGGCGGCTACAGCGCCGGGACCGCCTGGAAGTACGGCTGGGACAAGTTCATCGCCAACGTCGGCCAGGTGCTCATCGCGGTGCTGGTCCTCTTCGCGGTCAACGTGGTGCTCAGCATCCTGGGCCGCCTGGTCTCCGACTCGCTGATCGTCATCTGGGTCTTCAGCCTGGCCAGCTGGGTGATCTCGATGATCATCGGGGCCGGCATCGTGCGCTTCGCGCTCGACATCACCGAGGGCAAGCAGCTCAACCCCGCGACCCTGCTGACGCCCCACAAGCTCGGTGAGGTCATCGTGGCCTCCCTGCTGATCGGCGTCCTGACGTTCGTGGGCCTGATCCTCTGCGTCCTGCCGGGTCTCGCGGTCATGTACTTCACCGCGTTCACGCTCTACTTCCTGATGGACCGACCGGAGCTGGGCGCGATCGACGCGATCAAGGCCAGCTTCGACTTCACCAAGAACAACGCCGGCAGCGTGATCATCTGGTTCCTGCTGAGCATCGCGACCTGGTTCGTCGGCGCGCTGCTGTGCGGCATCGGCCTGATCGTGGCGATCCCGGTGGTGCTGATCGGCACGGCGTACACGTACAAGACGCTCAACGGACAGCCGGTCGCCGCCTGACGCTCATCCGTCGAGCAACGACAGCCGGACCCGCGCCGAGTCCCCGACATCGAGGGACTCGGCGCGGCGTACCGGCTTCTTGACCGGCAGCACGAAGCCCCGGGTCTTGTCCGGGAAGACCGAGGTGCGCCAGGTCGAGCCGCCGACCGTGACCTCGACCCGCACCGAGCCGAAGCCGCGCGGTGGCCCGGAGCGGAAGCGGATCTCCTCCGTCTCGTCCTCGGGCAGCGTCAGGAACACCCAGGACGTGGCGTCGGGTCCGCCGTCCCACTCCCAGAGCTCGGCGTCGAACTCGCACGTCCACATGGCGCCCATCCTGCCGGTGCTCGCCGACATCACCCCGGCATCACGCCAGCATCGCCGGCTAGTACCGGTACGCGATGTCCGTGCTGTACGTCGCCCCGTCGATGATCGCGACGGCCAGCGACGAGATCTGGTCGTCCTCACCCGCGTCTCGGAGCGGCGCCAGGGCGCCGTTCAGGTCCTCGATCACGTCGGCGTCGACGACCATGTCCTCCGGCGAGTGGTCGAGCCGAACGACCCGGGAGAGCTCGTCGAGCTCGATCTCGATGACCACGCTGGGCAGCTGCTCGAGGTCCAGCCGGTCGGCGAGCAGCTGCGCCGTGGCATCGGCGACCCGGGTCGCGGTCGAGGGTGACAACGGTGCCGACGGCGCTCCGGGATCGACCGCGGCACCCGGCTGGCCAGTTGTCGCCGGGGCTGTCCGTCCGAGGAGCTTCTTGAACATGGGCGTCCTTCCATCGTGGCGTCCGAGATCCGAAGCCGACACTGCCGGGCCCCGAGTCCCGGCCGCACGGGGACGGTGTCCCGAATGGACCAGGAAGTGTGGTGCGTGCGGTCCGCGGCGGCCCCACTGGCCCGGTCAACCAGGACACGGCTCTCTACCGGCCGGGTCGTCGGGACTGCGAGCGTCGTCAGCATGCAGACGACAGCCCTGCTCAGGAGGCTCTCCCTCGGCGCGACCGCGCTGCTGCTCACACTCGTGTCCGCCCCTCCGCCGGCGGATAGCGAGCCGGTCGGCGTGCCGGTGCCCCCGACGCGTGGGGGGACGCTCGTCGCTTGGGGAGCGAACGACGACGGCGAGTCCACTGTCCCGCCCAGCCTCACCGGCAAGACCGTCATCGCGATCGCCGCCGGGCGGAGCCACTCGCTCGCGCTGACCAGCGACGGCACGGTCATTGCGTGGGGAACCAACGAATCCGGAGAGTCCACCGTCCCTCCGAGCCTGACCGGCAAGACCGTCAGCGCCGTCGCGGCCGGGGTACGGAACTCGCTCGCCCTCACCAGCGACGGCACCATCACCGCCTGGGGAGCGAACGACCATGGGCAGTCCGTCGTCCCGCCGAGCCTGACCGGCAAGACCGTCACCGCCATCGCAACGCAGGGTCGCCACTCGCTCGCCCTCACGAGCGACGGCACCATCACCGCCTGGGGCGCGAACCCTAAGGGCCAGACCGACATCCCAACCAGCCTCGCAGGCAAGACCGTCACCGCCATCGCCAGCGGAGGCGATCACTCGCTCGCCCTCACCAGCGACGGCATCGTCACCGCCTGGGGGGAGAACCTCAGTGGTCAGACCGACGTCCCCGCTAGCCTCACCGGCAAGACCGTCACCGCCATCGCTGCCGGCGACAACTACTCGCTGGCCCTGACCACCGACGGTGTCGTCGTCGCCTGGGGCGACAATTCAAACGGTCAGACCGACATACCTGCCAGCCTTAGCGGGAGGGCCGTCACCGCCATCGCCGCCGGCAACGCGCATGCGTTGGTCCTCACCTCGGACGGACAGGTGATCGCCTGGGGTGAGCCAGACCCCGACGATTCGCCAACCGTCCCCGCGAACCTCGCGGGAAGACTCGTCATGGCAATCGCGGGCGGCAATCGCTTCTCGTTGGCGATCGTGACCGACTTCCGCGCCACGCAACCGCCCGCGATCACCGGCCACGCGATCGTCGGCAGCACCGTGACGGCCGCGCCCGGTGCCTACACCGCCCAGCCGGACAGCCTCGCCT
>Ga0164308_10001445_pt1 | contig 12637 bp, 12 predicted proteins | sample Whisoiple_246_MG_FD_109983 | JGI IMG/M metagenome (GOLD analysis project Ga0164308, IMG submission 109983) | Soil microbial communities amended with fresh organic matter from upstate New York, USA - Whitman soil sample_246_MG | ecosystem: Environmental > Terrestrial > Soil > Unclassified >... | reverse complement strand
GACGAGGTTCGGCACCGAGGCGTCGTCGCGCTGCACGGTCAGTGAGCACAGCTCCACCGCGATCAGCACGGCGGTGTGGTCGGGGTGGCCCAGGAGGTAGTCGTGGACGCGGGCGATGCCGGCCGCCCCGGCGACGCACCCCAGCCCCACGAGCGGCATCCGGCGCACGTCCTCGCGCAGTCCCACCTGGGCGGCGATGCGCGCGTCGAGGGACGGCACCGCGAGCCCGGTGACCGTCGCGGTGACCACGAGGTCGACGTCGGACGGCGTCAGGTCGGCGGCCTTGAGCGCGTCGACGAGCGCGCGGGAGCCCAGCTCGACGGCGTGCTCGATGAACAGGTCGTTGGCCTGCCCGAAGTCGCCGAGACCGGCGTACTGGTCCAGCGGGAGGACGGTGTGACGCCGCTCGACCCCCGCATTGGCGTGGAAGCGACGCAGCAGCGACCGGTCGAGGCTGCGCTCGGAGATGAACTCGCCGAAGGCCTCCGTGATCTCGGCCTGCGGGTGCGAGTGGGACGGCAGTGCGCCTCGTACGGAGAGGATTCTCATGTCAGCCACCTCGGGGGCGTGGGGGTCGAAGGCAGGTCGGGAGCGGGACGGTCGGGACGGGCCAGGCTGCGCAGCAGCCCGCCCGCGAGTCGGGCGTCGATGCGGCCGTCGCCGAGGCCGAGCTCGACGAGCGCGTCGAAGGCGTGGCGGTCGCGGCCGGCGGCGCGGATGCCGGCGTCGACGATGCGGGGCGACTGCGCCAGTCGCGAGGCCGCCCACGTGTGCCGCAGGTGCGTGCCCAGCAGGCGGCGTACGACGCGTCGGTGCTCGGCGCCGGCTCCCGCGGGTCGGCCGGCCCGCACCGCCCGCGCCGCGGTGCGGCCGGCGGCGATCCCGGTGGCGACGGCGTAGTAGATGCCCTCGCCGGTCATCGGGTTCACCAGGCCGGCGGCGTCGCCGACGAGCAGGACCGGGCCGTCGGGCTGGTCCCACCGCCAGGTGCTCAGCGGGAGGTGGTGGCCGCGCCAGTCGTCGCCGGTGCTGGCGGCACCGGGCACGAGCTCCTCGAGCTGGTCGAGCAGCAGGCGGCGGCTCGGCACACCGCCGTGGCGCTCGCCCGGCAGCAGCTCGCCGTAGCCGACGTTGGCGAGGCCGTCGCCCCGGTCGAAGGCCCAGGCGTAGGACGGCTGGCGGCGGCTGCCGTAGCGGATGACCTGCCGCCCCGCCATCTCGGGCGTGGTCGGGGCGTAGCCGCGGATCGCGATCGCCCGGGGCTCGCGCCGCTTGCCGAGCAGCGCCGTCCGGACGAACGAGTGGGCCCCATCGGCGCCGACCACCACGTCGGCGGACAGCTCGCCGGACACCAGGGGAGTGCCGGAGCGGGCGAGCGAGGTGGCGCGGTGCGTGCGCAGCACCGCCCCGGCAGCCACCGCCCGCTCCACCAGGCGCGCGTCGAGCACCCGGCGGGGCACGACGTGCACCTCACGACGCATCGGGCCGGCGACGGACAGCGCGCCGTGGGCCAGCTCGAGGTCACGCAGCGGCGCCCAGCCGTCGACCACGTCGGCGGCACCGACCGGTCGCAGTGCGTCGAGGACGTGGGGGGCGACGCCGTCGCCGCACGACTTGTCGCGCGGGAACTCGCTGCGGTCGAGGAGCAGCACGCGCAGGCGCGGGTCCTCCGCCAGCGCGCCGAGGGCGGTCGCGGACCCGGCGGGGCCGGCGCCCACGACGACGAGGTCCCAGTGCTCGGTGGTGCCGCGGCTCATCGCGCCACCACCAGCAGCAGGGCGTCGACCAGGGCGATGCCGACGGCCGCGAGGAAGGGGAGGCGGCCGGTGGCGGTGACGACCACCAGGGCCAGGAGCAGGACGACCGTCGCGACCGCGACGGTGGCGGCGAGCGGCGGTGCGGCGCCGACGAGGACCACGGCGGTCGCCACGACGAGGACGACGGCGGCGACGGGCCCGATGCGTCGCGGGCCGAGCCGGTGGGGGAGCCCGCGCACGCCCGTGGCGGCGTCGTCCGCCAGGTCGGGGAGCACGTTGAGGAGGTGGGCACCGACGCCGAGGAGGGCGGCACCGACCGGCCACCACCAGGGCGGCGCCTCACCGTCGGCGAGCGTGACCACCGCGGTCAGACCTCCGAAAGACACGGCGTAGGGCACCCACGACCACACCGTCGCCTTGAGCCCGAGGTTGTACGCCCAGGCCGAGGCGACGCAGCCGAGGTGGACGAGGCCGGCGGCGGGTCCGAGCGCGAAGGACAGGGCGACGCAGGCCACGACGGCCACTCCGCAGGCCGCACGGACGACCGGGACGAGACCCGCCTCCGCGGCGAGGGGCTTGTCGGCGCGCCCGGCCGTGCGGTCGCGGGAGCGGTCGACGAGGTCGTTGCTCCACCCGATCGAGAGCTGGCCGGCGAGGACGGCCGCCACCAGCACCGCGGTCGTGGCCGCGGGCGGGCCCTGGGCCAGGGACAGCAGTCCCGCCAGGACCGTGACGGCCAGGGCCGGCCCGAGGTGCGCAGCCCCCACGAGCGCCCGCACCCGTGACGGGGCCGGCGGGCGCCCGGCGGCCACACCACCGGTCACGGGACGCGTGCTCACGTCGTCGCTCCTGTCTCGTCCGGTCCCCGGGAGAGTCGGACCACCAGCCGCGAGAGGAGGATTCCGACCAGCGCGACGAGCCAGCCCGCGAGCACGTCGACGACGTAGTGCTCGCCCGTGTAGACGAGGGTGAGCGCCATCGCCAGGGCGTACGCCGCCAGCAGGAGCCGTGGGACCCGCGAGACCGACGGCCACAGGAACAGCGCCGCCAGGAGCGCGGCGCCGGCGTGCAGCGACGGCATCGCTGCCACCGGGTTGCTGCCCGCCTGGCCGAGCTGCACGAGCCGGGCGACGCCGTCGAGCCCGAGGCCCTCCCAGCCGACGTGGGAGATGCGGTCGAGGGTGCCGATGTCACCGCGCTGCGCGGCCAGCCACGGCGGCGCTGCGGGATAGGCGAGGTAGCCGGCGATCCCGAGGAACGACATCGCCAGCACGGCGGTGAGCCACTGCCCGAACCGGTCGCGCAGGCGGAACCACACGACCGCGGTGATCAGCGGGATGGTCACGAAGTGGGTGATGTAGACGAGCGCTGCCCCCACGTCGTACCAGTGCGGCGAGCCGTCGACCAGGCGTGCTTGCAGCCACACGCTCGGGACCGCGCCCGCCAGCGTCTCGTCGGCGCGCGCCGGCCCGAGGACGTGCAGGCTGGCGCCGAACCGGTTGGTGCCGGCACCGTCGCCCGCACCGAGGGGCGCAGTGATCCACTGCGCCGCCCAGTAGGCCGCCAGGATCGCGCTGAGGGGCGACCACGCGATGAGGAGCTGGGCGATCGGGCCGTGGCGCGACTCCTTCGTCGCGGCGCCACGGCCGTCCGTCGCCGCCGGCCGGGCGGCGCCGAGGCGGGAGCGCGAGGTGGCGGGACTGGTCATGTCGTGCTCCGACGGCGGGAGACCCGCGCGAGGAGCGCCTGGGTCCGGAAGCGGTTGTAGCGCTGGATCGCGATGAACGGCAGGTTGACCAGCACGCCGTACGCGCCGAGCAGGGCCGCCGCCAGCGGCGGGTTCCAGAGGACGAAGACCGGGCTGCACCACAGCGCCCACCAGTGTCCCAGCTCGGCACGCCGGGTCTCGCGCACGAAGAGCTCGAGGCCCTGCGCGTCGAGGGCCGGCAGCTCGCGCTTGCTCACGCCGCCCTCGAACAGTGCGCCCGCCTCGGGCAGGCGGTCCTTCCAGCGGTGGATGTGCAGGCGCCTGCGGTACCAGCGGCCGCGGTCCTCGAACGGCCGCTCGCGCAGGGCCCACCCGTCGCGCGAGAGCCGCTCGTCGCCCAGACGGTGGGCGGCGTACCCCGTCGCGGCGTGGAAGACGCCCCACGCGACGACGTCGACCACGACGGTGACGGTCTGCGGCATGACGAGTCGGAGCATCAGGCCACTCCCTCCCCGGACCGGCCGCCGGCGAGGGCGACGTCGCGTCCGCGCCACGACACCGAGCGACGGACGACGGTGAGCGCGAGGGAGCGCGCGAACACGAGGTCGAAGGCGAGCAGGGGCAACGGGAACAGCGCCCACGCCCACCACCGGAAGGAGCCTGCACGGCGCAGCACCCAACGCAGCTGCAGAGCCAGGGCGACGTACGCCGCCGCCCACAGCACGGGGCCGCCGGCCAGCAGCGACGCCCCCCGTCCGGTCAGCGCGACGAGGAGGGACAGGAACGCCCCCACGGCGACGGCATGGTGGGCGCTGATCCACGCCACGGTGGCGGCGGTCGCCGAGGGTGCCGCGTCGGCCGCGCCGGAGGCGATGTTCTTGGTCCACCCGGCCACGAGCTGGCCCAGGCCGCCGGGATAGCTGCGCATCCGCACGGCGTCGCCACCCACGGCGCACCAGACCGGCAGCCCCACGCGGTGGTAGGCGGCGGCGAGCGCCGCGTCGTCGAGGATGTCGGCACGGACCGCCTCGTGCCCGCCGGCGTGGAGGTAGTCGGCACGCGAGGTCAGCAGGCACGGCCCGAACGCCATCGGCGCCCCGGCGGCCCGAGGGCGGCGGGTGAAGGCGGCGCTGGCCATCATTGCGACGGCGTTGAAGTAGGCCGACAGCTGCTCGTAGGGGCGTACGACGTCGTGGTGCGGCTGGACCGACACGAGCCCGCCGTGCCGGGCGTGCGCCGTGAGCAGGCCGGCGAGCGCACCCGGTCGGAGGACGGTGTCGGCGTCGAGGAAGAGCAGCAGGTCGCCGGTCGCCTCGGCTGCACCGGTGTGACAGGCCCACGCCTTGCCGGTCCAGCCCGGAGGCGGCGTGCCGGCTGACAGCACCCGGGCGCCGCCCGCTCGTGCCACGGCGGCGGTGGCGTCGCGCGACGCGTCGTCGACCACGACGACGTCGTGGACCGTCGGCGCCTGCTCGGCCACCGACCGCAGGAGGGCAGGCAGCAGCTGCTCCTCGTCGCGGGCCGGCACCACCACCGACACAGGTGACGTCGCGCCGTCGGCCGGTGTTCCGCCTGGGGCTCCGGCCGGTGGGAGGGTGCGGAGGTCGGCCACCAGCCGCTGCGCCGCCACCGCGGCTGCGAGGAGGAGCGCGACCAGGACGAGGTCGACGAGGAGGGCGGTCGTCACGGCGCGCCCGTCCGTCGGACCACGAGCGGCATGCCGCCGCGGGGGTGGACGGCGACCTTGGCCTCCGCGACGGGGCGGGTCCAGCCGCCCGGGCCGCCGGGCACGTCGAGCCGGTGCTCGCGCAGCAGCTCCGCCAGGACGACGACCATCTCGCCGAGGGCGAACTCCCGCCCGATGCACAGCCGCGGGCCCTGGCCGAACGGGAGGTAGCCGCTGCGCGCGGTGCCGTCGAGGAAGCGCTCCGGTCGGAAGGCCTCCGGCTCGGGCCAGAGGTCGGGGCGTCGGTGGACCAGCCACGGACTGATGATGGCGAGCGTGCCGGCCGGGACGTGGCGCCCGCCGACCTCGTCGTCGCGGTGCGAGCGCCGCGAGATGGCCCAGGCCGGCGGGTAGAGGCGCAGCGCCTCGTCGACGACGGCACGCGTCCAGGGCAACCCCTCGCGGTGCCCCACCAGCGGGACCGGGCCGGGGTGGGCGTCGAGCTCGGAGCGCACCCGGTCCTGAGCGGCCGGGTGCTCGGCGAGGAGCATCAGCGTCCACGCCAGCGCGGCCGCGACGGTCTCGTGACCGGCGATGACCATCGTCACGAGCTCGTCGCGGATCTCGCTGTCGCCCATGCCGCTGTCGAGCAGCAGGCCGAGCAGGTCGTCGCCGTGGTGGGTGACCGCGCCGGTGCGGGCGTTGCGGGCCCGCCGCTCGGCGATGATCGCGGCGGCGCCGGCATCGAGGCGGCGGCGGGCCGAGCGCAGCCGGAGGTTGGTCCGGGTCGGTGTCCACTCGGCGCGGGGGAGGATCGACCGCCCGAGGCGGACCACCAGGTCGGCGGCCTCGCTCGTGGCCGCCAGCAGGTCGTGGGCCTGGTCGGACAGGTCGGTGCTGAAGAGGGCGCGCCCGACCGCGTCGAGACCGATCGTGTGGGTCAGCGCCGCGACGTCGACCACCTCGGCGTCGACGATCCCGCTGCCGTGGGGCCCGCCCAGGCGTGCCGCGATGGCGGACCGGGCAGCGGCGCGGACCTCCACGCCAACGGCCTCCAGGCGCTGGTGGTGGAAGGCAGGTGCGGCGAGGCGACGGTGGTCGATCCAGCTCGTTTCGGCCGAGGCGAGCAGTCCCGGGCCCGTGACCCGCGCCAGGGCGGCGTACTGCACGGTGTCCTTGCCCCAGCTGCGGGCCGACGTCTGGAGCACGTGCCGGACGTCGGCCGGGTCGTTGAGCAGCAGGGCCGGCGCACCCGGCACGGGGAAGGACACGGTGTCGCCGAACTGCTCGGAGACCCGGCCGAGGAAGGTGAGCGGGTCGGCGCGGACCGAGCGGAAGGCGCGTGCCATGTCCCACGACGTCGGGCCCGGCACACCGACGTCGGTCGGCTGCATCGCCTGGAGGCGGGTCGCGACGCTCATCCGTGCACCTCCTCGCCGGACCCGGCGCGGCGCCGGCCCAGCCACGTCCAGGCGATGCAGCTGCCGAGCACCAGCCCGAAGCCGAACATCAGGTCCTCCACGGGTGCGTAGAACAGGCGGCCGTCGCCCAGGATCGTGATGCGGCCACTGCCGATGATGGCTTCGTCGGAGTAGCGGACGATGCCGCGACCGGTCAGCCAGCCGTTGGTGAGGAGCTGGAAGAACACGATGATCGCGTAGGCCGTCCACCAGTCGCGGGTGGAGGTCAGCCGGGTGCGGACGACCCAGCGGTCCAGCACGACGGCCAGCGGCACGCACAGGAGCGCGATGGCGGTGTAGGTCACCGGAGGATCACCTCGCTTCCTCGCGGGAGCGCTGGGTCCCGGGTCGTACGCCGCGACGGGCCGCGCGCACGCCCTCGAGCGTCAGGACCGAGACGACGGGGATGACCACGAAGAAGCCGATCTCCTCCAGCGGCAGGCCCGCCACGCGCCACGGGAGCGTCTGCTCCTCGTCGAACCACCAGTGCCCGACGTGCGTGGCCCACAGGTCCCACAGGAGGAACGGCGTACCGGCGAGCCCGACGGTGAGCAGCAGGCGTCGCGGCTGCCGCAGCACCTGGAGTCGGAAGGCGGGCACCAGCGGCAGCGTGCCGGCGAGGCAGAACGCCAGCATGGCGACGTAGGCCCAGTGGGGAAGGCTCATGCAGGGTCCTGCCGGGCTCTCATGCCCGCACCGGGGTGCTCGACCGGTCGCCGGTGAGCCGCTTGAGCACGAGCTCGGCGCTGATGAGGCACATCGGCAGGCCGACGCCCGGCACGGTGCTCGCCCCGGCGTAGAGCAGGCCGTCGACCTTGGCGGACACGTTGCCCGGGCGCAGGAAGGCACTCTGACGGAGGGTGTGCTCCAGCCCCAGCGCGCCTCCGCGCCACGAGTGGTAGCGGGTGGCGAAGTCCTCCGGGCCGACCGTGTGGCGCACCCGGACCCGCTCGCGCAGGTCGGGGATGCCCGCCCAGGAGGCGATCTGGTCGATGGCCGCGTCGGCCGTTCGCTCGACGGTCTCGGACCCGCCACCGTCGTCGCCGCCGCTGCCGATGGAGGTGTCGGCGGGGACGGGCACGAGGACGAACAGGTTCTCGCAGCCCTCGGGCGCGACGGAGGGGTCGGTCTCCGACGGCTTGCAGACGTAGATCGAGGCGGGGTCGGGCACCCGTGCATCCTTGCCGAAGATGTCGCCGAAGTTCTGCCCCCAGTCACGGGTGAAGAACAGCGAGTGGTGCGGCAGCTGCGGCAGCCGGCCCTCGACGCCCAGCATCGCGAGCACCGCGCCGGGACCGGGGGACCGGTCGCGCCATGCCGGCTCGGGGTGCGTCTGCAGCCCGGCGGGCAGCAGCGCGGTCTCGAGGTGGTGCAGGTCGGTGGCCCCGACCACGACGTCGGCCTCGAGGGTGCACGTGCCGCCCGGCGTCTCGTGCTCCACGCCGGTCACGACCGGTCGTCCACCTGCGGCGTCGGAGGTGAGGATCCGGGTGACGGCCGCGCCGGTGTGCAGGCGCGCGCCGTGCTCCTCCGCGAGGTCGGCGATGACCCGGATCAGCCGGGTGAAGCCGCCCTGGGGGTAGAGCACCCGGTCACCGAGGTCGAGCCGGCTCATCAGGTGGTACATGCTCGGGGTGCGGCTGGGGGAGGAGCCCAGGAAGACGGCGGGGTAGCCGAGCACCTGGCGCAACCGGTTGTCGGTGAACGACGCCGCGACGTGGCTCTCCAGCGACCTCGTCAGCAGCCGGCCCAGCGCCGGGGTGCGGCGTACCACGTCGGGGTGCACGAAGGCCGACGGGGAGTCGAAGCTCGTGTAGAGGAACCGGCGCAGGGCCATGTCGTAGGTGTCCTCCGCCGAGCGGAGGTAGTCGTCGAAGGCCTCGCCCGCCCCCGGCTCGAGCGACTCGAAGAGCGCGCGGTTGTGCGCGCGGTCCGGTCGCAGGTCGACCGGCTCGTCGTGCCCCTCGAAGAACACCCGGTAGCTCGGGTCCAGCACGGTGAGGTCCAGCTCGGTCCCGGCGGTGGTGCCGAGCAGCTCGAAGAAGTGCTCGAAGACCTCCGGCATGAGGTACCACGAGGCGCCGGTGTCGAAACGGAAGCCGTCCCGCTCGACGCTGCCGACGCGGCCGCCGAGGTCGTCGTTCTTCTCCAGCAGGTCGACGGAGTGACCGCGGGAGGCGAGGAGCGCGGCGGTGGCGAGGCCGGCGATGCCGCCCCCCACGACGACCACGCGTCGCGGCGTCCCGTCCCCGACGCGGCGGGGGGTCGGCGTGAGGCGGCCGAGGCGTTCGGGCAGGCGCAGGGTCACGAGCGTCCTCCGCGCAGGGAGCCGGCGGCGATGCGCAGCTTGACCGGCGTCGGAACCCGGACGCGGGTGTGCCGGATCTCGTCGGGCGACGCGGCGCGCAGCCGCTGGGCCAGCTCGGCGAAGGTCGCGTGGGCCGCCCGGACCGCGCGCCGGCTGCTCGGCGGCAGGTCGGGAACGACGGCCCCGGCCGCGCGCAGGTCGTCGTCGACGTCGGCGAGGATGCGGTCGCGATCGGCCTCGTCGAACGACTCGACGTCGAGGTCCGGGAAGTAGTCGCGTCGCAGGAGGTCGTGGTCGTCCGAGAGGTCGCGCACGAAGTTGAGCTTCTGGAACGCGGCGCCCAGGCTGCGGGCGCCGGGGGAGAGCCGCTCGTACTGCGCCTCCCGGTCCGGCGGCGCGTCGGGCGCAGCCAGGAACGCTCGCAGGCACATCAGCCCGACGACCTCGGCCGAGCCGTAGACGTAGCGCTCGAAGCTGTCCCGGGTGTGCGACCGGGTGTCGAGGTCGGTGCGCATCGAGGTGAAGAACGGCGCCACGATCGCGGGCTCGATCCCCACGGCGATGGCGGTGCGCGCGAAGGCGTGCACGACCAGGTTCCCGCTGTAGCCGGTGCGCATCGCGTGGGCGACGTCGCCCTCGAGCCAGTCGAGCATCGTGGCCCGCGCCGACCGGTCGAGCGTCGGGTCGGGGTTGTCGACGATCTCGTCGGCGACGCGCACGAGGGCGTACACGTTGCGGACCTGGGTGCGCACCGGCTCGCCCAGCAGCCGCGACGCCAGGCCGAAGGAGCTGGAGTACTCCCGGATCACCACGGCGGAGCTGGCCTCGGACACCGAGTCGTAGAGGCTGCGGGGGGCGCTGCGGCCCACGAAGAGCGTCATGCCGCGACCTCGCTGCCGTCGGCCAGGACGGCCGGCCGGACGGCCACTCCGTCGACCAGGTCGACCGGGAGGCCCAGGCCGTCGAGCACCGTGCGGGCCTGCGCGAGGTGCAGCTCGGCGAGGTCCTCGACGAAGCGCCGCGACCCCGAGGCGACGAGCAGGGCGCGGGCCTCCCCGAGCTCCTCGTCGCCGAGGTCGCGACCGAGGTAGCCGCGGAGCTGCGGCCAGGCCGAGGTCGTCCGGGCGTGCACCAGGAGCGGCGTCTGCTTGCGGGTGCGCAGGTCGCAGGTGGCGCTCTTGCCGGAGCGAGCCGGGTCGCCGAAGACCCCGATGAGGTCGTCCTTGAGCTGGAAGGCGATGCCCATCGCCCGGCCCACGTCGCCGAGTCGCGAGGTCGTGCCGGCGTCGGCGCCGGCGAGCACGGCACCGGCCTGCAGCGGGAGGGCGAACGAGTAGGCGCTGGTCTTCTGCGCCTCCATCTCCAGGCTCTGGGCGAGGGTGGCGGGGGCGAGGTCGAGCGAGTGACGGACGTCGGCGAGCTCTCCTGCGGCCGTCCGGTGCAGCGCGGTGTCGAACAGGTCGAGCAGCCGCTCGGTCACCGACGCCGGTGCGCCGCTCAGGGCGACGGCGCGCACCGCGGCGGTCAGGGCGAGGTCGCCGGCCAGGATCGCCGCGGTCAGTCCGTAGCCGGCGGCCACGTCGGGGGCGGCGCCGTCGATGCCGGCCAGCGAGCGGAACGTCCCGCTGACGTTGGGCCGCCCACGGCGCACGTCGTCGCCGTCGATGACGTCGTCGTGGATCACGAACGCGGTGTGCAGCAGCTCCACTGCCGCACCCACCTCGGCGGCGGCGCCCGGGGACTGCCCCCCGAGGACGTCGTGGGTGGCGACCACGAGCGCGGGCCGGAAGCGTTTGCCCCCCTCGGTGGCGGCGCAGAGCGCCTCCCACAGCAGCGCGTGGTGGGCATCGACCGCGGCCGCACGACGGCGCCCGTCGTCGAGGATCCGTGTCAGTGCCTCGTCCGTGCCCGTGCCGATCATCTGGTGCCTCCCGCAGCTCGACCGTTCCTTGATGACCAAACCTATGCAACACTTCCAACTAAATCTAGGCACGGTGCGAAGGGATGGACAAGGTTTGGACGCCAACGGTCGTGCCGCCCTCACCATCGGTGACCTGGCCCACAGGACCGGAGTACCCATTTCGACGCTCCGCAGCTGGGAGAAGCGCTACGGGTTTCCCGAGCCGAGTCGTCAGCCCGGCGGTCACCGGCGCTACAACGAGGGCGACGTCGACGCCGTCCTGGACGTGCTGGCGCGCCGTCGCGGCGGACTGTCGCTGGCGGCCGCCGTCCACCGGGCAGAGGTCCCGCAGGTCCGGTCGGGGTCCGTCTTCGCCGACCTCCGCCGCCTGTACCCCCTGCTCCGGCCGCAGGTGCTCTCGCGTCGGACACTGGTGTCGATGAGCCACGCCATCGAGGACGAGTGCGCGGCCCGGGCGGCCGACCCGGTGCTCTTCGGCGGGTTCCAGCGTGAGCGGTTCCTGCGTGCGTCGTACGACCGCTGGCTCGAGCTCGCCCGGACGGCCCGGTGCGCGGTCGTCTTCGCCGACGTCGCCGACCCCGCCCCGCCGCGCCGCGGCGTCCCCGTGGAGGTCGTGATCCCACCGGAGTCCCCGCTCAACCGGGAGTGGCTGGTGGTGTGTGACGCCGTGGACCTGCCGGCCTGCCTGGTGGCGGTCGAGCGACCCGGCCAGGACTCGGACCCGCCGACGAGCCGCACCTTCGAGGCGGTGTGGTCCGTCGACCCGCAGGTCGTCCGTGACGCCAGCCGCATCGCGGCCGCCCTGGCCGACGAGCTGCGGCCGGGGTGGCAGGAGGTCGCGGACCTGCCGCCGCCGCCCGACCCGCCGGGGGCCTCCGAGGACCTCTACCGGGCGACGCTGCTCTTCGACCGGATGGTCGCCTACATCGATGCGGCCCGCTGAGGCGCGCCGAGCGCGGGCGGACCGCATCTTCGAGGTCGCCGCGGACGTCTGACCGGATCTGCTCGGGGTACCGGGGTGGCATGCCGACCCACGATCGTCCGCCCCGCGTCGTCCTGGTCACCGGTGCCTCGAGCGGCATCGGGGAGGCCGCTGCGCACGGCGTCGCGCGACGCGGCGACCACCTCGTCCTCCTCGCCCGGGGCCGCGACGCCCTGGACCGCGTGGCCCGTGACTGCGACGGCCTCGGCGCCGCCTCGACCACGGTCGTGGCGGCCGACATCAGCAAGGACGACGAGGTGGAGGCCGCCGTCGCCACCACCGTGGCGCTGCACGGCTGGATCGACACGGTCGTCGGCAGCGCCGGGGTGGTCGCCTACGGGCGCGTGGAGGACGTGCCGGCCGAGGTGTTCGACCAGGTGGTGGCCACCAACCTGCTCGGCTCGGTGAACCTCGCCAGGCACGTGCTGCCGGTCCTGCGCACCCAGGGGGCGGGGAACCTCGTGGTGGTCGGCTCGGTCGTCGGTCACGTCGCGGTCCCGGACATGGCGGCGTACGTCGTCAGCAAGTGGGGCGTCCGCGCGCTCGTGCGCCAGCTCCAGCTCGACAACCGCGACTGCCCCGGCGTCCGCATCGAGTACGTCGCACCCGGCGGCGTCGACACGCCCATCTACCGGCAGGCAGCGACCTACGGCGATGCGGCGGGGCGGCCGCCGTTCCCGGTCGCCAGCCCGGAGCGGATCGCCGAGCGGGCGCTGGCGGTGGCCGACGGGAGGCGCAGCGGCGGGCAGGTCGGTCTCGCCAACGAGGTCATCCGGTTCGGCTTCACCGCTCTGCCGTGGGCCTACGACCGCCTGGTGGGTCCGCTGTTCTCGGT
>Ga0164308_10001444_pt1 | contig 12638 bp, 10 predicted proteins | sample Whisoiple_246_MG_FD_109983 | JGI IMG/M metagenome (GOLD analysis project Ga0164308, IMG submission 109983) | Soil microbial communities amended with fresh organic matter from upstate New York, USA - Whitman soil sample_246_MG | ecosystem: Environmental > Terrestrial > Soil > Unclassified >... | reverse complement strand
GAGGGGGGGGGGGGGGGGGGGGGGGGGGCGGTGGCGGAGGGGGGGGAGGAGGCGGCGGTGGTGGCGCCGGCTCCGGCTCGGGCTCGGCGATGACCGCCCCGCACCGCCCCTGGCCCGCGATGGCGACGGACGAGCCGCCGTCCCCCTGTCCGATGGAGGCGACCGCGCAGTCGTCACCCGCCGCCGGCAGCGGGACGGCGAGCAGCAGGAGCAGGGTGGCGGCCGTCAGCCGCCATATGCGTGATCCGTACACGCCGGGGAGCATGTTCCCCGCAGTCGCCGGGCACGCCGTGCGGGCATCTGATTCGCCTGATGGAGGGGATATCCGGCGATTCACGTTTGCGTCCGCCGTAACTCGTCCGGTCCACCGTTGAACGCCGGGGCACCGTCCGGCCGTACCTAGGGCCACCGAAGGCGCGGACTCGCGTCGCGGACGGCAGAGGGACAACGGGAGTCGACATGAATACCTGGCGGAACGCCTCGCTCGCGGTGACGGCGGCGGCCCTGTTGGTGCTGACGACGGCGTGCGGTCAGGAGCGGGGCGCCGAGGCCCCGGGCGGTCAGGCCGTCGGGAACGCGGCCCCCGCGCGGCAGCCGGCCGACGGGGGCTACGGTTCGGACGGCGGCTACGGCTCCGAGGCGGCCGCGGGTGCGGCGCCGAAGGAGGCCGGACAACTCGCTGTGTGGGACAGCAAGAAGCTCGGCGAGGTGCTGACCGACAGCGAGGGCTTCACGCTCTACCGGTTCGACAAGGACACCGCCGAACCGCCCGCCTCGCGGTGCGAGGGCGACTGCGCGGAGACCTGGCCCGCGGTGGCCGCGCGGAACGCCGAGGCGGCCGCGGGGACCGACGCGTCACTGATCGGCGAGGTCACGAGGGGCGACGGGACGAAACAGCTGACCGTCGCGGGCTGGCCGATGTACCGCTACGCCCAGGACACCGGCCCCGGTGAGGCCAAGGGGCAGGGTGTCGGGGGAACATGGTTCGCCGCCGCTCCGGACGGAAAGAAAGCGGTGGTGAACGCGGACGGTCCCTCCGCCGGAGAGCAGGCCGACCTCGCCGGACTTTCGGTGCGGAAAGATCCGCAACTCGGCGACATCGTCGTCGACAAGCGCGGTATGACGGTTTACCGGTTCAAGAAGGACTCGGCCTGGCCGATGAAGTCCGCGTGCACGGGTGACTGCCTCAAGAAGTGGCCGGTCGTCCCGCCGGTGTCGAAGAATGACGTGGAAGGTGTCACCACGAAGGGATTCGTGACCTTCGGCCGGCCGGACGGGATCCAGCAGCAGTCACTCGACTGCTGGCCCCTCTACACCTTCTCCGGGGACTCGGAGCCGGGGGACACCAACGGTCAGGGAGTCGGGGGAACATGGTACGCGGTCTCGCCCGGCGCGAAGCTCGTCGGCGCCCCCAAGTAGCACCCGGGCAGGCCTGGTTGTACCGGTCCGTCGCCGAGTGCGCACACGCAGCGACGGACCGGTCGCAGGTGCCTCCGGTGTGTGACCAATAACGGATCTCTAATTTCCGTTTCCACTCGCTCTCTTGGCGGTCGATCAGTAGCCTCTGGTCAACACTGACCATGAACATGGCCGGATCGCCGTGGCGACTTGTTGGAGACATCGATGGAGCGTCCCGCCTGGGCACCGCAGGGCATAGACATCTCGGTGCCGAGCGTGTCTCGCATGTACGACTTCTATCTGGGCGGTTCGCACAATTTCGAGGTGGACAGGGAAGCGGCCCGTAAGGCCATGGAGTTCATGCCGGGGCTGCCCAAGGTCATGCAGGCGAATCGTGCCTTTATGCGGCGGGCCGTGCACCATGCCACCACTCTGGGCGTCAATCAGTTCCTGGACATCGGTTCCGGTATCCCGACCTTCGGCAATGTTCACGAAGTCGCCCAGGCGGCCGATCCCGAGGCCCGGGTCGCCTACGTCGATCACGACCCGGTCGCCGTCGCACACAGCCAGGCGGTCCTCGAGGGCAACGAGCGGGCCGTCATCGCCGCCGCGGACCTCCGCAAGCCCAAGGACATCCTGGACAACCCCGAGGTCAACGCCCTCCTCGACCTGGACCGGCCGGTGGCGCTGCTCCTCGTGGCGGTGCTCCACTTCATCGAGGACGCCGACGGCCCGTACGCGGCGGTCGCGGAACTGCGCGACGCGCTCGCGCCCGGCAGCCTCCTGGTCCTGACCCACGCCTCCTACGAGGGCATCCCGCTCCCCCAGGAGGAGGCGGGCGGGACGGTCGACGTCTACCGCACCATCCGCAACCCGCTGATCATGCGCACGCGCAAGGAGATCAGCCGGTTCTTCGAGGGGTACGAGATGATCGACCCGGGGCTCGTCGCGATGCCCGAGTGGCGCCCCGAATCCGCCGAGGCACTCGCACAGGAAGACCCGTTCACGTATTCGGGCTTCGCCGGGGTGGGGCGCAAGGCGTGAGCATCCCCTCCCAGCCGTCCGGCGCGCCGGACGCGGAACCCGACGGTCCCGAGGGCCGGCTCCGGAGATTCGCCACCATCTGGAGCCGGGCGATCTTCCCGTCCACGGCCACCTCCCTCACCCGCCCGGAGTTCGAGGAGCATCTGCTTCCGCTCGCCCGGGAACTCAGTGACACCCTGCACGGACGGGTCTTCGACGCCGCCCCGGCGCACCGCGTGGGAGCCGGGCTCGTCGCCGCCCACTGCACGGACCCCGACGCGCTGAGCTCCACGCTGGGCGTCGTCGACTCCTACCTGGTCCTCTACTGCGGCGGCAACGGCCCGGTGGAGCTCTCGACCGAGGACAGCAGAGCCCGCTGCGCCCGGATCCAGCACGCGCTCGCCGGCGGCTTCACCCAGGCACTGCGTGAACGGACCCTCGCGGAGCAGGAGGCCATAGCCCGCTCGGCGCTCACCGCCCGCTCGCACGCCGAACAGGCGCTGCACGCCACCGAGGCACGCTTCCGCGCCGTGTTCAAGGACGCCGCCGTCGGCATCGGCATCGCGGATCTCGACGGCAACATCCTGGAGATCAACGACACCCTGACCAGGATGTTCGGCGGTCTGGAGAACCATGTCCGCAGCCACAAGGTGAACGAGTGGGTGCACCCCGAGGACTCGCCGCACGTCTGGAAGTACTACGAGGAACTGGTACGCGGCGAGCGCGAGCACTACAGCGTCGAGAAGCCGTACTACCGCAACGACGGCACCGTCCTGTGGACGAACCTCACGGTGTCCCTGCTGCGGGACCCGGAGGGCCGGCCCGAATACCAGCTCGCCCTGCTGGAGGACACCACCGAGCGGCGGCTGCTCAACCTGCGCCTGCGCTACGAGGCCACCCACGACGCGCTCACCGGCCTGCCCAACCGGACACTGTTCTTCGAGCGTCTGGAGAAGGCGCTCGCGCCCAGGGAGGGCATGCGCTTCGGGCTCTGCTACCTCGACCTGGACGGCTTCAAGGCGATCAACGACAGCCTGGGCCACGCGGCGGGGGACCGGCTCCTGGTCGAGGTCGCGGACCGGCTGCAGAGCTGCGCGACGGCTCCGGGCGAGATGGTGGCCAGGCTCGGCGGCGACGAGTTCGTCGCGCTCACGACCGGGCCGCGGACCGAGGACGAGGTCCACGAGCTCGCCGGACGCATCCTCCTGGCTCTCGCCACGCCCGTGCGTCTCGACGGGCGGGAGCTGACGGTACGCGGATCCATCGGCGTCGTCGAAGGCCCGTCGGGTGAACGCACCCCCGCCGAGGTGCTGCGCAGCGCCGACATCACGATGTACCGGGCCAAGGCGGCCGGCGGGAACCGCTTCGCGCTCGCCGACGCCGAGGCCGACGCCCGGGCCATCACCCGGCACGGGCTGACCACGGCGCTGCCCACCGCGCTGGACCGCGGCGAGTTCTTCATCGAGTACCAGCCGCTGGTCCACCTCGGGGACGGCAGCGTGCACGGTGCCGAGGCGCTGGTGCGCTGGTGCCATCCGCAGCACGGGGTCCTCGGCCCGGACCGGTTCATCCCGCTGGCCGAGCACACCGGACTGATCGTGCCGCTCGGCCGCTGGGTCCTAGAGGAGTCCGTCCGGCAGGCGAACTTCTGGAAGGAACGGCACACCGACGGCGGGCCCCTGCGTATCAACGTCAACCTCTCCCCGACACAGCTGCACCATCCGAGCCTGGTCGCCGAGACCGTCGACGTACTGGAACGCTCGGGTCTGGAACCCGGTGCCCTCTGCCTGGAGGTGACCGAGTCCGCGTTGATCGGCGCGGACGACGACCTGCTCAAGCCGCTGCGCCAGCTGGCGGAGATGGGCGTCGACATCGCGCTGGACGACTTCGGGACCGGCTACTCGAACCTGGCGAACCTGCGACGCCTGCCGGTGAGTGTGCTCAAGCTGGATCGTTCCTTCACGCAGGGAATGCAGCATCACCCGGCCGACCCGGTCGACCTGAAGATCGTCGAGGGCATCGTCTCGCTCGCCCACAGCCTGGACCTCGCGGTCACGGTGGAGGGCGTCGAGACCGGCGCGCAGGCCGAGCAACTGCGGCAGATCGGCTGTGACACCGCTCAGGGCTGGTACTACGCGCGACCGGGTGCGCCCGACCGCATCCACTCGCTGCTGCTCGCGGACGCGGTCTGACGGGTCCGTCCTCAGCCGTCGGCCGGGCGGGGCCCGTCGGCGGCCGAGGGCACGGCGGGGTGCCCGGAGCCGAGGAGCATCCGCTGCAGCTCGCGTGCCGCCCGCGGTGGTTCGACGTCGCTGCGGTGCGCCAGCGCGATCGTGCGCCGCAGGCCCGGCGAGGCCAGCGGCGTCGTCCGCAGGTCCTGGCCCGCCCGCACGGCGACCATGCGCGGCACGACGGCGATGCCGAGCCCCGCCCGCACGAAGCCGAGTACGGCGTCCATCTCGCCGCCCTCCACCGTGAACGACGGCTCGAAGCCCTCCGCCCGGCACGCCGCGACGGTCAGTTCGCGCAGGTCGTAACCGTGCCGGAACATCACCAGGGGCTCGTTCTCGAGATCGGCTACGTGCACGGAGCCCTTGCGCCCGGGTGCCGGCCGGGACGCCGGCGACACCACCACCAGGTCCTCGTGCAGCAGCTCCACCGTCGTCAGCGCGGGGGAGGCGGCGGGTAGCGGCAGCACGAGCAGGGCGAGGTCCAGCGCGCCCCGGGCGAGCTGTCGCACGAGGTCGTGGGAGCCTCCCTCCTCGATGAGGAGCTGGATCCCGGGGTGGGCTCCGTGGAAGGCGCGCAGCACATCGGGCAGCAGGCCGGTGCAGACGCTCGGGGTGGCGCCGAGTCTGACGCGCCCCCGGCGCAGCTGGACCAGCTCCTGCACCTCGTGCCGCGCGGTGTCCGCGTCGGCCAGGATCCTGCGGGCGAGCGGCAGCAGCGCCTCACCCGCGTCCGTCAGCGCGATGTTGCCGCGCGCACGGCTGAACAACTCGGCGCCCAGCTCGTTCTCCAGCGCCTTGATCTGCTGGGAGAGGGAGGGCTGCGACACGTGCACCTCCTCGGCGGCCCGGGTGAAGTGCCTGGCCTCGGCGACGGCCACGAAGTAGGCGAGCTGCTGGAAGTGCATGGCGACGACGATAGCGGACTCGATAGGCCAGGCCTATGGAGATGAGACGTTTCATGTCTTGGACTGATGAAGACTTCCCCTCTAGCGTCGTGTCCATGGCATTGGCAACGCGGACGGACCGACGGCCGTCCATGACGCGTACGCTCTGGGACTCGTCCGTCGGCAAGAAGACGATCATGGCTGTGAGCGGCCTGGTCATGCTGGGTTACCTGGTGGTCCACATGCTGGGCAACCTGAAGATCTTCTTCGGATCCGACGAGTTCAACCACTACGCGCACTGGCTCCGGACCCTCGGCGAGCCCTTCCTGCACTACGAGTGGGCCCTGTGGATCGTCCGTGTGGTCCTCGTCGCGGCCGTCGTCCTGCACGCCGTATCCGCGTACCAGCTGAGCCGCCGCGACCTCAGGGCACGCCCCACGGCGTACGTCCACAGGAAGGCGCGCTCCAGCTATGCCACACGCACCATGCGCTACGGCGGCGTCATCCTCGCGCTCTTCATCGTCTGGCACATCCTGGACCTCACGACGGGCACCGTGCACAGCGGCGGATTCCAGTCCGGGCACCCCTACCAGAACGTGCTCGACACCTTCTCGACCTGGTACGGCAACGTCATCTACATCGTCGCCGTGCTCGCCCTGGGCCTGCACGTCCAGCACGGGTTCTGGAGCGCGGCGCAGACCCTCGGCGTGGGCAGCGCGACCCGGGACCGGGTCCTGAAGACCCTCGCCAATGTCCTCGCAGTGGTGCTGACGGCCGGTTTCGTCTCCGTGCCCGTCGCCGTGATGACCGGAGTGGTGAGCTGACATGCCTGACCTGAGTGACTACACGAACTACCGCACCGGTGAGCCCCTCGTCGACGCCAAGGCGCCCACGGGGCCCGTCGCCGAGCGCTGGGACACCCGCCGCTTCGAGGCGAAGCTCGTCAACCCGGCCAACCGCCGCAAGCACACCGTGATCGTCGTCGGCACCGGCCTGGCCGGCGGCTCCGCCGGTGCCACACTCGCCGAGCAGGGCTACCACGTCGTCCAGTTCTGCTTCCAGGACTCTCCGCGGCGGGCCCACTCCGTCGCCGCGCAGGGCGGTATCAACGCCGCCAAGAACTACCGCAACGACGGTGACTCGGTGCACCGCCTCTTCTACGACACGGTCAAGGGCGGCGACTTCCGCGCCCGTGAGTCGAACGTGCACCGGCTGGCCGAGATCTCCGTGGAGATCATCGACCAGTGCGTCGCCCAGGGCGTCCCCTTCGCCCGTGAGTACGGGGGCCTCCTCGACAACCGCTCCTTCGGCGGCGTCCAGGTGTCCCGTACCTTCTACGCCCGTGGCCAGACGGGGCAGCAGCTCCTCCTCGGCGCCTACCAGGCACTGTCCCGCCAGATCGCCGCCGGCAACGTCGAGCTGCACTCCCGTACCGAGATGCTCGACCTGGTCGTCGTCGACGGCAAGGCCCGCGGCATCGTGGCCCGCGACCTCGTCACCGGGAAGATCGACACCTACTTCGCCGACGCGGTCGTCCTGGCCAGCGGCGGCTACGGCAACGTCTTCTACCTGTCGACGAACGCGATGAACTCCAACGCCACCGCGATCTGGCGCGCCCACCGCCGCGGCGCCTGGTTCGCGAACCCCTGCTTCACCCAGATCCACCCCACGTGCATCCCGCGTACCGGCGACCACCAGTCCAAGCTGACGCTGATGAGTGAGTCGCTGCGCAACGACGGACGCATCTGGGTCCCGAAGGCCAAGGGCGACGACCGCCCCGCGAACCGGATCCCCGAGGACGAGCGGGACTACTACCTGGAGCGCGTCTACCCGGCGTTCGGCAACCTCGTGCCCCGCGACATCGCCTCCCGCGCGGCGAAGAACGTCTGCGACGAGGGGCGGGGCGTCGGCCCCGGCGGCCAGGGCGTCTACCTCGACTTCGCCGAGGCCATCGAGCGCATGGGCAGGAAGAAGGTCGAGGAGAAGTACGGCAACCTCTTCGACATGTACGCCCGCATCACCGCGGAGGACCCCTACGAGACGCCGATGCGCATCTACCCGGCCGTGCACTACACGATGGGCGGTCTGTGGGTCGACTACGACCTCCAGACCACGATCCCCGGCCTCTTCGCGATCGGCGAGGCCAACTTCTCCGACCACGGGGCCAACCGCCTCGGCGCCTCCGCGCTGATGCAGGGCCTCGCCGACGGCTACTTCGTCCTGCCGTCGACCATCAACGACTACCTGGCCCGCAACCCGCACACCGAGGAGATCGACGCCGGCCACCCGGCCGTCGCCGAGGCCGTCGCCGAGACCGAGGACCGGCTGAACCTGCTGCTCGCGGTCGACGGGGACCGGACCCCGGACTCCTTCCACCGCGAGATCGGCGAACTCATGTGGGAGTTCTGCGGGATGGCCCGCACGGAGGAAGGGCTGCGCAAGGCCCTCGGCCGGATCCCGCAGATCCGCGAGGAGTTCTGGCGCCGCATCAAGGTGCCCGGCACCGGCGAGCAGTTCAACCAGTCGCTGGAGAAGGCCAACCGCGTCGTCGACTACCTGGAGCTCGCCGAGCTCATGTGCCTCGACGCGCTGCACCGCGCGGAATCCTGCGGCGGCCACTTCCGCGAGGAGTCGCAGACCCCGGACGGCGAAGCCGCCCGCCGGGACGAGGAGTTCTCCTACGCCGCGGCGTGGGAGTTCAGCGCCACCGGCGACGCCCCCGTCCTGCACAAGGAAGACCTCGTCTTCGAGTACGTCCACCCCACTCAGCGGAGCTACGCATGAAGCTCACCCTGCGCGTCTGGCGCCAGCAGAACGCCGAGGCGCCCGGCGCCATGGCCACCTACGAAGTCGACGGCATCTCGCAGGACATGTCGTTCCTGGAGATGCTCGACACCCTCAACGAGGAGCTCATCCTCGGCGGGGACGAGCCCGTCGCCTTCGACCACGACTGCCGCGAAGGCATCTGCGGAGCGTGCAGCCTCGTCATCAACGGCGACGCCCACGGCCCCGAACGGACCACCACCTGCCAGCTCCACATGCGGTCCTTCGACGACGGCGACACGATCGACATCGAACCGTGGCGCGCCTCGGCGTTCCCGGTCGTCAAGGACCTCGTCGTCGACCGCTCGTCCTTCGACCGGATCATCCAGGCCGGCGGATACATCTCGGCGCCCACCGGCACCGCGCCCGACGCGCACGCCACCCCAGTGCCCAAGCCGGACGCGGACTCGGCCTTCGAGCACGCCGAGTGCATCGGCTGCGGCGCCTGCGTCGCGGCCTGCCCGAACGGCTCGGCGATGCTCTTCACCTCCGCCAAGGTCAACCACCTCAACGTGCTCCCGCAGGGCGCGCCCGAGCGGGAGACCCGGGTGCTCGACATGGTCGCCACCATGGACGACGAGGGATTCGGGGGCTGCACCCTCACCGGTGAATGCGCCACGGCCTGCCCCAAGGGCATCCCGCTGCCGTCGATCACCGCGATGAACAAGGAGTGGCTGCGCGCCACCCGCAAGGTGCGCCGCTGATCCGGCCGCCCGCCGGGGGGAGTCAGCCCGGCCGCAGCGCCTTCGCCAGGTACGCGGCCGTACGGCTCCCCGCCGCGCGTGCGACCTCTCTCGGCGTGCCGGTGGCGACGATCCGCCCGCCCCCGTCCCCGCCGCCGGGCCCCATGTCGACGACCCGGTCCGCACCGGCCACCACCGTCATGTCGTGCTCCACGACCACCACCGAGTTCCCCGCGTCCACCAGGCCGTGCAACTGCCGCATCAGGACCTCCACATCGGCGGGGTGCAGACCGGTGGTCGGCTCGTCCAGCAGATAGAGGGTGTGCCCGCGGCGGGCACGCTGGAGCTCCGTGGCGAGCTTGATCCGCTGCGCCTCACCGCCCGAGAGTTCCGTCGCCGGCTGCCCCAGACGCAGATAGCCGAGCCCGACGTCGAGGAGGGCACGCAGACTGCGCTCGGCCGCCTGAGTGCCCGCCAGGAACCCGGCCGCCGCCTCCACCGTCAGGTCCAGCACCTCCGCGATCGTGAGACCGCGCAAGGTGACCTCCAGGGTCGCCGGGTTGTAGCGCGCGCCGTGACAGTCCGGGCAGGGGGCGTACGTACTGGGCAGGAAGAGCAGCTCGACCGAGACGAACCCCTCGCCCTGGCAGGTCTCGCACCGCCCGCCCGCCACATTGAACGAGAACCGGCCCGCCCGGTACTTCCGGGCCCGGGCCGTCTCCGTCTCCGCGAAGAGCTTCCGCACGACGTCGAACAGCCCCGTGTACGTGGCCAGGTTGGAGCGGGGCGTACGGCCGATGGGCCGCTGGTCGACCTGCACGAGCCGGTCCACCGCGTCCAGGCCCTCCGCCGACGCGCAGCCCCGCGTCACCGGGACGGCCGGACCGTCGGCCGACTCCGCGGGCCGCCGGTCGGCGAGCACGCCCGCCAGGACCTGTCCGACGAGGGTGGACTTGCCGGATCCCGACACACCGGTGACCGCCGTCAGCACCCCGAGCGGGAACGTCGCGTCGACTCCGCGCACGTTGTGCAGGTCCACCCCGCCGAGGGTGATCCACCCGGTCGGTACGCGCGGTTCGCGCGCCGGAGCCGGGTCCTCGTCGAAGAGGAACCGCCGGGTCGCCGACCCGTCCACCCCGGCGAGGCCGGCCGGAGGGCCGCTGTGCAGGACCCGGCCCCCGTGCTCGCCGGCCAGCGGGCCCACGTCCACCAGCCAGTCGGCCCGTCGCACCACGTCCATCTGGTGCTCCACCACGAACACCGAGTTGCCCGCCTCCTTGAGCCTGCCGAGCACGCCGAGCAGCGACTCCGTGTCGGCCGGGTGCAGACCCGCCGACGGCTCGTCCAGCACGTACACGACTCCGAACAGCCCCGACCGCAGCTGTGTGGCCAGCCGCAGCCGCTGCAGCTCGCCGGAGGACAGGGTGGGGGCCGTCCGGTCGAGGCTGAGATACCCGAGGCCCAGCTCCGTCACCGGCTCGATCCTGGCCAGCAGGTCGGCCGTGAGTACCCGCGCCGTGTCGCTGCCGCCGCCCGACTCCAGCAGCACCTCGGTCAGGGCCGTGAGCGGGAGCGCCACGAGCTCGGCGATCGTACGGCCGGCGAAGGTGACCGCCAGCGCCTCACGCCGCAGTCTCCCGCCCCCGCACACCGGACAGGGCGCGCTCGTCAGGAACCGCTCCGCCTTTGCCCGCAGGGTCCTGCTCCTGGAATCCGCGAACGTGTGCATCACATGCCGCCGTGCGCTCATGTACGTGCCCTGGTAGGGGCGTTGGATCCGGCCCGCGTCACGCACCGGGTGGACCGTCACCACCGGCTGCTCGTCGGTGAAGAGGATCCACTCGCGGTCAGCCGTGTCCAGCTCCCGCCACGGACGCTCGACGTCGTACCCGAGGGCGTCCAGCACATCGCGCAGGTTCTTGCCCTGCCAGGCCCCCGGCCAGGCCGCGATCGCTCCGTCCCGGATCGACAACGACGGGTCGGGGACGAGCAGTTCCTCGGTGGTGCGGTGGATCAGTCCCAGGCCGTGGCACTCGGGGCACGCACCGGCCGCCGTGTTCGGCGAGAAGGCGTCGGAGTCGAGGCGCTCCGCGCCCGGCGGGTAGTCACCGGCACGGGAGAGCAGCATGCGCAGGGAGTTGGACAGGGTGGTGACCGTGCCCACCGAGGAGCGCGCCCCGGGCGCCGACCGGCGCTGCTCCAGCGACACGGCGGGCGGCAGACCGGTGATCTCGCCGACGTCGGGTGCCCCGACCTGATGGATCAGCCGGCGTGCGTACGGCGCGACGGACTCGAAGTAGCGGCGCTGGGCCTCGGCGTAGATCGTCCCGAAGGCCAGGGAGGACTTTCCCGAGCCCGAGACGCCGGTGAACACCGTGAGGGTGTCGCGCGGGATGTCGACGTCCACGTCGCGGAGGTTGTGTTCGCGCGCGCCGCGCACCCGGACGTACGGATCATGGGGGGTGGACATCGCGGTACGGCTCCGTGGGGGATCGGTGGGGTGAGCATGCTTCTGCCGGTGATCCTCCCTCACAGGTGAGGACCACCGGCAGCGTGGGCCGGACCTACACCATCGGGTCCATGCCGCGGTCGTTCATCGAGCTCTCCTGCTCGCTCTGCTCCCGCAGCCTGCGGGCCTTGTCCTGGAGCCGCTGCCGCTGCTCGGGATCGGTGGCGCGATCCGCGGCCTCGTTCAGTTCCTGCGCCTTGGCACGCAGCTGCCGCACACGGCCACCGGACTCACCTGCAACGCTCATGATCACTCCTGCATCTGTGGGGGAGCGGGACACCTTCAGCGAAACAGCGCGGGAGCCCCCCTGCATCTCGAACGGTCACGCCCCGCGACCGGTCCGGCTGCGCGCGCCGCCCCGTTCGGGCCTCCCGCCCGGCGCGCGGGGGCGCCAGGGTGTGGGGTGGTGGGTGCGGCGGTGCGTCACCGCCGTGTCCGACAGCGAGGAGGGACGTCATGCCGGCAGGATCCAGCTCCAAGCGGGAACGCCAGTACGAGCACATCAAGGAGGGTGCGGAGAAGCGCGGTACACCGACGAAGCGCGCTAAGGAGATCGCGGCACGCACCGTCAACAAGGAGCGGGCCCGCTCGGGGGAGTCCGGGACCGCGAGCCCGGCGTCGCTCCGGGACCCCAAGTCCTCGTCCGAGCGCGGCGGCCTGCGTTCCCACCGGGGAGCGCAGGGGCCGACGAGGGACCAGCTGTACGAGGAGGCCAGGAAGCGCAACGTCGAGGGCCGTTCGTCGATGAACAAGGAGCAGCTGCGCAAGGCCCTCGGCCGCTGAGCGACCGTGCTCCCGCCACGGGCACCCTGCTGCCCGTGGCCGCACGGGCCCCGCCGTGACGGACCGGGCGGGCGATGGGACCGGCCGTCGGCGGCCCGGGTCAGGCCTTCTCGTCCAGCCGGAAGCCGACCTTGAGCCCCACCTGGTAGTGGGCGATCCGGCCGTCCTCGATATGCCCGCGCACCTGTGTCATCTCGAACCAGTCGAGATGGTGCAACGTTTCGGAGGCCCTTGCGACGCCGTTCCGGATCGCCGCGTCGAGGCCCTCCTCGGAGGTACCCACGATCTCCGTGACCCGATAGGT
>Ga0164308_10001443_pt1 | contig 12642 bp, 7 predicted proteins | sample Whisoiple_246_MG_FD_109983 | JGI IMG/M metagenome (GOLD analysis project Ga0164308, IMG submission 109983) | Soil microbial communities amended with fresh organic matter from upstate New York, USA - Whitman soil sample_246_MG | ecosystem: Environmental > Terrestrial > Soil > Unclassified >... | reverse complement strand
TTATCCGTGTGGCCATATACACCAATTTTTAAACCTTCAGCAACCACCGCTGATTCAAAAATCTCATCCAGTATTTTATAAGACACAGGTTTGATGTTGGCTGAGCCGGTTTCAAATTCAATGCTGTAACTTTTTGAAGAAACTGCTGAAGTAATTTCATCAGCATAGTTTGTTTCGATCGCCTTGCCCTGCATCAGCTCCGGATGATTGGAGATTACACTGTACAAAAAGCTTTTATCAACTGCCTTTTCATAAGGCATGAATGTTGGCATCAACGATGGATACATTTTCACCATCAGGTTACCAAAAGTGTTGTACACAGCTTTGTAACGGTCTACTTTATCATCACCCAAACCGAATGTATTGGCCATGTCATTCAGGTTGAATACCATGGAGCCACCAAGATTTACTTTCAAACCCTGCAGGTCTTTTTCTTCAACACCGTTGTAGTATTTCAACCAGTAATCAGCATCTTTTTCCTGGTACACTTCGGCACTTACTTTAGCAGCAAATGCTTTTGCTTCATTAAAAGAACGCACCTGGTCTCCTGCCTGTGCCAATGCAATAATCATGTTCTCCACATCCGTCCTGTGATCATACGCCCACTTCTTAATGGCAATGGTTTGATTAGGCATTTGTGATGCATACTGCTTAGTGTTGGCAATAGTAGTTAGCCCACCTTTTTTAGTGGCAACATTTACGTCGCCGGGTGTCCAGGTGGCTACACCATCCACACCAACCGTTGTATCACGGCCTGTTGTTTTACCATTCACTACAATCTTTCTTTTTTCCGTATACCCTGTGATGTACTTGTTGGGTGCATCCAAAAAATCGCTGGCTGCGATGATGTTGACGGCATCAGCATCATACGTGGTTTCATCAGGGTTTACTTTTAAACCATTATCACCCGCCCATTTTATTAAGATGTTGATATCACCATCACGCAATACGCCGGCCACGCATTTACCTTTTGCATTTTGCGGATCCTGTTTCCAGCTTTGCGGCGCCATCACCTGGTCTTCGCCATAACTCTTGCCATGCGCAACAGGAATAATGATGGGCTGATATTCTGCACCTAATGGTTCAAGTTCTTTTGACAAACCTGTCATGAACGCAGGCATGCCATCACCCATAAACGTGATCAATACTGCGCCTGCGTTTGGATTATTTTTATAATCGTTTGCAAACTTTACAAGGTCTGCCATCTGCTTGCTGCAATCATCCTGGCGTACATAGGTAATGTCAAGATGCGCTTTATCAAACAAAGAACCTTTTGTTGTGCGCACACCACCGTTGGCATACATGCCGCTGAACTGGCTGTTCCATGCCATGCGTTCCCAGGTTATGGCTGTGCCCCCATTTATGGCTTTTTCTTTTGAAGGCAACGGCAGCAATACAGCATTACTGCTTAATGATGCTTCAGGTGCATCGGGCAGGCTTACACTGCCTACTTCCATTGATTGTGTTACTTCTTTCGGACGGCCCTGGTACCATCTGATACTTAAAATTCCGGTTGTTACTACTGCTGCAATAATCAATATTTTGCCTGCAGGTTTTAATTTGAATGCCATAGTTGTATGTTTTATTATTGTTTAAAATTTTTATTTTGTAAGGGCAATAGTTTACCAGTCAGCTGCAATGCCCTTTTTTTGCGGCTGTTGTTTTTTTGGGTGACCAACAACTGAATGTTTACTCAGCACGGTTGTGTCACTCCCTTGTACTGTTGTGCTTTATTCGGCTATTTGAGAACCACTAAGCCAGAAAGGCTCGAAGGACCACCAAGGCTTTGTGCCACTTTGTGTCTTGGCGTCTTTGTGGTTCAACAGAGGTTAATCTAACAAGCCTCTGTAACGGTCGGTTATGTTTACACCTTTCAGTTTACCACCATCTTTGTTTGCATCCAACGCTTTGTTGGTATAATTGAAATCAGTATCAAGATTGAAGTGGTTGATGAGTTCAATAGCCTGCGCAGATTTTGCTTTATCTTCCAGTACTTTGTCATCCATAAAACGCTGCGTTACATCTATCGCAGATTTTATATGACCGATCTTTTCACCGATCTGTTGTTTCAATATTGCCAACGCTTTTTCAGCATCCTGGTTTAATTCATCATCGCCTTTAAATGCTTTCATGGCACTGGTTACGGCTGATAAACCTGTAGTTACAGAATAGTACAGATCTTTCTTCGCCTCAAGGTCAAGCTTTGCATCTTCCAGCATGATACCACTTTCTTCATATGCGGTCTCAGAGAATTTGATCAGCTTGTTCAGATCGCCTACAATGGGTGAAACATTATCAATGTATTCACGGCAACGCAGTATGTTGTTTGCATACAGATCTATCTGCCTTGGATTACCATTTTCCTGCTGCAGAATTTTTACTTTCTGCGCATTCAACTGCAACTCTTTTTCTTTGCCACCAAGTTTATCCATCAACTCGCTTTGTTTGCCTTTCAGTTTTGCTGATTGATGAAACAAAGTAGTTCTGTCTTTATAACCCTGTTCAATCTTCATTTGCAGAATAGTGAACGGATTTAATTCGATGGCGATACCAATTGTGTAATTGGCGATGAATTCGGAGAAGTATCGCAATGTTCTCCAGAATTTTTTATTGGTAACGATCATGAGTAAAAAGCCTAATACTGCGCCACCGATAATTAAGTTTACCAGGTTCCAGGTTAAAGTAATAAGGAACGGTAATACATATACTGCGAACAGGTAAGCCAATCCTGTGAAAAGCGACAGGCCAACAATTGTTGTTGCCACATTTTTAGGTTCACTGAACCAGCCAGGTTTTTTTGCTTGTTGAATTGTAGTTATCATTTCATGTTTGTTTTTATTGTTTAATAAATTGTTTACTTAATATCTATTGACTATTCACCATTCACTACTCACCTACATATTGTTTTATCTTCTCCACATCATCCAGTATTCTTTGCTTCATTACCTGCATTTCTTTGGAATAAGCGCCGCTGTTGCTTTCGATCTTCTCTTCATTTTCTTTTACTTCATTTTGCAGTAAAGTGATCCTCTGCTGCAGGCCGCTTATTTCTTTTGACAGGCTTTCTATACGCTTTGCATTGTTCTCAATTTCCTGTTGTTTGCCTTGCACTTTTTCTTTTAATGCGGCATCAACCGTTGAATTGAAATTGGCTGCGTCGGTTTCCAAAACCTGCATATACTGTGTTGCTGAATGCAACAGTTTTTGCTTATCGAGGCCTTGTATATTCAGCCCTGCAAAAGCGGCAGTATATCTTGTTCTTTCATCTGGTATGCTTATCATCGCTTCGGTCATTTTACTGAACTCGAAATAGTCAGGGCCGGGAAGATTTGCATCTTTAAAAAGCTTTTCGAAATACTGTTTAAACTTTTCAGATGTTTCGTCGCTAACGGTCTGACGGCGCGGAGCCGTCTGACCGCTGTTTGTGGAATGTTGTTTTAATGCTTCGCGCTCAGTAACAGTTTCTTTTTCATCTGCTACTTCCACAAAAGCCGAAAGAATTTTTCTGCCAATGTTTGCCATAATGGTTTGATTTTGATTGTTAGTATACAAGCTCATACAGCCTTGCTTCAGGCAAAAACTCGTAAGAATCTTTTATGATCTTTGGATGAGATGCGGCTTGTGCTGGTGCATTATTCAGCCTATCCCTATGCTGGTATATTATCCATATCAATAACATGATACAGGCAATAACCACTAAGAATGGTTTCATTTACCTCGATGTTTTAAATGATTTCCTTTTGGAACTGATGCTTAATTAAAAGCGTTGATGTCGGTTTAAAATCTTTACTGTGTGTGAGAAGTTACAGGCTGGAGATTTCCGGTGGATTTTCCCTTAAGCTGCAAAGGATAAATAACGCTGCCAGAAATTTATGTGTCATATTACTTGGAGATATACTCCTGTTTGATTTGAAGGCGTAAAGATATATAGCGTTAACAAATCGTTGTAAGAAATCCGATACAAGCGGTATTTTTTCTTTCACAATCGGTAAAGTATGTGTGATGAGCGTAAGGATATGGGTTTAAGCGTTATTATTCAGGGTTTGAACGGTGATGGTACTTAAGCATGATTGGCATTATCTTACAGTAATAACCCGTTCTATACCAGTTTCTTGCAGGAATATTTCATCGTGTGATACAACAACCAGTGTGCCATGGTACTCGTTGATTGCGGCAGTGAGTATCTCAACATTCTGTATGTCTAAATTATTGGTTGGTTCATCCAGTATAATCATATCCGGTTGTTGTTTGCCAATGGTAAGGCAGCAAAGTATCAGCCGCATTCGTTCACCGCCACTTAATACAGAACAGGATTTATCCCAATCGTTTGTTGCGAACAGGAAGCGGCTGAGCCTTATTTTTATTTCGTGTTCCTGCAAGGCACCTGTATTAAACTGCTGCGCCTGTTGGTATATGGTAAAGCCATTGTCTATTAAAGAATAATCCTGGTCTATATGCATCACTGTATGTTGTGCATGGTATATGGTGCCGCTTTGCGGCTGCAGCGCACCTGTTATTATTTTAATCAACGTTGTTTTGCCCGAACCATTGGTGCCCTTTAATGCAATGCGTTCACCACTGTATATTTCAATATCCAGTTCATTATGCCATAATGGTTGATCACTCCACGCATAATTGATAGCATTGGCTTTGAACAATAGTTTGCCTGTATGCAAGGCGGTCTCATTGAATCCTAATTTCATTCTGTCTTTATCTGTTATAGATAACCGCAGGTTTTGAAGTTCGTCTGCAATACCATTTATTTTTTGGGCATGCACCGATTTTGCTTTTGCTGTACTGTGCTCCGCTTTGTTCTTTATGGTGTTCATCATAATACGGGCAACGCCGGCTTTTTCCTGCTTTTGTTTGCCCCGCGCATTCAACCGTTGCTGGCGCTCCAATGTTTCCCGTTCTTTTTCTTTTGCTTTTCGCAAAGCCTTTTCAGTGCTTTTCAATTCCACGTAAAAAGTTTCGTTCTCAATTGTTTTTTGTTGCTGATAAAATGCATAATTACCGCCATATACTGTAATGCCTTTACTGCTTAGTTCGCAGGTAACAGGCAGCAGGTTCAGCAATGTTCTGTCGTGGCTAACTGCAAGTATGGTGGTTGATGTAGATCGGATAAAATCATACAGCAATTGCCTGCCTGCAACATCCAGGTGATTGGTTGGCTCGTCCAGTAATATAAATTGAGCGTGATGAATGTTCATCCCTGCAAGAAAAACTTTAGTTTTTTGGCCACCGCTGATGGTTGACATTTTTTGAAAAAGATCCAGGCCAGCCAAACCCCAGCTTTGAAGCGCGGTGATACATCGTTCTTCAATCGTCCAATTATCATCAAGTATGTTCAGGTTAGCTGCGGACGCATTACCTGTTAGAATATCGTGTAACGCTTCCAGTTTATCCTCAACCTTTAATGCTTGCGCTATAGTTAAACCATCGTACTGCCCAAAGACCTGCGGCACATAGTATGGTTTTTCATCCGTTACTATTGTTCCGGATGAGGGCATTAGTTCACCGGCAATCAATTTTAATAATGTTGATTTGCCCGAGCCGTTATTACCGGTCAGGGCTATTTTATCGTGCCGGCTGATGTAAAAATTGATATCGGAGAATAACAGGTCTTTATTAAGATGCCTGTAAAAAAGGTTTTGTAGAAAAAGCATTAATTTTCTTTAAAGGATAAAAACTGCATTAAAATAATGCGTTGACTAAATAGGCCTTAAAAGAAATTTATTCTACATGTTGGTATTGTAATAGGTCGCAAAAATAAGCATTTAGGAACAGATTCATTTTGCAGGGTATAAACAACAGCGCTTTATCATCACCTGTAATTCGCCGGATAACTTTAATCTTCCTTTATTCGTTAATAAATAAAGATTCAGCCATAATTAGCTTTTTGAAATACTTTTGTAAAATTTTTATATAAGTTTTGTTATTATTTTAAATAAATCCATACTTTTAATAATCTTTTAAAGATTTATTTTGGATAAACTAACAGGTTATAGGGAAACCTTAATTAAGGAACTTTTTTTTACAGGTGTATTGTCAACCGGCGATATAGGAACTATTACAAAGAAGAGTTTACCCATCGTTAACAAGATCCTGGATACAATGATAACCGAAGGCTGGCTGGTTGAAAAGGGTTACGCTACTTCAACCGGAGGCAGAAGACCCCAGATGTTCTCATTAGTGCATGATATATTTTATATCGTGGCGGTATCAGTAGACCAGCACGTAACACAAGTGGCGGTTATAGATGTAAACCGGAAAATAAGCGGCAGTGTTGAAACACTGGAATTGGACTTAAAAGATAATGCAGATGCCTTTCAACTGCTTACAGATTTCATTGTAAATTTTATAAAAAGGAGCGGCGTTGGCCTTAATAATATTCTTGGTGTAGGCATAGGAATGCCTGGATTTGTTAATGCCAGCCGGGGCATTAATTATTCCTATTTTAAAAATATACCAGGTTCCCACGCCGCAGCCATAAGCAATAAGATTGGGTTGCCGGTTTTTATTGATAATGATTCGAGTGTGATGGCATTAGCAGAATTGCGTATGGGCGCAGCCCGCAACCGCAAAAACGCAATGGTTATTAATGTTGGATGGGGTATAGGGCTCGGGATGATCATCAACGGCAGGTTATTCAGGGGTGATAACGGTTTTGCAGGAGAATTTAGCCACATCCCGCTATTTGTAAATAATAAGATATGCGACTGCGGTAAAAGTGGTTGCCTTGAAACGGAAACTTCTTTATATGTAATGGCCGAAAAAGCTGTAAAGGGTCTTGATGCAAACAAGCCAAGCCAGCTGCGGGATCTCTCATTAGAGCATGTGCAGGAAACAACCAATAAAATTTTAACTGCCGCAATGCATGGAGACAAATTCGCCGTGGAGCTGCTTTCTGATATTGCGTATAATATTGGTCGCGGGGTGGCTATTTTAATTCATATTGTTAACCCAGGGCAGATCATCCTCACCGGCAGAGGCGCAACAGCAGGAAAATTATGGCTGGCACCACTACAACAGGCGCTGAATGTGCATTGCATACCCAGGCTGGCAGAAAACACCACCGTAGAAATTTCTGCATTAGCCAATGAAGCCGGGTTATGGGGCGCTGCTGCGTTGGTAATGGAAAACCTGGAAGAAGGTTTTTCTGTTCAGAAAACGGAAAAATTTAAAAACAACACGCAGGAAAAGGCGCAAAGCATAGAAAACAATTAATTAATTATTTGATAAACAAAGCAGCGAACCTGGTATATAAACTTACTAATATAAATAAGTAACCAATGAAAATTAGCACTAATCATTTCAATACTGAATATGATCTCCGCTTATTTTAAATAAAAACAATAACAATGAAAACACATTTATCTGTACCACTATTATTCCGTACCAGGCGACAATAATCATTCTGAAAACCTGAGACAATCTGCCTGGCTTTATAAGGCGTTATTTAAAGTATTTAGCAATAGAATCTCTTAAACTTAACTATAACAATATGAGAAAGTATCCACCTCCGCAATTATTTATTTTACTCTTTGTGTTCCTGTTTTCTTCGTTAAGCATTTTTGCTCAAACCAGAACACTTACCGGCGTTGTGAAAGATTCGGCTAACCAGCCTTTGGTATCAGCAACCGTTACGGTAAAAGGTACCAGGGTTTCCAGTACAACGGCTGCAGACGGAAGTTTTACACTGGCAGCTCCCGCCGGAAATGTTACACTTGAAATTAGCTATGTAGGCTTTAACCCGGTATCTGTTCCGGTAGGGCCTGAACAAACGGATGTATCTGTTGTAATGACGGCGGGCTCCAACACAATAAGCGATGTGGTTGTAACGGCGCTTGGCATCAGGAAAGATGAAAGGAAGTTGGGCTATTCTATTTCAACCGTAAAAGGCGACCAGCTTACCAAAGCCCGTGAAACCAATGTTGCATTATCATTATCGGGCCAGGTGGCCGGCCTTAAAGTAACAGGTACCAGCGGCGGCCCCGGTGGTACAGCAAGGATACTTTTAAGAGGTATGCCCAGTATGAACTCCGGCGGTTCACCGCTGTTTGTAATAAATGGTGTGCCGATGGATAACTCTAACAGGGGCAGCTCAGGTGAGTGGGGTGGTGCAGATGCGGGCGATGGTATTGGTAATATCAATCCCGACGATATTGAAACAATGACCGTTTTAAAGGGGCAGGCGGCGTCTGCATTATATGGTGCACGTGCTTCCAACGGTGTTATTCTTATCACAACAAAATCCGGTGTAAAGGGTACACCGAATGTTGAGTATAACTTAAACTACACTACGGATAAGCCGGTTGATTATTCTGATTATCAAACTGAATATGGGCAGGGGCAGAACGGTGAAAAACCTTTAACTGCTGCTGCGGCACTCGGTACAAACAGGTTAAGCTGGGGTTCTAAATTAGATGGAAGCCAGGTGATTGGTTATGATGGTAATCAATATCCTTATAGCCCGTATGCAAATAATTTTACCAATTTTTACCGTAATGGTTATACGCTTACCAATACAGTATCTGTAGGCGGTGGAGGCGATAACGGCTCTTACAGGATATCTGCATCACTGCTGGGTAATGATAATGTTACCCTTAACAGCGGTATCAGCAGGAAAACAGTAAACCTTAATTTAAACCAGAACGTTACACAAAAGCTGAACGTTAGTGTAATTGCCAATTATATTGATCAGCAGGACAGGAACAGGGAATACCTGAGTGATGGCCCGGGTAATCCCAACAACTTCCTGTTTCTGGCAACCAATGTAAACAACGAGATATTTAAACCCGGTTATAATCCTGATGGTTCAGAAATTGTATTCAGCGATGATAACTATGTAACCAATCCATGGTTTGTTGTAAACAGGTGGGTAAATAATACCGGCAGGAAGCGTTTAATAGGAAGTTTAAGTGCCAAATATAATTTTACAGACTGGCTATATGCAATGGGCAGGGTAGGGTATGATCATGAGAATGATGATTATGAAAATGTTACACCTACGGGAACTTCTTATTCCTATAATTCAGCAGGGCAGTCAGGAAGCATTAATCAATCAAATGCGCAAACAACAGAATTAAATCTGGATGGTATAATTGGCATTAGTCATTCCATTGCTGAAGATTTTTCTTTCAATGCTACGCTGGGCGCCAATCTCCGCAAAAACGATTTTCAGTCCATCGGCGTTAGCGGAGGTCCTTTTGTAATACCTTATTTATATACGCCGGGTAATGTGGTAAGCTTTGGCAGGAGTTTTAGTGAAACGCACCGCGAAGTGCATTCCGCTTATTATTCCATAGATTTCAGCTACAGGCAACTATTAACCTTATCTACTACCGGCCGCTACGATGCATTTTCTACTTTGTATAACTCAGGCATTCCTAAAGAAGACAGGAACATATTCACACCATCTGTTACCGGAAGCTTTGTCTTCTCGCAGTTATTACGTAGCTCAATATTGAGTTTTGGTAAACTGAGAGCATCCTACGCTCAAACAAGCGGGGAGCCAGCCAATGCTTACCAAACAGCAGTTTATTATAGTGTAGGCAATTCAATAAACGGAACACCAACAGGTAATTTCAGTTCAACCTTACCTAACCTGTTTTTAAAGCCGTTTACAAAAACAGAAGTTGAAATTGGGGCCGACCTGAAATTTTTCAACAGCAGGTTGGGTGTGGATGTTGCCTGGTACAACCAGGAAACAAAAAATGAGATCATGAATGGTAGTCTCAGCGCTTCTTCGGGTTATACCAGCAGGGTTGTTGCTAACGGGTCAGTTAGAAATAAAGGACTGGAAGTTGGCATAACCGGCACACCGATAAGAAGTAAAAATTTCAATTGGGATATTAGCTTCAATTATACCCATGTGCAAAACACGATACTTAAAACAGATGAGGCAGGAAATAATGTAGGCCTTGGTACTTACAGGCCTTTAAATGCAAATACAGCTTTTGTTGTAGGATTGCCCGGCCCACAGATACTGGCACATGATTATACCTACAATGATAAAGGGGAAATAGTTGTTGATGCAAGCGGGTTGCCGGTTCAGGGTGGCCTTATCCCAATGGGTAGTGTGTTGCCAACCAATTATGGGGGTTTAAACAACTCATTCACCTATAAAAATCTTAACCTTTCCTTCCTGGTAGATTACAATTATGGTAATAAAATTTTGTCTGCAACAAATTATTACTCTATCTATCGCGGTCTGAATAAGCTAACGCTTGAAGGAAGAGAAGGTGGCATTACAACGGGTTTTGATGCCAGTGGCAATGCGAATACGGTGGCAGCTCCTGCACAGGCTTATTATCAAAGGCTGGCAACTATTTCAAAAATAAATGTATTGGATGGTGATTACATTAAATTAAGGCAAATAACATTGGGCTATACTTTTTCAGAAGCCATGCTGAAAAAAGTACCTGTTATCAGAACATTGCAGATATCATTAGTTGGGCGCAACCTGCTTTATTTTATGAAGAACAGCGATAACATCGATCCTGAAGCAGGCTTCAATGCAAGTTTGAACTACGCAGGCATAGAAGGTACCAGCCTTCCTCCAACAAGAACATTTGGCTTTAATGTAAACATCAAATTCAAAAACTAATTTATTATGAAGAAGATATTAATATATATAGGTGCTGTTACCACTTTGCTGGTAGCATCGTGCACCAAAGATTTTGACGAGGTAAACACAAACCCTACGCAGGCATCATCAGCTAATTTTGATCCCAATCTTTTGTTGCCCACCGCAGAAGTTAATTACGTAAGTACTATACAAGGATATAGCGGCGCTATATTATTTCAAAGCATGTGGGTGCAGGTATTTGCGAATGCGGAATATCCAACCTATTACAGCAATGGTGATAAATATGTTGCTTCCGGCAATATTCTAACGTATGCAGCAAGCATCTGGAATAACGCATACCAGGCTGCAAGCAAGGCAAAAGAAATACAAAATCTTATTGTTGAAAAAGGTATGACCGCAACTAATTTAAGCAGTGTTGCGCTTATAGTGCAGTTGCTGAACCTGGAACTTGTTACGGATGTATATGGAGATTGCCCGTATTCACAGGCTTTGCAGGCAAAAACAGGCAATATTGCCTTCCCCGGTTACGATAAGCAATCAAACATTTATCCCGCTATGCTCAACAGCCTTGATTCTGCAATAAGCACTTTGGATCCTGCCGGGGATAAGATCACCAACGACATCATCTACAAAGGCGATATAACCAAATGGAAAAAATTCGGGTATTCATTGATGCTGCGTATGGCCATGCGTTTAACCAAGGTTGATGCTGCCACTGCACAGAAATATGCAGAGAAGGCCTATGCCGGCGGCGCTTTCAGCAGTGTTGATGATAATGCGTATGTTACTTTTGACAATCCCAACGGGTATGGTAATGCTAATGCAAGCGCATTACAGGTTCCCGAAGATTTTTCACAGGTTAGATGGAGCAAGCCATTAATGGATTTTCTTAAAGCAAGCGGCGATCCCCGTGTACCGGTTATTGCAGAAATACCTAAGAACGGAACCAGTAATAACAACAACAAAAGCCTTGATGGTGATCATACTTTCTCCAAACAAATTGGTATGCCAAATGGCTATGATCAAAATGGCGGTGCTACTGATATAAGTAAGGCGCCTGGTTATCCCGGTGTATCGCCTGCAGATCCTTCAATAACAGGGGATGCCCCGTTTGCTGTTGGCTTATACTCAAGGCCTACGGCTGCGCTTTACACAAGAAACTTAAGTACACCCGGCTTTATCCTTACGTATGCGGAAACAGAATTGTTATTTGCTGAAGCAGCAGTAAGAGGCTGGAGTGTTGGCGCAACCGCAACACAACATTATCATAATGGTGTATCAGCCGCACTGCAATCGTATGGCACACTAAACAGCGTAGGTACAATTGCTGCAGCAGATGCTGAAGCGTATGCAACAGCGCATCCGCTGAATACTACTTCAACAACAGCTTCTTTGTCCGAGATCAATACACAATTCTGGGCAACAACAGGTACGTTGTTCAATTTTATAGAAGCATGGAATAACTGGAGGCGATCAGGCTATCCTGAATTAACACCGGTTAATTATGTTGGAAATTTCACCGGCGGTCAAATTCCAAGAAGGGAAACTTATCCTTCAAGTGAAGCGTCTAATAATGGTGAAAATTATAATGCAGCTTCGTCAGAAATGGGTGGCGATACATGGATAAGCCGTGTTTGGTGGGATACAGAATAACAACAATTTTTATTAAAATTTATTTCCCCGGGCTGCTTGAAAGAGCAGCCTTTTTTTACTTTTACCACGATCGTGTTTCGATCTTCACGTACGGCTTATGTTTCAGATAAAAGTGAAATGGATTATTACAGGCCTGCTGGTTGTATACATAAGCCAGGATGTAACAGCGCAGCAAAAACTTTTCAAGCTGCTTGATACAACTGCAACCGGCATTGCATTCAGCAACGATATCAACGAATCAGAAGACCTTAATGTATTGGCATATGAATATTTCTACAACGGTGGTGGTGTAGCTGTGGGTGATATCAATAATGATGGCTTGTTAGATATTTTTTTTACTGCCAATATGCGGCCAAATAAGCTTTACCTGAATCTTGGTAACATGAAGTTTAAAGATA
>Ga0164308_10001442_pt1 | contig 12643 bp, 11 predicted proteins | sample Whisoiple_246_MG_FD_109983 | JGI IMG/M metagenome (GOLD analysis project Ga0164308, IMG submission 109983) | Soil microbial communities amended with fresh organic matter from upstate New York, USA - Whitman soil sample_246_MG | ecosystem: Environmental > Terrestrial > Soil > Unclassified >... | reverse complement strand
GCGCTCGACCAGCTGACGGCCAAGCAGGCCGAGTCGCTCCAGAAGATCCAGGCGAAGCAGCGCACCCTCGCGCAGCAGCGCACGGAGGCGCAGGGCAAGCTCGCCGACCTCGCCGACGTCCGCGAGACGCTCGGCACGAACAAGGCGAAGTTCCAGAGCAAGCTGGCCGACGCCCAGAAGCTGCTGAACACCATGACCGCGGCCGAGCGCGCCAAGATGGCCGAGGACGACCAGCGCGCCAGCCGGTCCGCGGGAGACCGCGTCGAACTCGGCGACGAGGCACCGGCATCGGCGCTCGGCGCCGCCGCCCTCCAGGCTGCGAGCACCCGGGTGGGCATGCCGTACGTCCGTACAGCGACCGGTCCCGGCTCCTTCGACTGCTCGGGTCTGACCCAGTGGGCCTACGCGCAGGCCGGCGCCGACATCACCCGGACCACGTTCACGCAGATCAACCAGGGCACCCGCATCGCGCGCAGCCAGCTCAAGCCGGGCGACCTGGTGTTCTTCAGCAACACCTCGCACGTGGGCCTCTACGCCGGCAACAACACCGTGCTGCACGCCCCGTACCCGGGCGCCTATGTCCGCTACGAGTCGATGGGTACCGTCGGCTCCTACGAGGCCGCTGTACGCATCTGACGTCGCTCCCACACCGGAGGTCCTGGGCATCGGCGCCCTTCGACGGCGCCGAGGACACCCGCGGCGTACGCCGGCGGCTGCTCAGGACCTGTGCGACCGCGCTCAGCCTGCCTGATCGCTGATGGTCCGGCCGTGACGACACCCGGCCGGATCAGGTCGATCCGCCGCTCAGTCGTGAGCGCGAAGGGTGACGGCGGGGGTCACACCGTAGTGCCGCCGGTAGGCGGCGGCGAAGCGCCCGACGTGCGGAAAGCCCCATGCCGCCGCGATCCGCGTCACGCTGGAGACGTGCGGGTCGGCCTTCACCAGATCGACGTGGGCCCGGGTGAGCCGGACGTGGCGCAGGTGGCCCAGGGGCGTCGTGTCGGTGTGTCTGCTGAAGGCGTACTGCACGGCGCGGGGGGTGACGAACGCGGCGGCCGCGATGTCCGCCAGACCGATGGTGCGGTGCGCGTTCTCCTCGATGAAGGCCTTCGCCCTGCGGAGGGTCTCGGTGTGCGCGTCACGGCTGTCGGTGCGGTGGTCCTCCTCCTGGGCCGTGATGCTGGGCAGCGCGCTCAGAGTCACCGCTGCCAGGTGCTGGACGGCGGTGGCGACGACGAGGCCCTCGACGGCCGGGCCGGTGAGCACCTGGTCCCGGAGGAAGGCGACGGTGCTGCCCAGGCGCCGGTTGGCGGCCGCGTCCACCGGGCGTTGGCCGGTGAGCCGAACCGGTCCGTCGGAGTTCGCGCCCGCGGCGGCAACGCGGTCGAGCAGGGCGGGGTCGAACATGGTGATGGTGTAGCGGGCCGAGTGGAGGGCACCGGTGTAGGGGCGGTCAGGAGGGGCGATGAGGAAGGTCTCCCCGGGGCCGTAGACGTCGTTCCGACCGTCCGTGGTGTCCACCATGCTGCCCTTGTGCACGGTGATCAGGCAGATCGCGTCCAGCTGGTCGGCGTCGTAGGTCATGGTGTAGCCGAAGTCGAGTCGATCGACGACAAGCCCTTCGGCCGCGTTGCGGACTATGCGGGTCCGCGTGTCCTGCGGCCGTCCGCCGATCCTCATGGGTGTGTAGGCCCGCGACAGAAACGCCTCGGTCGCCTCCAGGCTCCCGCTGTCGAAACGCTCCGTCTCCAACTTCCCCTCCCGCGGCTGCGGAGCCCGGTGCGGCTCCCCGACTCACGGTACGCCGTCCGGTTCCGGGCAGGCGACGAGCGGCGGCGCCGAAAGACCGGGACCACCGCGCCATCACACGGCTCGTGCTGCGGCTTCACGGGGCACGCCGTGTCTGTGATGCCTCCCCCCTTCTCACGGAGCTCACTCGGAGAAGGTCAGGAAACGAACCGTCGAAGCCTCTGTCGCGAAACCCTGACGGGACCAGCCCGGGTGAGGGGTGTTGCTGACCGGGGCGTGGGCACCCCGAGAATCCGAGGGGGGCCGTCAGCGAGCAACCGATCATGGCCGTCGTACGGCTACGGAAGGAGGGCGGCGATGCTCACGGTGCACAGGACTCGGCACCACAACGGCGGGGCTGAGCTCACCGCGTACCGGGAGGCGTACACAGGAGGTGAATGGCAGCTGTACGTGGCGGGAGAGTTCGACGAGGCCACCACCGGCCCACTGGCCGATGTGCTCGACGACGCCTGCCGGCAGCGGGCCTGGCGCATCGTGATCGACTGCTCGGCCGTCACCTTTGCCGACGTCGCCTTCCTGCGTGCGCTGTTGACCCCTCACGCTCACGACATCCAGGTGGTGCTGGCCTCGCCGTCGACGGCCGTGCGGCGGCTGCTTCAGGCCACAGGAACCGTCAACCGCTTTCCCGTGACGAGACGCGCCTGGTCCACACCGACCGGATGATCCGGAACCCCCTCGCCCTTCTGCGCCATGCCGCTCATGACACCTCGCGGGCGGCCGAGCGGCAAGCGCGGTTCCTGCATGGCAGACGCCCTCGCCACTCGGCCCCGCAACCGGACGCCGTGGGGCAGCCCGGATCCCCCTGTCCCGACCGTGTCTCCCCGTCCAGGCAGCTCTCTGGCGCTCGGTCAGGATGGGGACTTGTTCGCGAAGACCCAGCGGTTGCCCTCCAGTGCGTCGTTCGGCTCGGGCAGGGGGCCGCGTCCGTGCCGACGGGTGAAGTCGAAGGGGGTGTGGACCGATGTGGACCAGCCCCTGCCCTCCAGGTCTCCTGCGGAGTCGGGCCGTGGTCCACCGTCGAACAGGTTGAGCAGGTCGATGCCGAGTTGCTGCTCCGTGGAGGTGTAGAGCGGACTCTCGCGGTATTCCAGCAGGTCCTTCTCGAGCTTCACCTCGTAGGCCAGTGCGCTTCCTCCCGTACTCAACCGGTCGACCGTGTCGATGAGATAGGTCTCGGCGGTGATGGGCAGGTAGAACAGCAGCCCCTCCGCCAGCCATACGCTCGGGGCGGCCGGGTCGAAGCCGGCGTCGGTCAGCGCGGTGACCCAGTCGGCACGCAGATCGATCGGGATAGGGACGCGCGCCGCCTTCGACGTTGCCGACAGTCCGTCGAGTACGTCGTGCTTGAAATCCAGCACTCCCGGCTTGTCGATCTCGAAGATCACGCAGCCGGCCGGCCAGTCGAGCCGGAACGCCCGTGCGTCCAGACCCGCGCCGAGCAACACCACCTGGCGAGGGGCTCCGGCGTGCACCGCCTGGAGGATGAAGTCGTCGAGGACGCGCGTACGCAGACCGAAGTACCGAGCGAAACGCCCCCACAGCGGGTTCGCGTCACCGTCCGGGACCTGTTGGATGCGGACCGGCCAGTCCGCGGACGCCGGTGCGGCGCGGACGAAGTGTTCCGCGTAGATGTCGCGTGCCAGGCTGTCGTGGCGGTGGGTCTCGATCGCCCGTGAGGCGGCGACCAGGAGGGCGGTGAGCCCGATGCCCCCTGCCACGCCCTCCACATCCGTGTTCCGACGAACCGTGTCGACCATGTGCTCTCCTTCTGTGCGAAAAATGGAACGCGGGGCCGCCGCGCGTGCCGGATCCGCGGTCGGCCCGCGAGCTGCGGCCCTGGGGGCCGTTCCTCGGCCCCTCCCTCACGGGATCAGGACGGGCTTGACCACCCGGCCGGCGTCGCAGTCACGCTCGGCCTCGTTGATGTCGGCGAGCGGGTAGGTACGGATCAGTTGGTCGAAGGGGAACTTCCCGGCCCGCCACAGTTCCGTCAGCCGCGGAATCAGCAGTCCCGGCACCGCGTCTCCCTCGCAGATGTGGGAGATCTTCCGGCCTCGGTCCAGTGAGCCCGGCCGGAGCGGGAGCGGCGTGCGTATCCGTGCGACCAGACCGAGATGGCCGGTCGGGCGCAGGGCCTGGAGCGCGTCGTTGATCATCTCGGGTGAGCCCGTGGTGTCGAGTGCGTACCGCGTGCCGCCGTCGGTGAGCCGCCGGATGCGATCGGGCAGGTCGGCCGTCGAGGCGTGCAGGGGAATCGCACTGAACCGCTCGGCGGTGGCCAGCCGTTCGGGATGCCGGTCGACGGCCACGGTCACCGCTCCGGCGGCGGTGGCCGCCATCACCGCGGCAAGGCCCACCGCTCCGGCGCCGAACACGGCCACGGTGTCGCCGGGACCGGCACCGAAGGAGTGGAGAACGGCTCCGGCCCCGGTGAGGAAGCCGCAGCCGAGCGGCCCCAGCAGCTCCACCGGCAGGGCGGGATCGACCCGGACGGCGTTGCGTGCGCTGACCATGGCGTACTCGGCGAACGAGGACTGGCCGAACCATCGGGGGGCCAGTTCACCCCCGGTCGCGTCGGTGAACCGTGCGGCGTTCTCCTTCCGTCCCCCGAAGAGGTTGAGCGAGGCGAAGGAGTCGCAGTAGGCCGGTGCCGCGCCCATGCAGTTGCGGCAGCGACCGCACGAGTCGAAGCTCAGCACGACGTGGTCGCCGGTGCTCAGACCGGTGTCCGGGCCGCCCGTCCCCACCACCACCCCTGCGCCCTCATGGCCGAGCACGGCGGGAAGCGGTGTGCGGCCCGCCGAGCTCCGGACCGCGAGGTCGGTCCGGCACATCCCGCAGCCCGCGATCCTGACCAGGATCTCGCCGTCGGCCGGTTCCTCGTGCAGGGCCACCTCCTCGACCGCGAAGGGCTTCCCGTAGGAGCGCAGTACCGCCGCCTCGAACCTCTTCGTCATGCCTCCTCCGGACGGTCCGGACGGTGCACGACGAACGGCCTGAGATTGCCGTAGAGACCCCAGGGGCCTCCCGCGACGCCGACACCGCTCTCCTTGACACCCGCGAAGGGCTGGGCGAGGGAGAGTTCGGCGTGATGGTTGATCCAGGCCGTCCCGCACTCCAGCCGGTCGGCGATCGCCTCGGCCCGGTCGAGGTCGGTGCCCCAGACCGAGCCGCCCAGCCCGAAACCGGTGCCGTTGGCCGCTTCGACGGCCTCGTCGACGCTGGTGTACGGCAGCACCGGCAGCACCGGGCCGAACTGCTCCTCCGTCACCACACGGCTGGTGGAAGGGACATCGGCCAGGATGGTGGGAGCGAAGAAGTAACCCGGCCGGTCCAGGCGGTGCCCGCCCGCCGCCGCTCGGGCGCCGTCCGACAGTGCCTGGGCCGTGTACCGCTCGACCCGGGCCAGCTGGTCGGCGTTGTTCACCGGCCCGAGCTCCGAGACGGGGTCGAGGCCGGATCCGACGACCACGGTCCTCGCGCGATGCGCGAGGGCTTCGACCACCCGGGAGTAGATCCGGGCCGGGGCGTAGACGCGCTTGACCGCCATGCACACCTGTCCGCAGTTGCGGAAAGCGGCCCAGAACAGCCGGTCCGCGACGCGTTCCACGTCCACGTCCTCCAGCAGGACGGCGGCGTCGTTCCCGCCCAGCTCCAGGGTCGCGCGGGTGAGTGAGGCCGCCGCGCTCTTCGCGACGGCCCGTCCGGTGGGGATCGAGCCGGTGAACGTCACATGGCGGATCCCCGGGTGGGAGGCGAGACGGGCGCCGAGGGGTTCGCCCCCGGTGACGATCGTCAGTACGTCCTCGGGGAGGGCGCTGGACAGGACCGACCCCAGCAGCCGTGTGGCGAGGGGGGTGCAGGGCGAAGGTTTGAGGACCACCGTGTTGCCCGCGGCGAGCGCGGGCGCGAACTTCGCCGAGGCGAGTTGGAGGGGAAAGTTCCACGGGACGATGGCGGCGACCGGGCCGAGCGGGCGCCAGCGGATCTCGCTGCGTACCGGCCGCCCGTCCGTGATGGGCTGTGAGCCGGGGTCCAGCTCGGCGAAATAGCGCAGACGGGCCGCCGTCCGGGCGACCTCCGCGTACGACTCGGACAGGGGCTTGCCCTGTTCACGGGTGAGCAGGGGGGCCAGGTCGGCCCCGGCGGCCTCGACGTCGTCGGCTGCCGCGAGCAGCGCACCGGTGCGGGTGGCGGAGTCCGACCGCCACTCGCGCCAGGCGACGTGCGCCGCGTCGACGACGGCGTCCAGCGTGTCCGGGTCGTGGTCGGGGGCCTCGTCGAAGGGCTCGCCCGTCGCGGGGTCGAGCACGTCGAAGCACTCGGCACGGCCCCCGGGCGCGCGGGTGGGTTGTCGCGTCGGCATGTCGGGTGATCAGCTCGCGGTCGCCGCGTACGCGCGGGCATGCCGGTCCATCTCCGCCCGGAAGGCTGCCACCAGCTGCGGCTGGATCCTTCCGGTGGTCCGGTCTCCGCGTTCGCAGACCGCCCCGCGCACTCCCACGATGTCCGTGCCGATGCCGGTCAGCGTCGCGAGGTCCTCCTCCTTGATGCTGCCGGCCAGGGCGGCGAGCAGATCGGCCTCGTGGGCCAGCCGGACGAACTCCGCGCAGGCGTCGGGCGGTACGTGGTCGAACAGCCGGGTGCCGTCCTTGACCGCGGTGTCGAGCATGGCCGCGTCGGAGCCGGAGAGCCTGGCGATGTCGGGCAGTGCGAGCGGGTTGACGCAGCCGATCCGGTGGGCGTCCGCGTAGCCCGAGGCGACGACGAACGCGTCCGGACGGTAGTCCTTCACGGCGCGGACGACCCCGCGCATGACCTCGACGGCCTGTTCGGGCGTCGTGCACCCGTAGAGGCCGACCTTGATGTACGTAGCACCCGACACCGCCGCTCCGAGCGCGGCCTGGGCCACCGTGCCCGGCTTGTACGGGACGTCTCCCACGGTGGCGGAAACCGGCTTGTCCGCCGGGACGGCGGCGCGGATGTCTCTGATGACCCACGGGTAGTTCGCGCCGAGCGAGCCCTCGTCGGGCTTCTTGACATCGACGATGTCGAGGTGTTCGGCGGCCTTCGCGCAGTCGAGTGCTTCCTCGACGCTGTCAGGAGAGATGAGCAGCAACAACGTGGGTTCCTTCCACCGTAGTTCCACCTGCCGGGGACAGGTGTGCGGAGTCGCTCGGATCACGTGCGGTGTGCTCATCATCGCTGCGGCCCGGAGGGCCGGGCAGGGCGCGCGGAGTACCGCACGGATCACTGCCGTACCGCGCCCACGCCCCTTCCGGCGCGCCGTCCACGCCGGTTCGCAGCAGTCACGCGGAGCAGGCCGTCCGGCCGGCCCGGCAGGCGGTTCGCCGGGGGGGGTGTCTCTATGTCCTTCGTCAAGGACGTGGTGCCTGGTTTGCGTGTGGTTGGGGTGGTCAGGCGGCGAGGGTGATGGTGGGGGTTCTGGATTCGTAGAAGGTGCCGTCTCGGAGCATGGCGAACAGCACGCTGATGCGTTGGCGGGCGAGTCGCAGGAGTGCCTGGGTGTGCGTTTTGCCGCGGGCTCTTTGCCGGTCGTAGTAGGCGCGTGATGCCGGGTCGGCGTTCATGCAGGCGAAGGCGGAGAGGAACATCGCGCGTTTGAGCTGCCGGTTTCCGCCGCGTGGTGCGTGTTCGCCGTGGATCGAGGTTCCCGACGATTTCGTCGTGGGAGCGAGGCCGGCGTAGGAGGCGAGGTGGGCGGCACTTGGAAAGCCGGTGCCGTCGCCGACGGTGACCAGCAGGACGGCGGCGGTCCTGACGCCGACGCCCGGCATCGAGGTCAGGACCTGGTGAAGAGGGTGGGCCTCCAGCAGGGTGCTGATCTGGGCTTCGAGTGCCTTGCGTTGGTCGTGGACGGCTGCGAGCGAGGCGGCCAGGGACGGGATCACGATGTCGAGGGTGCCCGTGCCGGGAACGATGACGGTCTGCTCGTCGAGGGCGTCGAAGACGTCATCGATCAGCCTCTGTGCCATCCGCGGAGCCTTGGGCCGGATCAGCTCGACGAGCCGGCGGCGGCCGGCTTTCCTCAAAGCGGCCGGGGATCCGTGGCGCTCAAGGAGCCAGGTGACGGCGGGGTGGTCCAGCCGCGGGCCGAGCACGCGCTCGAGGCTGGGGTGGAACTGGGTGAGCAGGCCGCGTATCCGGTTGCTGGTGCGGGTGGCCTCGGCGGCGAGGTCCTGGTCGAAGCCGGTCAGCACCGTGAGCTCGGCGGTGATCTCGTCGGTCAGCTCCAGCGAACGCAGGATGTGCGGCATCGTCCGGGCCGCGTCCGCAATCACCGCCGCGTCCTTCGCATCCGTTTTCGCCTCGCCCGGATACAGATCGGCGATCCGCCGCATGGCAAGTCCGGGCAGGTAGGCGACCTCGCAGCCCGCGTCCCGGGCGACGGTCAGCGGCAGAGCCCCGATCGATGCGGGCTGGTCGACGATCACCAGCACGGTGCCGAACTTGGCCTTGAGCTTGTCGAAGGCGGCCCGCAGTTTCGGTTCGCTGTTGGGCATCGGCTTGTCGAAGATCTTCTTGCCCGCCGGAGTCAGGCCGTGGCCATGATGGGCGGACTTGCCGACGTCCATCCCGAGGAAGACGCCCACGCCATCGGTGTCTAACATCGCACCCTTCCCAGGTGGTTGCTCCTGCCGGCCTCGGCGATGGCACCGTGCTCGCGCATCCACGTTATGCAGACCTGCCGCCCGCGTACTGCCCGGCATTGCGCCGGACCGGGCGGTGGCCGGGTCTCTCATCAGCGTCTCCGACGGCACCCCACGGACCCGGCGACACCACCCCCCAGGTCATCTGTTCGACAGAGGGGACACAGTCATACCGGGCCCGGAGGCCAGCGGCCCCATTGCAGGACCGCGAAAAACATAACGGGGGCGGGGTACTCACCGGGCCGTGTTCACCGGGATGCAGGCCGCTGCCTGGGGTGCGGAGGGGGACGCTCCTGGCCGCGCTCGATGTCGTGCTCGCGCAGTGGTCCCGCGCGCAGACCGAGTCGTCGGCACTCGGCGAGCAGGACGGGCAGTGCGTCCAGCGTGGCCCTCCACGCGCCCGGCGCGCTCCACCGGTCCGCGTCGTGCAGCAGCACGGTGCCTCCGCCGGTCAGGTCCTTCAGGACCGATGCCGTCACGGAGCGGGCGTCGGCTCGCGCCGTCCAGTCCTGGCCCCATGCCGACCAGAGCACCGGCCGGAGTCGCGCGCGACGTGCTGCCGCCAGCCGGCCGCCGGTGAGGATGCCGTAGGGCGGCCGGTACCACTGCGGGCCCGACCCGCAGATCTGCCGGACCGCGTCGGCGGCCAGGCCCACCTCCCGTACGTCGCGCAGGGGCGCCGGGAACCAGGGCCGGTCGTGGTGCCAGCCGTGCACCGCGACCTCGTGTCCTGCCGCCACGAGGGCCCGGCCGAGGGCGGGATGGCGGATCAGCGACGCGCCGACGAGGAAGAAGGTGGCCCGTACCCGGTGCTCCGCCAGGACGCGCAGGAAGTGCGGGGTGCTGTCCGGGTCAGGTCCGTCGTCGAACGTCAGCGCCACGTGGTCGGGGCGGCCCCTGCCGTCCAACGAGGGGCTGAGGATCTTCCGTACGGGCGGCAGCCACGTCGCGGCGGGGCCGACGTGCCACGCGGCAGCCGCTCCCAGGGCTCCCGCCAGCACGCCCGCGCCGACGGAGCCGGGGTGTCTCACCATCGTTGGGCCTCCTCGCCCGAGACCAGGGGGGACCTGCTCAGCTGTACGCAGGCGAACGCGACGAGGCCGAGCGACGCCGCTTCCGGCAGCGCCCGCCAGCCGAGGTCGACCCGTTCCTCGAACAGTGAGATTCCCAGGATCACGCTCAACAGGGAGTCGCCGAGAGTCAGGGCCGGCTGGGACGCGGCCAGGGAACCGGCCCGCAACGTGGCCTGCAGCATCAGGAACGAGCCGAGGCCGACCCCTGCGGCCGTGTAGATCTGCCACCGGGTGAAGACGTCCCCGGCACCGCCGGAGACGAGGCCGAGGGTGTCCTTGATCAGTGCCGCGGTGAAGGCGAAGCCGATGGCGGTGACCGATCCCAGCACCGCCGCGCGCGCCGCCCCGCGCAGTCTCCTGCCCACCACGACCAGCAGGATCGACACGGCAAGGGCGGGAACGGCACTGATCAGCCACCTCTTCGGCGGGACGGTCTCCGTGCCGCCGGTCGGACCGGCCAGCAGGAGGAAGGCGGCCAGCCCCAGCGCCATCCCGAGGAACGCCGCCCAGGTCCGGCCGCCCGGCGGCCACCGGAAGACGACAGCGGCCAGTACGAGCGTGAACAGCAGCTCGGTCGTCATCACCGGCTGCACCACCGCCAGCGGTCCCGTCGCCAGGGCCAGGGCCTGCGCCGCCCCGGAGAGGGCCAGGAGCCCCGCCCCCCAGCGCCAGGCGGGGCGGCGTACGAAGCCGAACCGTCCGCCCGCCGTGTCGGCCAGGTCGGCCGCCGCGGCGTGGCGCTGCAGTACGGAGGCCGCCGCGTTGCCCAGCGCGGCGAGCAGTGCCATGACGACGGAGAGGATGATCATGTCCTGCGCCCTCCGCGACCGTGTCGGTGTCGAGGGGCCCGGTCAGCCAAAGCGTGTGGCCAGCCGGCGAAAGAGGTGCGGGGCCAGACCCTGGACCAGGCCGGGGGCTCCCAGCCAGCGCGGCACGGTGATCTCGCCCCGCCTCCCGGTCAGGGCCTCCTCGACCGCGGCGGCGACGCGCCCGGCGGGCACCGGCCGCGGCCAGGAGCGGGTGTAAGGGGTGTGCCGGTGCGCGAAGAACGGGGTGTCGACGGGGCCGGGCTGGACCAGGCAGACATGGACGCCTGTGCCCCGGAGTTCGTAGCGCAGGCTCTCCGCGAAGGGGATCAGGGCGCCCTTCGTGGCCGCGTACGCCGCCTCGCCCCGCACGCCGAACCGGCCGGCGACGGAGCCGAGCAGGACCAGCCGGCCCGATCCGCGCGTGATCATGTGCGGCAGCACCAGGTTGACGAGATGGAGCACGGCACCGACGTTGACGCTGACCAGACGGTTCACCACGGCGGGTGTCATGTCGGTGTAGGCGCCCGCCCACCCGAGCCCCGCGGCGGCGACGAGCGCGTCGATCCGGTCACCGCGTGCCAGAGCGGCCTCGGCCAGTTTCCGGCAGCCCTCCGGAGTGGCCAGGTCCATCGGCAGCGCGACACCGCCGGTGCGGTCGGCGACCGCACCGAGCCGCTCCTCGTCCCGCCCGTTGAGCAGCAGCTCCCATCGGCCGCCCGCCGAGAGCCGGGAGGCGACCGCGGCACCGATGCCGGACGAGGCGCCCGTGATCAGCACGACCCGCCGCCGGCCCGGGGCGGGACGGCCGCCCGCGCACGACGGCGCCACATCGGCTCCGGCCGCCGGACTGCTGCGTGGTGCTGGGCTCGCGCGCATGGGCCTTCCGTCCTCCGTGGCCACCGGCCACGCGGGGCTCCGTTCCGAGCCCGGGTGCACCGGACCGTACGCAGTCATCCTTCGGTGCAACGGGTGCCCCGGCAAACGCGCGTGACCGCACTGGGCTAACGGCTCACCCGGTCCGTGTCTGGCACACGGGCCGCCGTGCGGGGAACATACGGGAATGAGCAGGTTTCTGATCATCAGCGCGAGCATGGGCGCGGGTCACGACGCCGTCGCTTCCGAACTGGCGGGACGCCTGAGGACCGACGGTCACCAGGCCTCCTGCGTGGACCTCCTGAGCCTGCTCCCCCACGGTGCCGGCCGCGGGCTTCGCGCCGCGTACCGCACGGCACTCCGCCGCTGCCCCTGGGCCTACCAGACGGTCTATTCGACGCTCTTCCAGGACCGCGGGCCCGGCGGTGGCGGAGACGGCCGGTCGACGGCCGCCGCCCCGCTGGCAGCGGCACTCGCGCCACGCCTGCGCCGCGTCGTCGACCGGTGGCGCCCGGACGCCCTCGTCTCCACCTTCCATCAGGCCGCCCAGGCGACAGGGCGGTTGAGGGCGGCCCATGGCGGTGACTGTCCACCGAGCACCGTCGTGGTCACCGACTTCGCCGTGCACCGGCAGTGGCTCCACCCGGACAACAGCCTCTATCTGTGCGTGACCGATGCCGCCGCGGCACGCGTCACGGCCGCGACCGGACGCCCGGCGAAGGTGTGCGGCCCGGTCGTACCGGCGGCCTTCACCGCCGGGGGCCGGCCGGCCCCCGGGCGGCAGCCGTCCCGCTGGGGTACCGAGCTGGCACGGATCGGACCCGGCCGGCCGGTGGTGCTGGTGTCCGCCGGTGCCTGGGGAGTCGGCAGGGGGCTCACCGCCACCGCGCGCCTGCTCGCCGACGCGGGCCACCTGCCGGTGCTGCTGTGCGGCAACGACGAAAGGCTGCGGGCCCACGCCGCGAGGCTCCCCGGCGTGCTGCCGCTGGGCTGGATCGACGATCTGCCCGACCTGATGGCCGCTTCGAGCGCCCTGGTCGACAACGCGGCGGGGCAGACCGCGGTGCAGGCCCTCGCCGCCGGGGTGCCGGTCGTCGGATACCGTCCGATCCCCGGTCACGGCGTGGAGGGCGTGCGCGAGATGGCCGAGGCGGGTATCTCCGAGTACGCCGCCGGCGATGCCGCGCTGCTCGGCGCGCTGGACCGGCTGGCGCGTCCCGGCCCAGGCCGGGAACGCCGGATCGCCGCCGGCCGGGCCGTGTTCGTGGGCGACGCCGCCCGGCTCGTGGCCTGTTGACCGAACCCCTCCATCACACGATGGAGGAGGCCACTCCTCCTGCCCGTTCACTCCGGCACGCCCGGTCCGTCCCGGCACGCGAACGGGGCGAGGGAGCGCACCACATGCTGT
>Ga0164308_10001441_pt1 | contig 12653 bp, 11 predicted proteins | sample Whisoiple_246_MG_FD_109983 | JGI IMG/M metagenome (GOLD analysis project Ga0164308, IMG submission 109983) | Soil microbial communities amended with fresh organic matter from upstate New York, USA - Whitman soil sample_246_MG | ecosystem: Environmental > Terrestrial > Soil > Unclassified >... | reverse complement strand
CCGCCCGCCACCGGCGGCCCCGGCGACCGACCGCCGCGGAAGAATCGCGGCCTGCTCTACGCGGGGCGTGCGCTCGTCGCCGCGCTGGCTGCGCTGCTCATGCTCTACACGGGCATGCAATACACCGTGCTCAAGCGGACCGACCAGGACCTCCAAGACCACTCGGTGGCGGCACTGGACCCCAACGACCCCAACATCAGGACCCCGACGGCCACCGGCAACGCGACCCAACCGGGGAAAGCCGGCGGGACGACCCCGGCCGAGGTCGCGAAGGTCTACAAGCCGGAGAACATCCTGCTTCTCGGCTCGGACACCAGGGCCAACGGCAACGCCGATTCCAGCGTCGGCAGCGCGAGCGAAACCGACTCGGCCCAGTCCGACACTCTGCTGATCGCGCACATCAGTGGCGACCGCCAGCACGTCACCATGGTGTCCATTCCCCGCGACCTCCGGGTCGACGCCCCGCTCTGCAAGACCTGGGACTACACCACCGGAAAGCTCTCCGATCAGGACTTCCCGATCAACGAGGGCGAGCAGTGGAAGATCACCAATGCCTACGCGGTCGGTGGCCCGAAGTGCACGGTCAAGGCGGTGCAGCAGCTGACCGGTATGCGGATCGATCGGGTCATCGGCATCGACTTCGTCGGCTTCAAGGCCATGGTGGATGCCCTCGGCGGCGTCCAGGTCAACGTGTGCAAGCCGATCATCGACGCCGAGCTGCACACGGTGATCCCGACCGCCGGGGAGCAGACCCTGGTCGGTGACCAGGCGCTCAGCTTCGTCCGGGCCCGCAAGGTCCAGGGCGATCCCACCGGCGATATCGGACGGATTCGACGCCAGCAGGTCGTCCTGTCGGCCATGCTCCGGCAGGTGGCCAGTGCGGGCACGTTGCTCAACCCGGCCAAGCTCCAACGCTTCCTCACCGCCTTCGTCAACTCCACGTACACGGACAACGTCAGCGTCGACTCGCTGATCGACCTGGCCAAGTCGTTCGGCACGCTCGACCCGCAGAAGGTCACCTTCTACACGCTGCCCACCGTCGAAGACAGCAGCGACCCCGACGCCCTCGCGCTTGACCCGAAGGCGACCGCGGTCTTCGACGCGCTGATCAACGACCAGACCCTGCCCGGCGAGCCGACGGTCGCCACCTCGTCGGCGACCCACAAAGCCAGCACGAAGAGCGACGCCGGCAAGACCACCGCCAAGACGACCAACAAGACGACCGCGGCGGCACCCGAGCTGACCGTCGCACCGGCCGACGTCGATCTCGAAGTGGTCAACGTGGCGGGCCGGGCCGGGGTGGCGGGCGAGGCCCAGACCGCCCTGAACGGGGTCGGTTTCGACGTCACCGACGACGACCTGACCTTGCCGGCCGACCAGCCTGTGTACCAGGACATCACCGTGCTGTATGCGCCGCAGAACCGGGCGGCTGCGTTGACAGTAGCCGCCTCAGTGCCCGGTGCGATCCTGGAGGAGCAGGACGACCTGGGCAGCCGAGTTCGGCTGTTGCTCGGCACCGACTACACCGGCAAGGTGACCAAGGTGCAGGTCGGAGACGCGGTCCCGGCAGCGCTGCGCTCGACCGGCGGGGTCGCCGGCTCCACTGGATCCTCCTCGGACGACTCGTCGTCCACCGCCGCGGACGGGGCGGGCGCCGCATCGACCACCGCCAGCACCAAGTCGACGGGCACCGTGCCAACCCTGGCGTCCACCGACCTGTCGTCGGTCAACGCCGCCTCGGCCGGCTGCGCGTAGGGCGCCGGCGGGCCGAGCCTGCGGCGGCCCGGTCTCCTCCCGTTCACCACGCGTTCACCGCACGGGCGACGGGCCGGTGCCTGCGCGACCTAAGCTTGGACGATGCGCCAGACCTACCACACTCGCCTCGACGCACTCAGCGACCAAGCGGGGCGGATGTGCCAGTTCGCCGCCGACACCATGCGCGATGCGCACCGATCGTTGCTCGATGCCGATCTGGCGCTGGCGGAGAAGGTGATCGCCAACGACGTAGCGCTCGACGAGATGCGGGCCACCACAGAGGAAGCCGCGCTCGAACTGTTGGCCCTGCAGTCGCCGGTGGCGACCGACCTACGCTCCGTGGTCTCCGCCCTGTGGATCGTCGCCGACCTGCAGCGGATGGGCACCCTGGCGATCCACATCGCCAAGGCCGCCCGGCGTCGGCATCCGACGGCCGTGCTGCCCAACGAAATCCGGCCGACCTTCGAGCGGATGGGAGCGGTCGGCGCCCACCTGGCCGCGCGGGCGACGGTCATCCTCCGCGACCGGGACATCGAGCTGGCCAGTGGCCTGGCAGCCGAGGACGACCTGATGGATGACCTGCACCGGGACATGTTCGCCGCGCTGATGGCACCGACCTGGTCGCACGGCGTGCAAACGGCGGTTGACATCTCGCTGCTCGGCCGGTTCTACGAGCGGTTCGGCGACCACGCGGTTGCGGTGGCCCGCCGGGTCATCTTCCTGGTGACGGGCGAGAACGTCGGCGGCGACACCACTATCTACGACGCCGCCCCGGAACGCTGAGCTGCGCGGTCCACCCGAACCGAACGAAGCCCCGCCCGGTCATCCGGGCGGGGCTTCGTTGTCCGCGGCGCGACCCGCGCTCAGCCGAAGCGGCCCGAGATGTAGTCCTCGGTAGCCTTCTCATTCGGGTTGGAGAAGATCTTCGCAGTTTCGTCGTACTCGATGAGTCGCCCCGGCTGGCCCACGCCGGCCAGATTGAAGAAGGCCGTGCGGTCGGAGACCCGGGCGGCCTGCTGCATGTTGTGCGTGACGATGACGATCGTGTAGCGCGTCTTCAGCTCACTGATCAGGTCCTCGATGGCCAGGGTGGAGATGGGGTCGAGCGCAGAGCAGGGCTCGTCCATCAGCAGCACCTGGGGCTCCACGGCGATCGCCCTGGCGATGCACAACCGCTGCTGCTGCCCGCCGGACAGCCCAGCCCCGGGCCGGCCCAGCCGGTTCTTCACCTCGTCCCAGAGGTTGGCGCCCTTGAGCGAGCGCTCCACGATGTCGTCGAATTCGTTCTTGGACTTGCGATTCCCGGCGATCTTGTACCCCGCGATGACGTTGTCGTAGATCGTCATGGTCGGGAACGGGTTGGCCTTCTGGAAGACCATGCCGACGGTGCGCCGCACGTTCACCGGGTCCACCCCTGAGCCGTACAGATCCTCGCCGTCCAGCAGCACCTTGCCCTCGACCCGACCGCCGGGAATCACCTCGTGCATCCGGTTCAACGTCCGTAGGAACGTCGACTTGCCGCATCCGGACGGCCCGATGAACGCGGTCACGGTCAGCGGCGCGATCTTGACCGAGGCGCCCTGGACCGCAAGGAAATCGGAGTAGTAGACGTTGAGATCCTCGACGTCGATACGCTTGGCCATGTCAGGACTTTCTCTTCGGACTGGGTACCACCGGTCGCCGGGTCATCCCTAGCTCATTTCGCCTTCGGACGGAAGGCATACGCCAACACCCTGGCTCCGACATTGAGGATGAGCACCAGCAGCACCAGGGTCAACGCGGCGCCCCAGGCGCGCGCCTCCCACGGTCCACCGATGGCGCCACTGTTGCCCGTGCGCTTGCCCAGCTGATCCCACACCATCATGGGCAACGACGCCTGCTGGCCGGACAACGGGTTCATGTTGATCTGCGAGACATAGCCGGTGAGCAGGATCAACGGCGCCGTCTCGCCGGCCACCCTGGCCACCGCCAGCAGGGCCGAGGTGATCAGACCGGACAGCGCAGTGGGCAGCACCACCTTGAGGATGGTCCGCCACTTCGGCACGCCCAGCGCGTAGGAGGCCTCCCGCAGGTCGCGAGGGACGAGCTTGAGCATCTCCTCGGACGACCGGACGGCGACCGGCATCATCAGGATGGCCAGGGCGATGGAACCGGCGGCGCCGAACGGCCGCATGCCGAGGCCCAACAACAGGAAGGTGAAGACGAACAGGCCGGCCACGATCGACGGGATGCCGGTCATCACGTCGACGAAGAACGTGACCGCTCGCGCGAAGGCGCCGCGGCCGTACTCGACCAGGTAGATCGCGGTGAAGATGCCGATGGGCAGGGCGATGACTGCGGCGATGGTGACCTGCTGCAGGGTGCCGATCAGAGCGTGGTACAGGCCGCCGCCGTCGTCGTCCGGCCCGACGCCGTTCATCGAGTGGGTGAAGAAGCTGACCGACAAGGCGGGGAATCCGCGGATCGCGATATAGGTCAGGATCAACACCAGCGGCACCACCGCCGCGACGAAGCAGGCGTAGATCATGGTCGAGGCAAAGCGGTCCTTGGCTCGACGCCGCCCCTCCACCGAGAACGACCATGCGGTCAGGATGAGGACGAACAACACACCGGCCGTGACGGTCGTGGTGGCCCAGCCGGTCCAGGAAAACAGAAAACGCAAACCGATCGCAATCGCGATCGCCACCGCGGCCGCAACCAGCGGCGCCCACTTCGGTAGCCGGGCGCCGACCAGCTGCGAGGGTGCCGACCGCCGGGACAGGGTCGCGGTCATGCGGTGAACTCCTTCTTCCGGGCGATGATCAGCCGGGCGATGGTGTTGACGATCAACGTGATCGCGAACAGGAACAGCCCGGCGGTGATCAGCGCCGGGATGCCGAGTTTCGAACCACTGGCCTCGCCGAACTTCAGCGCGATGGTGGAGGCAAAGGTGTCACCACCGACCTCGTTCAGAACCCAATTGATCTTGAACCCGGAGTTGAGGACCAGTGCGACGGCGATGGTCTCGCCGAGTGCCCGACCCAGACCGAGCATCGCCGCGGAGATCATCCCGGCCCGGCCGAACGGCAGTACCGCCGTGCGGATCATCTCCCACTTGGTGCTGCCGAGTGCCCAGGCCGCATCCTTGGTCTCCGTCGGCACCTGTAGGAAGACCTCGCGGCAGACCGCCGACACCACCGGAATGATCATGATCGCCAGAACGATGCCGGCGATGAGCAGGGACTTGCCGTACTGCTGCGCGGTCAGGGCCAATGGCGCACCGGTGGCTCCGTCGAGGACCGGGTTGCCGTTGGCGTCGCGGGGTTTCGCGTTGAACAGCGGGATCCAGGAGAAGTAGTCGGCCAGCCACATCTGGAAGCCCTGGGTTTTCGGGATCAGGAAGTAGAGCCCCCACATACCGAACACCAGGGAGGGGACGGCGGCCAGCAGGTCGACGATCGCACCGAGCGTGGTCGCCGCCCGTCTGGCCGCGTAGTGCGAGATGAACAGAGCGACGCCGACCGCGATGGGCACGCCGACCAGCATGGCGATGAACGCGGACATCACGGTGCCGAAGAAGATGGCGGCGATGCCGAACACGGGAGGGGTCGCCCCCGGGAACCAGGACTGCGTGCTCAGCAGGGCCACCGGGCTCTGCGCAGTCAGGGCCGGGATCGCCTTCCAGATCAGGAATGCGGCGATGGCGGCCATCACCACGAGCAGGAAGGCACCCGACCCGGCGGCCAGACCGAGGAAAATCCTGTCGGCCCGCCGCACTGAGCTTCCCGAGATGCCGAACGCGTCGGCGGTCGGCGGCCCACCGGCGTGAACGGTGCCGACCGAGCCTGACGTGGCAACTTCGGGTCCGTCGAAGACTCCCGCCCTGACCGACTCATCGTGCTCGGAGGTGGCGTCGGGAGGTCGTTCGTCGGTCATCGGGTCGGTGCCGCCGGTGGTGGCCATATCTCCTCGAGCGGGTCCTTGGGCATGGTTGCCATCATCGCTGTTGCGGTCCCATGTGGACCAGTCATGTCCCCGCGGTCCGGCCGGGGCGGGTCCTCATCCCTTGGACAGCCGGCCCGGGGATTTTCCCGGACCGGCCGAGGGGTGATGACTCAGCTCAGGCCCTGCACCGCGGCAATGACCTTGGCCTGGATCTCGGCGGGGAGCGGGGCGGCCCCGACGCTGTCCAGCGTGCCCTGACCATCGGTGGAGGTGTAGCCGAGGAACGACTTGAGCAGCGCGGCCTTGTCGCCGTTGCCGGCCGAGCAGACGATCTCGTAGGTCACCAGCACAATGGGGTACGCGCCGGCCTCCTTGGTGGCGTAGTCGATCTTCAGCGAGAGGTCGCCGTCGGTGCCGACGACCTCTGCGGCGTTGATCGCCTTGGCAGCGGACTCCGCGGTCAGTTCGACCGGGCCCCCACCGTTGTCGATCTGGGCCATGTGCAGGTTGTTGTCCTTGGCGTAGCCCCACTCCACGTATCCGATGGAGCCGGCCGTGCTGGCCACGGCCTTGCCGACGCCGTCGTTACCCTGCGCAGCGGTGCCGCCGGGAGCGGTCCAGGCCTTGCCACCCTCGAAGGTCCAGCCACCCGCGGCGGTCAGGTACTTGGTGAAGTTGTCGGTGGTGCCGGACTCCTCGGCCCGGTGCACGGTGGCGATCGCGACCGACGGCAACGTCACGCCGGGGTTGACCGCAGCGATCTTGGGGTCGTTCCAGGTGCTGATGGTGCCGCCGAAGATGCCGGTCAACAATTCCGGCGTCAGGATCAGCTTGTCGACTCCGTCGAGGTTGTAGGCCATGGCGACCGGTCCGGTGACCATGGGCAGATCGATCGCGGCATTCCCACCGCAACGCTCCTTGGCCTGGGCCGGCTGGTCGTCCTTGAGCGCCGAGTCCGAACCGCCGAAGTCGGTCTGCTTGGCGATGAAGTCGCTGACGCCCTTGCCTGACCCACCCCCGCCGTAGTCGGCGATGGTGGCGCCGCACTTGGCGTTGTAGTCGATGATCCACTTGCTGATGGCCTTGCCCTGGGCGGTCGAGCCCGACGAGGCGAGGCTGCCGGTGGCACAGGTGAAGCCCGCGCCGTCGAACGTGGTGGCCGTGCCGCCGCCGGCGCCGCTCGACCCGGTGCCCTCCGAGCTCCCACCGGCCGAGCTGGTCTCCGACATTGCGGCACTCGAGGACTCGCTCGGAGCGGCCGAGGTCGCGGCACTGGTGGTGCCGGCCGCGGGGGTGGTGGTGGTCGCGGTGTTGTTGTCGGACCCACAGGCGGCCATCGTCAGGGCGCCGGCGAGAACCAGGGCCGCGAGGCCGGTGGTGCGCGCGATCTTCACGCAGTTCCTCCAAGATGTTCGGCCCGGCGACGCACGGTCGCCGGGCGGGCCGGCGATCGGGTGCCGGTCCGTTCCGGACGTTAGGGGCGCTGAGTGGACGGACGGGCCGTGGAAGGTGAACGGGATGTGAACGGCGGGCGAGCGGTACGTGTCGGAGGACTCGGTTTCCGCTGGCCGGTGAGAACTGTCACGTCCTGCGACGATGCCGCGCCCGACCCGAACGATGCGCGCGCACAGAGTCAGCGCGCGTACACGACGTCCGAGCCGGCGACGGAGAAGCCGAACTTCCGGTACAGACCCAACGCCGGCGCATTGTCACCTTCGACATACAGGATCACCGTCGAGAGCCCCTGGGAAGCAAGGTGTTCCAGCCCGATCCGGGTGAGCGCGCTACCCAGCCCGTGCACAGCCGCATCCGGGTCGACGCCCAACACGTACACCTCGCCGATCGGTCCCTCGTCGGGCCCGGTCGGTGGGTGCACCTTCGTCCAGTGGAAGCCGAGCAGCCGATCGTCGGTGTCGAATGCCAGGAAGAAACCCGTCGGATCGAACCAGTCCTGGCTCTGCTCGCCCGCGAGGCCGGTCGCGTCGAGCCGACCCTGCTCCGGGTGCCAGGCGAAAGCCCGGGCATTGACCCGCAGAAAAGCCTCCTCGTCCTGCCCGACGCGGAAGGTCCGGACGCTGACGCCGTTCGGTATCGGCGCGGCCGGGCTGCCGACGAGGTGACCGGTCCGCTGCATCCGCAGCAGTTCACGCACTCGGCGCAGGTCGGCCCGCGAGGCCAGCGCCTGCGCGGCCGGCAGGTCACCGTGCGCCCACACCCGGCCGGTCCGAGCGAGCGCGAGCGCCAGCAACTCGGTGCCGAGGCCTTGCCGACGCTGCCCCGGCACGACGAACAGTTCGGCCGGATCACCGGTGGGGAACGCGGCGAATCCCGCGAGCTGCCCGTCGGACCCCACACGCGTGACGAGGTCGAGAGTTCCCCCCTGCAATCCCTCGACGACGTGTCCGGAAAGCGGGGCAACCCCGTCCTCGGCCTGTGCTCGTGCGGCCAGCCGAAGAATCTCGGCCGGTCCGGTCGGGACTGCCGGGGTCACGCGTTGGTGACCTGGGCTTCGTCGCGCATGCGGTCCCGGTCGCGGGACGGCGGCACCATCTTGTAGCCGACGTTGCGCACGGTGCCAATCAGCGACTCGTGCTCCGGGCCGAGCTTCGCGCGCAGCCGGCGCACATGGACATCGACCGTGCGGGTCCCGCCGAAGAAGTCGTAACCCCACACTTCGGTGACCAGCTGTTCGCGGGTGAACACCCGGCCGGGGTGCTGGGCGAGGAACTTGAGAAGCTCGAACTCCTTGTAGGTGAGTTCGAGCGCCCGGCCCCGCAGCCTCGCCGTGTAGGTGTCCTCCTCGATGGTCAGTTCACCCAGGCTGACCAGGCCGGAGTTGCCCCCGGCGGAGTTGCGCGCGGCGAGCAGCCGCAGTCGGGCGTGCACCTCGGCGGGGCCGGCGCTGGCCAGCACGACGTCGGCGACGCCCCATTCCGGGCCGATGGCGACCATGCCGCCCTCGGTCACCACGGCCAGGATCGGCACGGCCAACCCATCGGAGCCGAGCAGCCGGCAGAGGTTACGGGCAGCAGCCAGGTCCGAGCGGGCGTCCAGCAGCACGAGATCGTACGGGCCGGCCGTGACGAGAGACGCAGCCTCGGGCGGGGCCGACCGGATGGTCATCGGCAACAGGTCGACCGCGGGCAGCACGGACGCAGGCTGTGGATCAGCGGTGAGCAGCAGCAGGTCCACCTGTGCTCCCTTCGCCGGAATGGCGACGCAGCAGGGCCCCGAACCGCGGAGCCCGCGGCGCCGAGGGTTGCGGAGATATTACCGTGGGAATGCCAATACCTACTCCTAGCGGTGAAGCAGGATCGTTCCGTGCTCTCTCCCAGTCGTCGGCCGGGCGTCGATGCCCTGACCCTGACCACCGACGACGGCGTCCGGCTCAGCGGCCTGCACCGGGCACGCAAGTGCCACACGGCCGTGGTGGTGGCGCACGGATTCACCAACGCCACCCACAAGACGTCGACCCTGGCCGTCATCGACGGTTTCGCCCGCTACTTCGGTGTGGTGGCAATGGACTTCCGGGGCCACGGGCGCTCGTCCGGACGATCGACAGTCGGTCGTGACGAGGTCATCGACCTCGACGCGGCCGTCCGATTCGCCCGACGGCAGGGCTACGCCCGGGTCGCCACGGTCGGCTTCAGCATGGGCGCCTCGGTGGCTCTCCGGCAGGCCGCGGTCGGAGCCGCGCCGCCAGACGCGGTGATCTCGGTCTCGTCCCCGTCGCGGTGGTACATCCGCGACACCATCCCGATGCGCCGGGTGCATTGGCTGCTGGAGAGTCCGATCGGCGGGGTGGCCGGGCGGGCCATGGGCATCCGGCTGGGTCAACCGTGGGATCTGATCCCCGAGTCACCCTTGGAGGTGGTGGGGCGGATCGGCGTGCCGTTGCTGATCGTCCACGGCGCCCTGGACAGCTACTTCCCGGTCACCCACGCGAACCTGCTGCACCGCAACGCCCCCGGTTCCGAACTGTGGATCGAACCGGGCATGGGCCACGCCGAATCGGCGACCACGGACGCCCTGATCGAGCGGATGTCCGGATGGATCGAGCGATCCGGGCCCGCCACCGTGCCCGCAACCGGCACAATCAGCTCGTGACCCCCAGCCCGTTGGTGACCCCCAGCCGCCACTTGCGAGCGCGTGCCGCGTGAAGAAGCTGCTGATCACGCTCGTGATCGTGGTCGGGCTGCTGATCGGCGCGGACTTCGGCGGCCGGGCGATCGCCGAGTCGATGGCGGCCAAGACATTGGCCGAGCAGTCCGACGTCACCAATCCGGATGTCGACGTCCATGGTTTCCCGTTCCTGACTCAGGCGATCAGCGGCACCTATGGCCACATCACGCTGACCGCGGACGACGTCGAACTCGGGACGGTGCCGACCCGGGCCACCGTCGACGCGTACGGCGTGCACTACCCGCTCTCCGACGCCATCCACGGCACAACGGACAGCATGACCGCCGATCGGGCGGTGGTGGACCTGCGCACGCCGATCTCGACGTTCAGCACGCTGCTCAACGCGCCAGGTGTCACGCTGGCCGCCGGCGACCAGGGCCAGGTCAAGGTCAAGACGTCGGTGACGGTCGCCGGGCGAACCGTGCCGATCACCGCCAACGCGTCGGTCTCGGTGAGCAGCGGGGTGCTGCACGTGAAGCCGGGGACCGTGTCGTTCGCTGGTATCGACTCCACCGTGCTGCCGGCCGCCGTGCAGGCCGCCGCGACCAAGGCGCTGACCTTCGACGTGCCGTTGGACGGGCTCCCGGTCGACGTGCAGAGCGGCACCCTGACGGTCGACGGCGACGACCTGGTGGTCACCGCCGAACTACACAACGTCATCCTCGCCGACCTGATGTGAGCGCCTGCGCGACCACTTGGTGGAACGGCCGTACCAGGGAGTGAATCCGCTCACGATCGGCTGGTAGCCTTGCGATCCATGAACCCGCTGCTGACCTCGCGGCGTGCGGTCGACCTCGTCCGGGTCGGCAGTGCGCTGTGTTGTCCGTGCGGGTGTGCCGCGGCCTGAGGCCGCGCCGACCGGCCCGTCGAGACATCGACCGTGCCGCCCTCACCCTGATTCCTGCCCCGTCGCCGCTGCCGGCGGTCTGTCGGTGCCGCGCACCATCCCTTCATCACCGCGCTGAGACAACCAAGGAGAAGTGCATGAGCCGCGAGCAGTCTCTCGTGTCCGCCGAATGGGCCGAGCAGAACCTTTCCACCCCAGGGTTGGTGTTCGTCGAGGTCGACGAGGACACCACCGCCTACGACGTCGGCCACCTGCCGGGCGCCGTAAAGCTGAACTGGAAGACCGATCTGCAGGATCCGGTGCGCCGCGACTTCGTCGACCGCGCCGGATTCGAGAAGCTCTTGTCCAGCAAGGGAATCGGTAACGACGATACGGTGATCCTGTACGGCGGCAACAACAACTGGTTCGCCGCCTATGCCTACTGGTACTTCAAGCTGTACGGTCACGATGACGTCAAGTTGATCGACGGCGGGCGCAAGAAGTGGGAGCTCGATGGGCGCCCGCTCACCGCCGAGGTGACCGACCGGGTCGAGACTTCCTATGCAGCAAAGGATCAGGACCTCTCTATCCGCGCATTCCGGGATGAGGTGATCAACGCGATCGGCGCGCAGAACCTGGTGGACGTGCGGTCGCCCGACGAGTTCTCCGGCAAGCTGCTGGCTCCGGCTCACCTGCCGCAGGAGCAGTCACAGCGGGCCGGGCACATCCCGACCGCGATCAACGTGCCGTGGTCCAAGGCGGCCAACGAGGACGGCACGTTCCGTTCCGACGCCGAGCTCGCCGAGCTCTACGCGGGCGCCGGGCTGGACGAGACCAAGGACACCATCGCCTACTGCCGGATCGGCGAGCGCTCGAGCCACACCTGGTTCGTGTTGCGCGAACTGCTGGGCAACGAGAACGTCAAGAACTACGACGGCTCCTGGACCGAATACGGCTCGCTGGTCGGTGTCCCGGTCGCGACCGGCTCGGAGGGCTGAGCACCATGTCGTGCGGAGCCCCCGTGCAGACGCTGGAGCTGCCCCCGAATGTGAACATCGAGGTCCAGTCCGTGCTCCAGGGCAAGGTGCTGACCGGTCAGACCCCGGTGGCCGGCGCGTTCGTCCGACTGCTCGACGCCGACGGCGAGTTCACGGCCGAGGTGGTCAGCTCACCCGAGGGTGATTTCCGGTTCTATGCGGTCCCGGGCACCTGGACCGTCCGGGTGCTGTCCAGGCTCGGTAACGGGCTCAACCAGCTGACCATCGACACCGGTGTCCACTCCGTGGACGTCCACGTCGGCTGAACCCTGCACTGCGAGGATCAACAGGAGCGACGAGGACGAAGTTGGCAACTCGCTTCACTTCAGTCCCCAAGCGCGACGTTGATCCTCGCAGGCGCTGGGTAAAGTCGGCACCGTGGAACTCTTCTTCGCGGTGCTGCTCTCGGTGGCTGCGCTGTTGATCGTGTGGTTTGCGATCTACGTGGTGTACCGGCTGCTGCACGAAGATCGATGACCGGCAGCGACAACGGCGGTTCGCGCTACGACGAGCTCGCCGAGGGTGGACCGGCCACGGTGGCACCCGCCAGCGGGGATGCGGCGCTGGCAGCGGCGGCCGAGCGGGCCACCTCCACCCGCGAGAAAAACATCGCCGACCTCGATCCGCTGCCCATCCCGGCCGACACGGCCAACGTCCGCCAGGGACCGGAACTCAACCCGGCGTGCCTGAGTCTGCTGCCGCTGGTCGGCGTGTGGCGCGGCACCGGGCAGTACGGCAACGGTCCGCGGGACGAAGGCCCGCATTTCGGCCAGCAGCTCGTCGTTTCGCACGACGGGCGCGACTTCCTGCGTTACGAGTCGATCACCTGGCAGCTTGATGAGGAGGGCGGCCCGGCCAAACTCGGTGAACGCGAGGTCGGCTTTCTGCGCCCACAGCCGGACGGCTCCATCGAGCTGCTGCTCACCCAT
>Ga0164308_10001440_pt1 | contig 12654 bp, 10 predicted proteins | sample Whisoiple_246_MG_FD_109983 | JGI IMG/M metagenome (GOLD analysis project Ga0164308, IMG submission 109983) | Soil microbial communities amended with fresh organic matter from upstate New York, USA - Whitman soil sample_246_MG | ecosystem: Environmental > Terrestrial > Soil > Unclassified >... | reverse complement strand
CATGGCCGTCGAAGCGGGCCGTGCCGTCGTGATCGCCTTCAACAAGTGGGACACGCTCGACGAGGAGCGCCGCTACTACCTCGAGCGCGAGATCGACACGGAGCTCGCCCAGATCTCCTGGGCGCCGCGCGTCAACGTCTCGGCCGTCACCGGCCGGCACATGGAGAAGCTCGTCCCGGCGATCGAGACCGCGATCGAGGGCTGGGAGACCCGTGTCCCCACCGGCCGGCTGAACGCCTTCCTCGGCGAGATCGTCGCCTCCCACCCGCACCCGGTACGCGGCGGCAAGCAGCCCCGCATCCTGTTCGGCACCCAGGCGGGCACCAAGCCGCCGCGGTTCGTCCTCTTGGCGTCCGGCTTCCTGGAGCACGGCTACCGCCGCTTCGTCGAACGCCGGCTGCGTGAGGAGTTCGGCTTCGAGGGCACCCCGCTGCACATCTCGGTACGCGTGCGCGAGAAGCGCGGCCGCAAGAAGTAGGGCCACAACACGGCGAAGCCCCGGACCGTCCGCGCGGAGCGGACGGTCCGGGGCTTCGCCGTGCACCTCAGGCGTCGGCAGCCCCGGGCGGCAGGGCCGCCGGCCGTGCACGCCCCGCGTGCCGTCCCACGCGCTGCCAGGAACCGGGGTTGGACCCACCGCCGGAGCTGTGGCTCCCCTGGGCGTTCGCCGCCGTCCGGCCGCCCAGCGGTGCACGGCTGCCGAACATCCCGATGCCGAACGTTCTGAAGCCGAGATTCTCCTCGCCGGTGCGGTCCCCGGGAAGCGCCCGGAACGATCGCCTGTACTCGGAGTACAGGGCGTCGTAGATCGGGGTGGGGGACTTACCGCCCGAGGGGTCCTGCGACGGACGCATGGCCGGGATCGGGGTCTGCTGCTGGCGAGAAGGGTCGTATGAGTGCACGTAGGTGCCAACGACCTCACCGCCCGTCGGATGCGGGCCGGACCGAGAAAACGCTGTCCGGCGGGCGGAGGAGGGCGGTACGGACATGCTCAGGTTCCGGCCAGCGGCATCGTCGCGGCGACCAGCAGCCCGTTGACCGCGGCCTTGTCGAGCGCGTCACGGAGCAGGTCCTCGCGCGGCTGCTGGCCGATGGAACCGGCCGGTGCGGCGAAGACCAGCACGCTCTGCGCCTTGTTGGCGGCCGTCCTCCACCCCTCGGTGACCTGGAGCGGCTGGTGCGCCTGCCACCAGGCGACGGGGCTCCCGCCGCCGGCGCCCGGCTGCAGGACGGCGTGCAGCCGGCCCATGGCCAGGAGGACCGACCAGCCGGGCAGGACACCCGGCAGCCGGTTCAGATGAGGCGTCGGCAGGAAGCCCTGCTCCAGCAGGAGCTGGAGGAACTGGTCGCCGCCGCTGCCGTCCGTGCCCGGCCGGGCGATCGGCCCGGTCGGTTCGACGACCAGGGCCGGGCGGAGGTCGTCCTCGATGAGGACGAGACCGCTGGTGATGCCGAGGACGGCCTGTTCGGGCATGAGGCCCTCCGGATTCTGTGGCTCGCTGCCGGTGATGGACCGCACCGCGCCCTGGAGCTGGTCCTCCGCGACCTGGACGACCTGAGAGGGGAGGCAGGTCGCGTGGGCGAAGGCGAGCACGGCGGTCTCGTCGCCCACGAACAGCACCGTGCTGGTGCGTTCCTGGTCGGAGTCGCCGGGGGTGCGGCACGAGGTGCAGTCGTAACTGCCTGGGGCACTGTCGCCGACGAGCAGCCGGTCGGCTTCGGCATCGCCGATCTCGGCGCGTACGTCCTCGCTGACGTCGAGCATGCGCGGCACGGGTGGCTCCTCGAACTCGGTGCGTGAGCCGGGCGGTTCCCGGCTCATGAAGACAACGGAAGACCGGGGGCCGGGGTCACGCGCGAATCGGGGGGAGTGGACACCGGAGCCGGCGGGCCGCAGAACCGGAAGTCCGCTCCGGAGATACGGAGTTCGCCATTCCGGACAATGGCCCCTTCTGCGCCGGTGCTTGTTCGAAACGTCACGGGTCTGTACGACTCGTGTGCGAAAGCCGTGTCGTCATCCGACCCCGCGTAAGGTCCGTCGCAGACCAGTCGATCAGGGGAAACGACTACGTAATGCACATTTCTTTTCTGCTTCACAACGCGTACGGCATCGGGGGAACGATCCGTACCACCTTCACGCTCGCCAGGACCCTGGCGGAGCAGCACGACGTCGAGGTCGTCTCCGTCTTCCGGCACCGCGACGACCCGAAGCTCGGGGCACCCGCCGGGGTGCGGATGAGCCACCTCGTGGACCTGCGCAAGGCGAGTCCGGGGTACGAGGGGGAGACCGCCGAACACGCCCTGCCCGCATCGGTGTTCCCGCGGGGCGACACCCGCCACAGGCAGTACAGCAGGCTCACCGACAGTCGTATCGCGGCTCATCTGGCCGCGCTGGAGTCCGATGTCGTCATCGGCACGCGACCCGGTCTGAACGTCCACATCAGCCGGCAGGCGCGGCGCGGCCCGGTGCGCGTCGGCCAGGAGCACCTCACGCTGGAGAGCCACGGCTACCGGCTCCGCCGGGAGATAAGCCACCGGTACGGCCTGCTCGACGCGGTCACGACCGTCACCGAGGCCGACGCGCGGGACTACCGCACCAGGCTCAGGCTCCCCGGCGTGCGGATCGAGGCCATCCCGAACAGCGTGCCCGAGCCGGCCGGCCCGCCGGCCGACTGCGACGCCAGATGGATCGTGGCGGCGGGCCGGCTGCACCGGGTCAAGCGCTACGACGTACTGATCCGGGCCTTCGCGGAGGTCGCGGCGGTGCGCCCGGACTGGCGGCTGCGGATCTACGGCGCCGGCGACGCGTCGGGCGACGAGCAGCAGCCGCTGCGCGGGCTCGTCGACGAGCTCGGACTCCGGGACCGCGTGTTCCTGATGGGATCGGTCGACCCGATGGAGGCGGAGTGGCCCAGGAACTCCATCGCGGCCGTGACCTCCGAGCGTGAGTCGTTCGGCATGACCATCGTGGAGGCGATGCGCTGCGGTGTGCCGGTCGTGGCCACCGACTGTCCCCACGGGCCCGCCGAGATCATCGACGACGGCACCGACGGCCGCCTCGTGCCGCTGGGGGACACCGGCGCCTTCGCCGAGGCGCTGCTCGGACTGGTCGACGACGACGCGCTGCGGCACCGGATGGGCCGGGCGGCACGGGCCTCCGCCGCACGGTTCGACCCCGCACCGATCGCCGAGCGGCACGAGAGGCTCTTCTCGGAGCTGGCCGCCCGGGGCGGGAGACGGCGGTCGCAGGGCGTGCTGCGCGGCGCGGTCCACCGCTCCCGGGGCGCGGTGCTGGACGGGGCGTACGCGCTGCGTCACAAGGCGGGCGCGGCGATCCGGAGAGGCCGGGCCTGAGCCCGCGGCGCCCGGAACCACGGTTCCGGGCGCCGCGGCCCGGACGGTTGCATTCCGCATGGCACCGGACGGCGCGACGGTCCGGGCACTCCTGCGCCCGGGGATCGACGGGTGCCGCGCGGACGCGAGTAAGGCTCGCACAAGGGAAAGTGAATTCCCGGTGACCTGTCCGTGTAATTCGATTTCCCTGGACGCCCGGCGTAAATGGACCGCGCCATACCCGGCCTGCGGCAATTCCCGCCCGGTGACCCTCCGTGGCTTTTCGGCGGAGCCGGCCGACGGGTTACGGGGCGGCCCCGCTGTCCATTCGGGTGAAGGGGGCGGGCGTGCACGAGCGTGGACGTCCTGTGACACAAGCGTGACAGGCGGGGTACACGGGGATGCGTAGGACCCATGGCCGCCACCGCTTCCGCCGGGGCGCGAGGCGGCCTACGGTGAGACGTATGGCACCTGTACCGACCCCTCCCGCCCAGCCGGAAGACACCACCGACTCGTACGTCGGCCTCGACGCCGAGGCCGCCGAACGGCAGGCCAGAGCCCGTGGCTGGAGCACGGTCCGCGCTCTCCCGCCGGGCACCGTCATCACCATGGAGTTCCGCGGCGGGCGCATCAACTTCGAGGTGGACGCCTCGACCGTGACCCGCTGCTGGGTCGGCTGAACCCGGCCCCCGACGAGTGAAGGCCCCGACCGGAGTCGGGGCCTTCGCCGTGTGCGGGAGCCGGTGCGTCCGGCGTCCGCGCAGGTGCCTGGGGTGCGGCGGTCAGGGAGCCACCGGGCCGCCCGCCACCGGCCGGGCCGGACCCGCGCTGCTCCGCGGAGGACGCTCCGCGTGCGGCGGACGGCGCGTGCCGGCCGGCGGCGTCCGCTCCGCGCGCACCGGGTGTCCCTGGTGCGCCCGCGCGCGGGCCGCCGTGCCCGCACGAGCCGCCGCCCCGGATGCCGTGCTCCTGCTGTTCATGGCCTCCCGGGCCGCCGCCTCGGGGCCCGTCCCGCTGCCCGGTGTGCGGGGCAGCAGGACCGGCTCCGGACTCACGGGGGCCGGCGGAACGGACTCCCGGAGCCGGCGACGGGCCCGCCACTGCTCACGCACCGCGAGGATCCAGGCCTCGGTGCGGGTGATCAGCGGCTCGAACCACGGCAGGGCCAGCAGGATCAGCAGCCCGGCCGCCCAGCCCAGCAGGACGTCGCTGAGCCAGTGGGTGCCGATGTAGACGGTGGTGAGACCCACGCCCAGCGAGACGAAGGCGGAGAGGGCCGACAGATAGCGCCTGGCGCGCGGTGTGGTCGCCAGATAGGCCAGGATGCCCCAGGTCACCACGGCATTGGCGGTGTGTCCCGAAGGAAATATATCGCCGCCGGCGAAGAGCTCCGCCGAGCCGATCTGGGTGGCGTAGTGCGGTCCGAGCCGCCCCAGGCCGAGCTTGACCGCCCCCACCGACAGATTGAGCAGCAGCAGGGAGGTGCCCAGGGTGAGCAGCGGGCGCAGCGTGTGCTGCCGCCAGGAGCGCCAGCCGAGCCAGGAGGCGACCATCACGGCCGTCGGGCCACGCTGGCCGAGGACGACGTAGTAGTCGAGGAAGGCGTGGAGCTCCGGCCACTGCTGGTACGGCCGGAACAGCATGACCTTCCAGTCGAGGGCCACCAGCCAGGACGAGACGAGCACGGCGAGGACGATGGCGAGATAGAACGCCAAAGTCCCGCCGAAGAGAGCGATGCGGTGACGGCTCATCCGCGGGGTCTCTATCTTCGGCGGTTCCGGCTCCCGGTCCAGACGGGCAAAGATGTCGGTACGCACGCAATGGACGTTACAGCGAGTGAGTGTGTGATCCGGCCGATCCCGCGTCTTTGTGATGACGATGTGATGTGGACTTTGTCTCAGGCAGGTATCCATTCCCCGCGCTCCGGGGAATGTCTTCGGGTCGTCGGCTATTCGTTCCGGCTGCTATTCGCAGAAATGTTTGAGGGTCGCTGAAATGATTGCGCGCGGCCGCGCGACGTGGCCGCGGGCTCATTCACGGGTGCTGCCGTCCGGGCGGACCGTGCCTGCCCGGGACACCGGTGTGCGGGTCCGGACGTCACCCCGGGTGCAGGCGGTGACGTGGTGTACGCCACACCGGGTGCCCGGTGAACGTATGAGCTGCACCACGCGTGACCACCGGGAACTCGCGTACGCTGACGGCTCACTCGCCCGTCGATGCCGGGCCGGGGGATGCCGGAGCCGGATCCCCAGCGGGTCTGCCGAGCGCGAGGGACACACTGTGGGAGGTACGTACATGAGCGGGACGTCCACGGCCGCGAGCAGGCTGCGCGCGGCAGCCGACGGTGCCAACCGGTGGGCCGTCCTGGTCGTCCTCTGCCTCAGCCTGCTGCTCGTCGCGCTCGACGCGACCGTGCTGCACGTCGCCGTACCCGCCGTCACCGAGGACCTGCGGCCCAGCGCCGTCGGCCTGCTGTGGATCGTGGACGCCTACCCGCTGGTCTGCGCCTCGCTGCTGATCCTCTTCGGCACGCTGGGTGACCGGATCGGCAGACGGCGCGTCCTCCTCCTCGGCTACGCCCTCTTCGGGATCGCCTCCGCGCTCGCCGCCACGGCGGACTCGCCCGGTGTGCTCATCGCGGCGCGCGCCCTGCTCGGTGTGGGCGGCGCGATGATCATGCCGGCCACCCTGTCGATACTGCGCCAGGTCTTCCCCGACCGCCGCGAGCGGGCCATGGCCATCGGCATATGGACCGCGGTGGCCGCGGTCGGCGCCGCCACCGGGCCGGTCATCGGCGGCTTCCTCGTCGAGCACTACTGGTGGGGTTCGGTCTTCCTCATCAACATCCCGCTCATGGCGTTGATCCTCCCGGTCGCGCGCTGGCTGCTGCCGGAGTCCCGGGGGGAGAGCGACGGCCCCTGGGACGTGCTCGGCGCGCTGATGGCCGCCGCCGGGGTGCTCGGGGTCGTTCTCGGGATCAAGCGGATCGGCGGGCGGGAGGGGCTGACCGACCCCGCCACGCTCGTCCCCCTGCTCGTCGGAGCCGCGCTCGTCGTGCTCTTCGTGCGCAGGCAGAAGCGGCGTACCCACCCGTTGATCGACATCGCGATGTTCTCCCGGCCCGCCTTCAGCACCGCGGTGGGCTGCATCGTGCTCGCCATGCTGGCCCTGGTCGGCCTGGAGCTGATCGCGGTCCAGTACCTCCAGCTCGTCCTGGACCTCAGCCCGCTGGAGACCGGCCTGCGGCTCCTTCCGCTGACCTTCGCCGCGATGGCGGCCGGTGCCACGGGTTCGTACACCCTCAGCCGTGTCGGTCCCCGCCGGATGGTCGGCTGGGGCTTCGTCCTGACGGCGGCCTCGGTGCTCCTGCTGACCCTGATGGGCCAGCACGACCGGCCGGTGCTGCTCACCGCCGGGTTCGTGCTGCTGGGGTTCGGGCTCCAGTCCACGCTGTTCGGGGCGTACGAATCGATGCTGAGCGAGGTCCCCGCGGAGCGCGCGGGAGGCGCGGCGGCGATCGGCGAGACCTCGTACCAGCTGGGTGCGGGCATGGGGATCGCGCTGCTCGGCAGTGTCATGAACGCGGCCTACGCCCCCGGGCTCTCCCGGGTCCACGAGGAGGGCGTCCCCCCGGCGGCGGGATCGGCCGCCTCGCACTCGCTGGGCGAGGCCTACCAGGTGGCCGGCCGGCTCGGCGGCCCGCTGGGCGACCTGCTGCGGAACACCGCCCGGCACGCCTTCGTCGACGGTCTCCACCTCACGCTGCTGGTCAGCGCCGGCCTGCTGCTGCTCGGGGCGCTGGCGGCGCTGCGACTGCCGCGGGTCATGGACTGCACCGAGGCGAAGCGGGCCTGCGAGGACCGGACCGCCGCGGTGCCGGAGCAGGCCGCCGCACACCACGAGGCACGTCCCGTCCCGGCGCCCGACGGTCCGGGGCGGCGGCGGGTCCCCCCGCCCTCCCGGCGTGAACCCGCCGAGGTCACGGGCTCTGGACGGGCGGCACGCTGAGCCGTACCGTCGGCACGGCGCCGTAACTATCACTGCTAGTTTCAGTACCGTGGCGTGTTTCTGTACCGAGCGAGCCGCCGGAGGCACTCATGTCCACCACCGAGTCCGTGAAGCCGTCGGAGCCCTCGAAGGCCCCGCCGTTCGATCCGGGCGACCCCCTCGGCATCGACGATCTCCTCGACCCCGAGGACCTGGCGATCCGGGACACCGTGCGCACCTGGGCCGCGGACCGGGTCCTGCCGCACATCGCCGAGTGGTACGAGAACGGCGAACTCCCCGGCATCCGCGAGCTGGCCCGCGAACTGGGGTCGCTCGGCGCGCTGGGCATGTCCCTCAAGGGATACGGCTGCGCGGGCGCGAGCGCCGTCCAGTACGGCCTGGCCTGTCTGGAGCTGGAGGCCGCCGACTCCGGCATCCGCTCGCTGGTCTCCGTCCAGGGCTCCCTGGCCATGTACGCGATCCACCGTTTCGGCTCCGAGGAGCAGAAGGAGCGCTGGCTGCCCGGCATGGCGGCCGGCGAGACCATCGGCTGCTTCGGTCTCACCGAGCCCGACCACGGCTCCGACCCCGCGGGGATGCGGACCCGCGCCGAGCGGGACGGCACGGACTGGGTCCTCACCGGCCGCAAGATGTGGATCACCAACGGGTCGGTGGCCGGGGTCGCCGTCGTATGGGCGCAGACCGACGAGGAGGGCGGCGGCTCGGGGATCCGCGGATTCGTCGTGCCCACGGACAGCCCCGGCTTCTCCGCCCCGGAGATCAGGCACAAGTGGTCGCTGCGCGCCTCGGTCACCAGCGAGCTGGTCCTGGACGGCGTCCGGCTGCCCGCCGACGCGGTCCTGCCCGGGGCCACCGGGCTGCGGGGGCCGCTCAGCTGTCTGAGCCACGCCCGCTACGGCATCGTCTGGGGAGCCATGGGCGCGGCGCGCGCCAGTTTCGAGGCGGCACTGGACTACGCGAAGTCCCGTGAGCAGTTCGGCCGGCCGATCGGAGGATTCCAGCTCACCCAGGCCAAGCTCGCGGACATGGCCCTGGAGCTCCACAAGGGCATCCTGCTCGCCCACCATCTGGGCCGCCGTATGGACGCCGGAAGGATCCGCCCGGAGCAGGTCAGTTTCGGGAAGCTCAACAACGTGCGGGAGGCGATCGAGATCTGCCGCACCTCGCGGACGATCCTCGGCGCCAACGGAGTCTCGCTGGAGTACCCGGTGATGCGTCACGCGACGAACCTGGAGTCGGTCCTCACCTACGAGGGGACCGTCGAGATGCACCAGCTGGTGCTGGGCAAGGCGCTCACCGGTCTGGACGCCTTCCGGTAGGGCGTCCGGCGAGCACCTCGCTCAGCTCTGGTTGAAGAAGCCGTCGGCCGACCGGCCGCCGGCTTCGCCGTTGACCACCTCGGTGTGGGCCGGGGACAGCAGGAAGACCCGGGTCGCCACGCGTTCGATCGAACCGTGCAGTCCGAAGATCAGACCCGCGGCGAAGTCCACGACGCGCTTGGCGTCACCCGGATCCATGGCGGTGAGGTTGACGATCACCGGAACACCGTCCCGGAAGAGCTCACCGATGGCGCGTGCGTCGCGGAAGCTGTCCGGGGTGACCGTGGCGATCCGGCGGCCCGTGTCCTCGGCCTTCTCGGAGGCGACCCGGACCCGGGGGTCGGTCACCCATGGCTGATTCGTGCCGGTCTCAGCATCCTCGGAGTACTCGTCGTCGTAGTACCGCTCGTCGTTGTCCTCCACGAGGCCCAGCCAGGCGCTCGCCTTGCGCACCGATCCCATGGACGCCTCCTCTCACCGCGGTTCGTTGGTGTTCCGTATCTCTTTCCTATCCCTATGGTCGTCCATGATGCGGAGCGAGCGCCAAGGGGATAGTCGCCGCACAGACGATTCGTGACGCTACTGGTGCAGAACATGTGGCGATTCGTCAGGGTACCTACCGCATCAGGGGCCTTGCGGAACGAAAATATGATCCAGCCGGTCCGTACGGGTGATATGGGGGGCGTACGGGTGAACGGACCGCCCGATACGATGCACGCCGCGCAGGTGCACGAGCGCTGCTCGTCGGATGAACGGCTACCGGGGGATCGTTGTGTTCGGAATCGTGAGGCCATGTACCCATCGGCTCTCCGAGGGGCTCAAGACCGAGTGGATGGCTCATCTCTGCGGGTTGTGCCTCGCCCTGCGGGCGGACCACGGCCAGTTCGCACGCGTCGTCACGAACTACGACGGCCTCATCGTCTCGGTCCTGACGGAGGCTCAGGCCGAACGTTCGGACGGGCGTCGGCGCACCGCGGGACCCTGCCCGCTGCGCTCGATGCGGACGGCTCCGGTCGCCCGCGGGGAGGGCGCCAGGCTGGCCGCGGCCGTGTCGCTCGTACTGGCGTCGGCGAAGGTCCGCGACCATGTGGCCGACCGGGACGGACTGTTGAAGCGGCGGCCGGTGGCCGCCGCCGCGCGCCGGGTCGCGGCGGGCTGGGACAGGGCCGGGGCACGCACCGGGGCGGAGCTCGGCTTCGACACGGCGGTCCTCGTCGACGCCGTCGACCGGCAGACCGGGATCGAGTCCCTCGCCGGGCCGGGCACCCCGCTCCTGGCGGTCACCGAACCCACCGAGACGGCGACGGCCGCGGCCTTCGCGCACACCGCCGTGCTCGCGGGCAAGCCGCAGAACGCGGCCGCGCTCGCCGAGGCGGGCCGGCTCTTCGGCCGGCTCGCCCACCTGCTGGACGCCGTGGAGGACATGGAAGCTGACGCCGCGTCGGGTGCCTGGAACCCGCTCACCGCGACCGGCACACCGCTGACGGAGGCCCGCCGGCTGTGCGACGACGCGTTGCACGGCGTGCGCCTCGCGATGCGGGACGCGGAGTTCACCGACGCCGCACTGGCGCACGTGCTCCTGGTGCACGAGCTGCGGCGCTCCGTGGACCGAGCCTTCGGCTCCACGGCGTGCTCCCACCAGCCGGGCGGTGCGCCCTCGGGGGCGTTCGGCCCGCCGCCCGGCAATCCGTACGCGCCCGCCGGCCCTCCGGGGCCGCCCCTCCCGCCCGAGCCGCCCCGCAACCGCCGTGGTCTGATCGCCGGCTGCCTGGTCTGGGCCGGACTCGCGTGCACCTGCCAGATGTGCTGTGCCGGCACCTTCAACGACCCGTGGACCGGCCAGGAGCGTGAGGGGCTCTGCCACAAGAACGACTGCTGCGACTGGTGTGAAGGCTGCGGCGAGGGGTGCAACTGCTGCAACAACTGCTGCAGCTGCTGCGAGGGCTGCGACTGCGGGTGCGACTGCTGACGGCCCGTCAGGCAGCCGCGCCCTACGGTCTCACCCGATCTCGGGCGGCGAGATCTGCGAGGTGCGGATCGCCGACTCGGAGGTGCCCCACTTCTTCAGGATGCGGTCGTAGGTGCCGTCGGCCTTGAGGGCGTTGACCGCCGCCTGGAAGGCCGGCGCCAACGGGGTGCCCTTCTTGAACGCGAAGCCGACGTCGAGCCGCTTGAACTCGTTGAGGAAGCGCAGCCCCTCCTGCTGCGCCACGGCGTAGCGCAGCCCGTTGATCGTGGACATCAGGACGTCGCTGCGGCCCTGCCGGAGCGAGATCCAGACCGCTGCCTGATCGGCGTACGTCTTGACCTCGTACGGCTTCTTGCCGGCGTCGGCGCACCGGTGCCTGTTCTCCTCCAGGGTCGCCTCGAAGGTGGTCCCCGCGCCGGTGCCGACGGTCAGCCCGCAGAGCTGGGTGAGGTCGGTGACCTTCTTCAGATCGCTGTCGTCGCGGACGGCGAACCCCTGCCCGTCGTTGATGTACGTGACGAAGTCGATCGTCCTGCGGCGCTCCTCCGTCACCCCGAAGTTGCCGGTGCCCAGGTCGTACTTGCCGCTGCCGAGGGCCGGCAGGATCGCCTCGAAGGAGGCGACCTCCCGCTTCAGCCTCAGCCCGAGCTTCCTGGCCACGGCGTCCGCGAAGTCGATGTCGGCGCCCGCGAGCGTCCTGCCGTCCTCCTCGTAGAACGCCCCGGGCGGGGCGCCGACGCTGGACGCGAGGGACAGGGTGCCCGAGGCGCGCACCTTCTCGGGCAGCAGCTTCGCCGCTTCGTCGTCCCGCTTCACGGACGAGACCACATCGGTCGTGGGGGTCTTCCCCCCGGCGGCTGCCCCGGCTCCGGCCGGCGCGGCGGCGGGGTCACCCGACCCGCACGCGGTGAGCGAGAGGGCGGCCACGGTGATCAGCGCGAAGGCAGCGGTGTGCCGGGTTCGGGGCATGGCGGGGCTTCTCCGGGTTCGTCGACCGCGCTCCGGTGCCAGGGCGGCACGGAGCGTCGGGGCGGGAGATCAGCGGTACGAGGGGAGGGCGGAGCGAGGTTGTGTGCGCGAAGGAACGCGGGGAAGTCCGCTCGAGCGCCCGAGGCGCGAGCGGGAGGAACGACGACGCAGGGGGGTCAGCTCAACAGGAACAGGACCACACACGACCGAAGTCGATGTGGGAGCGGGTGACCAGCCACAGCTGCGGATGCATGGCCCAAGTGGAACAGGCATCCGGTTACGCGTCAACCGAGGTGAGACGTACGGCTCACACTGTGGACAAGCTTGACAACGGCACCGGGTGACGCTTTTCTCGGAGGCGGACCGGCGCTGAGGGGCCCGGTCCACGTTGTGTCACGCGTCGAAGGCACGCCCCGTGTTCGATCTCTGCATCCACGGAGCCTTCGCATGTCCGCGCAGACAGAAACCCATGCCCCGTCACTTCCCGCCCCACCGGACGCACATGCCGGGGAGAGCGCCCCGCGCATCGTCCCCGTACGCCGAACCGGCCGGTGGGCGGCCGCTGTCCTCGTCCTGCTCCTCCTCGCGGGCGCCCTGGTCTCCGTCGTGCGCAACGACGCCTTCCAGTGGGACGTCGTCGGCGCCTACCTCACGACCGACTCCGTGCTCCGGGGCCTCGGCCTCACCCTCTGGCTCACCGCCCTCGTCATGGTGCTGGGCTTCGCCCTCGGCACCCTGCTCGCGGTCCTCAGGCTCTCCGGCAACCGCGTGCTCCAGGCCGTGAGCTGGGGCTACATCTGGCTGTTCCGGTCCACCCCGATCCTGGTCCAGCTGCTCTTCTGGTTCAACATCGGCGCCCTCTACCCGCAGATCCTGGGCGTCAGCACCGTCAACCTGCTCGGCCCGGTCACCGTCGCCGTCATAGGACTCACGCTCCACGAGGCCGCGTACGCCGCCGAAGTGGTCCGCGGCGGCATCCTCTCCGTCGAACGCGGCCAGCTGGAGGCCGCCCAGTCGCTCGGCCTCGGTCCCTGGCGCCGGCTCCGGCGGATCGTG
>Ga0164308_10001438_pt1 | contig 12657 bp, 10 predicted proteins | sample Whisoiple_246_MG_FD_109983 | JGI IMG/M metagenome (GOLD analysis project Ga0164308, IMG submission 109983) | Soil microbial communities amended with fresh organic matter from upstate New York, USA - Whitman soil sample_246_MG | ecosystem: Environmental > Terrestrial > Soil > Unclassified >... | reverse complement strand
GTCGCCCGCAGCTTCGCGCAGAAGCATGGCTATGACATCAATCCCGAGCAGGAGCTCACGGCGATCGGAACAGCCAACATCGCAACCGGTTTGACCAGTGGCTTCCCCGTCGCCGGCGGAATGTCGCAAACCGCCGTCAACGACCTTGGCGGCGCATCGTCTCCGGCCGCGCTTGTCGTGACGTCGGCCGCGATCGCCCTGACGCTGTTGTACTTCGCGAAGTTCTTTCACAACCTGCCCGAACCGGTTCTTGCAGCCATCGTGCTGATGGCGGCGACACATTTGGTCAAGATCGACGATCTGCAACGGCTGCGTCTTGCGTCTCCGCGCGAATTTCGTATCGCCCTGCTCGCATTTTTCGGCGTGCTGTTTTTCGGATTGCTCGATGGCCTTCTACTCGCTGCAGCCGGCTCGCTGGTGATGCTCATCGCGCATGCGGCCCGACCCAGCGTAGCGCTTCTTGGACGGGAGCCGCTGACCGGAGAGTTCGTCAATCGGGCCAGATACCCGAATGCGAGAGACCCGCTAGGAGCGATCGTGATCCGCAGCCCAGGTGCGTGGCTGTATTTCAATGCTGAGCACATCCGCCGCAGCGTCCTCGAGATGGTTGCCAATGCGCCGGACGGCACGAGGCTGCTGGTGATCGATTGCTCGATTGTCCCGCGCATAGACACAACGGCCGGAACGACATTGCGCGTATTGGCGCGATCGCTCAAAGCGCGCGGAATCAAAATCGCTCTGGCTGGGCTGCGCGACGATGTCCTTGAAAATCTCAAAGCCGTGGGGGCCGAAGAAGATCTTGGACCGATCGTACCCCGTCGATCGATTGAAGATTGCCTGAAGCAAACCCTGCGGTCTGATAGCTGATCGACACGACGGGAGATTCAATACGTGAAAACGGCAACGCTCGCCGCCTTCATCATTGCAGCAACGATCGTGCCTTCCTTCGCCCGGGAAATGGTCATCGTACGCCGGTCTCCGGCGTGCCTCCAGCAGCAGGATCTGTCCGAGTTCTATAAATTGGCGCGTGAAAATCCCAGCATGAGACAACTCTCGGATTTTCTCCGGCACCACCAATGCACAGCATTGAGCGCTGGTCGTCGGGTGACGATCGAAGAGGAAGACCCTTCGAAATCCTACTTCTGTGTGCGTGTACCCCGGCAGGAGCGATGCGATTGGGTCGGGCGCGAGGCGCTTTATCGCTAAAGCCAGCGCAGCGAATTGCCGCAGCATTTTTGCGCCGCAAAACGCGACATAAAACCTTCGTTAAACTGACACCTGTTTGGGTAGCGTGCCCAAGATCAACTACAAGTTGGGCCAAGGTCCAACTGTTTGTAGTGAGCGCAAGGCTCTATCCAATGGCCTGAGGCAATGACTTCCAGCTTGAGGCCGATAACGTTTGGGGGAACAAAATGGCCCAGCTTCGCGGCATCAGCGACCCAGCCGCCTTCGAGCGCGCTGGTATATTTGACAAGCTTGCCTTCCCCGCGGACCCGGCTTGGCCCGTCCTGAGCGATGAGCAGAGATCAGTTCAACGCTCGATCATTTCACTTCGGCGCGGGCCGATCCGTCACCGCCGCGACCAGGTGGTCGTGTGCGAGGGCGATCCTGCCGATTATATTTTCCTGGTTGTGGACGGAGTTGTGAGAAGTTGCCGGACGTTTCAAAGCGGCACACGCAATATACTTGGTTTCTATTTCCCTGGAGAACTGTTTGGCTCGACCGACCAGAAGCATGTGCTCTCAGTGGAGGCCGCAAACGACGCGATGATCCTCTATCTAAAACGCAGCGCATTGCTCTCGATCGCTGCACGCGACAGTCGGGTTGCAAGCTTTTTACTGGCTGTGACGACGAGCGAGCTTCGGCGAGCGCAGGAACATGCGTTGTTGATCGGCAGAAGCGCGAAAAGCCGTATGGCGACTTTCCTGCTCGACATGTCCAGGAGATTGGGAAAGACGAAGTACCTTGATCTCCCCATGTCGCATCAGGACATCGCCGATCACCTTGGCCTGACCATCGAGACGATCAGCCGCACGATCACCGAACTGGAACGTCTACAGCTGGTTGCGCGACTGTCTCCTCGAACGCTCGTATTGCTGAACCGTCCGTCGCTGTCGCGCATAAAAAATTGAGGAGTTTCAGCCTATTGGCGATGGCTGAACCACGCCCAGTTTGATCCAGGTCAATACGTATCAGGCATGCCGCCACTAGTGTCCGGACGGGCGGCATTGAACTTGGCATCAATCGGGCGAGACCCACAGAAATGCTGGACTGGAAGACGAATAGTGCGTTGGCCGCCGGAAAAGGCGCCACTGTTCAGCAATTTGTCGCAATTTTGGGAGATGACCGCCTGGAGGCAGAAATCGCGCCTTGGGGCGAAGGCCACCTCAGGATCAATGGCCGTGACATAGCTCGTATCGACGACGCCAAGGATCGACGTCAGGCCTTTCGCGAAATCAAGAAGATCGCAGAACGTTACGCAGAGACTCACATGAGCAAGAACAGTTCACTCACGCTTCCGGCGGTAAAGGCCAAGCTCCTTGAAGGGAAAAAGGGTCTTATCGTCGGGATTGCCAACGAAAATTCGATTGCATGGGGCTGTGCGAAGGCTTTCCGAGCATTCGGAGCCGAAGTCGCAGTGACCTATCTCAACGACAAGGCAAAGAAATACGTGGAGCCGCTCGCGCGCGCTCTCGAAGCTCCCATCATGCTGCCGCTCGATGTGACCGTTCCTGGGCAGATGGAGGCCGTCTTCGAACGGATCGCCAAAGAGTGGGGCAAGCTCGATTTCGTCGTCCACTCTATCGCCTTTTCGCCGAAGGACGCACTGCAGGGACGCGTGGTCGACGTGTCGCGCGAAGGTTTCGCGAAAACCATGGATGTATCGTGCTGGACTTTTATCCGGATGGCGCACCTGGCCGAGCCGCTCATGAAGAAGGGCGGCACTCTGTTTACGATGTCATACTACGGCAGCCAGATGGTCGTTAAGAACTACAACATCATGGGTGTCGCGAAGGCGGCGCTCGAATGCGCGGTGCGCTATATCGCCGCTGAGCTCGGTCCCAAGGGCATTCGCGTCCACGCAATCTCCCCCGGGCCGCTTGCGACGAGAGCCGCTTCCGGAATTCCCGAATTCGATGCGCTGCTCGACAAGGCCAAGGCAAAGGCGCCGGCACGCAGCCTGGTCAGTATCGATGATGTCGGCGTTGCAACGGCCTTTTTGGCCCACGACGCGGCACGGCTGATCACCGGCGAAACGCTTTATATCGACGGCGGCTACCACATCATGGACTAGCATTCGCCTTCATTGGCGAGAACTATGGACTCGTGCCAGGGGCAAGAGAGAAGGAACAAAACAATGTCGCCAATGCAAACAAACCTTCCGCCAGCGGAGCCGAGCACGACCGCGTTTGGCATTTTCGCGCCTGCCATAGGCTACGCGATAGATGCGTTCCAGCGCAGCGTCCTGTTCTGGGATGTCATGCGTGAGCGCGGGAACCAGTATCGCGAGCACATGGCCGAAACGGCGCCGCACGTGCTCGATTACAAGGCCGAGCTGGTCGTCGATGGACGCACACTGGAGCGTCCGGTCAACTATGTGCTGGTGCGGATAATTCCGCCCGCGGGCATCGAAATCAATCCAAAGCTGAGGCCCTTCATCATTGTCGATCCACGTGCCGGGCACGGTCCCGGAATTGGAGGCTTCAAGGCCGATAGCGAAATCGGTGTTGCGTTCAAGGCCGGCCATCCGTGCTATTTCGTTGGATTTTTGCCCGAACCCGTTCCGGGTCAGACAATCTACGACATTGCTCGCGCAGAAGCGATTTTCATCGAGAAGGTGGCCGCCGCGCATCCCGAGGCAAACGGCAAGCCTTGCGTGATCGGCAATTGCCAGGCCGGCTGGGCGATCATGATGCTGGCTGCGATGCGGCCGGAGTTGTTCGGCCCCATCATCGTCGCCGGATCACCGCTCTCCTATTGGGCGGGCATTCACGGCAAATATCCTATGCGGTATTCAGGCGGACTGCTGGGCGGCAGCTGGCTGGCGGCGCTTACGAGCGACCTCGGCCACGGCAAATTTGATGGCGCCTGGCTGGTGCAGAATTTCGAAAATCAGAACCCCGCCAACACGCTGTGGACCAAGCAATACAACCTCTATTCGAAGATCGACACCGAGGCTCCCCGCTATCTGGGCTTTGAGAAGTGGTGGGGTGGCCACGTCAACCTGAACGCCGAGGAAATCCAGTTCATCGTCGACGAGCTGTTCGTCGGCAACAACCTTGCGGCTGGACGCATCAAGACGTCGGACGGCACGGTGATCGACTTGCGCAATATCCGCTCTCCGATTGTTGTGTTCTGCTCGAAAGGCGACAACGTCACGCCGCCGCAGCAAGCGCTCGATTGGATTCTCGATCTCTACGAGAGTGTCGATGACATCCGATCCTACGGGCAGACGATCGTGTACACGATCCATGAGACCGTGGGACATCTCGGCATATTTGTTTCCGGCGGCGTCGCAAAGAAGGAACACGGAGAGTTCTCGAGCAATATCGACCTGATTGATACGCTGCCACCCGGTCTTTATGAGGCGATTTTTGAGGACAAAACAGCGGAAACCGCCAATCCCGACCTCGCGCTCGGAAATTGGGTCATGCGATGTGAAGCAAGAACGCTCGACGACATCCGCGCGCTCGGCGGCAACGACATCGCGGATGAACGTCGTTTCGCGACAGCCGCGCGCGTTTCCGAGATAAACCTTTCGCTCTATCGCACCTTCGCACAGCCCTTCGTGCGGGCGATGGTCTCAAACCCGCTCGCTGACTGGATGCGTGAAATGCATCCGCTGCGTCTGCAGTATGAACTGTTTTCCGACCAGAACCCGGCGATGGCCCAGGTCGCGCGCCTCGCCGAGCAAGTTCGTGAAAACCGAAAGCAGGTCGCAAGCGACAATCCACTTATTGCGATACAGGAACAATTTTCCAACCAGATTGTCGCCGGGCTCGAGGCATGGCGGGAGGCCAGCGAGAAAATTGCGGAACGGACATTCCTTTCAGTCTATGGCTCGCCGACCCTGCAGGCCGCGGTTGGAGTAGATCCTGCCGGAACGCAACCGTTGCGGAAGGCGCCGAAAAATCCGCTGCATCGCGAGCTTCTGCAGAAGCGGATCGCCGAGCTCAAATCGCAAATCTCGGCCGGTGGTCTCCGTTCGGCTGTCATTCGCGGAATTGTCTACGCCGGAGTGAGTCGTGGAGGCGTTGACGAGCGCGGCTTCGAGATGGCGCGTCGCCTGCGCGAGCAGCATGGCGATATGTCGCTCGCGGATTTCAAAGCTTTGGTAAGAGATCAATTCAACATCCTGCTGGTCGACGAGGAAGCGGCGCTCGCGGCTATTCCGACGATGCTCCCGCCCGATGCGGAAACCCGGGAGAAAGCATACGGGCTCATTCGCCAGTTGATCAGCGTCCGGGGCGAACTATCCGAGGAAAGCAAGAGAAGGATGAGTGAACTCGCCCGGCTGTTTGGCGTCAGTGGCAGCCCGACCGCCCCCCACCTGCGGGAGGTTGCAAAGAAACCGCAAGCAAAGGCATCCTGACACGGCTTCTTTTGGGAGTTCAGCGGATGAGACCCAATCGCAGTCGTGCGTGCGCCGTCGCCGTGACTTTCCTCTGCCTGTCAGGCCTTCCGGCAACCGCCGCCGATCCATCCTGCCCGAATGCGACGGTGCCACTGGCGGTGTTGCTCATGCCCCCACCGAAGCCCGACAGTGCGCAAACCAAGGCAGAGCTGCAAGAACTGCAGCGCTTGCAGGAGTCGCGCACTCCGGAGCAGGTCAAACATGTACGGGACGACGATCGCCGGACGCTCGAACGGTTCCTCGGCGGAATTGGCATCAAGGTGGAAAATCTTTCGGCGTCTGCGACGCGCTTCTTTGACTGCATCGATGCTTCAGTGCGTCACTCGGTTCACGAGGCGAAAAGCACATTCGATCGAACGCGGCCTTATCGCTTGCCCCACAACAATCTTCAAACCTTGAAGAAACTGAGCGATCGCGATTCCGCCTCGTATCCTTCCGCGCATGCGACTTACGGTGCGACACTGGGAATGGTGCTCGCGGAAATGATTCCGGAGAAAAAGGACGCCATCTACAAGCGGATCCAGGACTACGGCTACAGCCGTATCGTTTCGGGCGCCCATTTCCGGAGCGACGTCTACGCAGGAAATGTCGCCGGGGCGGCAATTGCCGCATCGCTCTTGAGCAACGAATCGTTCCGAAACGAGTTCAAGGACGTAAAGGGAGAGCTGCGCAAGGCTGTTGGCCTCGCGGACTAGCAACTCTTGCCCGGCGCAGACCGGTTGAACGGCTCACGTCGTCGCAGTCGGCAACTTGTTTCCCAGCGAGTGCGTGATTTTTTGCATCATCTGTTGCGATTCATCGACAAACTGACGTGCGTCGTCCGCTGCCATCTGCATGCGCTGTGACACGCATTTCGAGTAAGCCTCGACCGCTTCGGGAACGGACTGGGTGGTACTCAGCTTGTTCGCCAGATCCGACCACAGCGAAACTTCAGATTGCATGCGGGTGAGCCAGCTTCGGCTCGCGTGGTCACACGATTCCAGAACCGCTTTCTGAACGGCCATTGCTGCATCGGTTTGCCCCCAATTCAGAAATGGCGGCGTGCCTGCTTTCGCAGTTTGCGAACCTGTCGTTTCTTTGCTTGCCATAGCGCGATACCTCTCGGGGTTCCCGTCCCATGGTGACTCAAGCAAAGCTCCGGTCATTGTCGTGCGTCAAGCCGTGGACGATTCGCGTGGCCGAACAAGTGCCTGTCAGGCGCCGTCGCGCTCCTCGATCCACGAAACGAACAATTCCCAGATGACGGCCAGCACGATCGGACCGAGGAAAAGCCCGGTGATCCCGTAGGCAAGAGTGCCACCGATCACACCGATGAGAATAACCAGGATCGGCGTTTTCAATCCCCGCCCCATCACGATCGGTCTGAGCAAATTATCCAGCAGATTGACAGGCACCATGTACGCCGTGAATAGCAGGGCCGGCAGCGTGCCCATGAATGTCCAGGCCCAGATAACGACGGGGATCAATATGATCGACGGGCCGATCTGAATAATTCCAAATACGAGAACGCCGAAAGTAATCAAGCTGGCCTGTGGGATGCCGGCGACCATCAGACCGATACCCGCCAGAAGAGCCTGCAGCACGGATATTCCGATAACGCCACGCGACACCGCGCGAATAGTCGCGCCGGCCTGTTCGACAAACTCCTCGCCACGATCAGGATTGAGTCTGTGCGAGAATTTTTTGATCGTTTCGGCTATCCTCGGCGCTGGCGAAAAGAGAAATCCAGCAACCACAATGGCTGCGAGGAACATGATAATGCCGAGGCCCGTATCCGCACCGATGCGCAGCAAGCTGCTGCCGAGCGGTTTCAGCTGGGGCAATATCTGGCTCATCGCGGCGCTGAGATTTGTCGATGCGAGGTCCCAGAACTGATAGATCGGCTCGCCGATTAGTGGCCATTCTTTTATCGAAGTCGACGGGGCGGGTATGGTGAGATTCGCAAAATCAAGCCGCTCGGAAATCACACGCAAACTGTCAACCAGGCCCAGCGCGAGCCAGGTTGCCGGTCCGACGATGATCAGCAGGCTCAATAGCGTAATGAGCGCTGCCGCTATGCGCCGCCGTCCGCCGAGCAGACGCGACGTCCACTCAAAGACGGGATAAAGCGCAACGGTGAGCACCGCGCTCCAGATCGCGATCGATAGAAACGGCTGGACAAGGATCAAAGTCCAGTAAAGAAGCAACGCCAGCGCTGCGAGCCGGATCGCCACTTCGATAAACGATGTCGTGGTCAGCTGAGATCTGACGGTCTCTTTCTTGTCGCGGGCCACCACTTCAATCCCCCTGCCGGTGTGACTTTCTTTCAGTTTATACAATACGCCAGTAGCGAAGCAGCAAAAAGCCGCGCGGTAGTCATCCCACCCAAAGCGGAGGCAAAAAACCGACCCGGTCTGCGCCGGACGACAGGTCGACTTGCCATTCGCGTGTTTGCCGCGCCACAGTCCGCGCATTGGCAATAGCGCCAGGGTCCGTATGCCTTCGACTTTCGAAAAAGATGCCCGAACCACGCCTGTATCGAGCGACGCTATGGACGTGCTGCTGGCTTTTGGCGCCCTGATGATGCGGGCCGGCAATACCGCTACCCGGACGCGCGAGTGGATTGGGGTGACAGCCCGCAAGATGGGCTTCGAGGCAATTTCGATAAGCCTGTCTCTCGACAGCATCACGGCCAGCGTTCGCCGTTCAGGCGAGCGCGTTACGGCAGTGCGCGAGATCGGACCGCCCGGGATCAATGTCTGGCGCATTGCCGAGCTGGAACAGCTTGCAAAGGCGCCCGTATCGACGCCGAGTGAAGTCGCACAAAGCCTCGAAGATATAGAATTGGCTAAACCGCTCTATTCAAGCGTGCAGATTGCCGCGGCTCTCGGCGTGGCAAGCGCCGCCTTCGCATTTCTCAATGGCGCCGCGGCACCCGAAATGATTGCGGCAGCAATCGGCGCAGGGATTGGCCAGGGCTTCCGGACCTGGCTGTCTCGTCACCACATTAATCAATACGGTGCTGCCGCGTTATCTGCCGTTGCCGCTTCGGGGATCTACGTCCTGGCGGTGGCGCTGGCACGACACGCCGGCGTTGGGTTTCTGCATTACCCATCCGGCTTCATCGCCTCGGTCCTCTTTCTGATTCCGGGCTTTCCTTTGATCGCTGCACTATTTGATCTGCTGCGACATCAGACCGTCGCTGCGGTTAGCCGCTTCGCCTATGGAGTGATGATTCTGCTGGCGGTCGCCTTGGGTCTCAGCGTTGTCATCGCCGTTGCGAACATTGATATCACTCGCCAACCGCCGCTCGAACTGGCGTATCCGCTCAAGCTGCTGCTGCGAGCAATTGCAAGCTTCGTTGCCGCCGGTGCGTTCGCAATGTTGTTCAACACGCCCGTGCGCTTGTTGCTCGCTGCGGGCCTTTTGGCCCTGGTGTCCAATAGCCTGCGTTTAATATTGAACGACGCGGGCATGATGCTTGCGCCTTCCGCATTCGTTGCTGCCCTGCTGATAGGGCTTGTCGCCCTTGCCGTTGACGAACGTTTTGGCTTGCCACGCCTGGCGATGACGGTGGCGCCAATCGTCATCATGATTCCCGGCGTGTATGTATTCGAGATGATCGTTCTGTTTAATCAGGGGCAAATGCTCGAAGCACTTCAGGCATTCGCCGTCTGCGGATTCGCAATTGGCGCACTGGCAATGGGTCTGGCAAGCGCACGTTTTTTCAGCCGGAAATCCTAGGCCCTTTCTTTTCGCAAATAGACAAACCAGTAGACGGCGCCGACCATGATTGACCCGCCAATAATATTTCCAACGGTTACGGGCACGAGATTTCCCACGAAAAAATTGTTCCAAGTCAGTTGAGGGAAATCCGCCGCCGTCTTGCCGATTGCCCTCCAGAACGAATCCGGCGCGCCAGCCTTGATGAACAGGCCCATCGGGATGAAATAGATATTCGCGATGCTGTGTTCGAAGCCCGCTGCCGCAAACGCTGCAATCGGCGGAATCACCGTGACAACCCTGTCGATATTGGTGCGGGCACTGAAACACATCCAGACCGCCACGCAGACCAGCGCGTTGCACATGATCCCAAGGGTGAGTGCCGGAATGAAGGCTAGAGACGTTTTTGCACTTGCAATATTCAGAGCCGCCAAACCGACCGAACCGCCGCCGAATGTGTATTGCGTGGTGTAGAACATCAGCCCGGCGGTCGCGATCGCACCGACAAAATTACCGACGAAAGAAAGAGCCCAATTGAGCAGAACCGCGCCAGTCGTCACTTTCCCGCCCGCCCAGGCCATGACCAGAAGATTGTTTCCGGTAAACAACTCCGCCCCGGCAATGACGACCATGATGAGTCCGGCTGTAAACACCAGCCCGAAAAGAAGCCGCGCGACGCCATACGGCAGTTCCGCTGATCCCGCGCTGAGAGTGGTCGCAAAAATCGCCCCGAATGAAACGAACGCGCCCGCCAACACGCTAAGCGCAAGCAAGGTTGTCAGACCCATAGAGGCGCGCGTCACGCCGCTTGCTTCAGCACGCACCGCCATGACCGGCGGCATGATTGCATCGAACGTGATGATTTGAGGTGAGTCGACTGAATCTTCGCGCGATTGCTTTTTCATCGTGCCCCCAGACCCTCCCGACCAGACGATGCCGGAGAGCGGCTAGAAGCGCCGCTTCGGTCAATCGTCCACCAACAGGTTCAACCCCCACTTGCTCCTGCGGCTGCCAGAATGCCCACAATCTGCACGGCGATGACCTTCACAATCGTCATCGACGGAAAGATCATCGCATATCCGATGTCAGGCCGCTCGGTAGGCGCCATTCGTGTCGAGTAGACGAGAATGGCGGGATTCCCGGTCGCGCCAGACGCCACGCCAACAAGATCGTCGAAGGGAATTTTCATGAGATAGTATCCCACGAGCAGGACGATCAAAACGGTCGTCAGCAAGACGGCCACTCCGATGAACAACATCGTGAACCCGGATTCCGCAACGGTGCGCACGAATGGCTGGCCGGCATTGATGCCAACAGAGGCCAGGAATATCGCCAGGCCGAAATTGCGAAGAACCATATTTGCCGGCAAGGGCATGGTCCACAGCATTGGTCCCGTGCGCCGCAATTTGCCGAGGATGAGAGCGACGATCAGTGGTCCACCACCGATGCCCAGCGTGACCGTGCCGACACCGGGAATTGGAATTGGAATGAGACCAAGCAATACGCCGAGCACCATGCCTAGCCCTAGCGAAACATAGCTGAACTCGGCCGCTGCCTTCACCGTGTCGCCAAAATGCTTGCGAATATCTTCTTTACGGTCGGGTGGCATCAGCACGCCCACGCGATCTCCGAATTCAAGCATCAGATCAGGCGTCGGTACGAGGTCGGCGTCGTAACGCCTGACGTGCAACAAATGAGCGGGAAAACCCGCGGGCATCGGAAGTCGGGAGAGCGGTACGCCCACGACGTTGGCTTTGCCGACAAACACGCGAATGTAGTCAAGATCACCACGATCCTTGGCCAAGCGGCCAGGCGCGAGCTTTCCAAGCTGCGCGGCGGCTTCGGCAATCGCTTCTTGTTGCTCGGCGACGACCAAGAGGGCATCTCCCGATGACAGGGCGATATCGCCCGACGGAACGACGTTCTGTCCGCCTCTGCGAACCATCGTCACCTGCACACCGCTCGGCAGCTTCTTTTCGATCTCATCGAGAGTCTGGCCGGAGACCTTCTCGCCGATGGAGATCTCGCCCATGTGAAAGCGCTGCGCCTTCGCCGGAAATTTCGGCTTTACCATCTGCGTCATGAAATAGATGCACAGAATCGGACCGATGACCCCGAACGGATAGGCAATCGAATATCCGATGGACGGATCCTTATTCTTCATGACATCGAGCGCCGCCTGGAGCGTTGCGGTGCTTGTCATCGACCCGGCGTAAATACCGAGCGTGTGACCTATTTTTATTCCGAAGATCTGGCCCAGGCCGAGGGCGACCAGAAGGCTCGCGACGCACGCGACCAGCGCCAGCAGATTGTATTTCCGGCCCGCGCCTCTCATCCCTTCGAAAAATTGTCGTCCATACAGAATTCCGATCGCGTAAAGGAACATGATCAGGCCGGTCAGACCGATGGGCCCTACGATCTGAGCCTTCGGAGCAAAGGCGCCGAGCGCCAACCCCACGAACAGAACGGCTCCAACGCCGAGAGAAAACCCGAAGATGTTAATTTGACCAACCAGGTAACCCAGGCCGATAGCAAGAAACAAAGTTAGAATCGGTTGGGTCCCGATAATCTCGCGGGCCAAGTCGGTCATGACGAAATCTCCCCGGATATAGATCTGCGGAAACTCACGCTAGCGGGCGCGGCAACCTGCCGCGCGGAATTGTTCGATGACCCGGTTCACCAGATCAGACGTCGGTGGCGGGGTGTTGGTATGCTTGTATTCAAGGTTCATCGCCTTCCACTTGAACTCGCCCATCTTGTGGAACGGCTGAACCTCGACCCACTCGACGTTCTTCATCGGCGCGACGAACTTGGCGATCCCTTCGACATTGGCGGGATCGTCCGTGTGGCCGGGCACAAGCGTGAAACGCACCCATACAGGCTTGTTCATTTTCGCTAAGCGCTCGGCAAAACGCAGAGTCAGCGCGAGATCGCGACCGGTCACCGCCTTGTAGGTGTCGGGATTTGAACTCTTGATATCGAGCAGAACCAGATCGAGGACGGAAAGATAGGAGTCATCGACACGATCGCCCAGAAAGCCGGACGTTTCGATCGCGGTGTGCAGGCCCATTTGCTTGGCACCAGCCAGGATACGTTTGGTAAAAGCAAGTTGCACCATCACCTCACCGCCCGAGATCGTCAGCCCGCCATCGAGCGCACGCAGGGCTGAAGCAAATTGCCCGAGGCGATCGACGACTTGCTGGGCGGAGATGTAGGTCCCGTCCTTTAGATGCCAGGTGTCAGGGTTGTGGCAGTACGTGCAGCGGAGCAGGCAGCCCGAAACGAACAAGACCGCGCGCAGGCCCGGCCCGTCGTAGCGG
>Ga0164308_10001437_pt1 | contig 12658 bp, 9 predicted proteins | sample Whisoiple_246_MG_FD_109983 | JGI IMG/M metagenome (GOLD analysis project Ga0164308, IMG submission 109983) | Soil microbial communities amended with fresh organic matter from upstate New York, USA - Whitman soil sample_246_MG | ecosystem: Environmental > Terrestrial > Soil > Unclassified >... | reverse complement strand
GTCGAGGTCTTCGTGGAGCTCACACATGACTACCCCTGTGTTCCGTGTGGTGGTGGGCAGGTGCTCCTGCCCGGGCCGACGCTAGGGCCGGTCCCACCGCGCGTACATGGGGAGAACTACCCGGCCCCCGACGCGACGAGGGCGTCGCCGAGGGCGGTCCGCCAGTAGAGGACCTCACGGCCCGAGCGGCGTCGAAGCACGACGCCGGCGGCGAGGAGCACCGTGAGGTGGTCGCCCACCGTCCCGAGCGCCATCCCCGTGGTGGCGGCGAGGCCCGTGGTGCTGCTCGGCGACTCGAGGGCCACGAGCAGCGTGGCCCGCGAGCGCCCGACGAGGCGTTCCAGGCCGTCGGGAGCGCCGGCGTCGACGCGGGCGAGCGCCCCGGTGACGGGGTAGTACACGGCGTACCGACGCGGCAGCAGCCACCCGACCCACCGCGCCTTGTGGTTGACCGGGACGAAGAAGAGGTCGGCGTCGTCGGGCAGGACGCGCGAGGGCAGGTCGTAGTGGTTGATCCGCAGGTGGCCGTCGCCGACCCACTCGCGGTCGCGCCCGAGGTCGCGCACGACGGCGGCCCAGCCCTGGGTCGCGAGGCGCGAGGTGCGGGCGACCACGTCGGCGCGCAGGATGCGCTCGCGGCGGGCCCAGTCCGTGGCGAGGACGTGCGTCCAGACCCACTCGAGCAGCAGCGCGGCGTGCTCGGTGACGCCGTCGCGGAGCAGGACGTCGGGCAGCTGACGCGTCGGGGAGCTCTCGGCCAGGTACTCGCGCACGAGGTCGTCGCCGAGTTCGCGCACGTCGTCGAGCTCCTCCTCGAAGGTGCGCCCGCCCGACGTCGATCCCGTCGGCGGCAGGCAGAGCCAGTCGGAGATCCACTGTGGGCGCCAGCTGTGGTCGAGGACCGCCCGCCGGACCGGGTGCGCGTCGAGCATGGCGCGGAAGGCCTCGCCGTGGGCTGCGGCCAGCGCCCGCCCCTCGGGGTCGGACGGCCGAACGAGGTCGTTGAGGGCGCCGACCGTCTCGATGCGGGGTGAGACGACGAACCGGCTCCGCGCGAGCAGGTCGGCCGAGATCTGCCACGTCCCCATGGCGTCCGCCACCTTTCGTGTCAGGCCGAAACATTAGCGCCGGCCCGTCGTCGTCGGGCACCGTGTGCCGGTGCAGACGTACCGACAGCTGTTCGCCGTGCGGGAGTTCCGCGTCCTCTTCCTCGTCCAGTGCCTCAACATCGGCTCGTACTCCGTCGCGTCCCTCGCGCTCGGGACCATCACCTACGCGGCCACCGGCTCGCCCGTCCTCACCGCGCTGTCGATGTTCGGCGCGCCGCTCATGCGGATCGTCGGGCAGGCGCTCTTCGGCTCCGGGTCCGACCTCGTGCGCCCGCGCACCGCCCTCGTCCTCGTCACGACGACGACGCTCGTCAGCGACTTGCTCCAGGCGATCCCGGGCCTGCCCTGGGGCTGGCGCTTCGTGCTCCTCGCCGTCGGCCCGCTCATCACCTCGGCCCTCGGCGGCAGCATGATGGCGCTCGTCTCCGACATCCTGCCGCCTGACGGCTTCATCCTCGGCCGGGCCACGATGAACATCGCCGTCGGCGGCATGCAGATCGTCGGCTACGGCATCGCCGGCCTGCTCCTCATCCGCTTCACGACGACTCAGCTGTTCCTCGGGGCGGCAACAGCCCTGTTCGTCGCCGTGCTGCTGCTGCGCCTCGGGCTGTCGGACCACCCGCCCCGCCACGCCGGGGCCTCCGTGGTGAAGCGCACCCGCGAGGTCAACCGCCGCCTCCTCGGCTCGCGCGTCGTCCGCCCGATCTACCTGACGCTCTGGGTGCCCAACGGCCTCATCGTCGGCTGCGAGGCGCTCTTCGTGCCGTTCGCGGGCGAACGGGCCGGCTACCTCTTCGCCGTCACCGCGGCAGGCATGCTCATCGGCGACGTCGTCGTCGGCCGATTCCTGTCGATCCCCATGCGGGACAAGCTGATCGGGCCGCTGCGACTGCTGCTCGCGGTGCCCTACCTCGCGTTCTTCGTCGTGCCGTCGCTGCCCCTCGCGGCCGCGCTCGCCTTCGTCGCGTCGGCCGGGTACTCGGCCAGCCTGCCGTTGCAGGAGCGCCTCGTCACCCACACCGACGCCGGGGCGCGCGGGCAGGTGTTCGGCCTCCAGGGCACCGGCCTCATGGTCGGGCAGGCGCTCGGCGCGCTGCTCGGCGGCGCGGTCGCCAGCGCCTTCGGCGTCGGGCCGGACGCTGCCTCGCGCGCCATGGGCGTCATGGCCGTGGCGTCGGTCGTCGTGTCGATCGCGCTGACGCCCGGTCTGCGCCGGTCACGCCCCGGCGCCGCTGCCGTCGAGGGCGCCGCGACGGACGGGGCGCGGCCGGCGGTGCCGCGACGCTGAACCGGGCGGCCCGCCGTCGCACGAAGCGGTGGCCGAGGTCCGTCGGGCCGGCGGTGGGCAGCGCCACCGCGGAGCGGTAGAACCACCGCTTGCCCACCTCGACGAGCACGAGGTAGGCGACGACCATGATGCCGAGCGCGGCGAAGAAGCCGCCGGGCAGCGGCGCGAAACCGAGCGCGCCGGCCAGGGGCGTCGCAGGCAGAACGGCCCCGACGAGGACGACACCGAGTGCGGCGAGCGTCAGCGGCAGGCTCGGGTGGCTGCGGAAGAAGGGGACCGTGCGGGTCCGGATGGCGAAGATCACGAGCGTCTGCGTGGCGAGCGACTCGACGAACCACCCGGACCGGAAGAGGTCGGGGCCGGCGTGGAAGCCCCACAGCATGACGCCGAAGGTGACGAAGTCGAAGAGCGAGCTGAGCGGCCCGAAGAAGAGCATGAAGCGCTGGATGAAGGCGATGTCCCAGTGCGACGGACGTCGCAGCTGCTCGGCGTCCACGTTGTCGGTGGGGATCGCCAGCTGTCCGGTGTCGTAGAGCAGGTTCCCGAGCAGGATCTGCGACGGGAGCATCGGCAGGAACGGCAGGAAGAGCGAGGCCCCGGCGGCCGAGGCCATGTTGCCGAAGTTGCTCGACGTGCCCATCAGGACGTACTTCAGCGTGTTGGCGAAGATGCGCCGACCCTCGACGACGCCGTCGGCCAGCACGTCGAGGCTCTTCTCGAGGAGGATGACGTCGGCGGCGTCCTTGGCCACGTCGGTGCCCGAGTCGACGGAGATCCCGACGTCGGCGGCGTGCAGGGCGAGGGCGTCGTTGACGCCGTCGCCGAGGAACGCGACGCCCCCGCCACCGTGCCGGTGGGCCCGCACGATGCGGGCCTTGTGCTCCGGGCTCACCCGGGCGAAGACCGTCGTGGCCGTGACGGCGTCGATGAGGTGCTCGTCGTCGAGGGCGTCGAGGTCGGGCCCGGTGAGAACGGCGTCGCCCGCAAGGCCGAGGTCGCGGCACACCTTCGCCGCGACGACGGCGTTGTCGCCGGTGACGACCTTGACCCGGATGCCGAGCGTCGCCAGGCGACCGAGGGCCGTCGCGGCGTCGGCCTTGGGCGGGTCGAGGAAGACGAGCAGGCCCCGCAGGAGCAGGTCGTGCTCGTCGGCCGGCTCGGGGGCCCGGGCGCTCGCGACCGGTCGGCTCGCGACGGCCACGACGCGGTTACCGGCGGCGAACTCGGCGTCGAGGGCCGCGCGCGTCGCCGGTGTCACGTCGGTGCAGCGTTCGAGGACCGTCTCGGGGGCGCCCTTCGTCACGAGGTGCAGGGCGTCGTCGCCACGTGCGCCGTCGCGGACGACCACCGACAGCATCCGGCGCTCGTGGTCGAAGGGCAGGACGCCGAGCACCTCGTCGCCGGTCAGGCTCCCGCGCACGGTCGCGGTGGCCGGCGACTCCCAGAGCGCCCGGTCCAGGGGGTTGGCCCCGAGCGCGGTGCCCGCGCCGGCGCCTGCGCCGGGTGCGCCGTCGGTGCAGAGCAGCCCCCACCGCAGCACGTCCTCGGAGCGCAGTCCCTCGACGGGCACCGCCCGGGCGTAGTCGATCCGGCCGGCGGTCAGGGTGCCGGTCTTGTCGGTGAAGAGCAGGTCGATGTCGCCGAGGTCCTCGATGCACACGAGCCGCTTGACGAGCACCTTGCGGCGGCTCATCCGGCGCGAACCCGCGGCCAGGCTCGTCGACACGACAGCCGGCAGCAGCTGCGGCGTGATGCCGACGGCGATGGCGAGCGAGAAGAGCAGCGCGTCGAGGAACGGCTTGTGGAGCAGCACGTTGACGACGAAGATCGAGCCCGTCAGCGCGCCGGCGACCTTGACGAGCAGCATCGAGAACCGCCGGAGCCCGAGCTGGAACTCCGTGTCGAGCTGGTGCGTGCCGAGGCCGGTGGCGATGGCCCCGAACTCGGTCCGCGAGCCCGTGGCCACGACGATGCCGCGCCCGCTCCCGGCGTGCACGACGGTGCCCATCAGCGCGCACCCCGACAGCTCGGCGAGCGTGGCGGATGCGGCCACCGCGTCCGTCGTCTTCTCGACCGGTTGCGACTCACCCGTCAGCACCGACTCGTCGCACTCGAGGCGCACGACCGAGACGAGACGCACGTCGGCGGGCACGACCTCGCCGAGGCCGAGCTCGACCACGTCGCCGGGAACGAGGGAGGTGACGTCGACGCGTCCGAACGTGGCGCCGCGCAGGACGAGCGCCTCGTGGCTGACCTGCGAGTGGAGCGAGGCCGCGGCCTTCTCGGCGCGGTACTCGTTGACGAACCCGAGCCCCACGGAGACGACGACGATGAGGCCGATGATGATCGCGTCGCTTCCCTCCCCGACGAAGTAGGACGCCGTCGCGGCGACGAGGAGCAGGCCGAGCAGGGGCGAGTCGAGCTGGTGCCACAGGACGGGAAGGACGCGGGCGTGGTGCGTCGCGATGGCGTTCGGCCCGTGGGCTGCCCGTCGCCGCTCCACCTCGTCGGCCGCGAGGCCCGCGGTGAGCTCGACCCCGAGCAGCGTGGCGACGTCGGGTGCCGGCCGCACGGCGGCCGCCCGGATGTCGAGGTCCGCCCCGACGCGCGTCATGGCTCCATGCTCGCGTGGTCGGCCGTGGCCGGCGCCGGTTCGAGCCGAACCGGGACCGGCGTCACTCGCGGCCGTCGGCCATCCGGAGCAAGATGTCGCTGGCCCGCCGGAGCACCTCGCGGTCGCCGTCGTCGAGGGTCGCGAGGTGCGCCGAGATCCAGGCGTCACGCCGACCCCGGGCCTCGACCGAGAGCCGGGCACCCTCGTCGGTCGCCGCGATGAGGACGCGCCGGCCGTCGGCGGGGTCGCGGACGCGCTCGGCGTAGCCGCTCGAGGTGAGGCGGTTGACCGACTGGCTCATCGACGCCGGGGTGACCCGATAGAAGTCGCTGAGCTCGGTGAGGGTGTGCGGGCCGTACTTCTCGACGCGCGCCAGCACCTCGAGGGCGCCGTCGCCGAGGTCGCCGGGCGGACGCTCCGACCGGATCCGTGTGTAGAAACGGCTCACCGCCCGCTTGACGGCGAGGACGAGCTCGGCATCCGACTCGGCACTTGATCTGCGCGACACAAGTGCTTAGTGTACCTAAAGAAATGATGAGGCTCACGAAGGATCTCCGAGGTCGGCGTGCCCCGCGCGACCGGTCGGGCTTCGACCGTCGGCTCGTCGCGCCCATGGTGCTCGGGTCGGTCCTCAACCCGGTCAACAGCTCGATCATCGCCATCTCGCTCGTGCCGATCGGGCGCGACCTCGGCGCCGCGCCCTCCCAGACGGCCTGGCTCATCTCGTCGCTCTACGTCGCCACCGCGATCGGGCAACCTGTCGTGGGACGACTCGTGGACCGCTTCGGGCCCCGCACGCCCTACCTCGTCGGGACGGCGATGGTCGGTGCGGCCGGTGTGCTCGGCATGGTGGCGCCCGGACTCGGGTGGCTCGTCGTGGCCCGCGTGGTGCTCGGCCTCGGCACCTGCGCCGGCTACCCGGCCTCGATGCACCTCATCCGCCGCGAGGCCCAGCGCACCGGTCGCGACTCCCCGAACGGCATCCTCACGACGCTCGCCGTGGCCAACCAGACCGTGGCCGTCATCGGTCCGACCCTCGGCGGCCTGCTCATCGGCGTCGGCGGCTGGCGCGCGACGTTCGCGGTCAACATCCCGCTGTCGGTGGCGTGCCTCGTGCTCGGCGCGACCCGCCTTCCGCGGGGTTCGGGGACGACCGGCGCGGCCGGACCCGAGCCGACGCGTCCGCGACCCGGTCGACGCGACGTGCTCGGCCCGCTCGGGGTGGTCCGCGGCAACCGACCCCTCGGGCTCACCTACCTGCGCATGCTGCTGACCGCCGTCGTCAGCTACTCGGTGCTCTACGGCTTCACCCAGTGGCTCGAGGAGGGGCGCGGCCTCGAGCCGTCGCAGGCCGGCCTGCTGCTGCTGCCCATGTTCGGCACGGCGATCATCGTGTCGACAGTGACCGGACGTCACGCCGCCGTGCGCGGCAAGCTCGTGGTCGGTGGTGTCATCCAGGTGGTCGCCGCCGTGCTCATGCTGCTCCTCGGCGGGCAGAGTGCCATCTGGCTGCTCGTCGTCCTCGTGGTGCTGCTCGGCGTGCCGCAGGGTCTGCTCAACCTCGCCAACCAGAACGCCGTCTACCACCAGGCCGACCCCGAGCGGCTCGGTGCGTCGGCCGGCCTGCTGCGCACCTTCATGTACCTCGGCGCCATCGCTGCCTCCGCCGCCACCGGGCACTTCCTCGGCGCGTCCGCCGACAGCGACGGGCTGCACGAGATCGCCGTCTTCGCCGCCGTGGCCGCCGCGCTCATGCTCGCGCTCACCCTCGCCGACCGGTCGCTGCCGGCGATCGGCCACCCACGAAGAGAAGGAGAACCCGTGCCGCTCAGCACCCTCGACGAGACCCCCGCCCTCGTCGTCATCGACCTCCAGAAGGGCATCGTCGCGGTCCCGGCCGCCCACGACCTCGACGCCGTCGTGCGCCGCAGCGGCGACCTCGCCGCGGCCTTCCGCGCCCGCGGCCTGCCCGTGGTCCTCGTCAACGTCACGGGCGGGGCTCCGGGGCGCACCGACGCCCAGCAGGCCGGGGCGCCGCGTCCGGCCTTCGGGGGCGACTTCGCCGAGCTCGTCGAGGAGCTGGACGCGCAGCCCGAGGACGGGCTCGTCACGAAGCAGACGTGGGGAGCCTTCACCGGCACCTCGCTCGAGTCGTACCTGCGCGGCCGCGGCGTCACCCAGGTGGTGCTCACGGGCGTCGCGACGAGCGCCGGCGTCGAGTCCACCGCGCGCTTCGCCCACGAGCTCGGCTTCCACGTCGTCCTCGTGTCCGACGCGATGAGCGACCGCAGCGCCACGGCGCACGACCACTCCGTGTCGCACGTCTTCCCGCGCATCGGGGAGGTCACGACGACCGCCGAGCTGCTCGCCGCCCTGCCCGCGCCGGCCGCCCCTAGCCGCCCCTAGCCGACGAGGCCGCGGCGTCGGGCGATGGCGGCGGCCTCGGTGCGGCCGCTCGCGCCGAGCTTGGCCAGCAGGTTGGACACGTGCACGCTGACCGTCTTGGTGCTGATGAACAGCTGCTTGCCGATCTGCCCGTTGGTCAGGCCGCGGGCGAGCAGCTCGAGCACTTCCTGCTCGCGGGCGGTCAGGGCCACGGTTCCGGACGCCCGGGAGCCGGCAGCCGGCGGGACCGCACGGTCCAGCTCGGCCAGGAGCGGGCGTGCCCCGAGCCGCTGCGCCACCTCGCGGGACGCCGCCGCCTCGGACCGGGCGCGGGCATCGTCACCGACGGCGTGCAGCGCGGCGGCGAGCCGGGCCCGCGACCGGGCCGTCTCGAAGACGTGCCCGTAGCGCTCGAACGCGACGACGCTGGCGCGCCACGCGGACACGAGGTCCTCGCCGGACGGCGGGTCGTCGAGGTCGGTGGCGCGACGCAGCCGCAAGGCCTCGGCCTCGGCCCGTGCGAGCCAGGCCCATGTCTCGCGGCTCGTGTGCTCGAGGTCGCTGGTCTCGGACCGCTCGAACTTCGGGCGGCTGGCCCGCTCGACGGCCGGCTTGAGGCCGCCGATGCGCCGCGCCCGCACGAGCAGCCGCTCGGTGAGGGCGACCATCCGGTCGCGGACGGCGGGGTCGGCGGTCGGTGCCGCCGTGGCGCCCTGGCCACCGACGAGGGCGGCGAGCCGCACCACGGCGTGGTACTCACCCCAGGCGGCGTCGAGCCGGCCGAGGGCGTCCTCGACGAGGTCGACGAGCTCGTCGCAGCGACCGGCGTCACCGAGGAGGTCGATGCCGGGCATGACCGACAGCACGACCGCCAGGCCGTCGTAGGGCCACCAGCGACGCAGCCGGGCGAAGAGGTCGGGGTCGACGGGCTCGCCGCGACCGGCGTCGACGTGCAGCCGCGCACCGGTGAAGATCGTGCCGCCCGGCTCGGGCGCGGGCCCGTCGCCGAGCTCGAGACGCCGGAGCGCGCCGTCCCAGTCGCCGAGCTCGTAGGCGGTGAGCCCGCCGAGCATCCGACACTCCTGGCCCCACGGAGCCCACTCGCGGTTCATCCGGCGGGCCAGCTCGGCCCCGGCGTCGTAACGCTCGAGGGCGGTGGGGAGGTCGCCGCGCCGGTGGGCGAGGGAGGCGAGCTGGTGCTGGGCGCGCAGCCGCAGCGGGTCGTCGACGTCGAGCCCCGCGATGACGCTGCGCAGGTGCGTCTCGACGGCGTCGAGGTCCTCCTGCACCTCGAGGACGCGGGCCTGGATGGTGCGCACGACGGCGAGCTGGCCGGTGAGACCGAGCTTCTCGGCGAGCATCGAGACCTCGTCGCCGACGACCGACGCGTCGATCCAGAGCCCGAGGTCGATGAGGGCCTGCAGCCGGGCCGACAGGATGCGGACGCGGCGCTCGTCGGGCGTCGCCGGCTCGACGAGGGCCAGGGCCTCGTCGGTCAGCGCCAGGAAGTCGAGTGGCACGTCGAGGTTGCGGCCCACGTGGACGAGGGCGGCGAGCAGGTCGGCGCGCAGCTCGGGGCGCTGTGCCCGGCCGGGGTGGGCGAGCCGGTCGCGGAGCAGGTCGACGGCCCGGACGGGGTCGCCGGCGACGGTGGCGGCCTCGGAGGCGCGGAGCGTGACGTCGTCGCGCTGGGGGTCGTCCTCGTCGAGCCACTCGAGCGCCCGCTCGAGGTGCAGGAGCGCGTCCTGGGGGCCGCCCATCCTCATGGCGGACTCCGCGGCGCGCCGGCTTGCCGCTACGGCGGTGGTGAGGTCACCGACGGCGGCGGCGTGCCGCGCCAGCTCGGAGGCCGGGGCCAGCCCCGGGTGCTCGGCCAGCACCGACGCGTACGCCCGGTGCAGCCGCAGCCGCTCGCCGGGCAGGAGGGAGTCGGCGACGGTCTCGCCGAGGAGCGCGTGCCGGAACGTGTACGCCGGGGGCCAGCGGGTCTCGAGGACGTGGTGCTCGACCGCCGCCGCGATGGCGGCCTCGAGCTCGGCGTCGGGGAGGTCGACGACGCGGGCGAGCAGCTCGTGGCCGAGGTAGACCCCGCCCTTGAGGGCGATGGCGCGCAGGACGCGCTGGGCGGTCTCGTCGAGCTGCTCGACGCGGGCGCGCAGCACCCGGCTCAGCCCACCGGTCAGGGCGTGGCCCGCGGCGGCGCTCGCGACGAGCTCCTCGGCGAAGAACGGGTTGCCCTGGGCGCGATGGGCGATCTCGTCGGCGGTGCCCCGGTCGGTGGGCGCGCCCTCGAGGTGGGCGACGATCTCGCGGACGGCGTCGTCGGGCAGCGGGGCGAGCTCGACGCGTTGGAGGCCGGCGATGCGGGCCCACACGGCGAGCGTCTCGTGGAGCGGGTGGCGTCGGTGCAGGTCGTCGGAGCGGTAGGTGACGACGAGCGAGACGTCGGTGGAGAACCCACGCGTCAGCAGCACAGTCAGCAGGTCGCGCGAGGAGTGGTCGGCCCAGTGCGCGTCCTCGACGACGAGGAGCGACGGTGTGACCTCGCCGAGCGACGTGAAGAGGGCGTGGACGCCCTCGGCGACCTGGCCGGGGTCGGTCCCCGGGGTCCCCGAGATGTCGGGGGTCGCCGCGTCGTGGCGGGCCGGCAGGAGGCGGGCGACGCCGGGGTGCGTCGCGAGGACGTGCTCGACGACCTCCGGGTGGCGCGCGTCGATGGCGCCGAGCAGCTCGACGAACGGCAGGTAGGCGATGTTGCCGCCGGCGAGGCCGACGCAGTGACCGACGGCGGTGAACCAGCCCGCGTCGGCGGCGTCGGCGGCCAGCTGGCCGAGCAGGCGCGACTTGCCGATGCCGGCGTCGCCGGACACCACGACGACGCCGGTCCGGGTGGGCGTCGAGGAGGCGTCCACGGGCAGACCGACGGCGTCGGCGAGGTGGTGCAGGTCGGCGTCCCTCCCGATGAGGGCGCCGGTGCTGAACGGCATGGTGGGAATCATCCCGTACCCCGGCGACAGCGGCGGGAGGGCCGCGCGCATGTCGCCGGGGCGGGGGGAGGTGGCGCCGAGGTCGGCGCCGGGAGGGAGGGTCGGATGGCCCGGGTGGTGGGAGATGGTGGCGGCCACCACCGTCACCGGGTCCGCGCGCCCTGCTGGACCTCGCGGTCGGTGCGGGAGTGCGCCCGCCGGATGACCTCGAGCGAGGAGAGCCGGCGCGAGACGTGGCCCCGCGGTGCGTAGCGGGCCTCGACGGCCGCACGGACGATGCTGTAGTCGTTGAGCGACGTGCTCATGATCGGTGTCCTTCGCTGCTGGTCCGGGTGGTTCTGCTGACTGCTCCAGACTCGGCGGCTGAGGTAGGCCCGCACATCGGGTGACCTGCGTATCCTGCGCCGTCCCGCTACCTCAGACGGGCACCCCGGGGTACCTCAGAGACTCGGACCGCCTCAGGACGCACGTGAGGGCGCACGTGAGGATGCGCGTCAGGCGAGCACCAGCGTCGCCGCGACGGCGAACATGACGAGCGCGACGACGACGTCGAGCACGCGCCACGTCGCGGGCCGGGCGAAGAGCGGGGCGAGCAGCCGCGCCCCGTAGCCGAGCCCGGTGAACCACGCGACGCTCGCCGCCACGGCGCCGGCGACGAACCACCAGCGTCCGGCGGGCCCGTGCTGGTTGGCGAGTGAACCGACGAGCAGCACCGTGTCGAGGTAGACGTGCGGGTTGAGCCACGTCAGGGCGAGAACGGTGGCGAGGACGCCGCGCCGCCCCGGGCCGTCGTCGCCGGCGCGCAGGGCGGCGGGGTGGCGAGCGCTCCACAGCGAGCGGAGGCCGAACGCGACGAGGTAGGCGGCGCCGAGCCAGCGCACCCACGTCAGCACGGCGGGGTGGTCGGTGACGACGCGTCCGACGCCGAGGACCCCCAGGACCACGAGCACGGCGTCGGACACCGCGCAGACCGTCACGACGATGCCGACGTGCCGACGCGTCAGGCCGGTGCGCAGGACGTAGGCGTTCTGAGCACCGATGGCGACGATGAGGGACGCCATGGTGAGGAAGCCGGTGAGCGCCACGGTCATGGGTCGACGGTAGGTGTCCGGCAGCCAACAGTGAAGCGAAAGTTGCTTCACGATCCTTAGCATGGCTTCATGCGTCTGCAACCCGACCAGCTCGCCGCCCTCCTCGCCATCGTCGAGACGGGCACGTTCGAGGCGGCGGCGCGGCAGCTTCACGTGACCGCGTCGGCCGTGAGCCAGCGGATTCGTTCGTTGGAGAACGAGATCGGCCAGGTCGTGCTCGTCCGGGCGACGCCGTGCCGGGCCACGCCGGCCGGGGAGTCGCTCGTGCGCCTCGCGCGCCAGCAGCGCCTCCTCGAGGACGAGGTGGCCCGTGAGCTGGCTCCGGCGTCAGGCGGTGTCGTCGAGCTGAGCGTCGCCGTCAACGCCGACTCGATGTCGACGTGGTTCGGTGGAGTGCTGCGCGAGGTGGCGACGTGGGACGGCGTCGTGCTGCGCCTGCGCGTCGAGGACCAGGATCACTCTGCGTCGCTGCTGCGAGCCGGCCACGTGCTGGCCGCCGTGACCTCGGATCCCACTCCGGTGCAGGGGTGTTCGACCGAACCGCTCGCGACGCTGCGGTACGTCCCCGCGGCGTCACCGCTGCTGGTCGAGCGATTCACCCGCGGCCGCGGCGTCGACTGGTCCGCGATGCCCGTCGTGCGCTTCAACGCCAAGGACGACCTCCAGCAGCGGGTCCTCGAGCGCCACGGCGTCGCCACCGCGCCCCCGACCCACGAGGTGCCCGACGGGACCGGGTTCGTCACGGCGGTGCGGTCGGGGCTCGGGTGGGGCGTGCTGCTCGAGTCGCAGCTCGAGCCCGCCGTGACGGCCGGCGACGTGGTCCGTCTCGGTCGTCGCGACCACGTCGACGTCGCCCTCTACTGGCAGCGGTGGCGCCTGGGGTCGGGGCACCTCGACCGGCTCAGCGACGCCGTGCGGCGCGAGGCGGCGCGGGGCGGCCTTCGTCCGGATCGCACGAGGAGGCGCTGAGCCCGGGCGTCCGCGAGGCGCTCACCCCAGGCCGCGGCGATGCTCGCCGAAGCCCCGCGCCGTACCCCGGGCCGGGGCTACCTTGGGACGCGACGCACGCACGTCCCGCCCGAGCGGGACCTCGGGCGAGGAGGCAGACCGAGGTGAGACCGAGGTGACTGACGCGGCCACTCCGTCCCGGTCGCCGGGCACCCTCGACCCGGCGAGCACGGTCC
>Ga0164308_10001436_pt1 | contig 12662 bp, 10 predicted proteins | sample Whisoiple_246_MG_FD_109983 | JGI IMG/M metagenome (GOLD analysis project Ga0164308, IMG submission 109983) | Soil microbial communities amended with fresh organic matter from upstate New York, USA - Whitman soil sample_246_MG | ecosystem: Environmental > Terrestrial > Soil > Unclassified >... | reverse complement strand
GTGAGCACGGCGCCGTTAGCGTCGAAGAGTGCCGCGCCGTGCAGACCGCCGGTGCTGGCGAACACCTTCTGTTGGGCGCGCAGTTGTTCGGGCATCGCAGACAGCGTCTCGGCCTTGACGCGCGAGGCGTCGTCGCCGGGGGAGTAGCGGCTGACGGTGCGGACCGCATCGAGGGATGCCTTGCCGCACACCCCGCATGACGACGTCGTGTAGAAGTTGCGGGTGATATCCACCGCAGGCATCTGCATGCCGGGCGCGAGCGTCGCGTCGAGCACGTTGTAGGTGTTCATGTTGTCGGGCCCGGTGCCCTTGCAGTAGCGCACGGTGAGGAGGTCGTCGCGGTGCCCGATGACCCCCTCGGTCAGCAAAAAACCTTGCGCAAGTTCGACATCCGAGCCCGGTGTGCGCATGGTCACGGTGACCGCATTGCCGTTGACGCGGATCTCCAGCGGCTCTTCGACGACCAGGGTCTCGGGCCGCGTCACCGCATCGTCGGCCGTGACATGGCTGGCACGTCGGCGCGAGGTCACCCGGCCCATGCTTTTTCCAATCGGACGACGATCGCCTTGGACACCGGTGTATTGGACCGTGCCGCCGTGTGGTCAAGCGGCACAAGCGAATTGGTCTCAGGATAGTATGTCGCGGCATTGCCGACCGGTGTCGAATAGGGGACCACCATGAAGTCCTTGGCCGTTCGTTCCTGAAGCTGACCGTCGCCGTCGCTGAACTCCGACACCAGGTCCACCCGGTCTCCCTCGGACAGGCCGAACGCCTCGATGTCGGCAGGGTTGACGAAGACGACACGCCTGCCGCCCTTGACGCCCCGGTAGCGGTCGTCAAGCCCGTAGATGGTGGTGTTGTACTGGTCGTGGCTGCGCAACGTCTGCAGAACCAGTCGCCCCTGCGGCACCGGCACCCACTCGAGCGGGTTCAACGCGAAGTTGGCCTTCCCTGTGCTGGTAGGGAATTCACGTGAGTCCCGCGGCGGGTGTGGCAGCTGGAAGCCGTCGGGCTGCCTGACCTTGGTGTTGTAGTCGGCGCAGCCCGGCACCACGGCGGCGATCGCATCCCGGATCGCGTCGTAGTCGTCGTTGAACTTCTCCCACGGCACCGGATGGTCAGCCCCGAGCAACGTCCTGGCGAGCTGGCACACGATCGACACCTCGCTGCGCACCTCGTCACTGGGCGGCTTGAGGCTGCCGCGCGACAGATGAACCATCGACATCGAATCCTCGACCGACACCATCTGCTTGGCGCCGGCCTGAAGGTCCTTGTCGGTGCGGCCGAGCGACGGAAGGATCAGCGCGGTCGAGCCGTGCGCCAAATGGCTGCGGTTCAGCTTCGTCGAAACCTGCACCGTCAGCGAGCAACTGCGCAAGGCGGCCTCGGTGACGGCGGTGTCCGGGGTGGCCGAAGCGAAATTGCCGCCCATCGCCATGAACACCTTCGCGCGGTGGTCACGCATCGCCCGAATCGCGTCCACGGTGTCGACGCCGACTTCACGCGGGCTGACGATGCCGAACCGATCGTCGAGCGCGGCGAGGAACGTCTCCGGCATTTTCTCCCAGATGCCCATGGTGCGGTCGCCCTGAACATTGGAGTGCCCGCGGACCGGACACAGGCCCGCCCCGGGCTTGCCGATCATTCCGCGCATCAGCAGAACGTTGGAGATCTCGGCGATCATCGACACCGCGTGCCGGTGCTGCGTCAGGCCCATCGCCCAACACGCCACCGTGCGTTCGGATTCGGCCAGCACCTTCGCCACCCGCTCGAGTTGCGTCCGCGAAATGCCGGTCGCCTCGACAACGGTGTCCAGATCGATCTGGCGGGTGCGCTGCTCGTACTCCGCGAAGTTCGAGCAGTGCGCGTCGACGAAGTCGCGGTCGATGACGCTGCCCGGCGCACGGTCGTCGGCCTCGAGAAGCAGGCGACCAAGGCCGGCGAACAGTGCCATGTCGCCGCCGAGCCGGATCTGGACGAACTCGTCGGCGATCGGTATGCCGTGTCCGACCACGCCGTGAACCTTCTGAGGGTCCTTGAACCGGATCAGGCCCGCTTCGGGCAACGGGTTGACCGCGATGATCTTGGCGCCGTTGGCCTTTGCCTTCTCCAGCACCGAGAGCATGCGGGGATGGTTGGTGCCCGGGTTCTGGCCGGCGATGACGATCACGTCGGCCGCGGCGATGTCCTCGACGGTCACCGAACCCTTGGCGACGCCGATCGAGTCGGTCAGCGCCGCGCCCGACGACTCGTGGCACATGTTCGAGCAGTCCGGCAGGTTGTTGGTGCCGAAGCTGCGAACCAACAATTGGTACACGAACGCGGCCTCGTTGCTGGTGCGCCCCGACGTGTAGAACACCGCCTCGTTCGGGCTGTCCAGTGCGCGCAGCTCGTCGGCGATCAATCGGTAGGCGTCCGCCCAATCGATGGGCTGGTAGTGGTCGGCGCCGGGCCGCAGAACCATCGGGTGGGTGAGCCGACCCTGCTGCGACAGCCAGTATTCGGGTTTGGCTTCGAGTTCGGCCACCGAGTGCCTGGCGAAGAACTCCGGGGTGACGACGCGTTTGGTGGCTTCCTCGGCGACAGCCTTGGCGCCGTTCTCGCAGAACTCCGCGAACTTTCGGCCGCCGTGTTCCTCGGGCCAAGCGCAGCCCGGGCAGTCGAAACCCTTCCGCTGGTTCAGCCGGATCAGCGACGCCGCGGTGCGGAAGACGCCCATCGACTCCAGGCCGCGTTTCAGCGACACCATCACGGCCTTGACGCCCGCGGCATGCCGCTCGGCGCCGGTCGAAATCACTGCATGCTCGTCGTAGTCGGCATGCCAGTCGCTGGTGATCTCGCGTCGAACTGCCATGACTCCAATCTACGACTGCGTGTCCACCACCTGAACCGCCCCGTCCGTCACGCCTGCGATGAACAACTTGCCGGTATTCGCATCGACGCCCAGCGTGTAGGGGTTTTGCACGGTCGGCAGGCGTCGCACCTCGCGCGGCGTCGGTTGGCTCACGTCGTAGCCGACGACCTCGTTGGTGCCTGATGAGGCGACCCACAGCAGGTCACGGGTGGGGTCGTAGGCGATCCCGTACGGCCCACCCGGCTGGGCGACCTCGCCGACCTGATGCGGCGTCGGCAGCGGCTCGAAGACACGGATCGCGTCGCCCCTGGTGTCGGCGGCGATCAGGCGGCCGTGCTTGTCCGCCACCAGATGCGTCGGCCCATCGCCCGCCGGTACCGATCCGACGATGTTGAGATCTTCGGTGTCATAGATGGTCAGATCGTTCTTGCGGACGTCGATGAGGCCCATGGATCGACCGACCGTCGCCAGACCGGCGGGCTGCACACTGTCGGCGAAGACCTTCACCACTTCCTCGCCGCGCAGCACGCTGACGGTGCCGCCGTGCTCGTTCGCGACGAACACGGTTCCGTTCGCGGCCTCCGAGGCGTCATGGGGGACAACGCCGGTGACGACCTGCGACAGCGCCCGCCCGCTCGGCAGCTCGACGCGGACCAGTGCGTTGGCGCTTTCTACCGGGACGAGGACGGGACCGCCGGGGCTGGCCAGCTGGAGATGCCGGACGAATCCGGGCAGTGGCACCCTCTTCGCGATGTCGCCGGTGTCGGCGTTCAGCAGGACGAGCTCGTTGGGATCGCGCTTGGCGACGGCGACCATGCGGGTGGCGGCGTCGACGACGACGCCTTCTGGCGCCTTGCCGACCGGCACGATGCGACCGGGGATGGGCGCGGTCTGAGGTGCCGCCGACTGCGGCTCGGCCGCAGGCGGTAGGTCGTCGACGGGTGGCCGGTTCCCCTCGGTCGGAACCAGGCTGGGCATGACGGCCGGTGGCAGGCTCGCCGCCGCAGGGGGAGAGGACGCATCGGTATCCGGAGGTTGTTGCGAACAACCTCCAACGATGAGCATCAATGCCATTGATGCAGCAAGCAACCGCATACCTCAAATTACGTCTCCGACGCAGTCCCGGTTCACGGACTGCCTGCGTAAAAGCTGAGTGTTGGCTGTGAGCGTGCGGTCCTGAAGGCATGCGGTTCTTGCGGCGCAACGAGATTCGGGGGCATGGGGTATCTGCGGGGCCAGGGTTCGCGGCGGTGAATCCGGGCTTCACGAATGTGTAGTGATGTATTGACAATCGGTCAACGCATGTCCAGACTTCAGTCACACGACACGCCGGGGCCGCTGAACGCCGAACGTCTGGCACATCGAACGGTGTGGTTGCACTCGACGGAGAAGACACTTGGCAGTCGCCACAGCTAACAACCCTCCGGTCGAGTCCGGCGCGGAGATGGCTTGCGGACGCAGTTACTACGCTCCTCGGCTGCGCGCGGCGATTGTCGGGACCGGCGGGATTTCCCGTATCCACGGCTGGCGGCTGCAGGATCTCGGTTCCACTGTCGTCGGTGTTTCCGGGCGGGACATCGCCAAGGCCCGCGCGATTGCCGACGAATTTCGCCTTCCCGGAGAAGTGGGCTCACCGGCGGCGGCTTTCGACGACCTCGTTGCGATGCTCGACGCGACCGAGCCTGACGTCCTGCATGTCTGCAGTCCGCATGGACTGCACGCGGCACACGCGCTCGAGGCCGTCAACCGCGGAATCAACGTGATCATCGAAAAGCCGATGGCGACCGCCTCGGCCGATGCGCAAACGCTGATCGCGGCTGCCGAGGCCGCGAACGTAGTGGCGTCGGTGTGTCTGACCAAGCGGTCGTACCCCATGGTCGCCGAAATGCAGGCGAGGATCCGGGCGGGTGACCTAGGTGACGTCAACGCCGTCGGTGGCGGGTTCTGGTCCTGGGACTCCAATCACGACGACTGGGGATGGGGATTCGATCCGGCGATCGCAGGAGCCTCTTATGCCACAGCAGATTTGGGTGTGCATTGGCTTGATTTGGCCGAATATGTCACCGGCAGGCGGATCACCGAGGTCGATGCGCGGTTCTCCACTCTTCGGCCCACCCGGTACCGCGATGGTCAACCGGTCCACGTCGATGCCGAGGACTACGTGCGTGTCTTCATCGAACTCACCGGCGGTGTGGTCGGGTCCGCGACGTTCTCCGGCGTCACGGCAGGCGAGCCGAACGGCTGCGCCATAAACGTCGACGGCACCGAGGGCGCCTTCAGCTGGAAGGTCGATCGGCCGAACGAAATAGTGCATCGGCTCGCCGACGGATCAGTGGCCACCATCACCCGGAATCCCGACGCACTGGCTCCGGCCGCCGCACGCTTGTCGTTCGCGCCCGCCGGCCACGCCGAGGGCTTCGGCGATGCGTTCCGCAATCTGTTCCGCGATGTCTACTCTGCGATCGGCGGTGCCGACGTGACTTTTCCAACTCTTGCCGACGGCTATCGCATGGTTTCGCTTGTCGAGGCGATCCAGGCAAGCGCTCGCGCTCGAAGGGCGGTGAGCATTGACTAGTTTCCCGGTGGAGGAACTCCTCTCCACGCCCGCGGCCGCGGCCGAGACGAGCAAGCGGGGCAACGCAATCGAACTGCGCGGCGTGACCAAGAGCTTCGCCGACATGGTGGCCTTGCACCCGCTTGATCTCGATATTCGGGACGGCGAGTTCTTCTGCCTGCTCGGACCTTCGGGATGCGGCAAGACGACGACGTTGAACATCATCGGAGGCTTCACCGCGCCATCATCTGGTGTGGTCCGTATTGCCGGCGAAGACATCACCAAACGCCCGCCCAACAGGCGTCCGGTCAACACGGTCTTTCAGTCGTACGCGTTGTTCCCACACCTCAACGTCGTCGAGAATGTCTCGTTCGGCATGAGGATGGCTCGGGTGCCGAAAAGCGAACAGCGCACGCGGGCAAGAGAGGCCCTCGACCTGGTCGGCCTCGGGACGTTCGCGCAACGCCCGGTCAGCCAGCTCTCCGGGGGCCAGGCGCAACGCGTGGCCATTGCTCGTGCGCTCGTCAACAAGCCCAGCGTTCTGCTGCTCGACGAACCCCTCGGAGCGCTGGATCTCAAGCTACGCAAGCGCCTGCAGACGGAGCTTTCGCTGATACAGCGCCATGTCGGCACAACGTTCGTTTTCGTCACTCATGACCAGGAAGAGGCGATGGCGCTCGCGGACCGCATCGTCATTCTGAACGAAGGACGCATCGAGCAGATCGGAACGCCGGAGGAGATCTACCGACGGCCTGCCAGCCTGTTCGCCGCCGACTTCATCGGGGAATCGAATATCTTGCACGGCAAGAAGGAGGGGAGCGCTTTCGTACTGGAAAACGGTGCGAGGGTGCCGATCTCAGGACACGCGCCGGAAACCTGCACCTCGCTGGTGGTCCGGCCGGAAGCCCTGCGGATCGGCAAGGACGGGTTCATCGGTGCACAAGTGTTGTCGCGTGGATATCTGGGGTCGATTACGCGCATTGTGCTTCAGCTGGAGAATTCCGAAATGCAGGTCGTGTCGTCGTTGAACGACGGCGACATTGAACATCTCGCTGAAATCGGCCTCGAAGCAGGTGACTTCGTGAAGTTGTCCTGGTCGACGGAAGCAGCCCACCCGCTGGACGCCCGCTGAGAGTCAGGAAATCGCATGTCCCGAATCACTGAAGTAAAACTGAGCCGTCGCTCCTTCGTCGGGGGAGCGCTGATGTTGGGTGCGGCCAGCCCGATGTTGTTGTCCGCGTGTTCGAAGGCAGAGGACTCCGGAGGCGGCGGCGGGTCCGGTGGTGGCGGCAACGTCAACTGGCTGACATGGTCGGACCACTACTCCCAGGACCAGCTGGCCAAGGTCGCCGAAACGACCAAGATCACCGGTCAGCCAAAGCTCTTCTCCGACAATGCCGATGCCTTGCTTCAAGTCAAGCAGACCGGATCGCAGTTCGACATGGTCTCTGGCGACGCGCTGTGGGTGAAGAAGTACATGGAAGAGGGTCTCATCGAGCCGTTTGACCTGTCGTCGATCTCGTCGAGTTCCCAGCTGTACCCGATGGCCACCAAGTTCGAGTTCCTCAACGATCCGAAGGGTGCACTGGGATACCCCTTCTCGTGGTCGACGGTGCAGATCTACTACAACCCCGACAAGGTCAAGACGCCGCCGACGTCCTGGGAGTCGCTCACCGACCCGATGTACAAGGGTCTGATCGTTGCCGAGAACATCCCGACCGACCTGATGGCGATCGCCGGCATCGCAACCGGTTCCAAGGGGTCGCCCTATGCGCAGACGCCCGACCAGATCTCGTCGTCCTCCAACTTCCTGTCCGCGCTGAAGCCGAACGTGGTGAAGCTCGCCTCTCAGAACAACGAGATCGTGACGATGATGGCCAGCGGTGAAGCGGCCATCGGTATCTCGAATCTCGGCACCGACGTGCGTGTCAAGGATGCAGGCGGCCCGGAGCTCAAGTCCGCGTACCCGCCCGAGGGCACGATCGGCTTCATCGATTCGGAGATGATCGTCGCCAAGGGTGCGAACAAGGCTCAGGTCAAGCCGTTCCTCGAGGCGATGCAGCAGTCCGAGTGGATCGTCGCGAATTTCACCACCAACTGGCGTCCACTGTTCAACCAGAAGGCCGCCGAGGCGCTGACGGCCGATCCGAAGACGGCCGACAACGCCAAGCGGCTTTTCATGACCAATCCGGAGAAGGCGTTGCAGATGACCCTCAAGGGCCCGGCGCAGGATCAGCAGGCCTACACCGAGGCGTTCAACAAGGTCTTCGGGGCGTGAGATGACCGTCGCCACCCCCGCCCGTGAAGCGGGCGGGGGGCCGGGCGAGTCGGAACCACAACGCGCTGACGTCAGGAAGGAACGCCGAGACTGGCGTCAGTTCGTCGGGTTCGCCCCGGCCGCAATTCTTTTCGGAGTGTTCTTCATCGCCCCGTTGTGCCTGATCGTCGTCTACTCGTTCTGGATCAGCAAGAACTACGAGTTGGTCCCGGACTTCACCACGGCCAACTACAAGTCGATCCTGACGACGGGCACCTACGTCAGGACGTTCGGCAAGACCGTGCTGATGGCGTTCCTGGCCACGCTCACCGCATTGGCCCTGGCGTTTCCGTTCTGCTACTGGCTGGTTCGCTACGTCCCGAAGAGGCTGCAGCGGGTTGGGTTGCTTCTGGTGGTTCTGCCGTTCTGGACCAGCTATCTGCTGCGAGTCTATGCGTGGGTGGCGATCCTCGGCGACAACGGTGCGATCAACTCGACGCTTAGGGCGCTTGGCCTGACCGACGCTCCGATTCGGTTGTTCCTGTACGACAACCCCGGCGTGTTCATCGTCTTGGTGTACCTGTACTTCCCGTTCGCGGCGCTCACCCTGTATGCGTCGTTGGAGAGATTCGACTGGCGCCTTTTGCACGCGGCGGTCGACCTCGGCGCCACCCCGATGCGCGCGATTGCCAACACGCTGCTTCCGCAGATGCGGCTCGCGTTGGTGACGGCCGGCATCTTCGTGTTCATCCCGATTCTCGGCGAATACCTGGCGCCTTCGGCGATCGGCGGCACCAGCGGCGTGATGATGGGAAATCTGGTCGCCAACTTCTTCTCCGGCTATCTGCTTCCGCTGGGAGCGGCGGCCAGCGTGTTGATCGCGTTAGTGATCATGATCGTGCTCATCGTGTTCCGGCGCAGCCTGGACACCAAGGAAATCTATGTCTGACGATCTGCAGGCGGTGAACCCGCGGGCCCGGCTGTTCCGGGTCATCCTGTCGTTCTACGGCGTCGGGATTTACATTTTTCTCTTCGCGCCGATAGCGGTGATGATCCTGTTGTCCTTCAACTCTTCTCGGGTCGTCGGCTTTCCGATGGCGGGCTTCACCACCGACTGGTACAGCAGGCTTTCGCACGACACCGTGATTCTCAACGCACTCGAGAAGTCCTTGTTCGTCGCGTTCTGGGTCACGGTGCTCTCCACGGTGATCGGCACTATGGCGGCGTTTCCGCTGGTGCGCGCCAATATCAAGAACCGCGGCGGGGTACGGGTTTTCATCACCCTGCCAATCATGATGCCCGGTCTGCTCATCGGCGTGGCCATCCTCGTGCTGGCGACCAACGTGCTGCACATCCAGCCGTCGCTCTATACCGCCATCATCGGGCAGACGGTGCTGGCAACGCCATTCGTCATCCTGGTGGTGTCGTCGAGGTTGGAGGCGTTGGACCGCAACCTCGAGCGCGCCGCCGCCGATCTGGGTGCCAGCGGACCGCAGCGAATCGTGTTCGTCGTGCTGCCGCTCATCTATCCGGGCATCATCGCCGGAGCCCTTATCGCACTCACGCTTTCGTTGGACGAGTTCATTGTCACCAACTTCATCATCGGCGCAGACCAGACACTGCCCATCTACATCTACAACCAGCTCAAATTCGGCATCACACCGGAGGTCAACGCGCTGGCGACGTTGATGCTGCTCGGCACGCTGGCCGTCGCAGGCCTGACTTTCGGGGCGCTTCGCCTGGTGAAGGTGCTCGCCTCGGCCAACAAGAACACCACACGATTGGGAGAACCCGCTAGTGCATGAGCGCGATGTGTCGGTAGTGCTCGAGGCGTTCCTGGATGTCTCGCTCGACGAGGTACTGACCTGGCTGAGCACCGAAGTTCCCGAGGTCACCGCTGTCGAGGTCGGCGCAGGAGGTTACGCCCCGCACCCGCACCTGGATCCCGATGCGGTGCTCGCCGACGGGTCGGCGCGGCGGACGTGGCTGGACACGCTGGCGCAGCACGGCATCAAACTCGATGCGTTGAACGTGTGGGGCAATCCACTGCACCCCGACAAGTCGATCGCCGATGACCACGACGCCGCGTTGCGCCGCGCCGTGCGGTTGGCCGGTGAACTCGGCACCGACACGATCGTGGCCATGTCGGGTGCGGCCGCGGGCGTCGCGGGCGACCATGCGGCAGTGTTCGGTGCAGGCGGGTGGCTGCCGTATCTAGAAGGTGTGCACGAGCGCCAGTGGGAAGATTCCGTTATTCCGTACTGGACGGAGCTGTCGGATTTCGCCGCCACGGAGAACCCTGACGTCAAGATCTGCATCGAGCTACATCCCGGCACGACGGTCTACAACGTGGAGACCTTCGAGAAGTTCATCGGTCTCGGTGAAAACCTCTACGCCAACCTGGATCCCAGCCACTTCTTCTGGATGCAGATGGATGCCGACCGGGTCGTCGAGCGCATCATGCCGCGAATCGGCCATGTGCACGCCAAGGATGTGACCTTCAACGAAGACGCCATGGGACTCAACGGATTGCTGGACCACCGATGGCCTGCGGCGCCGGAGGAAATGCCGTGGAACTTCTCGGTCCCCGGCCACGGCAAGGACCAAGCATGGTGGCATCAGTTCATCGCCCGCTTCGAGGGCTCTGCGGTGAAGGCGATTTCCATCGAACACGAGGACCCGTTCGTCGACTCGAAAACCGGCGTCAAGGAAAGCGCGGTCCTGATCAAGTCCGCGCTGGCCGGATCTCGCTGAACTCGCCGGGCAATCGATACAGGAGGAATACCCCCATGGCAGACCGTCTCAAGGTAGGCGTCGTCGGCGCCGGAGTGATCGCGCAAGTCATGCATCTGAACTACTTGCGCGAACTGTCCGACCGCTTCGAAACCGTCGCGCTGTGCGATATCTCGGACGAGAACGTGACCAACAACGCCGACAGGTACGACATTCCGAAGAGGTACACCGATTGGCGGGAGATGCTGACGGACGCCGATATCGACGCGGTCTTCATCCTGACCTCGGGTAGTCACGCACCCATCGCCATCGCCGCGGCGAATGCAGGCAAGCATGTCCTGGTCGAGAAGCCGATGTGCTTCTCCGTCGCAGAGGGTCTGGAGATGAAGTCGGCAGCCGACGCGGCAGGGGTGACGCTGATGGTCGCGTACCCGAAGCGCTACGACCCGGCTTTCGAGCGTTTCCGCGATGTCGCCGTGACCGTCGCTGAGCCACGGCTGATGCGGGTCACCACGTTCGAGTCGCCGTTCCTCCCATATATCAGCCACTACGCGCTGGCGCCTGTCGCGCCGATACCGAAGGATGCGATCGCGACCTTCACTGCGGAAACCCAAGCGAGCATCACGCGTGCGATCGGTGACGCGAATCCGTTCCTGCGCGAGGAGTACCACCTTGTGCTGCTGGACACACTGGTTCACGAGCTCAACACGGTGCGCGGCGTACTCGGCGAGCCGACGAGCTTGGAGTACGTCGACATGCAGCCTGGCCAGCTGACCGTAATCCTGAAGTTCGGTGAGTTGTCGGTGCCGATCAACTGGATGGACCTGCCCGGAATCACTCGATACGGGATGGAATTCGCACTCTACGGCCCCGAGCAGCGGGTGACCCTGAGCTTCCCGTCGCCCTTCCTGCGCAGCGCACCGGCGACCGTCGATATCGTCGAAGGAGAGACGGGCACCATCAAGTCCCGCAGCACCTGCGAAATCACCTCGTATGAAAGCGCTTTCAAGCTCGAGCTGGAGGCCTTCCACCACTGCGTGGTGACCGGGGACGCACCCGCCACCAACGCCGAAGACGCCATTCACGACCTCGCGCTGTGCGAGGCGATCATCCGCTTTGTCCAAGACCCGCGCCCCATCACAGATCCGAGCGCGATCAGCGCGCTGGCGTCCGCCAACTAGAAGGAACACATCCCATGAGCAACAGCGGAATCATCGTCGCGAACGCACCAGTGAGCTACGGCGCCTTCGAGGTGACGATCGGAATCGACCCGAACGTTCCCGACGGCGACGACATTCTCGACCAGGTAAGTGCCGCGGGCTATGCGGGCATCGACCTCGGACCGGTCGGCTACCTCGGCAGCACCGACGATCTGGGCGCAAAACTCGCCAGGCGCGGGCTGGGTCTCGCGGGCGCGTATCTCGAATTGCCTTACGCGGATCCGGAAATGTTGGAGAAGACGATTCCCGAACTCGATGCGATGCTGGACATCTTCGATGCGATCAGACCCCTCGGGCTCGGTCCAGACCCTCGTCCTACGCTGGCGGACCTCGGTGTGGGTGACGGCGCCGATTTCCGTCGCAACAACCCAGGCTCAGGTGTGCGCCGCCCCGCCAGCGGATACTCCGACGAGCAGTGGGCTGAGTTCGCGCGGGGGATGGCCCTCGTAGTGGAGCGGTGCCGCTCACGTGGCTACCAACCGGTGTTCCACAACGAGACCGGCACATTCGTCGAGGCGCCGGAAGAGGTCGGCAGGATGCTGGAGGTTTCGGAGATCGGGCTGTGTATGGATGCCGGCCATTTTCTGCTCGGTGGCGGCGATCCCGTCGAGTACGTGAAGAAGTGGGCCAACCGGATCGATCACGTCCACATCAAAACCGCGGATCTGCCCCGCTTCCAGCAGGTCGTCGATGAGGGGTTGCCCACCAACACCATCTGGGAGCGTGAGGTGTTCCCGAAGCTGGGCGAGGGTGCGCTCGATGTCGACGCCTTCTTGGCCGCCCTGCGCGAAATCGACTACGCCGGTTGGCTTGTCGTCGAGCAGGACATCTTCCCGACGACCGCCGAACGATTCGCCCAAGCTGCCGCCGACCAGCGCGCCAACCGCGAATTCCTTCGGGAGCGCGGCCTGTGAGCGCACCCTTCCGGTTCGGTCTGATCGGCGGCGGCCGGATGGGCCGTACACACCTGCGAGGGCTGGAAGACTCGACCGAGGTCGAGATCGTCGCCGTCACCGAGCCCGTCGACAGCGTGGCGGCCTCGCT
>Ga0164308_10001435_pt1 | contig 12669 bp, 6 predicted proteins | sample Whisoiple_246_MG_FD_109983 | JGI IMG/M metagenome (GOLD analysis project Ga0164308, IMG submission 109983) | Soil microbial communities amended with fresh organic matter from upstate New York, USA - Whitman soil sample_246_MG | ecosystem: Environmental > Terrestrial > Soil > Unclassified >... | reverse complement strand
GGGCGTCCCGGCGGGGTCAGTCGCGTACGACGGTGACCGGGCAGGTGGCGTGCTGGGTGACGTGGAGGCTGACCGAGCCGAGCAGGGTCGCCTTGAACCCGCTGTACCCACGCGCGCCGACGACCAGCAGGTTCGCACCCTTGGCGCGTTCCAGCAGGGACAGAGCGGGATTGCCGATCACGACGATCTTGTCCACCGCCGCCGCGCCCTCGGCGCCGAGGGCCTCCTCCAGCGCCTCGTTGAGCGCCACCGTCGCCACCGCCTGAGGGTCGAAGTCCTCCGGCAGGCCCGGCATCAGGGAGCCCCAGCTGGTCGCGGGGTACTCCCAGCTGTTGACCGCCTCGACGGTGTCGCCGGTCAGCTCGGCCTGGCGTACGGCCCAGCGCAGCGCCTTGATCGATGCGTCCGACCCGTCGACGCCCACGACGATCCTGCCCATGTCTGCCTCCGGAGTGCTCGAACATCTACGGCATAACGTCTCCAACTCTAGCCAAACGGAACGTCCGGGGGCCCCGCAGGGCCACCGGACGTCCGGTCAGCCGACGCGGAGACCGGCGAGCTGCTGGGCGAACGGGACGACCGCGTCCTCACCGTCGTCGACGGTGAGGGCCCGGGAGGCGCCGGAGACGGTCCGTCCGGTCACGGCGGAGGCGAGCTCGCCGCCCGCGCGCCGGATCCGGGAGGGCAGCCCCTCGGTGTACTCGTCCCCGTGCGAACCCCAGTCCTCGGACGCCGCGTACACGGAGGTCGGCAGGACCACGGCCCGCAGGTAGGCGAAGAGCGGGCGCATCGCGTGCTCCAGGACCAGCGAGTGCCGGGGGGTCCCGCCGGTCGCCGCGACGACGACGGGCTTGCCGGTCAGGGCGGTGTTCTCGACCAGGTCGAAGAACGACTTGAACAGCCCGCTGTACGAGGCGGTGAACACGGGCGTCACCGCGATCAGGCCGTCCGCCCCGGTCACCGCGTCGATCGCCTTCTTCAGGGCGGCCGGCGGGAAGCCGGTGACCAGGTGGTTGGCGATGTCGACGGCAAGGTCGCGCAGCTCGACGACCTCGACCTCGACGCGGCGGTCCTGTCCGGACTCCAGCGCCTCGCGGGTGGCCTCGGCGAGCCGGTCGGCCAGCAACCGGGTGGACGAGGGGCTGCTGAGACCGGCGGCGACGGCGACGATCCTCAGGGGGGCCGTGGCGGGCATGGTCATCGGATCTCCTCCGGGTCGGCGGCGGCAGCGGCACGGGCGGCGGCGACCGCCGGGTGGACGGGGGCGTCCGGCACTCCGGCCGGGCGCAGACGGGCGAACTCCTTGCGCAGTACGGGCACGACCTCCTCGCCCAGGATGTCGAGCTGCTCCAGGACCGTCTTCAGCGGCAGCCCCGCGTGGTCCATCAGGAAGAGCTGGCGCTGGTAGTCGCCGATCTCCTCACGGAAGGACAGCGTCCGGTCGATGACCTCCTGCGGGGAGCCGACGGTCAGCGGGGTCTGCTGGGTGAAGTCCTCCAGCGAGGGCCCGTGGCCGTAGACCGGCGCGTTGTCGAAGTACGGGCGGAACTCCCGCACCGCGTCCTGCGAGTTCTTCCGCATGAACACCTGACCGCCGAGGCCCACGACGGCCTGCTCCGCGGTGCCGTGCCCGTAGTGGGCGTAGCGGCGCCGGTAGAGGTCGACCATCTTCTTCGTGTGCTCCATGGGCCAGAAGATGTTGTTGTGGAAGAAGCCGTCACCGTAGTAGGCGGCCTGCTCGGCGATCTCCGGCGAGCGGATGGAGCCGTGCCAGACGAACGGCGGGACGCCGTCCAGCGGGCGCGGGGTCGAGGTGAAGGACTGCAGCGGGGTGCGGAACTTCCCCTCCCAGTCGACGACGTCCTCGCGCCACAGCTTGTGGAGCAGCGCGTAGTTCTCGATCGCGAGCGGGATGCCCTGACGGATGTCCTTGCCGAACCAGGGGTAGACCGGTCCGGTGTTGCCGCGGCCCATCATCACGTCGACGCGGCCCTCGGCCAGGTGCTGCAGCATCGCGAAGTCCTCGGCGATCTTCACCGGGTCGTTCGTGGTGATCAGCGTGGTGGAGGTGGAGAGGATCAGGTTCTCGGTGCGGGCGGCGATGTAGCCGAGCGTGGTCGTCGGCGAGGACGGGACGAACGGCGGGTTGTGGTGCTCGCCGGTCGCGAAGACGTCCAGGCCCACTTCCTCGGCCTTGAGCGCGATCGCGAGGGTCGCCTTGATCCGCTCGTTCTCGCTCGGTGTCGTACCGGTCGTGGGGTCGGTGGTGACATCCCCGACGGTGAAGATCCCGAACTGCATGGCGCCCGCCTCCAATAGCGTTGAGCGAGAGTGGTTGAACGTTGAACTATGTGAACACACCCTACAACGGGGAACCCCCTCCACCTATTCCGCCCGCCCCGAAGGGCCCGCGCGACCCCGTCACACCCTGGGGAAACCCGGGCGCGGGGGACCGGTGCCCGTTACACTCGACGGCATGACCTCCGTACCGTGCCGGAACTGGTGGCGCTCCTCCTAGGAGCGGCCACCTTCATCTGCGCGGAACCAGGGCCGTTCGACATGGACGGCCCTTCCTGTTGCCCCGGCGCCCCACGGCGGGCCGTCCTTCCCGTGTACACCACCGGCGAGGAGACCCCCGTGACCATGACCACCGACCTGCCCGTCAGCCCCGCCGTGCGCCGCAGCGCCGAACTGGAGGCGCAGCTCGCCCGTGACCCGGGCCGCTTCCGTGTCCTCACCGGGGACCGGCCCACCGGAGCCCTGCACCTCGGGCACTACTTCGGCACCCTCCACAACCGGGTGCGCCTCCAGGACCTCGGCGTGGACGTCTTCGTGCTCATCGCCGACTACCAGGTCCTCACGGACCGCGACGTCGCCGAGCGGCTCACCGAGCACGTGGAGGGGCTGCTGCTGGACTACCTCGCCATCGGGATCGACCCCGCCCGCGCGACGGTCTTCAACCACAGCGCGGTCCCGGCGCTCAACCAGCTGCTGCTGCCGTTCCTGTCCCTCGTCTCCGTGGCCGAGCTGGGCCGCAACCCCACCGTGAAGGACGAGATCGCCCACTCCCGGCAGTCCGCCGTCAGCGGGCTGATGTACACCTACCCGGTGCACCAGGCCGCCGACATCCTGTTCTGCAAGGGCAACCTCGTGCCCGTCGGCCAGGACCAGCTGCCGCACCTGGAGCTCACCCGCACCGTGGCCAGACGCTTCAACGAGCGCTACGGGAACGTCTTCCCCGAACCCGACGCGCTGCTCTCCGCCGCACCCCTGCTGCTCGGCACCGACGCCACCAAGATGAGCAAGAGCCGGGGCAACGCCATCGCCCTCGGGGCCGACGCCGACGAGACCGCCCGGCTCGTCAGGGGCGCCACCACCGACGCCGAACGGCACATCACCTACGAGCCCGAGCGGCGGCCGGGGGTGTCGAGCCTGGTGCTGCTGGCGGCGCTCTGCCTGGACCGTGACCCGCACGCGGTCGCCGAGGAGATCGGCGACGGCGGAGCCGCCGGTCTCAAGCGGACCGTGACGGAGGCCGTCAACACGGCGATGGCCCCGATCCGCGCCCGGCGCGCCGAGTACGCCCAGGACATGGGGTACGTACGAGGCGTGCTCCGCGCCGGGAACGAGCGGGCGAACGCCGTGGCCGAGGCGACCCTGGAGGAGGTGCGGGAGGCGATGGGGATGTTCCGCTGACCGGCCGCGGCCGGCCCCGCTCCCTCCCGGCCCCGTCGACGTCCCGGCCCGCTGCCGTCGCTCAGCGGCGGGCCCCGGCGCGCTGTCCGCGCAGCAGCTCCGCCAGGCCGCGCCGGGTCGCGGCGATGACCACCCGGTCCTCGGGACGCAGCACATAGCCCGGGTGCAGGTCCCAGACCAGGCCGGAGGGCCGGTCCGGGGCTCCCGGGCCGGCGGGGCCGAGCGGGTCGTACGGCGGCGCGGCGGCCAGGTCCGGGAGCCGGTCGGCGGGCGGGGTGGCGTCCAGGGCCAGGACCCGCCAGGCACCCGCCCGGAACGCGTGGTCCACGGTCCGGCCCTCCAGCTGGGGATGCCCCGACACCTCCAGGGCGGCGAACAGCATCACCTTGCGCTCCACCGGTACCGCTCCCAGGATCTGCCGGCCCATCATGGCGACCGCGAACGCCGGCGCGGCCAGATGCGACACGGAGCGGGAACGGGTCAGGGCCCCCGGGTGGGCCGTGCGCAGGGTGCGGTAGACGGCGGTGGCGAACTCGTCGTCGTACAGCCGGAGGGCCACCCGCAGGTCGGGCTTCAACGAGCGTGCGTACAGGGCGGCTTCGAGGTTCGTCGTGTCGATGCTGGTCAGGGCGAGCAGGGCGCGGGCCCGGCGGATCTTGGCCGCCTCCAGGACACCCTCCTGGGTCACGTCACCCAGGACCGTGGGGACGTGCAGGCTGCGGGCCAGCGGGATGCCGCGCGCCTCCGGGTCCTCCTCGACGACCACCACCGGGATGTCCAGCTCGCGGAGCCGGACCAGGACCCGCGTGCCGATCTTGCCCAGCCCCAGCAGCACCACGTGGCCCGACAGACCGCGCGGCGGGCGGCGCAGCGAGGAGGCGTTGCGGAACGAGCCGAAGGCCTCCAGGACGGCGGCGACCAGCAGGGGCAGCAGCAGGAGCCCGGCCATGCCGGAGAGGAGCTGGATGATCTGGCGGGAGTCGGTGTCGGTGTCCTCGACCGCGGGGTCACCCATCGCCAGCAGGTCGAGCAGGGTCAGATAGGCGGCGTGCACCGGGCTGTCGCCCGTGGTGATCACCGAGGCGACGGCCAGCGCGACGACGGCCGCCGCGACACCGAGCGCCGACCACCGCAGCCGTCGCGAGAAGACCGTGCCGAGCGGTGCGCCCCTGCCTCCCATCCGGGTCGGCGCCCGGTCGGGCCCCGCCTGGCTGATGGCCTCCAGGACGATCGTGCCCCGGCCCGTGGCGGCGTTGACCGTCGCCCGGTCCGGGAGCAGCTGGGGCCCCTCGTCGCCGCTGCTGTCGGAGCCCTCGGCGCCGGCCGGGTCCTGGCTGGTGGAGGAGAGCAGGGCCAGCGTGCACAGTCCGGGGTCGGCGAGTTCGCCCGGGCGGGGCGGGGTGCGTTCGACGGCGCGCAGGAGCAGGCCCTCGGCCTGGATCACCTTGCTGCTCCCGGTCAGCGCGGTGGCGGCGAGCGCGGGCGCCGCGGTGTCGGCGTCGGACAGGACGGTGGTGGAGGCGTCCATCGCGGCGGCGTCGAGGCCGGGCACGGAGACGGCGGCCGCCTGGTCGAGGAGCGTCTCCAGGTGCTGGCCGAGCTTGCGGTTGTAGAGCCGGATGACCAGGCGCAGACGGGGATTGAGCCGGCGCGCGGTGAGGGCGGCCCGTATGTTCAGCTCGTCGTCGTCGTAGACGAGCGCGAGCGCGGCGGCGCTGTCCACGCCCGCGTCCTCCAGCACCTCGTCGGAGGGCTCGTGCGCCTCCATGATGCGGACGGCCTCGACCCCGGCGTTGGTGTCGCCGTCCCCGCCGCCTCCGTTACGGCTCATCGCCGCCGACATCCGTCCGAACAGGGCCCCCGCGCGTGCCCGTTGGGTCAGCGGCAGCTCCGGCCTGCGGGTGTCGCGTCCCGGCGGGACGAGGAGCGTGACCCGCTCCCCGTACACGTAGCGCAGCTCGACCGCGAGCCGGCGGGCGAGGGTGTCGTCGCCGCAGACCACCATGTGGCCGCTGCTCGGGGGACGTTGGGGCTGTTGAGGAAGTGATGACACGGAACCCAGCATGCCTTGCCACCTCCGGTTCAGTCGGGCGTGTCGGTGATCATCGCGTGACGGGGACGTGGGCCCGTGTCCGGGCGGCGGGGGCCGGCGGCCCGCTCGATGGCGGCCTCGACCGCAGCGAGCCGGTCCGCCAGCAGCCCGAGCGCCCCGACAGCGCGCGAGGCGGGATCGCCCTCCGGGCCGCCGAGGGCCTGGACGCGCAGGTAGGCGGAGACGACCGCCTGCCGGCGCTCCGCCTGGGCCGGGGTCGACGTGCCCCGGAGCTCGGCCAGCTTGAGCAGGTTCCACTCGGCGCCCGTGGTGAGTGTCCGGGCCTCACCGGCGTAGTGGTCGTCGATGACGGCGGCGAGCTCCTCGTCGTTCATCACGGGCACGATCCGCTGCGCGATCTTGTTCATGTCGCGGTACGAGCCCTGCAGACGGAACGGCGGCTCGGTACGCCCGGCGTCCGACTGCCCGGCCGAGGCGATGTACGCCGCGTTCACCGCGAGCACCGTCTCCCGGGCGGTCAGCAGGTGACGCAGTACGGAGAGGATCCGGTCCAGTTCGGCGGGAGCGTACGGATGCTCCAGCTGTGCGGCCCCCGCGGCGGGGACACCGCCGGCGGCCAGCCGCACCAGCAGGTCGAGGTCGCCCCGGGAGCGGGCGGCGAGCGGGGCGAGGACCGGGTTGGCGGTCAGGGCGTTCTCGACGAAGCTCAGGGCGAAGACCTCGTCCCGGCCGCTCAGGACGTCGCCGAGGTTCCAGACGTCCGCCCGGTTGGCGAGCATGTCCGGGATCCGGAACCTGGCACCGGACTCGGTGTACGGATTGCCCGCCATCACCACGGCGAACCGCTTGCCCCGCAGGTCGTAGCTCCGGGGCTGCCCGTCCCACACCCCTTCGACGCGACGGGTGGCGTCGCAGAGCGGGATGAACTTCTGGAGCAGCTCCGGCGAGGTGTGCTGGATGTCGTCCAGGTAGAGCAGCGTGTTGCCGCCCGCCTCGAACGCGAAGTTGATCTTCTCGACCTCCTGGCGGGCGGTCGCGCCGGGCGCGAGCGCCGGGTCGAGCGACGTCACCTCGTGGCCGAGATTCGGTCCGCTGACCTTGACCAGGACCATCCCCAGCCGCTCCGCGACGTACTCCACGAGGGTCGTCTTGCCGTAGCCGGGCGGCGACATGAGCAGCAGCAGGCCCTGCGAGTCGGTGCGCCGGTCCGCGTCGGCGGTGCCCAGCTGCTTGGCCAGGCTGTCGCCGATGAGCGGGAGGTACACCTCGTCCAGCAGCCGGTTGCGGACGAACGCCGCCATGGCGCGCGGCCGCAGGGTGTCCAGCCGCAGCCGGGAGCGTTCCGCCGCGACCAGGGTGGTGCGCAGTCGCTGGTAGGCGCGGAAGGACGGCACGGTACGGGCGCGGAACTCGGCCGTCCGGGCGAGCAGTTCGTCCAGCCGGACCGGCAGCCGTCCCCGCTCCACGCGCGGGTGGTCACCGAGGAGCCCCTCCACGGTCGCGGTGAGCGGCGCGTCGCAGTCGTACCGCTCCAGCTCCGGGCAGAGCTCCACGGCGACCGCCTCGGCGAGGTCCCCCGCGTCCACGTCCGGGCCGCTCGCCGCGGCGTAGGAGGTGAGCCAGCCCTCCACCAGTCCGCGCCTGGCCGGGAGGTCCCCGGAGAGTGCGGCCAGGTCCTCGTCGTACGCCGGTGTGCCGACCGCGCGGCGGAACTTGTCCAGCAGTGTGCGGGCCGACGCGCTCGTGACGAAACCGGCGGGGCCGCACGCCAGCTCCTCGAAGAGGTACGCGGCGACCTCGTGCGGCGCCCCCATCGCCGCCGCCCACTCCGCCTGGAGCGTGGCGACGGCCGGAGCGAGGCCGAAGGTGTCGCGGGCGCGCGCCAGTGAGGCGGCCTGCCGTGTCCAGGACGTCCGAAGGTCCTCGTCGGCCTCGTGCGCCCAGAACAGCTGGGCCGCCGCGCGCACCGACGACGGGAAGCGCAGCAGGCCCGCGCCGGCGAGCAGCCGCAGCAGGACGGTCAGGACGGCGAGGGCGTCCTCGTCGTGGACACCCCGCTGATGGCCCTCGTCGTACGCCGCCGCTGCCGCCTCCCGCACGAGCGTGGCGAGATCCGCGCCGGCCAGGGCGTCCGCGCCGTGCTCGTCGAGGAGCCGGGCGGCCAGGTGCTCGGCGCGGTAGACGTCCGGCGTCTCCGAGGGCAGCAGTCGGCCCCAGTGCGCGCGGGTCGCCGCGAACTCGGGGTCGGTGACCGGAGCCCGGTAGTCCGTGCCGGTGAGCGCGAAGGAGATCCCGTCCCCGGACGGGACCAGGGTCAGGTCGAACGGCCTGCTGTCCACCGCGAACCGGTGGCTTCCCAGCCGGATCACGGAACCGCCGTCCGCGTACAGCTCGCTCCGGTCGCGCAGGGCGCGCCCCGCCTCCTGACGGGCGGCCTTCAGCCGGCCGTCCAGCTCGTCGGCGCGCACCGGGTCGCCGAGGGAGCGGAGCTCGTCCGCGGTGCGGCGGACCTTGGCGACCATGGGGTCGGAGGCGAAGTACGTGTGGACGGCGTCCAGGTCCTCCAGTCCGGCCAGCCGCCGCGAGACGGTCTCCAGGACCCGGACCGCGGACTCCGCGAGCCGCTCCGCACGCCCGGCACGGGCCTCCTGCAGCGTCTGCTTCCGGCCCGAGAACGCCTCGTACACCTCCGTTCGGCGCTCGGCGAGCCGCGCCAGGAAGTCGCCGGACTCGGCGAAGCGCGACTCCAGGTTCTCCAGCTGGAGCAGGACCCGGGCCAGCTGTTCGTCGCACGAGTCGGGGGAGTCCGCCGAGGCGAGGGCCCCGGTGACGGCCTGGCCGAGCAGGGCGAACTCCGCGGCGAACTCGGCCTGTCCCTCTCGGGCCACCAGTTCCCTGCGCCGGGCGTCGAGTGTCGCCCGGGCGCGGTTGGCGCCCCCCAGGACCTCGGCGATCCGCTCCAGGACCGACGTGCGGACGGTGGCGTCGCCCATGTCCAGCCCGGCGACGACCTCGGTGACCGTCCCGAGGCCGTCCGTGATCTCCGTGAGCCGGTCCCCGGCTGCCGTGGCCTCGGCGACGGTCTCCGACTCGCCGGCCGCCGCGGTGATCCGCCCGAGGTCCTCGTGGTACCCGGCGAACGCGTCCTCCCCGGCGAGGAAGGCGACCGCCCGCTGTGCGGCCGTCTCCAGATCGCGTCCGGTCTCCTCGCGGAGCGCGGCGATGCGGTCCGTGTCGGCGTACCGCATGTCGGCCAGGGTCGCCAGGTGTCCGTGGGACCTGCGCAGTTCGGTGAGCCCCTCGACCCACGCGGCCGCCGAGCGCGGTGCCTCGCCCCGGATGCGGCGGACCAGGGCGGTGAGCCCGGCGACGGCCTCGTCGAGGGCGGCGGCGGCCTGCCCGGTCAGCTCCTGGACCGTCTCGAACTCGGCCAGTACCTGACGGGCGGTGGCCCCCAGGGCCTCCAACGGCTCGGTGAGCGCGCCCAGTGCGGGATCGGCGAGCCAGTGGTAACGGTCCCCCGCGCGGGTGCAGTCGGCGACGAGCCTGCTGTACACCGCCGTCGTCGGGGTCATGTCCCGTACGCCGTTCGCCAGGGCCAGGCAGTCGGAGATCCCGCGCACCAGGTCGGCGTTGCCGGTCCGGGCGATCGGGCCCGTGCCGGGGGGGCGGGACGCGGCGTAGGTGTCGGAGACGTAGGGGGTCTGCCAGCGCTGCAGGTGGTGCACCCGCGCCGGCCCGTCGGCGCCGTCCTTCAGCAGGAACAGCGTGCCGTCGTCGAGGAGGGCGTGCCCCCGGCCGAGCAGCGGGGTGGCGACCTCCTGGCGGATCAGGTTGTAGGGGAGGAGCAGGGTGCGGTCGTCGTCCCGGGACCGGAAGACGTAGAGCACGTCCTCGCCGTTGGGCGAGCGGACGGTGCCTTCGAGGACGGGGTCACCGAACTCCCCCGCGGTGTCGAAGGTCTTGGTCCTGCCGGTGGTGAGGTGGTAGCCGCCGGGAAAGATGATCCCCTGGTCCTCGGGCAGCCGGAGGCAGGACGGGCCGATCGCGTCGAGCCGCAGCACGGTCGACAGCAAGGTGTTGAAGACCAGGTGACGCCAGGCCTCCTCCTTGTAGGGGCGCACCCGCAGCAGGATCAGCGGACCCGCCACGGCGTACTCGACGGCGGCGTCCGCCAGGGACTGCAGCGGCTCGTCGACGGGCTCCTCGTGGATCCCCTCGGGGGACTCGGTGTCGTCCACCGCCTTGACGGTCAGGGTGCCGCCCAGCGTGTCCACGAAGACGGTGTCCAGGACGGCGATGTGCGGGTGCCGGCCGGGCCTGTGGGCGTCCCGGCCCACCGGCGCCCACGCGAAGTCGTGCGAGGGAGGGAAGACGTGGTCGCGCTCGCCCCGGGCGTCCAGGAACGCCCCGGGCGCACCGTCCGGGCCGAGTGCCCAGCGCAGGACGCGGATGTCCTCGGCGGTCTCCCCGGTGCGGAACACGGCGAGCAGACGGCCGTTGACCCGTCGCAGCCGGAGCAGCCGGGCGTCACGGTAGTAACGGTGCAGGCCGGCGAACTCGCGTACGAAGGCCTCGTCGTCCAGCAGCCCCGCGTCCGCCTCCTCCAGGCCGGGCTCACGCAGGACGAGCACGTCGCCGACGCCTGCCTCCCCGCGTGCGCCGGGGCCGCGCTCGAAGCCGAACAGCAGGCGTCCGCCTACGGGGACGAGGTCACGGGCCACCGAGGCGTGCTCCGTGGACACCTGCTCGGTGGCGAGCAGGCGCAGCCCGGTGGACCCGAACTCCTCGGTCCGCCGCGCGTCGAGCGCCTCGGCCCGCCGCACCAGCTCGTCCGCCTGCTCCCGGAGCCTGCGCCTGAGCACCTCGTAGGCGTCCGCGTCGGCATCGGTGAAGGTGATGTCGCGGTCCATGCGCACTGCTCCCTACGAGATGACGTTCATCGACCCGGGCCGCCCGCCCGGCGTCGGCGGCCCCCTTCCCGGGGCCCCCGGCCACCGGACGGACCCGCCCTACACGGCGGCGACCCCGTTGTGCGCGGGCGGTGCCGGTGCCGTCCCGTTCACCGAGGGCGCCCCCGTCAGTGACGAGACCGTCATGCCCGCCAGTCCCAGCTCCTCCGCCGCGGCGAGCAGCTGCTTCACCTGCCCCGAGGCCGCGCCCGGCGACCGCATCAGCCGTGTGAGCAGGGCGGACACCGTCAGGTTCTGCACGTCCCCGGAGTTCAGGGACCCCAGGACCTGGGTCAGGTCCTCCGTGAACGTCCCCCGGCCGTCGAGCCAGGGCCCGGCGAGCGCCTGCACGGTCTTCGAGTTCTCCACGAAGCCGTCCACGCTCCGGCCCAGGGAGACCGAGGACACCAGCCGGTCGAAGAAGACGGAGTCGCCTCCGACGATGTCGATGTCGGCGTTCTCCAGCCCCGTCGCCAGCACGGTCGCCTGTGCCTCCGCGACCTGGCGCCGCACGTCGAACTCCGCGAGCCGGATCTCCTTCTCCGCGTCCAGCCGGAGCCGGTACTCCTCGTGGCCCCGCGAGGCGTCGTCGAGCGCCGCCATCGCCGCGGCCTTCTCGGTGAGCCCTTCCGCCTCGGCCTTCAGCTTCTCGCCGATCACCGCCGCGTCCGCGGACGCCTGGGCCTGCGTGCCCTCCGCGATCGCCAGGGCCTTCAGGCGCGCCCCCTCCGCCTCGGCCCTGAGCCGTGCCTCCGTGGCCTGCGCCTCCGCGAGACCGGCCTTCTCGGTGACCTCGGCCTCCGCCTCCCGGACCTGGACCTCCGCGAGCCCGGCAGCCGCGGCCTCCGCCTGGATGCCCTCCGCCAGCCGCAGCTTCGCCTGCGCGTCGAGGTCGGCCGTCTTCAGCCGGGCGTCCGCGAGCGTCAGCTGCTCGGCCGCCAGGTGGACCGCCGCGGCCTCCGCGGCCTCCGCCGCCTTGATGTCCTTGACCAGCTTCTCCTGGGCCTCCGCCTCCGCCGCGATGATCACGGACCTGCGGGTGCGCTCCGACTCCTCGACGGACCGCAGCGTCAGGATCGACTCCTCCTGCTCGGCGACCGTGCGGTCCACCGCGATCCGCTCCCGGATCACGTCCGCGACCTCACGGCGCTCCGCCTCGACCTCCTTCGTCGCGGCGATCCGGTTCAGCTCGGTCTCCCGCTCGCGACCGATGACCTCCAGCAGCCGGTCCTTCTCGATGCGCTCGTTCTCCACGGCGATGACACGCTCGCGGTTCTTCTGCGCGACGGCGACCTCGCGGGCCTGGTTCTCCCGCTGGATGCCGAGCTGCTCCTCGGTACGGATGAACGCGCTCTGCGCGCCGAGCCGCTCCTCCTCCTGCACCCGGGCGGTGGCCGACTCCTCGCGGGCCCGCAGCGTCTCGACCTCGCGGCGCTGCTTGATCTCGGCCTCGGCCTGCCGGCGCTCCAGCTCCAGGATGGTCTCCCGGGCGTCGACGTCCTGCCGGGTGATCTCCTTCTGCTCGGTGCGCTGGAACTCGTTGGTCCGCACGTGCTCGATCGCCGTCAGTTCGGTGATCTTCCGGATGCCCTGCGCGTCCAGGATGTTCGCGCCGTCGAGCTGCGTCATCGGCGTCTGTTCCAGGAAGTCGATCGCGGCGTCGTCGAGGTGGTAGCCGTTCAGGTCCGTCCCGATGACCCGGATGATCCGGTCCCGGAACTCTTCACGCTTGGTGTACAGGTCGACGAAGTCCAGCTGCTTGCCGACGGTCTTCAGCGCCTCGGAGAACTTCGCGGCGAAGAACTCCTGGATGGCGACCTTGTCGCTGGCCCGTGCCGTGCCGATGGACTGCGCGACCTTGATGACGTCCTCGACGGTCTTGTTGACCCGGACGAAGAACGTGATCTGGATGTCGGCGCGGATGTTGTCCTGGCAGATCAGACCCTCGCGTCCGGCGCGGTGGATCTC
>Ga0164308_10001433_pt1 | contig 12683 bp, 5 predicted proteins | sample Whisoiple_246_MG_FD_109983 | JGI IMG/M metagenome (GOLD analysis project Ga0164308, IMG submission 109983) | Soil microbial communities amended with fresh organic matter from upstate New York, USA - Whitman soil sample_246_MG | ecosystem: Environmental > Terrestrial > Soil > Unclassified >... | reverse complement strand
GCCAGGCCGTCCATCCCCGGCATGCTCAGATCGATGATCGCGACGTCGTAGGGCCGTCCCTCCCGCGCCGCCTCGACGAGCGTGGCCAGGGCGGCGTCGCCGTTGTCGGCGAGCGCCACCGTCATGCCCCAGGCCGTGAGCTGGTCGTCGAGGACCACCCGGTGGGTCGTGTTGTCGTCGACGACGAGGGCCCGGAGGTCGCGCAGCAGGTCGGTGGGGCGCGGCGGGCGGACCGTCTCGTCCACCGCGTGGCCGAGCGGGAGGGTGACCCAGAACGTGCTGCCCCTCCCCGGCTCGCTGTCGACGCCGAACGCACCGCCGAGCGCGGTGACGACCTGCGCGCAGATCGCCAGGCCGAGCCCGGTGCCGCCGTACTGACGCGTCGTGGAGGAGTCGGCCTGGGAGAAGGGCTCGAACAGCCGGTCGACGTCGCGCTCGTCGATGCCGATGCCGGTGTCGACGACCTCGAACCGCACCACGACACCGGTGGCGGTCGTGCCCTCCAGGTGGGCGCGGACGACGACCTCGCCGGACGCGGTGAACTTCACGGCGTTGCCGGCCAGGTTGAGGAGCACCTGGCGGATCCGCGAGGGGTCGCCGCGCAGCGCGAGCGGCAGCTCCGGCGAGCAGTAGGCGAGCAGCTCGAGCCCCTTGGCGCGCGCCGGCTCCGCGACCAGCTCGGCGACCTCCTCCACGACGTGGACGAGGTCGAAGTCGATATGCTCTAGCTCGAGGTGGCCGGCCTCGATCTTGGAGAAGTCGAGGATGTCGTTGATGACCGCGAGCAGCGCGTTGCCGGCGCTCTCGACGCCCTCGGCGTACTGGCGCTGGCGGGCATCGAGCTCGGTGTCGAGCAGCAGGCCGGTCAGGCCGATCACGCCGTTCATCGGGGTGCGGATCTCGTGGCTCATCGTCGCGACGAACGCCGACTTGGCTCGGGAGCCCGCGAGCGCGGCGTCGCGGGCGGCGGCCAGCTCGACCCGCGCGGCGCTCTCGAGCTGCAGCAGGCGGGCGGTGCGCGCGAACGTCACCAGGGCGAGCAGGCACATGCTGACGACCGCCTCGACCAGCGGGATCTGGCCGATGCCGAGGTAGTGGTCCAGGACGAGGATCCCGGGCGGCACCACCATCGGCAGCACGGCGACCACGAGCCGCCGCATCGGCATCCGCACCGGCGCCTCGGCGTCTGCGTGGACGCCGTCGCCGGTCCGGACCCGGAAGGTCGCCGTCGCGAGCAGGGCCGAGCCGATCAGCCAGATGACGTCCACGTACGCCGTCGACTCGTTGCCGAAGACGCCCTCGAACGGCACGTAGCCGACGTGCGCGACCAGCCAGCACCAGACCCCGCCAGCGAATGCGAAGCCGAGGGTCTCGCGCGTCTGGCGGTGGATGGTCGCGCGCATCACGAGGGCGAACATCACCGCGTCCAGCGCCGGGTAGCCGACGAGCACGACCTTCGCGAACGCCGACGTCGTCGGGTCGGTGACGATGTCGCTCATCGAGATGTTCCAGAACACCAGCACGCTGACCAGCACGACGGTGACGGAGTCGATGAGCGCGTCGACGTCGAGCCGGTGCGCGTCGTCGCGGGTGACCAGCGTGAGCATCAGCATCGCGACCGCGATGCAGACGTAGCCGCCGAGGTAGAGGACGTCGGCGACGGAGGGCACCGTCCCCATGGCGGAGCCGACGAGCCGCTCCGCGGCGTACCCGAGCGGGAGCAGCGAGAGGCCGCTCGCGATCAGCACCGGCACCGGGCGCTCGCCGCGAGGCGCGCGGGCGGCGCCGATCCAGGCCACGACCGGTGGCAGCGAGGCGCCGTAGTAGGCCAGCTGGGCGACGATGCCCTGCGGGAGGAAGAGGTGGATCAGGGCAGGCAGGACCGCCAACGCCCAGAGCGCCACGACCGGGCGTGGCCACGCTGCTCGCATCGAGGCCTCCACGTCGGCGGGTTCAGGTAGCGCCCGCTTCAATCGGCAGGGAGGCCGGCCTCCTTCGTGGTCCGGTGGAACTTGTTCACCCCGAGGGGCGAGGCGTCAGTGGCCCGCGGACGTGGTTGTGCCGCCCGGGGCGGCCGTGCCGTCCCCGCCCGGCAGCCGGTCCCTGACCGCGCTGCCCGCCTGGCTGGCCTTCTCCTGCACAGCGCCCTGCGCGTGCGACGCCGTGCGCTGCACCCGCGGGTCGTGCCAGACCCCCTGCGCCTTGTCGACGATCTGCTCGTAGCGTTCCCGCCCCGCGCGGCTCCCCAGCACGTAGCCGGCGCCGAACGCGACCAGCATCTTCAGCTTCGCCATGGTTCCTCCCGAGTCGTCGGATGTCTCGGACAGTGCCCGGGTCGCGGGTGTTCGATGCCCACCACGATCGCCCGGAGACCCGGGACACCGCGCCCTGTCGGCCGGGGCGGCCGGCCCAGCAGGCTCGGATCATGCGAACCCTCCGCTCCCGCCTCGCCCTGGCCGCCGTACCTCTCGCCCTGTCGGCGCTGCTCGCCGGCTGCGGCGGTGACGACGAGCCGTCGAGCGACGGCACCGTCGAGACCGCCGGCGACTCCGGCGCGCCCGAGGAGTGTGCCGACGCCTTCCCTGCCGCGTTCGGCGAGCCGGACATCGGCGAGGTGAGCCTGCTGCCCGCCGACTGGCCGGAGCCGGTGGACGACGCGGTGCTGTGCAGCACCTCGGGCACGGTCGGCGGGTCGATGGAGTCGGCCGACTTCGCGACGACCGCCGCGGAGGAGGAGGTGCTCTCGTCGTTCGAGTCGGCCCTGGGCGGCGTCGACGGCTACACCGTCTCGCGGGGCGACTCCTCCGGCCTCGGCCGCGAGATGCTGGAGGGCACCGCCGGCGACATCTCGTTCCAGGTCAAGACCGTGCCCGGGGGCTACACCGTCACCTTCGCGCAGGGCTGAGGTGGTTGCAGGAACTTGAAAGGTTCCTGCAACCACCGGCTCCCAGCATCGTCACCATGAACCGTGACCTCCTGATGGACGGGCTGCTGCTCGCCGATGCCGATGAGAACCTGACCAGCCGCTTCTACGAGATCCTCTTCGAGCGCTACCCCGCCGTGCGGCCGATGTTCTCGGCGGATGTCCGGCCGCAGGCCGCAATGCTCCGCACCGCGGTGCTCGCCGTGCTGGAGCACCTCGACGACCCCGAGTGGCTGACCCGGACGCTCGGCAAGCTGGGCGCGAAGCACGCGACGTACGGCGCGACGCCGGAGATGTTCGACGCCGTCGCCGAGTGCATGGTCGCCGCGATGGCCGAGCTGGGCGGGGACGCCTGGACGCCCGCGATGACCGACGCCTGGACCGAGGCGCTCGGCACGGTCGCGAGCCTGATGCTCGCCGGCTACCCGCAGCCGCAGCTCGTCTGAACGAACGGACGGCCCCCGGCTCCACGGCTGTGCCGTGGGCCGAGGGCCGCCTGCCGCTGACCTGCCGCTGACAGGTCAGCGAAGGTTGGCGAGCACTCCCTTCGCGTTGCGCACGAGCACCGACGCAGCCTGGTCGCCCCGGACCTTCCGGGCCGCGGCGATGAACCTGCGCAGGTCGTCCCGAGCCGCCGAGGTGCGGTGCCGCGCGATGTCGCGCTTCGCGGCAGAGAGGTGCTGAGACAGGACGCGCTTGTCGGCCTTGCTCAGCTCCCCCGCGGTCGCGTACTGGCGGACCAGCCCGGCGAGCACCGAGGGACTGGTCCTGGTCGTGAACCGGACCGTGGTGCTCGACCGGTTGCCCGACGTGTCGACCGCGGTCACGACCACCTGGTGGCGGCCGATCGTCAGCTCCCGCAGCCGCAGGCGCCCCTGGGCCACCCGCTTCCCGTCGAGGGTGGCGGTGAGCTGGGCCACGCCGCCCGCGTCGGTGGCGGTGAACGCCAGCTGCTTCGTCGCGGACGCCGGGTAGGACGCCCCGTCCTTGAGACCGCGGACGGTGATCACCGGGCCGGTGGTGTCCGGGGTTCCGGGGCCGCCCGGTCCCGCCGGCGTGACCGGCACCGTCTGAGCCGTCTCCACCAGGCCGGCCCGGTCGGTCGACCGGTAGCCGACGGTCGTCGGCTGGCTGCCGCCGACCGTCACCGGGGCGGCGTACGCCTGCCACGGTCCGTCACCCAGGCGGTACTCGGTGCCGGCGACACCGGAGGCGGCATCGGTCGCCGTCAGCGTGACCACGGCACCGTTGACGGCGGCCGTCGTCGTCGGCGGCGTCCGGTCCACCTTGAGCTCCCGGCTGCCGACCGGTGCGGCGTTGCCCGCCGCGTCGGTGGCGCGGTACTCGACCGTCGTCGTCCCTTCAGCGGTGACCGGGACCGGCGCGGTCCACGGCTGCCACTCGCCGGAGCCCTGGCGGTGCTCGACCGTGGCGACACCGGTGCCGGCGTCGGTCGCGGTGACCGAGTACGACGGGCGGGTGACGTACCAGCCGTCGGCGCCGTCGGGATCGGCCGGGGTGACCGACAGCTCCGTGTCGGGCGCCGTCGTGTCGTCGGCACCGCTGGCCGAGGCGACGAAGGTGTAGGTGCCACCCTCGACCTCGTACGTCGCCTTGTCCGCGTCGACCGAGGTCGGCGTCAGGACGCCGTCACCGATGAGCGCGTCCTCGCCACCGACCTGTCCGAGGGGGAGCTCGATGGTCGCCGTCGTGTTCGCCGGCACCACCACCTCGAGCGTGAGGCGGCCCTCGGCGAGGGTCCAGTCGGTGCTGACCGTGCCCTGCGGGGTGTCGTAGGACGCGTGGTTCGACTCCAGCCCGCCGGTGACCGCAGGTGCGATCACGAGCTTGCGGAAGGCGACGGAGTCCTCGGCCTGCTCGATGCCGCCGAGCCCGGACCAGAACCAGTCGTCGAGCGCGGCGAGCATGTAGTGATTCTGCGACCCGGACTGGGTCATGCCCTTCCACGCCTCCGGCAGCGCCGTCGACCCGGTCTGCACGAAGTACCCGAAGCTCGGGTACGCCGTCCCGGTGGCGATGTCGAGGATGACGTCGTCACGGCCGGCGTCCTCCAGGACGTCGAGGATCGCCGGCAGGGCGACCTCGCCGACCGTCAGCAGGTTGTTCTTCGCCCGGATGGCGTCGATCAGCAGCCCCAGGACCTCCGGGCGGCGGTCGGTCGGGACGAGGCCCTCGTCGAGCGCGAGCCCGTACGCCGCCTGGCTGCCCACGCCGACCTTGCCGGTCGCGGGGTCGAAGAACTTCGCGATGAACGCGTCCCGGATGTCGCCGGCGAGCGCGGCGTACTTCTGCGCGTCCTCCGACTTGCCCAGGGTGGACGCGATCTCGCTGAGGGTGCGCGCCAGCTTGTGGTAGGCCTGGGTGGCCACCAGGTCGCGGGAGACGACCAGCGTGTCCGGCGTGATCCAGTCGCCGAGCCCGCCGGCGAGGATGTTGCCGTCGGCGCGCGCACCCAGGTAGTCGAGGTAGCGCGTCATGTTGGCGTAGTAGCGCGCCAGCGGTGCCGCGTCGCCGTACGTCCGGTAGACGTACCAGGGCACCAGGATCATGGACCCGCCCCAGTTCGCGTCGTCGCGGTAGCCGTTGTCGAACTCCATGAACTCGGTGTGCTCCGGCGTGAAGTCCGGGACGAGTCCGGACTCGGTCTGGCCGTCGGCGAGGTCCTGCATGATCTTGCCGAGGTGCGCCTCCATGTCGTAGTTCTTCGCGACGGAGTCGAACACCAGGTTCAGCTGCTCGGTCCACGCCAGCTTCTCGCGGTGCGGGCAGTCGGTCATGACCGAGTACATGTTGCTCTGCATCGCCCGGTCGCTGATCGTGTGGATCTTGTTGAGCAGCGCGTTGGACGACTGGAACTCACCGGCGCGCTCGTTGGTGGTCCGGAGCACGATCGCCTTGACCTCGTCGGGCGTGGGCGCCCGGGTCAGACCGGCGATCTCGACGTAGCGGAACCCGTTGTAGGTGAACTGCGGGTGCCAGGTCTTCGGGCCCGTGCCGTCGAGGTAGAACGACTGCCACACGCGGTTGCGACCGCTGTACTGCGTCTGCAGCACGGCGCCGCTGGCCTGCAGCTGCTCGGCCGGGTACATCTGCACCTGGGTGCCGGCCGTGCCGTCGGCGGTCAGCTGCGGCCAGCCCGCGATGTTGGTGCCGAAGTCGACGACGTAGACGCCGGTCGAGGGGTTGGTGATGTTGACCGGAGAGAGCACGTCGACCGGCTCGATCGGTGGCGCGCTGCGGCCGACGACCTTGGTGGTGTCGTACGCCGCGGTCGTCACGGTGGCGGCCGGCCACGCGTCGATGGCGTCGGTGCCGGGCTCGTTCCAGCCCGCGACCTCGCGGCGGTAGTCGTAGGTCTCGCCGCCGTACCAGTTGGCGCTGGTCGTCGCGCCGAGCGAGGTGTGCCAGGTGCCGTCGGTGTCGACGACGACCTTCTGGCCGTTCTTCAGCGTGATCTCGAGCTGCGCGAGCAGCCGGGGCGGGCTGTGGTGGCTGCCGAAGTACTGGTAGCGGTTGGAGGCGGCCCGGCTGACGTCCGCCGTACCGGTCCCCATCTCCGCCGCCAGCCGATTCTCGCCGTTGACGAGGAGGTCGGTGACGTCGTACGTCGAGGCGACGACCCGGTCGCGCAGGTCGGTGTCGCCGGGCTCCAGGACGGCGTCGCTGACGGGCTCGCCGTTGATCGTGGCGGCGTAGATCCCCATGCCGGTCGCGTAGAGCCGCGCGCTGGCGATCTCCCCGGGCACGTCGAAGGACTTCGCGAAGACCGGCAGCGCGTCGGGCTGCGGGTGCTGCGCCGACGGAGGCTGCTCGCGGCTGGCCGAGCGCATCGTGGTCCACGGCCCGTCGGGCGAGTCGGCGACCGTGATCACGAAGTCGCGGGGACGGTTCGCCGTGCGCGCGTACTGGTCGAGGACGTCGTTGCGCGGGAAGATCCGGACCCGGTCGAAGGTGCGGGACTGCCCCAGATCGAAGGTCAGCGCGATCGGCGTCGCGGAGACGTTGAGCGACGGGTGCGGCTCGCTGCTGTAGCCCCGCGGCGTCTGCGTCGACCCGACCAGACCGTCGGTGAGGTACTGCGGGGACCACTCGCCGGCCGTGTCGTCGGACTCGGAGGCAGTGACGGTGGCGCCGGCAGCGAAGTTGGTGTCCGGGGTGTTCTTGTTGAACACGGTCACCTCGGCCAGCTGCAGGCGTGCCTGGCGGTCCGCGGCGAACGGGTCGGTGAGCGCACCCTCCAGGGCCGTGACCGACAGGCGCATGTAGCGGCCGGTCACCGCAGTGCCCACGTCGACGGGCATCGGGTGCGCGGTCGGGGCCTCCCAGGTCGGGTTCCCGATCCAGTCAGCGCTCCAGTCGCCCTCATCGACCAGGCCGAGCTCGAAGGACGCGGGGCTGCTCCACGCCGACGGCGCGCCGTCCGCGTCCCACACGCGGACCTGCCACACCGCGGCCGAGCGCGATTGGAGGTCGGCGCCGGCGTAGGTCACGCCGTGGTTGACCGACGAGGCGACCCGTCCGGTGTCCCACAGGTCAGGCTGGCCGTCGGACAGCAGCGCCGACGACGACGCGACCCGGACCTGGTAGGCGCTCTGGGCACCTGCGGTCCAGTCGCTGTCGAAGTGCCAGCTCAGGTCGGGCGTGGTGTCGTCGATCCCGATGGGGTCGACCAGGTCGGCGGTCTCCAAGCCGACCGGGGCGGGTACGGCGGCTTCGGCCGCTCCTGCTGCGGCAGGCAGGGCGACGGTCAGGCCGACCCCCAGTGCCCCTGCCACGAGCGAGGCCAGGCCGACGCCGACCTGCTTCCTCACGTGCTTCATGCGTCCTCCAAGACGGTCGCGGATCCCACTGCGAACGTCTCGGTGATGAAACGTATCAACAGCGATCGGCACGCACTCTAGCGCCTTGTGACGGCCATCACGCCACCCCTATCTCCGATTCTTGTTGGCTACTGAGCAGTTTCGTCGCGCCTCGAGATGGCTCCAACGCCAGCCAACCGCGGGGACTCGCGCCCCGATTCTTGAGTCGTTTCACCCCTTTGGGTCGGCGAGAGGGAAGCTGACGCCCCGCGACTCGACGCCTTGACACGCGGGCACCGGCAGCTGGTCACAGTCGGAAACCTCGTCCTCTCAGCCCCTCGGCCCTTCGTGCCGTCCTGAGGTGCTCCGCGATCTCGTCGCGTGCCCGTAGCCGACTGCGACGGCTGGGCGGAACGGAGTCGCCGAGCCGAACCGGCCCGCCGACATCTGGACGTCCTGAGCACAGCCCGTCAGGGCGACTGAAGTTCATTCCCCCGGCAACCGACCCACGCGACGGCCAACCACGACGGCTGCGACGGCGAAGACTGCGACGATGCCGAACAGGATCGTCGCGCTGTGCGAGAGAAGCGCCGGAGTGACGAGCGCGAAGCCGGCGGCAGCGACGCGGGCCGCCGCGATGGTGACGCCCTGGGTCGTCGCCCTGATCGGCGCCGGGATGCGTTCTTGGCTCCACACCTTGTACAACGCCTCCCCGACGAACGGGTGAGCGAGGCTGAAGACCACGAGGGCAGCGACCGTCCATCCCACTCGTTCGGCGCCGGTAGCCGCGAGCATCAGCGGTGACACGACCAGGAGTACGGCACCGAACGGGTAGGTCCGTGCCCGCCAGTGCGTGTCGGCCGCAGCGCTGAACACCACAGTTCCGCACAGCCCGATCAATGTCGCAGCGAAACCGACGGCGGTTGCCGTCGTCTGTGCCAACTCGTTGGTCACCACCAGCACGTAGGTGCGGAAGTTGCCGAACGTGCTGGCCACGAGAGTGAACAGGACGTAGAACGCCCCAACCAGCACGATCTCACGGCGATGCCCCATCGAGATGCGGAGGACGTCGGCAGCGCCCGACCGATCCACTTCGGACTCTGGAGCCGCTCCAGCCTCGTCACCCGAGGTCCGTGCGGACTCAACGAGCCGTCCTGGCTTCATGGCACCAGACCGCCACCGGACAAGCACGCTGGCCACGGCCAGTGCACCGAGCCCGAGGAACACCCATCGCATGCCGGTCGTCCCGTACGGGGCGACCACAAGTGCGAGCGCACTCGCCACGAGGACGCCGAGGGTCCACATCACCTGAGTCGCTGCGACCATTCGGGCGCGAGTATGCAGGGGTGCGTGATCGGCGATCAGGGCTATTGACGCTGGCAGGTCAGCGCCGCCAGCTGCGCCCAGGATGACCACGCCGACGATGAGCTGCGTCGTGCCGACCGCAGCGGCTACGACGACCGCCCCCGCTGCGTACACAACCAGGGAGATCGAGAAGACACGCGTGCGGCTTCCACGGTCGGACAGCCGGCCACCGACGAGCGCACCGACGGCAATAGACAAGGTCATCGCACCGCTCACAACGCCGACAAGAAGATCGTTCAGGTCGAAGGTCGACCGCCACAACGGCAGTGCAGAGGCGACCGAGACGATGGCGGCACTGTCGAGCAAGGACGCCATCCCGGCTGCGACCAACAGGACCCGGTCACGGACCTCGAGGCCGGCGCGACGGCCACTGCGTGAACGCGCCGTCGCCTCGTTCCGCGCGGGTGTCCGGTCGGCCATGGGCACATGCTCCTTCCAGATCGACGCGTCGGGCGAGCCCACAGTGCACCCGCGCGGACCGGCGTCCGGAAACGCGCGAGGCCCGGGCGGGAGGGGGAACGGCCCCTCCCACCCGGACCCTTGTGCAGTGGTTGCTACTTCTTCTTGACGCGCACCGGCGAAGTGGTGGCGACGCCGTTGGCGTACGCCGGGTTCTTCGCCGTCACAGTCACGGTGATCTTCTTGCCCTTGTCAGCCGACTTGAGCCTGTAGCTCTTGCCACTGACTCCCTTGATGACCTTGCCGTTGCGCTTCCAGGTGTAGGAGTAGGAAGTCGCGGCCGGCGTCCACGTGCCCGGCTTGACGGTCACGGTCTTGCCGACCTTGGCGGTGCCGGCCAGCTTCGGCTTGGCCGTGGACTTCAGGGCGTCGCCCTTGGTCACGGTCACTGCCGTGCTGGCCCGCGACGTCGTGCCACCGTTGCCGGTGGCGGCGACGACGCAGGTCAGCGCCTTGCCGACGAGTGCCGCATCGATCGCCAGTTTGTCGCTGGTTGCCCCGGCTACGGGGCTGCTGCCGGCCTGCCAGGTGTAGGCGTACGAGCTGGCTCCGGTCCACGTGCCGGGGTTGCAGGTCACGGTGGAGTCGACCTTGGCGGTGCCGCCGATCGACGGGGCCGCGGTGTTGACCGGTGCGTTCGCCGGCGGGTCGACCGGTGGGTCGACCTTGGGCGTGGCCTGGCCGTACGGGGTGAGCGTGACCGGGCCGACGATGCCGTACTCCTGGACGACGCCACGGGTGGCGACGCCGGTGATGATGGTGGCCAGCTGGTTGTTCAGCGTGGTCGACACCTTCACCGTGATCGTGTTCGCGCCGACCTTCAGGTGCTCGCCGATGTCGGCGGTGGCGGACAGCTGGTCGATCGGGACGCTGGAGCCGTTGACCTTGAGGCTGAACGTGTCGACGACCTGGCCCAGCGAGAGCACAGCCTTCGCCCCGGGGGTCCAGCTGGCCGGCATGTCGACGGTGGTCTCGTACGTGCCGACACCCGAGGACGTTGCGATCTGCGGGATGTCGGGCCACGCCTCGAGGCCGTCGAGGGTCAGGTCCACGCTCGTCTTGGCGATCGCCGCGCCGGCCACACCGGTGGCGCCGAACGGGTTGGCGTTCTTCCAGTCCTCGACACTGAGGTCCCAGGTGGCGGCGGTCAGGTCGAGCGCCGCGGGGACCTCGCCGATGGTGGCCGAGACGGTCTTGCCGTCCGAGAGCGTCGCCGTGTACGTGCCCGGCGTGGTGTCGGTCAGGACGACCTTGCCGTCGACGAGCTGCGCGGTGTCTGCAGTGGTGCTCTCGATGTGTACCGCCGGTGCGGACAGTCCGAACCGGGTCGGGTTCTCGGTGAGCGCGACGATGGTGGCGTTGTCCCTGGTGAGGTCGACGTGGACCTTCACTCCGTTCGGCGTGACGGCGTACTCGTCGATCTGGGTGATCTCGCCGGAGTGGGTGTCGAGCAGGTACGGCGCACCCTTGCCGGTGAGGGTGACGTCGAGCGAGACGGGCTCGCCCTTCTGGCGGCACGGGCTGGCCGTGGAGCCGGTGTAGCGGCACGCCTCGGGCTCCTCGTAGACCATGTCGCGAGATGCCCAGTCGAGGCGCTCCTCACCCTGGTTGTACAGGAAGTAGTAGTCCGTGGCGGCGCTGGTGTCCTTCAGGTGCCGGCTGAACAGGGTGGACCGCTCGGACGGCTTGGCGTCGGGCTGCACCCCGAGGGTGGCGAGCTTGGCCGGCACACCGGCCTCGGAAGCGACCCGGGAGACCGTGGGCTGCTCGAGCAGGTCGGCGATGACGGACTTCAGCTCGTTGTCGTCACCGTTGTCGCCGGGGGTGGCGCTCGGGGCGTCACCGACGAGCAGGACCTTCATGCCATCCTCGGCGAGCTCGAGAACCTTCTTCGCGGTGGCGACCGGCATGGCGTACTTGCGGGGGTGCCACGGGGTGTTCAGCCCGGTGTTGATGATCAGCACCTTGTAGGAGGGACCGGAGGCGTTGAGGACGCCGTTGGTGACCTTGGCGTCCTTGGACGCGAGCAGGGTCGGGTTCACGTAGTCCCATGAGTAGCCGGCGCGCTGCATCGCCTGGTCGTCCCAGAACCGGTTCTTGAACGGCGTGCCGTCGGTGTTGACCAGCGAACCGGCCGGCCACTCGAACGAGTGCAGGTACACGGCGACGTCGATGTCGGAGCGGCCCTGGGTGAGGACCTGCTGGTTGCGGGCCATCCACGTGTTCACGGCCAGACCGTCGGTGTCCCAGTTCGGGTTCCGCGGACCCCAGGCGCCGCTGAAGCTCGTCGGACCGAAGTTCGAGTAGCCCGGGTAGGTGCTCGTGGGCGACGAGTCGGTCGGGTAGACGTGGTAGACGTTCTTGGTGATGCCCGCGGCGAACGACTTGTTCATCCGGGCCTGGACGTCCTGGAGCGTCTCGACGTAGTTCTGGCTGCCGACGGCGCAGCACTCCTCGGAGTACCACGGGTTCCCGGTCCAGCTGTTGGCCGACGCGATGGCGCGCCAGACGTCGACCTGGTCACCGACCAGGGACTCGTGCTCGGGGCGCTGGAGGTTGTACGCCATGTCGATCTGGTCCTGGTAGGGCGCGTCGGCTCCACCGATGTTCGGGTCCTCGGGCTGCAGGCGCAGCGTCATCTTGTGGGTGTTGGCCCACGAGGTGAAGGGACGGATCCGGTTCTCCAGGTACAGGTCGTTGCGGACCTGGTAGAAGTCGGTGCGGACCCGCTCGTCGCGGCCGTTGCTGTACTTGAAGTCGCTGTAGAACAGCGCAGCGAGGTCGGGAACGAGGTTGTACCCGGCACGCGACTGGAAGTCGGTCGCCATGGTGCTGCTCCACAGCTCGGTGACGTTCGCCCACGGGTCGGTGGGGTGAGAGTCGACGAAGATGTCAGAGCGGTTCTCGGCGAGGAGCTCCTTGAGCTCAGGCGTCCACAGGGCCTCGTAGCCGTCGATCATCGCCTGCGTGCCCTGCTTGGTCAGGGTCTCCGGAGCGTTCTGGAACGCGCTGGTGCGGAACGTGACGAGCTGCCACTGGGCGCCGGCCGGGCTGGCCGGGGCGGTCCAGTTGATGTTCCCGACGGTCGACCCGCCGAAGAACCCGGCGGTGTTCTT
>Ga0164308_10001430_pt1 | contig 12692 bp, 13 predicted proteins | sample Whisoiple_246_MG_FD_109983 | JGI IMG/M metagenome (GOLD analysis project Ga0164308, IMG submission 109983) | Soil microbial communities amended with fresh organic matter from upstate New York, USA - Whitman soil sample_246_MG | ecosystem: Environmental > Terrestrial > Soil > Unclassified >... | reverse complement strand
CACCCCCTACGCCCGCAGCAACGTCTTCATCGTCTTCAACAGCGTCGACAACACCGCCCAGGAGCCCTTCGCGGCCCCCGTCCGCAGGCCCGACTTCATCGGCGCCCGCGACTTCACCCCGGTCAGGTAGGCCACCGGCGACGACGCCCGGGCGCCCGACAGGGATGGCACCCCTCCGAGGGAGCACCCGCTCCTCGCACCCGCGAGGAGCGGGTGCTCCCTTCCGTCCGCCCCGGTGCCGCGATGTCCGGCCCGAGCCGCTCCAGGCCCGGGCGGCACCGCGTCCTTCCGAGAAGTGCGTCTCACCATGTGATACGTACGTTTGACATTAGATGTGCTTATGGTCAATAAAGGTGATGCTTTGGCCACTTATTCACGCCCTGCGTACGCGGGCTGTGAAGGCCGCCCTCGCCGAGACGAATGAGTACTGCCGTGTCCCACACGTCCCCCGACCGCGCACCCGTAGACCCGGCGGAGGAGTGGGACGCCTGGCGTGCCGAGCGTCACCGCGCGCTCACGTCACCGACCGGCAACCTCGCCCTGGTCGAGACCCGCTGGGCGCCGGCGGGTGAGGAGCCGGACGTCGAGGAAGCGCGCGCCGGCCGACCCGGCACCGTGACGGTGACCACGCTCCGGCGCACCGACCTGGTCACCGGCGAGCCCGAGCACGGCCTGCGCCTCTGGGACGCCGACGCGCCCGCCATCCGCCATTTCGACCGGGTGGACGCCTTCCCGTACGACCCCGCCTGGGTCCTGGAAGCCTCCTACACCCCCGTTCCCGGCGCCCGGCGTATCGCCTTCGAGCACATCCGGGACAACGGCGGCAGCCGCGACCTGGTCGTCCCGGGCGACATCACGCTCACCGTCGACGGCCGCGCGTACACGCTCAGCGCCTTCGACGACGACGGCACCCTGCTGCTCGTCTTCGGGGACCCCACCAACGGTGACACCACGTACGGGGCCGGCCGCTTCCTCTTCGTGCGGCGCACGGACGACGCGAGCCGGGTCGTCCTCGACTTCAACCGGGCCTTCGTGCCGCCCTGCGGATTCTCCGATCAGTACAACTGTCCGATGCCGCCGCGGCAGAACCGTTTCCACCTGCCCGTCGAGGCAGGCGAGAAGCTCCCCGTCTTCCGCGACGGCTTCGACGCCCAGCACTGATCACCCCGCAGCTCCCCGCACCGAAAGAGCCCTGATCCATGAGCACCAAGAAGAACGTCCTGTTCGGCACCGCCACCGTCGCCGCTCTCGCCGTGGCCCTGACCGCCTGCGGCGGCTCCGGTGGCACCAGCGCCTCGGGCGGCACCTGGGACAAGGACGCGGTCGTCAACATCGGCTCCCTCTACGAGCCGCAGAACCTCGACAACACCGCGGGCGGCGGGCAGGGCGTCACCGAGGCCCTCAACGGCAACGTCTACGAAGGCCTGTTCAGACTCACCGACGACGGTGAGGTCGAGAAGCTCCTCGCCCAGGACTACGAGACCGGCGCCGACGGCCTGACCTACACCTTCACCCTGCGCGACGGCGTGAAGTTCCACAGCGGCAAGGAACTCACCAGCGAGGACGTCAAGTACAGCCTGGAGAAGGTCCTCGCCGCCGACTCCCAGTCCGCCCGCAAGGGCAACCTCGAAGTCGTCAAGGACATCGCCACCCCCGACAAGCGGACCGTGAAGATCACGCTGTCCAAGAAGTCGATCTCCTTCGTCTACAACCTCTCCTACGTCTGGATCATCAACTCCCAGGCCAAGGAACTGAAGACGACCGAGGACGGCACCGGCCCGTACACCCTGAACAAGTGGACCCGCGGTTCCGCCCTGAGCCTGAACCGTTTCGCGGACTACTGGGGGGACGCCGCCGCCAACAAGCAGGTCGTCTTCCACTACTACAAGGACGCGTCGGCGCTCAACAACGCCCTGCTCACCAACGCCGTGGACGTCGTCACCAGCGAGCAGTCGCCCGACGCGCTGGAGCAGTTCAAGAGCAACGGCGCGTACAAGGTCAACGACGGCAACTCCACGACCAAGCTGCTGCTGGCGTTCAACGACAAGGCCAAGCCCTTCACCGACGTCAAGGTGCGCCAGGCCGTGTCCGCCGCCATCGACGACAAGAAGCTCCTGGAGTCCGTCTGGGGCGGCTACGGCAAGCAGATCGGCTCGATGGTCCCGCCCACCGACCCCTGGTACGAGGACCTGACCGACGTCAACGCCTACGACGTCACGAAGGCCAAGAAGCTGCTGTCCGAGGCCGGTTACGCCAAGGGCTTCAGCTTCACGCTCGACACCCCCAACTACGACCCGCACCCGACGGCCGCGACCTTCATCAAGTCCCAGCTCGCCAAGGTCGGGATCACCGTCAAGATCAACACCATCACCCCTGACGAGTGGTACACGAAGGTCTACAAGAACCACGACTTCTCGGCCACGCTCCAGGAGCACGTCAACGACCGCGACCTGGTCTGGTACGGCAACCCCGACTTCTACTGGGGCTACGACAACCCGCAGGTCACCCGGTGGGTCGAGCAGGCGGAGGAAGCCTCCAGCACCGCCGGCCAGACGGAGCTGCTGAAGAAGGTCAACCGGCAGACCGCCGAGGACGCGGCGAGTGACTGGCTGTACCTCTACCCGCAGATCGTCGTCGCGAACGACAAGCTCTCCGGCTACCCCCTCAACGGGCTGAACTCGCAGTTCTTCGCCTACGACATCAAGAAGAAGGGCTGATGGCGCGCTACCTGGTGCGCCGCCTGGCCTTCCTCGCCGTGTCGCTGGCGCTGGCGAGCGTGGTGCTGTTCGTGCTGCTGCGCATGCTGCCGGGCGACCCGGCCAACGCGCTCACCTCGGTCGGTGCCAGTCCCGAGCAGATAGCCGCGGCCCGGCACGCCATCGGCTCCGACCGCCCGCTGCCCGAACAGTTCACCCACTGGATCGGGCAGCTGGCGAGCGGCGACCTCGGAACCTCGTTCGTCAGCTCGCTGCCGGTGGGCCCCGAGGTCGCCGCCCGGCTGGACGTCACCGTGCCGCTCACCCTGGCCGCCTTCGTGCTGGCCGTCCTGATCGCGGTCCCCGCCGGGTTCACAGCCGCCCACAAGCGGCACACCTGGTACGGCACGCTGCTCAGCGGGGTGTCCCAACTGGGCATCGCGATACCCGTGTTCTGGCTCGGCATGATCCTCATCGCGGTGTTCGCGCTGAACGCCGGCTGGCTGCCCTCCGGCGGCTTCCCGCAGGACGGCTGGGACGACCCGGCCGAGGCGGTCCGGTCCCTCGTCCTGCCGGTCGTGACCATCGCCCTCGTGATGAGCGCGTCCCTGATCCGTTACGTCCGCTCCGCCACGCTCGACGTCCTCGGCAGCGACTACCTGCGGACCGCGCGCGCCCTCGGCTCGTCCTTCGGCGGCGCCATGCGGCGGCACGGGCTGCGCAACGCCTCCGTGCCGGTGATCTCCGTCCTCGGCATCGAACTCGCCTCCACACTGCTCGGTGCCGTCGTCGTGGAGTCGGTCTACGCGCTGCCGGGCCTCGGCTCGATGCTCGCCACCGGCATCGCGCAGCACGACTACCCGGTCATCCAGGGGGTGCTGTTCGTGTCCACCCTCGCGGTGCTGGTGATCGGCTTCGTCGCCGACCTGGTCCAGCGGATCATCGACCCGCGGCTGCGCGGCCGGCTCTCGGGAGGTTCCCGATGACCGGGACGGACCTGTTCACCCCGACGAAGCGACGCTCGCGACGCTCCGTCACCCTCGTCGTCGGCTGCGTCCTCGCCGGGCTCATCGCGCTGCTGGCCGCGGTGTCGCTCTTCTGGCTGCCCTACGACGCCGACGACACCTCCGGCGGACGGCTCGCCGGGCCCGGCGACGGCCACCTCCTCGGCACCGACAAGCTCGGACGCGACCTGTTCACCCAGGTGATGACGGGCTCCCGCATCGCCGTCGAGGCGGGGCTCGGGTCGGTACTCATCGCCGCCGCCGTCGGGATCACCCTGGGCGTTCTCGCCGCTTACGCCCAGGGCTGGATCGACGACACGCTCTCGGCGTTCCTCGACATCCTGATCGCCTTCCCGACCCTGCTGCTCGCCATGCTCATCGTCGCCGCACGCTCGGCGACCCTCGGCTCTGCGGTCCTGGCGATCGGCCTGGCGCAGAGCGCGGTCGTGGCCCGCCTGGTGCGCATCCTGGTCAAGCGGGTCCTGGCGCAGGACTACATCACGGCCGCCCGTACCTCCGGCACCTCCTGGCCGCGCACGGTCCTCTCCCACGTCCTGCCCAACATCTGGCCCACGCTGGTGGTCAACCTCGCGCTGCAGTTCGGCCTCGCCGTGCTCGCCGAGGCCGGGCTGTCCTACCTCGGCCTCGGCGCACCGCCGCCCAACGCCTCCTGGGGCCGCATGCTCCAGGAGGCCCAGGCGACCTTCACCACGGCGCCGGCCGGTGCGCTGGCGCCCGGCATCCTGCTCGTACTGCTCGTCATCGGCGTGAACCTCATCGCCGACGGCCTGCGTGACACCCTCGACCCGGCCACCCGGCGGAGGCGCGCGTGACTCTCCTCGACGTACGCGGACTGACCGTAAGGACCGACGACGGGCGGATCCTGGTCGACGACCTGTCCTTCACGGTCGCCGGCGGTGAACGGCTCGGCCTCATCGGCGAGTCCGGCTCCGGCAAGTCCCTGACGACCCTCGCGGTCCTCGGGCTGCTGCCCGACGGCATGACCTCGTCCGGCAGCGTCGAACTCGCCGGTACCCAGATGGTGGGAGCCGCCGAGAGGAGCCTGACCGGTGTCCGCGGACGGGACGCGGCGGTCGTCTTCCAGGAGCCGCTGACCGCGCTGGACCCGCTGATGCGGCTCGGCCGGCAGATCGCCGAGCCCCTCGCCCGCCGCACGGGCCTCACGGGCAAGCACCTTCGCGGGGCCGTCCACCAGGCCCTCGAACAGGTACGGCTGCCCGAGCCCGACCGCATCGCCCGGGCCTTCGCCCACGAGGTCTCCGGCGGACAGCGCCAGCGGGTCGCGCTCGCGATGGCGCTGGCCTGCGAGCCGAAGCTGCTCATCGCCGACGAGCCCACCACCGCACTCGACGTGTCGGTGCAGGCCGAGATGCTGGAGCTGATCGACGGCCTGGTCAGGGAGCGGGAGATGGCCGTGCTGTTCGTCAGCCACGACCTTGCCGTCGTGTCCCGGGTCACCGACCGGGTGCTGGTCATGAAGGACGGCCGGGCCGTGGAGCAGGGCGTGGTCCACGACATCGTGCGCGCCCCACGTGAGACGTACACCCGGGCCCTGGTCGCCAGCGCCCGGAAACTGGAGTCCGCCCTGGACCTGAGGAGCGCGCCATGACGCCCGTGCTGGAGCTGAAGGACGCCGCCGTGCGTTACCGGGGGACCGCGGCCGACGTGGTCGCGGACGTGTCGCTGGCCGTCGAGGCGGGGGAGAGCCTCGCACTGGTCGGTGAGTCCGGCGCGGGCAAGACGACGCTGCTGCGGCTGCTGCTGGGCCTGGCCCGCCCCACCGCCGGCGCCGTCCGCTTCGACGGGGCCGGCCTGAACCCGCGCGACCGTGAACAGATGCGCCGCTTCCGGCGCAGCGTGCAGTGCGTCTTCCAGGACCCGTACTCCTCGCTCGACCCCAGCCGCCGGGTCGGCGCGATCGTCGCGGAACCCCTGCGCTCCCTCGGTCTCGACAGCCGCTCCACGGCCGCGCCCAAGGTGGCCGCCGCGCTGGAACGCGTCGGTCTCCAGGCCGACGCCGTCGACCGCTACCCGCACGAGTTCTCCGGAGGGCAGCGCCAGCGCATCGCCATCGCCCGCGCGACGGTCTGCGACCCCCGCGTCCTCCTGGCCGACGAACCGGTCAGCGCACTCGACGTCACCACCCGGGTGAAGGTCGTCGACCTGCTGGCCGAGCTGAAGCAGGAGCGTGGTCTGACGCTGGTCATGGTCTCCCACGACCTGTCGGTCGTGGCCTCGCTGTGCGAGCGGACCGCCGTGCTCGAACGCGGCAGGGTCGTCGAGCAGGGAGCCACCTCCCAGGTGCTCGGCGAACCCGGGCACCCCTACACGCGCCGTCTGATCGAGAGCGTGCCGCGGCTGCCGGTCTGACCTTCCGGCGTCCGGTCCGTCGAGGGCAGGGCGCCGGAGAAGCCCCGGCGGCCCGCCGGTGGGGCCCGGCCGAGGTCCCGGGCGGCCCCGCGTCCATCCTCCGTCCGCCCGGAACCGGCCCGTGGCTGTGAGCCCACCCATAGGGCGCAGGTCACACACGAGGTGCGGTAGTAGGGCGCCGGGCCGTGCCCGGCCGTGCCTGACCGCCCCGACGGATCCGTACGGCCCGGTCTACGGGGAGGTGTAGTAATGCCGGCCGTTGCCCTTGCCGCGGCGTGCCGCTAACCATGGATCGAGTCCACGGGAGCAGCCGTTCCGGGGCGGCCGGCGCGCCGCACGATCCGTACACACGGATCTCGCCGCGCACGTCCGGTCCCCGCAGCTCCGTGGCGTCCCTGACCCCTTCGCAAGGAGTGCTTCCATCCGTACGTCCGCCCAGTACCTGACGCCCGCCGCCCGCACCGCCCGGATCCGCAGGTTCTCCGTATCCGGACTGTGTGCCGCCGGAGCCGCAGCAGTGGCCCTGACCCTCGCCCCGTCCCCCGCGCACGCCGCCGAGCCGGCCTCGCACGGTGCGGCCGCGTCCGCGGCCGGGCTCTCCGCGCAGGCGCACGCCATGGCGGAGAAGGCGCACAAGGCGGGCAGCAGCACCGACTCGGGCGACCTGGACCGCTGGATCCGGAAGTCCCTCAAGATCATGAAGGCCGAGGGGATCCCCGGCACCTATGAGGGGCTGCACCGCAACATCATGCGTGAGTCCGGCGGCGACCCCCACGCGTCCAACGGCTGGGACGTCAACGCCCAGAACGGCACACCCTCCAAGGGGCTGCTCCAGGTGATCCAGCCGACCTTCGACGCGTACCACGTGGACGGTACCGCCAAGAGCCTCACCGACCCGGTCGCCAACATCACCGCGGCGGCCAACTACGCCGCCGACAAGTACGGCTCCATCGACAACGTCGACTCCGCCTACTGAGCACCGGCAGCACACGGCGCGGTCCCACCCCTGCCAGGGGTGGGACCGCGCCTTTTCGCGTGCGGCCGCGGTCCGGCGTTCCGCGGGGCGGGACCCGGACCCCTTGGCGCACGGTAATAATTCATATTTAATAACGTGGGTGAGTGCCCCCGGGTGCCCGCCGGCCGTCGTCCGGCCGCCCTCCTTCGTCACCGTCGCCGGAGAGTCACATGAAGATCAGCCGCATCGAGACCTTCGCGGTGCCACCCCGCTGGCTGTTGTGCCGCGTCGAGACGGACGACGGTGTCGTCGGCTGGGGTGAGCCGGTGGTCGAGGGACGCGCCGCCACGGTCCGTACCGCCGTGCACGAACTCTCCGAACTCCTCGTCGGGCAGGATCCGCTGCGGATCGAGGACCACTGGCAGACCATGACCAAAGGCTCGTTCTACCGCGGCGGTCCGGTCCTCTCCAGCGCGGTGTCCGGACTCGACCAGGCGCTCTGGGACATCGCGGGCAAGGTGTACGGAGCCCCCGTGCACCAGTTGCTCGGCGGACCGGTGCGCGACCGGGTGAGGGCCTACACCTGGGTCGGCGGCGACGAGCCCACCCAGATCGCCGAGGCGGTGCGGGAGCAGGTCGAGGCCGGATTCACCGCGGTGAAGATGAACGCCTCCGGGCGGATGAACCGGCTGGCCACCACCCGCGACATCGCTGAGGTCGTCTCCCGTGCCGCCGCCGCGCGGGAGGCGCTCGGCGACGACCGGGACTTCGCCGTCGACTTCCACGGCCGGTTCACGGCGGCCAACGCCGCCAAGATCCTGCCGCATCTCGCCCCGTACAACCCGCTGTTCGTCGAGGAACCCGTGCTGCCCGAGTACACCCACCGGCTGCGCGACCTGGTCGCGGGATCGCCCGTGCCGCTGGCCACGGGGGAGCGGCTCTTCTCGCGCACCGACGTGCTGCCCGCGCTCACGGCCGGAGTGGCGGTCATCCAGCCCGACCTGTCCCACGCGGGAGGGATCTCCGAGGTCCGCCGGATCGCCTCGCTCGCCGAGACCTTCGACGTGCTCCTCGCGCCGCACTGCCCGCTGGGGCCGGTCTCGCTCGCGGCCAGCCTCCAGGTCGCCTTCAGCACCCCGAACTTCCTGATCCAGGAACAGAGCATCGGCATCCACTACAACGTCGGTGCCGGACCGCTGGACTACCTCGCCGACCCGACGCCGCTGGACTTCCACGAAGGGCACTTCCTGCGGAGCACGGCGCCCGGCCTCGGAATCGACGTGGACGAACGCGCGGTCCGCGCCGCCGACGACACCGTCGAGGACTGGCACAACCCGATCTGGCGTCACGCCGACGGATCCTTCGCCGAATGGTGAAACCGGCCCGGCCACCGCACGGTGACCCGGCCCGACCCGCAGAGCAACTCCCATGGGACGTGAATCACATGCACCCTCTGTCCCCTCCGGACAGCGACACCTTCGCCGACGTGCTCCGGCGCACCCGTCTGGCCGCCATCGTGCGTGGCCAGGACCCCGATGCCGCGCTGCGCACCGTCCTGACCCTCGCCGAGGAGGGCGTGGCCCTCGTGGAGGTCTCCCTCAACACCACCGACGCCCTCGGGGTCATACGGCGCGCCGCCGCCGAGGTGGGCCCCGGAACCCTCGTCGGCGCCGGCACCGTACTGACCGAGGAGGACGTCGCACGCGCCCACGAAGCCGGGGCCGGCTGGATGGTCACCCCCGCGCTCACCGAGTCCGTGGCCGCCTCGGTCCGGGCGGGGCTGCCCGTACTGGCCGGCGCGCTCACCCCGACGGAGGCCGTCGCCGCCCGCCGCGCCGGCGCCGACGCCGTCAAGCTGTTCCCCGCCTCGCTCGGCGGGCCCGCCTACCTCAAGGCCCTGCGCGACCCCTTCCCCGACATGCCGATCGTCCCCGTGGGCGGAGTCGACCTCGCCGGGGCCGAGCGGTACCTCGCCCACGGGGCCGTCGCGGTGGGTGTCGGATCGCCGCTCGTCGGAGACGCCGCGCACGGCGGGGACCTCGCCGCCCTCCGCCAACGCGCCCGCGGCTTCGTCGCCCTGTGCTCGGCTGGCACCCGGGAGGACGTGTGAGCACCGCCCCCGGGCGGACGCCCGTCCCCGTCGACGTGCTGACGTTCGGCGAGACCATGCTCGCCGCCCAGCTGCCCGGCTCCCTGGCGGTCGGCGCACAGGCCCGCACCACCGTCGCCGGCGCCGAGTCGAACGTCGCCATCGGCCTCGCCCGGCTGGGGCACCGCGCCGCCTGGGCCGGTCTCGTCGGGGACGACGAACCCGGCCGCCTCGTCCTGCGCACCCTCCGCGCGGAAGGCGTCGACATCACCCGGGCCGCCGTCCGGGCCACCGCCCCCACCGGAGCGATGCTCCGTGAACAGCGCGTCGCGGACCTCGTACGGGTGCACTACTGGCGCGACGGGTCGGCGGCCTCGCTGCTCACCCCCGCCGACATCGAGCCCGCCCTGGGCGACGGTGCCCGGGTGCTCCACCTGACCGGCATCACCGGTGCGCTCGGCCCCGGCCCGCTGGAGGCGGTGGGCGCGGCAGCCGCCCACGCCCACGCGCACGGATGGACCGTCGCGCTCGACGTCAACCACCGGCAGCGGCTCTGGACGGCCGACGAGGCGGGCAGCGCGCTTCGGCCGCTGCTGCCGTACGTCACCGTCCTGATCGCTTCGGGCGACGAACTCCCGGTGGTCAGCGACGCGTTCACCGAGTCCGCCGACGCCGAGGAACGCGCCGTGGACGCGCTCCTGGAGGCCGGGGTGCGCGAGGTGGTCGTCAAACGAGGGGGAGAGGGCGCCGCGTTCCGCGACCGCCGGGGCGCCCGGCACGCCGTAGCCGCCCTGCGCGTCCCCGTACGCGACACGGTGGGAGCGGGGGACGCCTTCTGCGCCGGATATCTGTCCGGCCTGCTCGACGGGCTCCCGCCCGCGGAACGGCTCGCCCGCGCGAACACGCTCGGCGCGTTCGCCGTCGCCTCGGACGGCGACTGGGAGGGACTGCCGCGCCGTGACGAACTCGGTCTGCTGGCAGCCGCGCCCGGCACCGCGATCCGATGAGCCGGGAGCCGGCCCGGGCAACCGGAATGACCGTGCGGACACCGGTCGTCCCCTGTCCTGGTGCTTGAATGGTGTGGCTTCGCACCGCGCTCCCCGGCGCCCGGGGAGCCGGACACCCGGGTCCGCTTCCCGGCAGGGCGTGGTGGGTCCCCATGACGCCGCCGTGTGCAACGCCCGCACGGCTTCACCAGGACGAGGAGGCGGGCCATGGCGGCCTACGCCGGCAGGGGCATCCACGGTCAGGTCGTGGAGGCGCTGGGCTACCGGATCGTCTCGGGGCGGATCGCGCAGGGTGACACCATCGACGTGCGGTCCGTCGCCGAGGAGATGGACATCAGCCTCACCGTGATGCGGGAGTCCCTGAAGGTTCTCGCCGGCAAAGGGCTCATCGACTCCCGCCAGAAGCGCGGCACCTTCGTCCAGTCCGAGCGCGAGTGGAACTTCCTCGACGCCGACGTGATCCGCTGGCGGGTGGCGGGCGGCCACGGTGCGAAGCTGCTCGGTGACCTCGCCGAGGTGCGCGCCATCATCGAGCCGGCCGTGGCCAGGCACGCCGCCGCGCGCAGGAGCGAGCGGGACCTCGTCGCCTTGGAGGAGGCCCTGGAGGCCATGGGCCGTACCGAGGGGGACGCCGAGGCGGCGGCCGGGGCGGACACGGCCTTCCACCGCGCGCTCTTCAGGGCGACGGGGAACGATCTGCTGGCCCGGTTCGACCTCCTGCTGGAGCCCGGGCTCCGCGAGCGGGACCTTCTCGTGCACACACACCGGCAGGACGACGATCCCGTGCCCAGCCACCGGGCGGTCCTGGACGCCGTCCGGGACGCCGACCCGGACCGGGCGCACGCCGCCATGACGGAGCTCCTCGACAAGGCCGGCGCCGACGCGGAGACCGTGACGGGCCGGGCGGCCACCGGCACGAGGACCGTGACCGGAGGCTGAGCCCCCCGCAGCAGCGTGTCGGCGGTTGTCCCTCTCGGAAGACCGGTCGGGGGGATTTCGGGCGACTTCACAGGTTCCACGGTTCCCCGCCCGGGCGACCGGTTCTGAGGTGCCACCCGCCGAACGGACGGGAGGAGAGGAGTCCGGACGTCACCAGGGCGTAGGGCCGGCCGGTCCGGCGTCCCGTCCTTCGAGCAGCGAGATCTGCACGCGGACGCGCTTGCCCACGGGCTCGCGGCGGACCTGGAAGCTCTGGCACACCGCGAGGACGATCTCCAGGCCGTGCTGGCCCGCACGGCTGGGGTCGGCCCCCAGCGCGGAGGGGAGCACGGCGCCCGAGTCCCACATCGTGATGCCCAGCAGACCGCCGTCCACCTCGAGATCCAGCAGGCACGGTCCCGGCGCGTACTTGCAGACGTTCGTGGCCAGCTCGCTCACCACCAGCTGCGCGATGTCCATGGACCGCGCCGGTACGTCCACACCGTGCCGCGCACGCGCGTCGGACAGGAATCCCCTGACGAAGTCACGGGCACGGGAGATCTGCTCCGAGTCCATGTCGTACGCGGCGCTGTCCGCCACGACAGCCGTGCCGGACCCCGGCCTGTCCTGTTCGGTCCCGTGCGTTGTCGTCAGCAGTCCCATGACACATCCCCCGTCACATCAGCCGCACCACGCAGCTCGTCCATCGGCCCGTCTACCCGCCTTCACCCCTTTCAGACCGGCCGACGACGGACGGAAATTCAGCGCCTCGCTCCGGTGTCCGGCGCACCGCCGCCCGGCCCGGCCGTGCCCCGGGCGGCAGGCCCCGCCGACCGCTGCGACGCGGTCCGCGCGCAGGGGTTCCGGAATTTCGGGGGGCCGCAAGGCATGCTGGTGGCCGTGTCCTCGGTGCTCGCTGCGTGGGCCTGCCGCGGTGCCGGACGGAACGCGGGACGTCCGCCGTCCCGTGACGAGCGAGGGAGACCGGATGGCCGACGACCGGGTGACGGGGCCGCCGCCCGAGCGGGCCGAGGGCGCGCTGGTGGACCGGCTCAAGGAGCGCATCTACGCGACCATCACGATGATCGCCGTCGTGGTCGGCCTGTCCCTGGGCGAGGTGGGAACCACGGGCGCCCTGGCCACGGTCCTGACGACCGCTCTGGGGCTGTGGCTCGCCGCGTTCGTCGCCGATCAGCAGGCGCACCGCACGGTCCACCGCCACTTCGCCACCGGCCACGACCTGCGCCGCATGCTCTACGTCAGCAGCCCACTGCTCTCCTGCGCGGCGGGCCCGGCTGTGATGATCACCCTGGCCGCCCTGGACGTCCTCTCCCTGTCCGCCGCGCTGACGACGGCGGCCGGTGTGGGCATCGCCTCGCTCTTCGCGTGGGGCTGCGCGGGAGGGCTGCGCATGGGAGGTGGCGTGCTCCTGGCGGTGCTCGCCGGTCTGGCCGACGCGGTGATCGGCGTCGCCGTCGCGCTGGTGAAGGCGGCCGCCGGACACTGACGGGGAACCGGCGATCGGACCGGGCCGGGAGCCGGCTGCCGGGCACGGCCGGCCGAGGCGGGCACCTGCCCCGGCCGGGGCCGCCGTCTTTCAGCGGAGTCGGGACAGCGCACGCACCAGCGCGT